>Ga0326597_10008961_pt1 | contig 13456 bp, 15 predicted proteins | sample RVTome_12_FD_203789 | JGI IMG/M metagenome (GOLD analysis project Ga0326597, IMG submission 203789) | Soil microbial communities from uranium-contaminated site in the Upper Colorado River Basin, Wyoming, United States - RVT100D185 | ecosystem: Environmental > Terrestrial > Soil > Contaminated >... | reverse complement strand
CATGCCGGTGAAGATCATCGCGATGCCGTGTTCGTTGGCGGCGGCGATGACTTCGTCGTCTTTGATCGACCCGCCGGGTTGGATGATCGATTTGGCGCCGGCTTTGGCAGCTTCATCGAGGCCATCGCGAAATGGATAGAAGGCGTCGGATGCGACCGCCGAGCCTTTGAGATCGAGGCCGTGGGTGGCGGCGCGCAAGACGGCGATTTTGGTCGAGTCGATGCGGCTCATCTGACCCGCGCCGACGCCGAGCACTTGGTCCGGCGCCGCGAAGACGATCGTGTTCGACTTGACATGGCGGCAGACGCGCCAAGCGAAATCGAGGGCGCGATATTCATCTTCGCTGGGTTTTCTCTCGGTGACGACTTTGCAGGCGCGAACATCCACGGTCCCGGTATCCCAGTCTTGGATCAACATGCCCCCGCGCACCCGGCGTACATCGTAACCGCCGGTCTGAGGCTGGCCCATGTCTAATTCCAAGAGCCGAATATTGAGCAAGCGTTTCGCCGATGACAGCACGGCCTTGGCCTCCGGCGTGAAACTTGGCGCGATAACGATCTCCAAGAAAATATCCTTGAGCTCTTTGGCGGTTGCTTCGTCGACTGGACGATTGAACGCGATGACGCCACCGAAGATCGACACCGGATCGCAGGCTTTGGCCTTGCGAAACGAATCGCCTAGCGATTTCGTCGACAGCGCGACGCCGCAGGGGTTGTTATGTTTGATGGCGACGGTGGCGATGTCGGAGAATTCGAGCACCGTGTTGAGTGCGGCGTCAGCGTCGAGAATGTTATTGAAAGACAATTCCTTGCCTTGAAACTGTTTGGCCCGTGAGATCGACGGGCCGCCGTCGCCCTGGGTGCCGTAGAATGCCGCGCTTTGGTGCGGATTCTCGCCGTAGCGCATGTCTTGAAGCTTGGCCACTTGAATATTGACCGTCTGGCCCCAACGCTGCGGCTTCTTGTTGTCATCGAGCGAAGAGAAATAGTTGGAAATCGCACCGTCGTAGTGCGACGTGTGCTGGAAGGCCTTGCAGAACAGCCGGAAGTGCGTCGCCGGCAGGAGCGCACCATCATTGGCTTTCAATTCGGCGAGGATCGCGTCGTAATCCGCCGGATCGACGACCACGCCGACGTGCTGGTGATTCTTGGCGGCGGCGCGCACCATGCTCGGTCCGCCGATGTCGATGTTCTCGACGACCTCTTCGAACGCTGCGCCGCGCGCCACCGTGGCTTCGAACGGATAGAGATTGACCACGACCAAGTCGATCGGCATGATGCCATGCTCTTTCATCTTGGCGACATGCTCGGGATTATCTCTCAAGGCCAAAATGCCGCCGTGAATTTTCGGATGGAGGGTTTTGACCCGGCCATCCATCATTTCCGGAAACCCGGTGAGATCCGCAACATCTTTGACCGCAATTTTATGATCGCGCAGCAACGATGCCGTGCCGCCGGTGGAAACGAGTTCGATACCTAACGCCGCGAGAGCGCGGGAAAATTCGATGATGCCGTTTTTGTCAGAAACGCTGATCAGCGCTCTTTCGATCCTGCCCACTAGATACTCCTTTTTAGCTATTGTTGTGAATGCGGGGAACTCGTGCGCCGATGGAAGTGAAGATCTCGTAAGAGATTGTGTTCGCCCAAACGGCCATCTCGTCGGCGCTGATTTCCGCCCTGTCTTGACGGCCGAGGAGAACCACTTCATCTCCCTGCTGGACCTCTCGTATATCGGTAACATCGAGCATAGTCAAATCCATGCACACTCGGCCCGCCACCGGCGCGCGTTGGCCGCGCACTAAAGCTTCGGCGCGGTTTGACAGCACTCGCAGGTAACCATCGGCGTAACCGACGGGCAGCGTGGCGATGAGACTTTCACGCTTGGTGATGAAGGTTTGGCCATAGCTGATGCTCGTGCCGGCGGGAACTTTTTTGAGCTGAATAATCTTTGTCAGCCAAGAGAGCACCGGTTTCAAGGCGATCTGCTGCGCCATGGCCGGCGAAGGATAAGCGCCGTAAAGCATGATGCCGGGGCGCACCATGTCGAAGTAAGCGGCCGGCTGGGTGATCGTCGCGGCGCTGTTGGCAAAGTGAAACAACGCCGTCATGCCCGTGGCGCGCAGGCGCGTGACCACGCCGGTAAAAGTTTCCAGCTGGTTTCGGGTGTAGTCGCCGTCGACGCTTTCGGCGGTGGAGAAATGCGAAAAGACCCCGTCGATTTTAATGGCTCTGAGCGCGTTCAATTGGGGCAGCCAGCTTTCTATTTCACTGGCGCGCAGTCCAAGCCGGCCCATGCCGGTGTCGATCTTTAAGTGAACGTTGAGCGTCGTTCCACGCTTTTTAACCGCGGCTTCAAGTTCCGTCAAGCTACTGAGATCGTAAATCACCGGGGTCAGTGAGTGGGCGAAGAATTGCTCCAACTGGTCGGCATAGACACCGGCGACGACGAGGATCGGCGCGCCGATGCCGGACTGACGAAGTTCGATCCCTTCGTCGACGGTTGCCACGCCCAGTTCATCACCGCCGGCGGCGAGCAAAGTTTTCGCCGCCGCCGCGGCGCCATGGCCGTAAGCATTGGCCTTGACCATTGAAAGGATTCTCACTCGGGCGCCGACTTTGGCGCGGATTTGCTGTAGGTTCCAGCAGAGCGCGGCGTGGTCGATGGCACAATGAGTCGGTCGGCCTGGGGGAAACTGAGTCATGGGACGCCTTTTAGAAGACAAGGAGATTTACCGCAAAGAACGCAAAGTACGCATAGAAAACGAACTCGGACTATTTTAGCACAACAAGAATGTGAAATTCTTTTTTGCGTTCTTTGCGCTCTTTGCGGTTAAATAATCCGATTCCGAGTCGAATCAATTGAATTCGCGAACGGGGTTTGAACCCCGCTCGCGACCCAAGGGGATGCTCGCCCCCTTGGGAAACCCCATTAAACTGTGCTCGCCTCAAGAGGCGGGGTTAAATACAATCTAAGGAGCAAGTTTATTTTACCTGCGCGCCGGCCTGCACCGATTTTTCCGGCGTCATGATAATCACCCGGTCTTGGTCGGACGCCGCCAACAGCATGCCCTGGCTTTCCATGCCGCGCAGCTTGGCGGTTTCGAGATTGGCCACGACAACAATCTGTTTGCCGACCAGTTCTTCCGGTGTGTAGTGATCTCTGATGCCGGCGCAGATTTGCCGCTGCTCACCGCCGAGATCGATTTGCAAGACTAGCAATTTATCGGCGTTGGGATGAGCCTCGGCGGCTGTGATCGTCGCGACCTTGAGCTCGATCTTGCGAAAGTCGTCGATCGAGATCTTTGCCGGGGTAACGGGGTTTTCCATTCGACAAAAGTAACAGAACTAGCGCGGCAAAAAAAGCAACCTGACATTGGCGACGCTGCGCCGGCCGCCCAGGCATAAACCTACCGCGCCGGCAGCGGCGCGGCGCCGGCAAGAGTTTTGAACAACGCGATTATTTCAGGGTCGCGCGGGGTGTCGCGAATGACCTTGGTCAATTCCTCCGGTGTCATGGGATCGGCGTCCTCGCCGACGATCTTTCGGTATTCGCTGAGAAATTCCGGGTCTTTCAGCGTCTTGCGCATGGCTTCCTGGACGATCTCCAGCAGATCCTTGGGCGTTCCCGGAGGCATTACGTAAGGCGAGCCCGTCATTCTGAAAACACGCGACATGGTAAGCAGCCTTTTCTCTTTTTCAGATTTCGCGAAAGTTTCAATCTCGGGGAGTTGGCTGAAGCGGGGAAACTTGAGTCCCTTGGGCACCTCCAAAATCGCGTGAAAATCCATCAGACCTTTTTCCACCCAATCGGGATTGCGTTTCCACACCGATGTCGCCGTGTTCGCTCTGGCATCTACCTCGCCGCGCAGCAGGGCAACGTCCAGTTCGGGAGCCGAGTAGCCCGGGATGAATTTCGGATCTTTTAAATCGAGAAAGTAGGCAAAAAACCGCACCGCGATGTAGGCGCTGTGTCCAACCGTCCGTCCGCCGACTTTGACTCCAGACGTGGTCCGGAGCTTTTCCAAACTGTTCAGGCCCGCTTCCTTTCTGGTATAGAACACCAGGTGGCTGGTGCTTTGGGGTGAGCCAAGGTAGAAAAATTTATCGATATCGTACATCACGCCGCTCTCGCCCAGGATATTGAGCGAAACCACGGCGCTGCTGAATGCGCCGATGGTGAGGCCATCGGGCCGGGCGTTACGGAACATATGATTGCCCACATGTCGCCCGCCGCCGCCGTCCATATACTCGACCTGGGTGGAGGGATTTCCCGGGATGTATTTGCGCAGAAAAGGAACCACCGATTTAACCCGGGCATCGCCGATGCCCCCCGGCGCGGTGCCAGCGATGACTTTTATGGTTTTGCCCTGATAATATGGCGCTTGGGTGAAACCGTTGTCGGGTGACAGCAGCGCGACCACGAGCAGCGCGCAAAAAGCCGTTATCTTAACCGACGTTCCCTGAGTTTTCATAAAAAGTCTCCTGGTCCTTATGTCTCTGTTACGTAGTCCGTGATGTTTTAAGGTTCGCTCATCACGCCTTTGAGCGCGAGCAGGACGCCACCGATGCGGCCAAGCGCGGCAAGAACCTGACGGCGTTGTCGCCGAACAGTTTGATCTTGGCGCTTTCCGGCATAGCCTTCTGCCAGATGAGTGGCACTGCGTGCGGCCATGCGCTGCCGTGGTGCGGGTAATCCGTCGAAAACAGCCAAGGGTGCTCGCCGAGGGCCTCGACAGCGTACCCTAGGTGCTTTTCTCCAGCTTCCACCGAGCAGAAGAGGTTCCCCCCCGCTAAAATTTCTGAGGCGGTACGCTTCAACTTAGGCGTCTTCGGCGAGCCAGGCTGATAGCCGTCGTCGAGCTTCTCGATCAGGTAGGGCATCCAGCCGCCGAAGCTCTCGAATAAGCCGAGCCGTAGCTTTGGAAATGAATCGAAGACACCGCCGCCAACCAGCGCTGCCAGCGCGTATTGTCCGCCGATGCTGTGGTAAAGCCCATTGGGCGCGTCGACCCATGGGGTGAAGGGCGGCCGGTTCGCGCCGCCGTGCACCCACAGGGGCATATCGAGTTCTTGAGCGGCGGCGTAGAGAGGATGGAGATCGGGATTGTCGAGCATTGTGCCGTCCGGGCAGGTGCGTGGTATTTGGAGTCCCGCAAAGTACGGGTCTTGCTTGGTCCAGTACTCTAACTGCGCGATGCTCTTCGGAATGTCCCGCATGGTGCAGGCGCCGATCCACCAAAGACGGCCCTTGGCGTCAGCGCAATAGCTGTTCATGAACCGGTGGAAGGCCTGGTGCAAAGCACTCTCGAAGCCGACGTCGCGCAGCGCACAAAAACTATCAGCCGAGCTCGGGAAAATGAGACTGATGTCGACAGCCGCCTTGTCCATGTCACGCAGGCGAATCCCTGGGTCCCAATTGCAAGCTGGGTCGATGCGAACGCCAGCATTGGTCGAGGCTCGGTCACCGGAGTTGGTTGGCTCAGAGCGCGAGCTGCCGTTCCTCTGAACTTCGTATGCGTCGTAAACCCCTAATGGGCGTGTTGGCAGGGCGGGCCAAAGAAACTCAGAGAAGCCACGATCTCCGGCCCGTTGCTTGAGCGCGAGTGCGGCTTCGCTAAAACACCGGTAGGTCTCCCGGTACTCCGGTGATATGTATTCTTTATAGGTCCGGTCGAGATCCCAGTATTGCCGGATGTGGGAATCCATGTCGATAATCACATGACCGTTGTAGCTCATCGTTCGCCTCCCTGAGTTGACCTGCGTTGCATAGAACTCACGATTTTCTATTAAGAGTCCGGCCGATAGAAATCCGAAAACTGACGATACGCCGGCCGTGCCCCCACTCACCGCCATTCGACCAGGCTATTTTCGTGGCGGATAGTAACGGCCAACCGGACATAATGTCAACGACAAATCTCTGAATTGTTGTAGCAAAGTGAATCTGTAGGGGTTAATGGCAAGGTAATTATGTCAGGGTGTGGGGACCGAGCCTCTGGCCCTGCAGCGGGCCACTCCATCGATCGAAAACGTCGGAGCTACAGAATCGGAAAAAAATAGCCAATTTCTTGACACGCTGGCGGCGGTTATATATTAGTAACCGTTACTAATAGAAGGAGGAACTTTATGGCAAAAGCATTAGCAGGCACGAAGAGTCACGATAACTTGAAGGGCGCCTTCGCCGGCGAGTCGCAGGCCAATCGGCGTTATCTTTATTTCGCACGGGTAGCCGATATCGAAGGTTATCCGGATGTGGGCGGCTTGTTCCGAGATACGTCGGAAGCTGAGACCGGCCACGCGTTCGGCCATCTAGATTTTCTTAAGGAAGTCGGCGATCCTTGCACCGGCGTGCCAATCGGCACCACGGCGAAAAATCTAAAGTCGGCCGTCGAAGGCGAGACCTACGAGTATACCGAAATGTACCCTGGGTTCGCTAAAACGGCGCGCGACGAAGGACTCCCCGAACTCGCCGAATGGTTTGAAACCCTGGCGAAGGCGGAAAAATCCCATGCCGGAAGATTTACCAAAGGGCTCGATACCCTTGGCAGCTAATCACGGGCTAAGCTAACTCACAGGTGGCGGAAAGCGCGAGTGATCTCGCGCTTTCCGCCACTGTGCTTGTCGCAACGATCCATGAAAAAAATTGTCCTCGACGATATCTTGGGCTTGTCGGCCTACGAAAAAGTGCGCCAGGAGTTTCGTCAACAAATTATCGAAAAGAAAAAATCGCGGCGTGTGGCGGTGGGGGATAAAGTTTCCTTGATGTTCGAGAACCGCGATACGGTGATCTTTCAGATCCAAGAAATGCTGCGCGCCGAGCGGACCACCGACTTGGACAAGATTCGCGAGGAAGTTTCGGTTTATAACGAGCTCATTCCCAATGTCAGCGAGCTCAGCGCGACGATGTTTATAGAAATCGAGGATCAAACCCACTTGCGCGACGAGCTGCTCAAATTCTTAGGCATCGACGAAGCGCTTTTCTTGAAAGTCGGCGGCCATTCGGTGCGCGGCCACTTCGAGGAGGGGCGCAGCAAGGAAGACAAGATTAGCGCGGTGCAGTATGTGCGCTTCCGGTTCACTGCCGAGGCGCGCAAGGAGTTTATCGCTGGCGGGCACGCCGAATTGGCGATCGATCACGCCAATTATCGCACCAGCGCGGTATTAAGCGCGGATCAACAAAAGTCGCTGATCGCGGACTTATCGGATTAGCGATGGCAAGTTCACCTGTTCAATCCAGATATACCAAGCAGCTCGATCTGATTTGGTGCGCCGTCAAGGACGATTCGTCTCATCCCACCGCCGATCAAGTGTACCATCGGGTGCGTAAGAAATTGTCCCACATCAGTCTTGGCACGGTGTATCGCAATCTGCAGAAACTGGTTGCCGACGATAAGTTACAAGTCTTGATGGTCGGCCGGGCGCAGCATTTCGACCCGTTGGTTGCGCGCCATCAGCATTTTATCTGCGAGAGCTGCGACCGCGTGTTCGATGTCGTGGTCGACCAACAAAAAGAGATCAAGCCGACCAAGCTGCCCCACCCAGGATTCAAAGTGACCTCTCATCGGCTCGCATTCTACGGTGTCTGCAAGCATTGCGCCGGCTGATTGCATTCTTGTAATCACCCGACGGGAGCGCTAAGATCCTAGCCGATTGAGCGTGTGTCATGGTCGACGTTTACCTCCCGCTTGAATCGCAAAAACGGCTCATCGAGATTGCCCGGCATACGCTTGAGTCCGTCGTGCGCGGCTCCGCTAGCCAATTCATTCCATCCGACGATCCCTATCTAGAACAGTCCGGCAACGGTGTTTTTGTCACTTTGTTCAAGCAGGATGAGCTGCGCGGCTGTATCGGCACCTGCACGCCGTCGACTAGCCTGTGCGACACCGTGGTTGAAATGACCGAGGCGGCTTCAACGCGAGATCCGCGCGTGAAGCCGGTGCGGTGCGATGAGCTCGAGAGAATTCACATCGATATTTCCGTTCTCTCGCAATTGGCCAGGACCACCGAGCCGCTGTCATTGGCGGTGGGATGTCATGGACTGCACATTTCTCACGGCCGCAAGCGCGCGGTTTTGCTGCCTCAAGTGGCCGTCGAGTATGCCTGGGACATGCGGCAGTTCCTCGAAGCGACGTGTATCAAGGCCGACTTGCCGAAGCACGCTTGGAGTTGGCCGGATACCGTGGTGTCGAGCTTTACCGCGCTGATCATCGAGGAGGAGAAATGAAGCGGCGAAATTTCCTCGCCAATGTCATCGCCACGACGAGCAGCCTGTTGGTTCTGCCGTGGCGCGGTATCGCAGAGGCGCTTTGTAACCCCTACTTGGTTGATTTGCTGCACCAAGGCCGCCAGCTGGCGCAAACGCGTGGCGGCAATCCTAAGAGCCCGTCTCTGGGATCTTTTTTCGTGCAATGGTACGGCCATTCGTGTTTTCTGATTCATTCGGGCAGTCAAACCAAAGTGGTCACGGACCCCAACTTTAATGTGACTCCTGGCATTGGGGCCGACGCGGTGACGGTGAGCAACGATCATTATACCCACAACAATACCGGCGCGGTTACCGGCAACCCGATCATTTTGCGCGGCATCACTTTTAAACAAACTTGGCAGCCGATCCGCACCCAGATCAGGGACATCACGATCGTTAATATCCCGAGCCAACGGAGCGCCGGTTGGGGGGGCATCGCCAACTCAATCTTCGTCTACGAAATGGGCAGTTTGTGCATCGCGCATCTCGGCAATATTGGTCATCTGCTGACCGAAGAACAGGTCAAAATTCTGCAACGGGTTGACGTGATGATGGTGCCGATCGATGCGATGACCAATTTGGGGTTTGAGGATGTCATCACAGTCATCGGCCAAGTTAGGCCGCCGATCGTGATTCCGATGCACTACGACATGGCGCGCCAAGCGGAGTTGTTCGCTGCCTTTGCCAGCGGGCAATATCCGATCAAACTGAGCGCACAATCACAGCTGACCTTGAGTCGCTCCATGCTCCCGAAAGCTACCGAAATCTATGTACTGGCTCATCCGCACTCCTTGGGCGAGTGAGCGGCTCCGCCCTGCCAACGGCTCATCGTTCTCGCCGCCCCGCATGCGATTGATGTTTTGCGCTATTCACTTATAATGACCGACGCGCGGTATTGGGCGCGCAAGAGGCTTTTTGTGAAGAAAAAAGATGTTGATTTCTTTCGCAGTTTTCTAAACCAGCGGATTTCCGACCTGCGTTCCGAGGCCGGCAAGACCGTCGAAACCATGGATGACGGTGTGAATTTTCCCGACCCATCCGATCGGGCGACGATGGAAGCGAATCGCAATTCGATCCTGCGCATTCGCGACCGCGAACGGAAATTGATTTTCAAAATTCAAGAAGCTTTGCAGCGTCTCACCGCCGGCGAGTATGGCATCTGCGAAGAGTGCGGTGAGGCGATCGGCATCGAACGTCTTAAAGCCCGTCCGGTAACCACCCTCTGCATCGATTGCAAATCGAGGCAGGAAATTGCCGAACGCAAGGCCAAACAGGTTGTCTAAGTTATTCGTGAGCTAGTATGAAAGTAAAAAAAGCCGTGATTCCAGTCGCCGGGCTTGGAACTCGATTTCTGCCCGCGACCAAAACCGTGCCGAAGGAACTGTTGCCGATCGTCGATATCCCGTCGATCCAATACGTCGTACAAGAAGCGGTTGACGCCGGCATCGAAGAGATCATTTTCGTCACGGGCCGGGGTAAAAACGTCATCGAAGATCATTTTGACGAAGCCCCGGAACTCGAACAGATCTTGACCAACCGCGGTAATACCGAGATGGTCAAGACCCTGCGCCGGATCGCCGAGATGATCGAAGTCGTGTCGGTGCGCCAAAAGGTCCCGCTCGGCTTGGGTCACGCGGTGCTTTGCGCGCGCGACTTGGTGGGTGACGAACCGTTTGCCGTGATGTTGGCGGATGACCTGGTCGACAGCGAAGTTCCTTGCGTCAAGCAATTAATCGATATCTTTAACCGGGAGGAAGAGTCGGTCATCGCTCTGATGCAGGTTCCCCTGGAGGAAGTGCATCAATACGGCGTCATCAAGGGAAAGGAGGTCGAGCCGGGCCTCTACCGGATCGAAGCCACGGTGGAGAAGCCGGTCTCCAGCGAGGCGCCGTCGCGGATGGCGATCATCGGCCGTTATGTGCTCCGCCCCGAGATCTTCAAAATTCTGCACAGCCAGCAGCCCGGGCGCGGCGGCGAAATCCAGTTGACCGATGGTCTCGCGGCACTGGCGCACCAACGGAAAATGTTCGGCTGCGCATTTACCGGCGAGCGCTACGATATTGGCGACAAGTTCGGCTTCGTCCGCGCCACCGTGGCCTACGCGTTGAAAAGAGCCGATCTAAAAGATAAAGTGCTGGCGTATATTAAAACCATCAACGTGGGGCCGTAGCTCAGTTGGGAGAGCGCTAGAATCGCACTCTAGAGGCCGTGGGTTCGATTCCCATCGGCTCCACCAAAATTTTCCTTTCAAACATAACCGTACGACACCGTTCAACAGGGTCAATCCCGACGAGCTTGACCAAGCTTCCGCGCGGCTGCGCGCGGCTTTGCCAAACTCAAGTTAACCACCGCGCTACGGTTACATCCGGCTGAGTTTGGTTTAATCAAGGGTCGATGATAGTGCCGGTTTATCTGCATTCCCGCCCGCTTCATCCAGCGGACATTCACCGCCTTTTTTTATCGCAGCATTGACTTCCACAACCGGCTATGAAAATAGGGACGGAAGTTATCGGCGATCACGTGATTGTACGCGGAGGAACGAATGGCGAATTGGCTCTGGATCGGCTCATCGGTTCTGCTTTGCCTACAATGGATTGTTATCCATTTTTCAGGTGGGCATCCGCCGCCGCATTGGATGGCGCTGAGTTCGGGCATAGCGATTTTTGGCGCCGCGTTTATGCTCTCGTGGGCCGCGGAACTCGCGCAAAAAGATATTCCCCAAGCGTTGGCGATCGCTCTTTTGGCGCTGATTGCGGTGCTGCCCGAATATGCCGTCGACATGTACTTCGCCTGGCAAGCCGGCAAAGATCCGAAATACACGGCCTTTGCCATGGCGAACATGACGGGTGCAAACCGTCTATTGATCGGCGTGGGTTGGGCGGCCGTGGTCTTTGCCTTCTGGCTCAAATCCGGCAAAAAATCCATCGAATTAGAACCGGGGCATAAGAGCGAAGTTTTATACCTCGGCCTGGCAACGGTTTATTCTTTTATCATTCCGTTGAAAGCGCGTCTCGACCTCTTCGACGCGGTCGCCTTTATCGCTATTTTTATTCTTTATATGCGCGCGGCGGCGAAAGCCGAGCATGTGGAAACCGAGCTCGAAGGACCGCCGTTGTTGATCGAAGGTTGGGGCGAAGGCGCGCGCCGGCTGTTCACCATACTGTTCTTCCTGTATTCCGGATTTACCATCTTTATCGCCGCGGAACCCTTCGCCGAGGGGCTTCTGGCGACCGGCCGGACATTTGGCATTGAAGAATTTATTCTGGTTCAGTGGCTGGCGCCGCTGGCTTCGGAGTCGCCGGAATTCATTGTCGCGATCTTGTTCGCTTTAAAACTCCAGCCCGGCATTAGCATGGGCGCCCTGCTGTCATCCAAGGTCAATCAATGGACTTTGCTGATCGGCATGCTGCCTGTGGTATTTATGATATCCGCCGGAGGATTGGCGCCGATGGAAATGGATCAGCGCCAGGTAGAAGAGATGTTTTTGACCGCGGCGCAATCGCTATTTGCCGTGGTTATTTTAGCCAATCTGTCATTTTCACTTTTCGAAGCGGCGGTTATTTTCGTGCTGTTCTCCACCCAGTTGTTTTTTCCCGACCCCCAGTTCCGTTTCTATTATTCTTTCCTCTATATTTTTCTGGCCATCGGCTTGGTGGTGGGAAAGAAGGATGTCCGTGCGGGGTTGCTCGGCCTCTTCACTCGCGGTAGTGCGGTGGGAGTGGTGCAAAAGCATTAGACTCGCGCGAGACTCAAGCAGAGTTGCTTGTGCATGGGATGGCTTGGGGGCATCTGTTGAGAGACGGCGGGCTGAAAGCATGGCGCTGAAACCGACGGGGATCATCAGACAGCTCGGCTGGCGCGGTTTTTTTCAACTGCTCACCCACCTGTCGAGGTTCGCCAAACTGATTTCGCGCTTGATCAGAGATCCGCGAGTCTCGCTGAGTCCCAAGCTAGTGGTCGCGGGAATCTTGACCTACGTGATTTTGCCGACTGAGTTAATTCCTGATTTTCTGATTGGGGTCGGTCAGCTAGACGACCTCGCCGTGATTCTCGGTGGACTGAAGCTGTTTTTGCGGCTTTGCCCCTATGAGGTGGTCCAGGATCATCTCAAAGCGATTAACGCGGGGCGTTAATGTTTGGCTGCAGCTTTTTCTTCCTTGATGTTGTTGTGGATCAAGCGCGGCACCCCGCCACAGCTAAAGCAGCGCGGCGGCTCATGTTTGGTTTCGCCTTCCGGGTAACGCATGAAGCGCCGGTAAAAAGGTTTCTCGGTACCGACGAAGTCGTCATAGTAAAACGCCAGTTTTCCGCACTCACTACACTGTAGATACTTCGCCATCGTTACTCTCCCACGCCGTTCGCCTGAGTGTGAGCTGAAGAATACTCATGAACTCCGGCAAGGTCAACCAGGAGAGACGCTGGCGGGGTTGAGAAATTTCCTATTTTGTTGCATGGATGACTCCACAGTCGACAACTACGAAATAGCCGATGTCGCGAGGAAAGTAGGTCAAACGGAGGACAAGTTGATGGCAATCCGATTATTTAATTCACAAGCGTCGATGTTCTGTGAAAAAATTCGCGTGGTGTTTGCGATGAAAAAAGTGCCCTATGAGGTCGTCGACGTGCGCAAGGATGAGCGCAAGTCGCTGATCGAATACACCGGCCAACGCAAGGTGCCGTCGATGGACTATGAGGGCGAATGCGTGATCGATTCGACCGTGATCTCGGCCCGCCTGGAAAAAGACCATCCGGCCCACAGCATTTATCCTGAAGGAGCGGCCAATAAAGGGCTGTGTTTGGCGCTCGAAGATTGGTCGGATGAGATTCTCATTCACGCCAATCACGCGATCCGTCGGGCCGAGACGCCGGAGGCACGCCAGAAAGCCGAAGCGGAGTGGGACACACACTTCAACACGCTCGATCAGATGTATAGCGGCAAAAAATTTCTCTTCGAGCGGATCACCCTGGCCGATATCTCGATTTTTTCCCAACTGCATTACCTTTACACCACGGTGAAATACGAGATCCCGGCGCGGTACAAGAACGTCAATGCGTTTATGGAGAACATGCGCCAGACGCTGAAGCTCAAGTCCCTCGCTGATAGTTTCGGTGCGCCATCGCTCTAGGCCGACGTAATGAAGAAAGGGGTGATCATTCCGCGCCTGGGATCGAGCGACGAAAGCGACGAGGTGCGCATTCTGCGCTGGATCAAGAG
>Ga0326597_10008960_pt1 | contig 13456 bp, 9 predicted proteins | sample RVTome_12_FD_203789 | JGI IMG/M metagenome (GOLD analysis project Ga0326597, IMG submission 203789) | Soil microbial communities from uranium-contaminated site in the Upper Colorado River Basin, Wyoming, United States - RVT100D185 | ecosystem: Environmental > Terrestrial > Soil > Contaminated >... | reverse complement strand
ATGGGGCCAAGCGCTTGAGAAACGCGAGCACACGACGCCGACGCCGAAGGGCACGGAGGTGCTGGTTAAGCTTAAATACTGCGGCGTGTGTCACAGTGACGTGCATATCCGCGACGGCTACTTCGATCTCGGCGGCGGCAAGCGCCTGCACATGAGCGAACGCGGCATGCAGCCGCCGGTGACGCTCGGGCATGAACCGTACGGCACCGTCATCGCCGCCGGGCCCGATGCGCCAAGCGCGATGGACGCGCCGATCGGCGCGGATCGGCTGATTTTTCCCTGGATCGGTTGCGGCGCGTGCGCGCGCTGCCGAGAAGGTTTGGATAATGACTGCATGGCGCCGAACATGATCGGTATCCAACGGCCTGGTGGCTACGCCGATCATTTACTAGTGCCGCATCCGCGTTATCTAGTTGGCGCCAGCGGCATCGATCCGGTTTGGGCGGCGACGTTGTCTTGCTCGGGTTTGTCGACCTATTCGGCGCTATCGAAACTAAAACCGATTCCACGCGACGAGTGGGTTGCCGTGATGGGCGCGGGCGGACTTGGGCTTTCAGCTATTGGAATGTTGCGCGCATTCGGCCATGAGAGAATTGTTTCGATCGACATCGACTCTGCGAAGTCGCAGGCCGCCGAAGCCGCGGGCGCGGCCGCGGTCATGAACAGCCGTGACGGCGACGCGGCGCAAAGGCTTAAGCAATTTACCGGCGGCGCGCTTTACGGCGCGGTGGATTTCGTTGGATCAAGTGATACGGCGAATCTTGCGTTGTCGGCGCTACGCAAAGGCGGCAAGCTGATTCTCGTCGGCCTGTTCGGCGGCGAGATGCAACTCTCGATCGCCAGTACGATTCTACGCGCGATCACGGTTCAGGGCTCGCATCTCGGCAGCGTCGAAGAATTGAAAGCTGTCGTCACACTCGCGCGCCGAGGAAAAATCAAACCGATTCCGATCCAGACCCGACCGTTGGCGGAAGTGAGCCGGACGTTGGATGAGTTGAAGGCGGGGAGCGTTATCGGCAGAGTCGTCGCACAGATTTGATGCGCCAGTGATCGATTCGACGATATTTCATCGCAAGAGCCAATCGGTGTAAACATTTGTTTGGACCCATGAATCATGCGCACCAAGATAACGCTTGGCTGATCATCACCCTCGCCGCAGCGGCGATGTTGATGATCACCATGGGGGCGCGGCAGTCGCAAGGGCTATTTGTCTTTCCGATCAGCGGGTCGACCGGCGTGAGCATCGTCACGATCAGCTTCGCGATGGCGGTGGGGCAGTTCATGTGGGGCGCGGTGGCGCCGGTGGCGGGCGCATTGGCGGATCGTTTTGGCTCGGCACGGGTCCTGGTTGCGGGTGTACTCGTGCTTGCCTTAGGCACGGCGTTGACGCCGCTATTAACCACGAGTTCTGGACTGGTATTCACTATCGGTATCCTGACCGCCGTGGGGTCGGGTGCCGGCAGCTTCTCGATGTTAATCGGCACCGTGATGGGACGGTTGCCGCCGGCGCATCGCGGGACGGCCGCGGGAATCATCAGCGCCGGCGGTTCGTTCGGCCAGTTTGTCTTTGCGCCGATCGCTCAGGCACTAATTTCTCTATGGGGATGGATGGGCGCGATGTGGTCGCTCAGTGCGATCGCGCTGTTGGCTTTGCCGTTGGTGCGGCCGATCGTGGATTCGAAGAGTCATGGCGGCGCGCTTGCGGAGAATTCTAGCGGCAGCATGAAGGCGACGCTGCGCGGTGCATTTGGCAATTCCAGTTATCTGCTGCTGCACGGCAGCTTCCTGACCTGCGGTTTTCACATCGCCTTTCTCGTCACTCATTTGCCAGGAGAAGTCGATCTCTGCGGCTTGCCCGCCTCGGTAGCGAGTTGGTCGCTGGCGATCATCGGTCTTGCCAATATCGCCGGCTGTTTCACCGCCGGCTGGCTGCTCAACCACTTTCGCGGCAAGTACGTGTTGTTCGGCATGTACGGTTCGCGCACGCTGCTTATTCTGCTCTATCTCGCCGCGCCGAAGACCGGGGGGACTTTTTACCTGCTCGCCGTCGGACTTGGATTCTCCTGGCTTGGCACCGCGCCACCGACGGCCGGTGTGGTCGGCAAACTTTTCGGCGTGCGCTATCTGGCGACGCTCTACGGTATGACGATGGTGTCGCATCAGCTTGGCGCGTTTTTCGGCGCGTGGTTGGGCGGCCTCGTTTTCGCCCATTACGGCAATTATCTCTGGATGTGGTACGCCGACGCATTGTTCGCGGCAATCGCGGCGCTGCTCAACCTGCCGATACGCGAGCCGCGAGTCGAGCGGGCGGCCGTGCCGGCTTAGGCGCCGTCCGTGGTCACCGGCCCCATTGTCGCGATGTTCTCGGCGGGCGAAACGGGTTACAATGGGTTCGACTAATCAAGTGAATTCGTGAGCGGGGTTTGAATCCCGCTGCTTATTAAAACGTTTGCAAAGGGGATGCTCGCCCCCTTTGGAAACCCCATTTAATGGTGCCCGCCTCAAGAGGCGGGGTTTACTTAGAATCAAAGCGGGGTGCGGAGCGATGGAAACCGTATACCGATCGAAAGTTGATCTTTGGCTGGTCGTCGTGATCGCGGCCGTGCCAATTGTGTTGCTCGAGTTCATCCTTGACGGGCTCAATACCCCTGACAAATTCGCCGAGCTGTTGGCGCTGGTGATCGTGCTTGCGGTATTAGGAATTTTTGCCTGGCTCTATTTCAGCACGCGTTATACGATCACCGGTGATTTCCTCTTGGTTAAAACCGGACCGTTCTCTTGGGTGATTCCCATCGAAGATATTGTCCGCATTGAACCGACGCGTAACCCGTCGTCCAGCCCGGCGCTGTCGTTGGATCGGCTCCTGATCCGCTATGGTCAGAGCGCCGAGTTGATGATCTCGCCCAAGGACAAATCCGGCTTCATGGACGAACTGAAAAAACATCTGAAGCCGAACTCCACCGCGGTCAATCCGTAAGGAAACAGGGAAGCGATGTCTGAGTCTCGAAACGTGACCGTGGTGAGGTGAGCGAATGTTTACTTTGACGGCAAAGTCGCCAGCCGCGCCGTGACTTTGTTTTTCGATGAATGTCCGTTCATGCCGAGGTACTCGAAGCATTCCGAAGCAGCTTTCAGCAACCTTTTTGGGAGCCGGTCGTCCCGATGATTGAGAAGCGCCGCGTCTTGTGCCTATAACTGGGTGTGCCATTTTCTACACTCGGGCTCTCAGCCAAAGTGCTGGAAGGCGTACTCGCCGCCGGCTATACCGATCCAACGCCGATTCAGCTACGCGCTATTCCGCTGATTATCGAGGGCCGCGATATTATCGGCGCGGCGCAGACCGGCACGGGCAAGACCGCCGCCTTTGCACTGCCGATGATTTCGCGCTTGGGCCAGCGTGGCAAATTGCGCGTGCTGGTGCTCGAACCGACGCGCGAGCTGGCGGCGCAAGTTGAAACCGCGGTGCGCGACTACGCGCGCTTTACCGATCTGCGCACGGTGGTGGTTTTCGGCGGTACCGGGTACGGCAGGCAAGATCAGGCACTGCGCCAGGGTGTGGATATTTTAGTCGCCACCCCCGGCCGTTTGCTTGATCAAATGCAACGTAAAATGGTCAGGTTAAGCGATATCGAGATTCTTGTCCTCGACGAAGCGGACCGGATGTTGGACATGGGATTTCTCCCCGACGTGCGAAGGATCATCGAGCGATGCCCGAAGACGCGCCAAACGATGCTCTTCTCGGCGACCTTGCCGCCGGAGATCGAGCAGTTATGCCGTTGGGCGCTGCGCAACCCGCAAACCATCGAGATCGGCCAGCGCCGTATGCCCGCCGAGACCGTCACCCATGCGTTATATCCAGTCGATGTCGGTCAAAAGCAGGAGTTGCTCCAAGAACTCTTGCGCCGCACCGATTACGATCAAGTTTTGATTTTTTGCCGCACCAAGAATGGCGCCGACCGGGTCGCGCGCAACTTGCAGACTCAGGGCCACTCGGTCGCGGTGCTTCATTCCAACCGCACTCAGCGTGAGCGCGAGCAGGCGCTCGGCGGTTTTCGCAACGGTCGCTATGAAGTCATGGTTGCCACCGATATCGCCGCGCGCGGTATCGACGTCGAGCAGATCAGCCATGTGATCAACTTCGACGTGCCGCATCATCCGGAAGATTATGTGCACCGGATCGGTCGCACCGGGCGCGCCCAGAGCGTCGGCGACGCCTTCACGATCATGACCGCCGAAGATCTTCAGGAAATAGCTTCCATAGAGCACTTCATCGGCCAAAAAATTCCGCGGATCAAATTGCCGGACTTCAACTACGCCTATTGCCGACTTCTTGACCCCAATCCTAAACCGACCTTCGGTAGTCGCGCCGGCAGACAGCGTTCTTACGGGCCAGGCCGAGGACGCTGGTAGCTGGCGAGTGCGGTGACAGTAGCCGTCTCCATGCAGCGCCGCGCCGGCATCAACGGCGCTCTATTGCCGTCGGATGTTCCTCACGCGATGGAGCACTTCGGCAGGCGGTTCGCAGATCTTTGGCCCCGGCCTTCGGCTTCCGCGCCGAAACTCCGCTCTCCGGCCACGCGGACTTTGTTGGCCTCAGCGAGTGCTGGCGGACCGTGCCATGTCTTGAGAAAGGCCTCTCTCTCAGGCGGAGCATCCTTAGAATGAACGCGCCAATTTTTTTTCTGACCTGCGTTGATCCTGCCGCTGATGACCTTTCTGACTAACTAAAGGCAAATGATCAAGGCGCTCATTTTCGATTTCGACGGCATCATCATCGACAGCGAGAGTCCCGAGCTGCAAGTTTGGCAAGAAGTATTTGCCGAGCATGGCCATGAATTGGGCTTCGATCTGTGGGCTGATCTGGTCGGACGGCCGCGCACGCATTTCGATCTTTACAGTTATTTTCACCAACATATTAATGCCGCTGTCGACATCGACGCGCTGCGCACCGAGCGGCGTGCGCGGGTGATCGCGTTGACGGAGGCGCAGCCGGTGTTGCCGGGCGTGCGCGATTATTTAAGCAGCGCTGCAGCAATGGGATTGAAAATCGGCTTGGCCTCAAGCTCATCCGGCGGCCATGTGCGCGGCCACCTGGCGCGGCTGAATCTGTTAGCCTACTTTGATACGACCAAATGCTTCGAAGACACCGAGACGCACAAACCCGCGCCGGGTCCGTATCGAGCCGTGCTCGACGGTTTGGCTGTCTCGGCTAATGAAGCGGTGGCTTTCGAAGATTCGCCGAACGGCGTGAGTGCGGCGAAGGCGGCGGGAATTTATTGTGTCGCGGTGCCCAATCCGGTTACCTGTCATTTGCCGCTTGATCACGCCGATCACCAAATCGAATCGCTGGCCGTAGAACCTCTGGAACGCATCTTGGCGCGAGCTGACGGCACCAAGCGAAAATGACCGTTCGCGCGGGTTTCAGCATCGCCGTTGGGTTATCCAAATGCCATGGAGCCGGTATTTTTACTGGGTTAAAAATCGCAAAGAAAAAATGACCAGCGTCATGACGGGCTTGCGGCGGCCCGGCCCTTCTCGATAGGCCGAAGCGCCGAGACCCTGTCGCGTCGGTGGCAGTCCTCGTCCTTATTCGTTAATCTGAATCGCCTATGAACGACTCTTCTGCGCCCGTTTCGTCGGATCGAAAAGTAACCGAAGACGCGGAATCGCGATCTGAAATCCAGGAATATGTTCAAGTCAGCCATGAGCACCACAAACTGTTCCCCCGCGCTGTTTTGGTGGGACTCGGTGCCGGCGGCATCGCGATCATTTTCCGTGCATTTCTCGCGGGCGGCGATCTGTTGCGCAATCGTCTGATCGATTGGTCCCATGGCATGCCGCTGTTTGGCTGGATATTTCCTATGGTATTCAGCGCGACCGGCGCCGTGATCGCTGTCGCTCTGGTTTCCCGTTTCGCTCCCGAAGCGGCTGGCAGTGGAATTCCTCATCTTAAGGGGGTTTTACATCGGTTGCGCGATCTCACTTGGGGTCGTCTCCTCGTAGTAAAATTGACCAGTGGTGTGTTCGCGATCGGCAGCGGTCTGGCGCTGGGACGCGAGGGACCGAGCGTGCACATGGGGGGAGCGGTTGGCGACGGCATCGCGCGGGGATTGAAGCTGTCGGCAGTGGACCGTTTGACATTGACAGCCGCCGGCGCTGGCGCGGGGCTTGCCGCGGCTTTCAATGCCCCGCTGGCCGGCTTAGTCTTTGTTTTGGAAGAAATCCAGCGTGATTTTCGTCCGGCGGTTTTCGGTGCGGCGTTTTTGGCGGCTGCCACCGCGGACGTCGTTTCCCGTTTTTTCTCGGGACAGCTGCCCGTGTTTACCATACCGAATTACGCGATGCCGCCACTGACCGCGCTTCCCGCGTTCGCGCTGCTTGGCGTAGCCGCCGCTGCCCTGGGTGTTTTGTTCAACCGGGGTTTGCTTGCCACGATGAATCTGTTCAGTCGGTTTGAGCACGGCAAGCTCGCGATCGGCGCGGTGGTCGGGGCGATTACGGGGCTGGTGGCGTGGTTCTTACCGGTTGTCGTTGGCGGCGGTCATATACTGGCTGAGAATGTGCTTGCCGGGAGCATGGGCCTCACCGTTATTCCGTTGTTGTTCTTGGTGCGTTTCGGATTGACGGTTTCGAGTTACGCGACCGGAACCGCGGGTGGCATATTTGCGCCGTTACTTGGGCTTGGCGCTTTGCTGGGATTGGCCATCGGCGGCTTGGCGCATGAGTTGACACCTCACATCGTCGCTGAACCGGGTGTGTTCGCGGTCGTCGGCATGGCGGCCTACTTCACGGCGATCGTCCGCGCGCCGTTAACCGGAGTGTTACTCATCACCGAAATGACCGGCAGCTATGAGCAAATGTTGCCTTTGTTGGTCAGCAGTTTCTGTGCCTACGCGGTCGCCGAATACTTGAGGGATATGCCGATCTATGAAGCTCTGCTCGAGCGCGACCTAGCCCATGGCGGAGTTACCCAAAATCACGCTGAACCGATCATTGTCGAATTTGAGGTGGCAGCGAACGCACCGTTTACCGGGAGGGCGCTGCGGGAATTGGCATTGCCCGCCGGCTGCGTCTTAGTTCGTTGCGTGCTCGACGGACGCGAGTGGGTACCGACCGCGGATACTCGTTTGGAACCTCACATGCGAATCACGGCGGTGATTGCGCCGGAAGCCAGCGGCGGCCATGAGCAATTGCGGCGCGGCTGCGCGTCGGCAGGAAGGGACCGCCTCACGGAATGATCGCGTAAACTGCACGGCCATGAATAATCATTGGCGAAATATTTGTGTGTTCACCGGTTCGCGGCACGGCTTGCGGCCCGAGTACGCCGAGGCGGCCAAGCAGCTTGGCCAGGCATTGGTCGACTGCGATTATGGCCTCGTCTACGGCGGCGGCAACGTTGGGCTGATGACCGTGATTGCTGATGCCGTGTTGTCGTTAGGGGGTCACGTGACCGGTGTCATCCCCGAATCTTTAGTCAGCAAAGAAGTCGCCCATCCCGGCCTGACCGATCTGCGCGTGGTGATTTCGATGCATCAGCGCAAGGCGCTGATGGCCGAATTATCCGACGGTTTTATCGCCATGCCCGGCGGTATCGGCACCCTGGAAGAGTTTTTCGAAGTGCTCAGTTGGGCGCAATTGGGGTTACACGAAAAGCCCTGCGCTTTGCTCAATGTGTGTGGCTACTACGATCCGTTGATCGAGTTTCTCGATCGAGCGGTGGCCTGTGATTTTATCAAACCCAAGCACCGCGGGCTGTTAATTGTCGAAAGCGAGCCAGCTAAACTAATCGAGCGGATCGTAGCTCTGTTGCCGTCGCAACCGGCGCAGCCGTTCGATTCGCGCCGAACCTAAACCTCATGTAGCCAGCCTGCGCCCGATACCATCGCTAAAATCTTTCTGCTAACTCTACCCATCCGCCCTCGATTTCTGCTATTCAGGTTAGACTCAATTCAACCGGAGAGAGTTAGGGTGCGATGACTAAGAGTGAAAAACTGAACGCGCTGACTCACGAAGAAGGGCTCCTGTTAGCGGCCATCGCCGATCGGATTTTTCCCAAAACCGATACGCCGGGAGCAGTGGAAATTGGCGCGGTGAATTATATCGACAGGGCCTTGGCCGGTGACTATGCCGCGCTGGCGCCGCTGTACAGTCAGGGGCTGCGCGCGGTGAATCGTTATTCGCGCAGCGAGTTTAACAAAAATTTTTTGGCGCTTAGCGAAGCGGAGAAAGACGCCGTGCTGCGCGCTTTCGAAGCCGGCGCACCAGCCAGGTTCAAGCCCGCCGCGGAGTTTTTTGAAACCCTGCGCTATCATATCTTGGAGGGCGTGTTCTGTGAGCCGCACTATGGCGGCAATAAAGACATGACCGGTTGGCGCTTGGTCGATTTTCCCGGCCAGCAGTTCGGCTACGACGACGCCTACATCAACAAACGCGTTGACCTGGAACCCCTATCGGTGGACTACCGTAAGGCTGAGGACGAGTGACCGTGGCGGAGGGGATTGCCGATGTGGTGATTGTTGGCGTCGGCGGCCTGGGCGGGATTCTCGCCAAGGAGTTGGCGTCGGCGGGACTGAAAGTGGTCGGCTTTGAGCGCGGCCCGGCACCGAAACACGAAGACTATGCGCCGCGCGACTCGATCCGGTTTCTGATTCGCCCCGAACAGCTCGACTGGGTGCGCCACGAGCCGACGACGACGCGGCGCAAATCAGGCGATAAGACGAAGGTGCAATATCGTACCAGCCCGCTCAATGTCTTGGGCGGTGCGCTGCTGCATTGGACCGGTCAGTCTTCGCGTTACATGCCGGGAGATTTCAAGCTCTACAGCAATGAAATCGACAGCGGCAACGCCGAGCGCGCCAAAGCCGACCTAACCGGCTACGATATCATCGATTGGCCGATCAGCTACGACGACCTCGAACGGTATTACGAGAAATTTGAATGGGAGTTCGGCGTGTCCGGTCAAGCGGGCGCGAATCCCTTCGCTGGACCGCGCCAGCGCGGCTTCCCGTTGCCGCCGCTGCGCCATAGCGCGCGCATGAAATTATTCAGCGAAGCATGCCAAAAGCTCGGCTATCATCCCTATGACACATCGGCGGGTATTGCCTCCGCGCCGTACAAACCTGCCGCACCGTTCGACACGCGTATCGCGGAACGGCCGGCCTGCGTCTATTGCGGTCACTGCAACTTTTACGGTTGTCATGTGCACGCCAAGTCGGCGTCGCTCTACATTACCATCCCCGTCGCCCTCCAAACCGGCAACTTCGAACTGAAAACCAATACCAAAGTCTTTCGTCTCGAGGTTGATGGTTCGGGCCAAGTCAACGGCGTAAGCTACTTCGATCCCGATGGCACGGCGCACGAACAACGCGCTCGTGTGGTGATCCTAAGCGCGTTCGTCTTCGAGCACGCGCGCTTGCTGCTGATTTCCAAAACCGGCAAGGGCCGCTTCGCCAAAGGGCTCGCCAACAGCAGCGGCTACGTTGGCCGCAACATCATGGCCCACGGCGACGTGCGCGCCATGGGCATCTTCGATGATTACATTATTAATGGCTTCATCGGGCCGGGCTCGGCGGCGATGCGCGTTGATGATTTTAACGGCAACAACTTTGATCATACCGATTTGGGTTTCATTCGCGGCGGCACCATCGGCACCAGCGGCGAAGGCACGCCGGTGACGCGCCTCGACGTTCTGCCGCCAGGCCTGCCAAGCTGGGGCAAAGAGTTCAAAGAGTACTACATGCGCTACTACACGCGGACAATGGATTTGAACATGCAGCCCGAAACTCTGCCGCACCCGGACAATCGTGTCGATCTCGATCCGCGCCATCGCGACCGCTGGGGCTTGCCGCTGCCGCGGGTGACCTTCGAATTTCATCAAAACGAGCAGCGCTTGCAAAAATATCTGGCCGGCGTCGGTGAAAAAATCATGAAAGCGACCGGCGCGAGCCGCGTGTGGACGGAAGAGAAGGGAAGGCCCAACCGCTGGGCCGGCGGCACGCGCATGGGCGCCGATCCGAAAAGCTCCGTTGTCAATGACCAGTGCCAAACACATGACATCGAGAATCTCTTCATCGTCGGCTCGTCGGTGTTTTGCACCATGGCCGGCTATCCGCCAACGGCGACCGTAGCTGCGCTAAGTTATCGTTTGGCGGAATTTATTCTGCGGCAGAAGCAGTGGTTTAAATAGGGCGGGAAGAAAATCGGGAATAATGGAGCGCTGGATTAATCGGCCCCGGACCACTGGATCGGTTTCCTCAAGGTTTGTGTATCATTCTCAAAAAACCTCACCTCTGGTCGTCTGCGGGGTTAATACCCCGCCTGTGAATTCGATTGATTGGCCGGCCGCGGGGAATTAGCAATTTTTTTTGCGCTCTGCCATGGCCTGCTTAGGGCTTTGCTCCGGCCGCTAACGCCTCATTGACGACTTTGTAGATAGGTCTCATGTCCGATAGTGCGGAGCGCCCGACGAAAAGATACTTGGCAACGTCCCGCCGCCGGTAGGCCGGGCTACATCCTCCTTAGGGATATCGATGCGCATGGAGTCAGCGCCGGTTCCCGACAAGACCATTTCTTTCTGCAGCGCGGCTTGGCCTTCACGGGAAAGGAACCAATTTACGAACAGGCGCGCTGCACTGGGGTGAGGCGAGTCGTTAATCAGCGCAAGAGTGCCGATGCCGACGCCAAGGGGCGTGCCCTCTTTAAAGAGGTGCGGGTCGAACTCGTCGACCGGAAGACCTTGGGCCGTGGCTTTTTCTACCTCCCCAAAAAACAGGCCGAGGTCAAACCTGCCTTGCGCCAACCAGTCGACTCCCTGCCGACTGTCGCCCACCAGGGTCGGCTCTGTCTCACTGAAAAGTCGGCGCAGGAAGTTCGGCCCGAGTTCAGAGTTATGAAAGAAAAAACGCGCCGCATCGCCGCCGGTGCCGGGTTTTCTTATGTCGCGCGCCACGAGCTTGCCCTTCCATCTCGGGTTGAGGAAATCCCAGTAGGACTGCAGTTGGTTGGCAGCGACGGCTTTGGTGTTGTAGCTCCCCACGCGGGCGACATTACCGAGATAGACAAAGACGTATTCATTTTCGGCGTCGACGTACCAATGTTTGGCTTGCCACCAGCCCGAGAGATCGGTTACTTCAGGCAAAATGAGCGCGGGTTTAATGGGATCCAGAATCTTGGCGGCGTAGAACACCTGGTAAGTGGTATGCGCTCCTGAAACGATGACATCCACCAGAAGTTTGCCTGACCGTTTTTCCGCCATGACTCGGTTTGCGGTTGCCGATGACGTGTTATTGACGAGAACGTATTTGATCTCCGGGAACTGCTTGGTAAAGGCCTGGGCCGCGGGACCTCGACCAAAACTGGAGTAGACCGTGACCTGGCCTTCTTTTTTTGCCGCCTGAATCAACGCCTGCCAATCCCCCTTGGAATCCGCCATGGCAATGCCGGGAAGTAGCGTCGCTAAAACAAGCAAACGAGCCAGCGTCTGCCGATTTAGTCGGGATCCTATAATGCTCATGTTTCACCCCTCCAGAGTGTGCCGCCCAATCGGCAAAGTCGTTGGGCCTACCATCCTATTCAGACAATAGGCCGGGGCATCGGCAGGGGTCAAGCCCCCGCGCGCGCACAACCAGGCCGGCTAATGGGTGGCCCTGGTTTCTCCTCTCGGAGAGGCTACCTGTGCCTCTAAGCTTTCTCTTGATGGCTCCAGCGCGACATCCGGCTTACCGTCCAGCGGCCGCCGACGGTCAGAATTGTCAGCGCGACGATCAGCAGGACTCCTAGGGCAGTGGTCTCACCCGCCAGCCCTTCATCCCAAAAGTCCCACATGATGACAGCAAGAACGCGGCTGTCTCCCGCGCCGAGAATCAGCGGCACGGAAAAGGAACGCAGCGCGTGCGATGCGACCCAGATCCAACCGCTGATGAAGGCAGGCAGGAGCAAAGGCAGCACGATGCGGAACATGACGACTCGCCACTTGGCTCCTGAGACTTGGCCAGCTTCTTCCAACTCACGGTGGATCTGGGTCACGGCGCCAGTCATAGTTCTACTGCCGAAGGCGATATAACCGACGGTCAAACCAAGTATGATGAGCCATACCGTCCCATAAAGTTGTAGCTGGTTTAAGGGCGGTTGCAGATATAGAAAGATGAAAGCGATGCCGATGATGACCCCGGGTAAAGCGTGCGGCAGAAAAGTGACCCCGTCCAGTAGCGTTTTCCCCCGGAATTGCTTTCGCACCACGACCCACGCCACCACCAGAGCTAACAGCATCGTCAAGGTCCCGGTACCCATCCCGATAACGATGGTGTTCCAGGTCGCGCTGAATATTTTGTCTTCCTCGAAGACGAAACGGTAGTTGTCCAAACTAAGAAAAGAAAGGGCCTTCCACGATGGGCTAATGTAAAAAGCGGTGAGCGAGCGCCACAAGAGAATCAGCGTGGGCGCTAAGATGGTGAGCCCGAAATAGCCCAGAAAAAGAAAAAAAGCCGGATAGCGCCACTTGCCCAGGTGAATAAGTCTCGGCCGGTATCCCTTGCCCGTGATGGTAGCAAACTTTCCGGCCTGACCGGCAGCGCGGCGATATAAATAGACGAAAAACAAACTCACGATCAGGAAAATTACCCCTAGCGCCGCGGATAGGCCATACTGGGGCGGACTAAACCGTAAAGTCGAGAAGTAGATATAGGTAGAAAATACGTAGATCCCCGCTGGAAAGCCGATCACCATGGCGATTTCCAGAGACTCGAGGCTGCTCATAAAGCTGTACATGAAAGCTGCCAATATCGCCGGCGTGAGCAGGGGGAGAAAGACGCGAAAAAAGGTCACCCGGTTGGACGCGCCCGACACTCGGGCGGCTTCTTCGAGCGTGGGATCCATCGCTCGAAACGCGCCCACGATCATGAGAAAAATAGTGGTTACGCCTCTTAGGCTGTCCAAGAAAATCATCCCCCAGAGGCTGTAAATATTAAAAGGCCCCTCCGCAATATTGAACCCGACGACGGAAAACAGCTCCCTCAACCAGAGGTTTATCAGCCCGTTGCGCGGCGAAAAGAGAAACGTCCAGGAAATCGCGAAAAGCAGGCCGGGTACCGCCATGGGAATCAGCATCAATCCCCAGGCCACATTTCTAAAAGGCATGTCGGTTCGCTCGGTCAGAAAGGCGAAAAGAACCGCGATGGCGACAGAAAATATCGTGCTCACCAGCGCCAACACTGCGGTGTTGAAGAACATTACATAGGTGTCCCCGGTCGAATACGCGTTGACGTAATTTTGTAGCGTAAACCCCTCGGGCTGCCATGGCGTTCCGGATCGGAAACTGAAGACAATCAGAAGAATGAGCGGGACGACAATCAGCCAGAGCGTAAAGAGAATGACGAGCAAGGGCCCGGCGTTCTGGCGCGCTCTCGACCACAAGGCCGAGAGCGCGTTGCCAGCGCCTTTAGAGCCGACACCCTGAAGC
>Ga0326597_10008958_pt1 | contig 13457 bp, 15 predicted proteins | sample RVTome_12_FD_203789 | JGI IMG/M metagenome (GOLD analysis project Ga0326597, IMG submission 203789) | Soil microbial communities from uranium-contaminated site in the Upper Colorado River Basin, Wyoming, United States - RVT100D185 | ecosystem: Environmental > Terrestrial > Soil > Contaminated >... | reverse complement strand
GCTGGCCGGGCGGCTCATCTCGAGGCCGTTAGGCGGCATTCGACGCCGCGGCGAGGCGACTCTAGGGCGCACAACTGGCGATTCCGATATCCGCCATGCCGGCCGGTGCATCGGGGATCGCGGTTGTCCAGAACTTTTCGAAAGGCACTTGCGCGTGCGGCATGGGGCGGCCGGTTCCCGTACACACATCGACATTGATCTGACTACTCAAATCGCTGAAGCCAGTGAACGTCGTGAAATCTTTGTCTTCTCCCAATGCCATATGGCACATCTGGCAATAGGGCTTTGATATCCATTGATACGTCGTGTCGTGACCCTGCCAGCCCGCCGGCGTTACCGCAGCGCCCGCCGCATTGCCTTCGCCGTGCACACCGCCCGGCCCGGTCTGATAGAGGCTGTTGATGAATCGGACAATGGGGCGGTTGGGATTGGTGTCATTGGGCCTGCTCTCCACGACGATCTCGTTTAGTTTGCGCAATGCTTCCTGCTGATCGGTGAGGCCAAAACCAGCCGCGCCCGAGTACCCAAACGTCACCACGTCAAAGGGCAGATAGGTTGCGCCTACGACGAATACGCTTCCCGGTCGACTTGCCTTGTCCAGGCGCCCACCATGACACGCCATGCAAATTCCGGGAGTGGGTTTGAGTCCTTCAACGTCCAGCGCTGCATCTGAAACAAGTTCATCGTTCTTACCATAGGTAAAGAAACTCACCCGATTCAAATAGGTGACGGTCACGTCGAATTGGCCATTTCCGTTCGCTGGCACATCGTCGTTGGAGCGCAGGAACAGGCGTTGCGATGAAGGGCCTGTGTTAGTGATGACACTTGATGCGCCGATCGGGAAATAGCTGAAGCCTGGTCCCAGGCGCCCGATCAAGGAAAACGGCGTGGCACTTGGCAGTGGAAAATTCCCGTTGGTGGTCCTGGTGGTATTTCCATTGGCACCGGTGGGCGGGTCACCCAGGAAACCGGACCAGATGGCGCCTGTCGCAGTAATGGCAACCGAATCACCGGGAAGGATATCGAGGCCCGTGTCCACGTCACGCAGATCACAAGGCGTCGGCTGGCCGAATGCCGAACCGCAGACCAGGTTGGGAGGAGGAGCGCCGTTTGACTCAAGTACCGTCGCTTTGGTTATCTCCGCAACATTGCGCGCCTCCATCGCAACCGTCGCAAACGGATCCCGCTCTGCGACTGCGTCGTTCAATGACAGGGCCTCATTGGGCCACATCATATTGGGGCCGTTCACGAATGGCGGCGGTCCGAAATTGGCCACGTAGCACGCGATGATTAGGGGTTCCGCCGGCCGGCGACGGCAGTGCATGTTGCGGCCAAAGCGCAGATCCGCCTCGTTGTAGTAGGTGGCTTCGATTTCGCCGCCGTCATTGACATTGAATCCGTTGCGCGCCTTGAAATCGTCTAACGTCTCACGGCGCTCGCTACCGCCGGGCAGCGCAGTGATGGCACCGATGTCTCGATAGTATTGATCGGCATCCGTGGCGTCATTCGCCTTCCTGGTGAGCCACTGCACATTATGACTGGGAGTGGGCCTTGGCGGCGATGACGGCTGCGCAGTACAGCCGCTTCCTGCCAATACCGTCAAGGCAGTTAGGGTAGCCACGGATATCAGCATGCCGAACAATCGCGCGGAGAGCTTCATACCGACCTCACAACTCCGAAGCCAATGTTGCCAAGGCAGAGGAGCCTAGAGCCCCCATTACGGCTAGCGAATCCAATTGTACCACGCGCCCCCGGCCGCTGCGTTGGCCTGCGAGGGCCGCAAAAGTGCTCAGCGTACAAGCGATCAGCCTCAGCGTCGATCCCTCATTCCGCGCCCGCTGCCTATAAGGGTCCTTCCGGCTCGTAAAGTGGGGGAGCAGCGACCTCGTGGACGTACATCCAGCCATCGCCCTCCTCAACAGGCCCAAATCCGAATGCCGCCTAACAACTCGATGGAGCCGACCCGGCCAGCTGCGAGGAATCGAGTCCAGTGCTAGTATCGAAGAGCTGGCCGGGCGGCTCATCTCGAGGCCGTTAGGCGTGCCAGTGGCGGTCCAAACAACAGGTTGGTTGGCGATAGATGAACCCACCCTCAATGCGCTTCCTCGCAGCCACTGGCGTTCTGTTCGTCACCGCTGTCGCAATTCGCCTCGTTCTTATCGCCTGGGTGCCAACAGCTCCCGCCTCCGATTTCTGGTCATACTTCCAGAGAGCCTCCAGCCTGGCCGACTCTAGGACATACGAAGCAATCAAAGGCAGGGCCGACGCGACCTTTCCACCGGCCTACGCTCTCATCCTCGCGCCGGCGTTCTCGCAGACATCAGACCGACTGAGCGCTGCAAAGGCCATCAACGCTGTCCTCGCTGGGCTTTCCGTCATCCTGATGGCACTCCTTGGTCGACGTCTCGCCGGCGAGAACGCCGGACTCGTCGCGGGCGCCGTCCTCACGGTGTATCCACGGGCCGCGATGACTCCCCTACTCATCGCATCAGAGAACCTCTTTCTTCCCCTCCTCCTCGCCTACCTCATCCTACTTCTCAGAAACCGCGATGACGGCTCTACCACCATCGTCCTTGTCGCGGCCGGCGCGACCAGCGGACTCCTAACACTCACCCGATCCATCGCCTATCCCCTCTGGCTGCTCTGGCCGTTGTCGTGCATCGGACTCGGTCTTACAAGATCCAAGTTCATCAAGCAAGCACTAGTCGTTGCCGTCGTCGCAAACGCCGTGCTTCTTCCTTGGGCCCTGCGTAATCGTCATACTCTCGGCGTCTTCACTCCCTTCACTTCCACGTCAGGCCAAGACTTGTTCATCGGCAACAACTCCAACGCGCCTGGTTATTGGTACCCATTCACCAGAGACATCGAAGCGCTGGCGCCAGGTTGGGGAGAGAACACGGTGATGGGCCGTGATCGCATCGCTGGCCGAGTTGCGCTCGAGTGGATCACCTCCCATCCCGCCGAGGCCGTTGCCCTCTACATCGAGAAGTTGCGCATCATGCTTCGGGACGAGACATTCGTTGCGTTCTTTGCCGTCTACGGCTCGAACATTGAGCCTCCTTGGCCGGGCATCGATGTTCTCGACGGTCCACATGCTCTCAAGGCGGCCGCACTCGACCTCGATCATGCCCTCAACTACTCCTACGTTGTCCTGTCCCTTCTGGAGCTGTGCGGCCTCCTTCTTATCCTCCTGTTCCCTTCCGCTTTCCGCATGAATCAGACGGTCCGTCCAAAGGCCGTGCTACTCATTGCTGCGGGGCTTTTCTTCCCCCTCTCAGCAGCAGCTTTCCACGTCTCTTCCAGATACAGATGGCCCCTTACCGACTCCTGGATCCCATTTGCTGCCGTCGCGCTAGTCGCCGGCGCGGCACTAGCACGGAGGAAGTCCCAACCCAGGAGCAGTGACCTTGGGCCCGCCTAACACCTCGCTGGAGCCGACCTGGCCAGCCCGGATCCTTGAATTGCGTTCTATACTAGCCATGGGCTGGCCGGGCGGCTCATCTCGAGGCCGTTAGGCAGCTTACTGCAACTCGCGCTAGGCCCGAAGGAGGAGCTCGGATGCAAAGCCCCCGCAGACCCCATCACTCATCCTTCCTCGGGAACCCGTTCGCCTCACCCCTCTGCCTTGGGTCAGCCCTCGCCTTTCTCACCGCGACTTCTTGCTCGGGGGCGAACACATCCCCACCTCCGACCACATCGGCTTCTCCTCCAGAGCTCGCCTCACCATCCCCGACAGCAACCCCAGCATTTGAACTACTAACCCTAGAGGCTATCGCCTCCTGCCAAGTCACGCTTCCCAACCACATCTCTCCCCCAGTCGATCATTACGCTTCCCCATACTCCGACTTTGGCAACGAAGACGGCACTCTTTTCACGCAGCTTTGGCCTGCCGGAATCGTCGTCTTCTCGCCAAATGGCCCAGGAAGCAAGGGCCCAGACGGCTTACTGGACATGAAGTGGCCGTGGTACCGGACCGTAGCCGGCGATGTATTAATCACCTTTCGGCGCCTCGATGCCCCCGCCCCGCCAACCCCGACGGTCACCCTCCGAGGCGCGGAGGACGGATACGGCGAAGTCGGCTTCGAACCTGGGAGCATCGTCTTCACAACCCCAGGGTGTTGGGAGGTGACGGCAAACGTTAGCAGGCACACCCTAACGTTCGTAACCTTAGCCGTGAGACTGGCATTCGACCCAGCGCGAATGATGTGGTCGCCCTCGCCCGATCTACTTCACAGCGACACAGACCTACAGGGATATCCTGGCTCCATCGCCGAGGTTTGGCTCGATCCTAATGGAGGGCGGATCACCATCGAGACAAGCCAAGCGCCCCTGGAGCCGCTTCCGCCTCAGAATAGCGCATCAACCTTGGGCGCAGTTGTCCACGCACAGCCCGCCACTTGTGTCCAGGGCGCCGCGGATACCTCGGGGCAATGGGACAGCGAGGCTGATGCCGGCTCCATTACCTGGAGCGAAGGTGGCCTGTTCTACCGCATCGGGCACGTAGCACTTGGACTTAGCTGCTTCGATATGCTCCGAATGGCCGCATCGTCATTCTGAGCGCCCATGCATGGCGTGTTCCGAAGGCACCCGATTCCTCAAAGCCCTCTTCGGAAGCTGCCTAACAACTCGATGGAGCCGACCCGGCCAGCCAGGTGTCGGTTTCGGCGCGATACTAGGCTTCGGCTGGCCGGGCGGCTCATCTCGACGCCGTTAGGCGGCTTGGCCTTGAAAACATGCTTTCCACCGCAGGAGGTGCCGTGATGGATGTCTTCCTCAATCTTCTCCGGGTCATCCACATAACCAGCGTCATACTGATGGCGTGGCCGTTCTACGCCCTCGTCGCCGTCAACCAGCGAGCTCGCCTGGGTCCTCCGCTCGGAGATCGTGCCGATACCTACCTAGAGAACATCATCAAGAACCGAACGATCCCCTGCTACGTCTTTCAGCTCTCGGCCCTTCTGTCAGGCCTTCTCATCATCCTCCTGAGAGGCCTCGGCCTCTCCTACGTCCTGGCGAACCCGATCCTCGCGGCCAAGCTTGGTCTGCTCATCGCACTTGGTGCCCTCCTCACCTATGTCTACACCGCTCTCCAGCCCAAGATTGACGCTTCTTTCCATGAACTCGCTTCGGGCGCCGCCTCCCAGGACTTGACACAGCGAATCGCCTCCCTCCGTCTCAGAAGAAAGCGTGTGGCATCGATCTGCCTCTTCTGCGTGCTGACCGCCGCCATGCTAGGTCTTCAGGTGTGGGCGGCCTTTCCCATATGGCTGACCGCAGTTCTCGTCCTGGTCATTGCAGCCTTTGTTTGGCGAGCGTACTCAAGCGTCACACCATACGGGTGGGCCTAGCTTTGGGAGACAACCTTCTCAAGACGCTCTTTCCGCCAAGCCGCCTAACAACTCGATGGAGCCGACCCGGCCAGCCAGGTGTCAGTTTCGGCGCGATACTAGCCTTGGCTGGCCGGGCGGCTCATCTCGAGGCCGTTAGGCGGCCTTTACTGGTAGCTCGCCATTCTCGCTCGGCGGACGTATGCCCGGCACGCGTAATGAATTGTCTCTTTCGCGGAGAAGATAGTGAGTTCTACGGTTGATGTCGCCGTTGTCGGGGCCGGCCAGGCTGGTTTGTCTGCCAGCTATTTCCTTGGCCTGGACCAGGTTCACCACGTCGTGCTGGAAGCTGGCGAGATCGGGCAGTCATGGCGTATTCACCGATGGGATTCCTTCCACCTGAACACTCCCAACTGGTCCAACGGGCTCTCTGGCATGGAGTTTCATCCACAAGAACCGCATGCCTTCGCCACCGGGAATGAACTGTCTGCGTACTTTGAGGGATACGCCACCAACTTTCACCTGCCCATCATGCCACGAACCAGCGTGACTAATCTTCAAAGAACTTCGAACGGCTTGTATGTGCTCCGGACGGAGTCTGGGGAAATGCTGGCCAAGGCTGTGGTACTCGCGTCGGGAGGAATGACCCGTCCCCGCGTGCCGGAAGTAGCCCGCCGCCTGACCGACGACCTCGCGGTGCTCTCTGCCGGAACCTACAGAAACCCCGAAGCTCTTCCCAAAGGTGCCGTGCTCGTTGTCGGAAGCGGCCAGTCGGGGTGCCAGATAGCGGAAGACCTGCTCGAAGCTCGGCGTGAAGTCTATCTCTCGGTCAGCAGAGTTGCGCGGGTGCCGCGGTCATACCGAGGCCGAGACATCGTCGCTTGGTGGAAGGACATGGGCTTCTGGGATGTCAAGCTGCCCCAGCTGGAGGATCAGTCTCTCCAATTCGCCGCGCAGCCCCAAGTCTCGGGGACTCGCGGAGGCCACACAGTCAGCCTCCAATCGTTGGCTCGAGATGGCGCTGTTCTTCTCGGGCGGGTTCTTGATGTCGATCGTCGAGCCTTGAGGCTTGACAGGAGCGTTCCCGAATCCATGCGCTTTGCGGACGAAAAGTCACGGGCATTCAAGGCTGCTATCGATGCTCACATAGAGCGGGAGGGAATCAAGGCAGAAGGGGCACTGCCAGATCCCGGCGAACCCACGCTCCCTGACTCTAGGGAATTCAAGGAGATTACAAATCTCGAACTTCGCAGCGCGGGTATCTCAAGTGTGGTCTGGTGCACTGGCTTTGACGCCGATTGGAGTTGGGTGCAGGTGGACATGTTTGACCAAGCCGGCCGGCCTCGTCACAACAACGGCGTAACGGAGTTTCCAGGGCTCTACATACTCGGAATGCCATGGCTGTCTGCCAGGAAGAGTGGCATTCTATTGGGAGTCTCGGAAGACGCAGCACGAATCGTTGAGCACATTCTCGCCCACGTGCTCTCCGACCAGGCCGCCTAACAACTCGATGGAGCCGACCCGGCCAGCTGCGGCGAATCGGGTCTAAGATAGGTTCGAAGCGCTGGCCGGGCGGCTCATCTCGAGGCCGTTAGGCAGCCCCATGATGTCGAGTAGGCAGTCCCGCGGCATACTCACGGAGTAGCGATGAAAAACGCTCGCGAGCTCGTCGGATGGGCGTTCTGGCTCAAGTGGATGATTGCATCCGCTCTTGGCAGCGCCGCAGGAGTGATCTGCTGGCTCGCGTTAGGCGCAACACTTGAAGCTGCAGGCCTTGAATCCGGCTCTCCCAGCATCGTGGCTCGCACTCTCATCCCAGGCGTTGTTGGGGCCGCGTTCGGAACTCCATTCGGGATAGCCCAGTGGCTTATCCTGAGAGGGAGGGTTGGTCGGGCCGGCCGGTGGGTGCTAGCGACCGCTCTAGGTTACATCGTCGTGTTTATCTTCGGTGCCACTGCCTTCCCTCAAGAAGCCTCTGTGGAGCTTTCCGCCCCACAAGAAATCATGTTAGGTGCTGTCCTTGGCGCGGCGGTAGCCCTCCCTCCGAGCATTCTGCAATGGCTCCTCGTCTTGCGTCGGCAGATCTTCAAAGCCGCCTGGTGGGTCTTCGCGAGCGCCGCCGGATGGGCCCTCGGCTTTGCTATCAGCTTTGCGCTAAGGCTGGCCTTCGGTGAGCTCACTTTTATTGCGGGCCCCGTCATAGCCCTTGCCCTGACTGGCCTCGCCATGCTTCGGCTCGTGAGGCTCACTGGAACAACCGAAGCTCGTGTACAAACCCTTGATTGACGGCGCAAACACAACGGGGCTGCCTAACAACTCGATGGAGCCGACCCGGCCAGCCAGGTGTCGGTTTCGGCGCGATACTAGGCTTGGCTGGCCGGGCGGCTCATCTCGAGGCCGTTAGGCAGCAAGCACTCCAAGGGTGAGGCATTTCCAGGGGGCGGCAATGAAGAGACAAGTTCGCGTGAAATCAGAGAAGACTCTCTACACCTTCGCCTCTTGAGCGAAAGCTTGGTCCCGGGGAGAAACTCGATATCCTCACCAAACACTTGATGTCGTCGATCGATGCCACCAATAGGCCCTTCCACACGTTCTCGGTCCTCTTTAGATTCAGGAACGCGCTCGTCCACGGCCGAACCGAGCATCTCACGGCCGAGTCCACGCAATTCCTGTCAGGAGATGCCATCCCTAGGTTGCCCGAAACGAAGTGGGAGAAGATGATTTCGCAAGGAATGGCAGAGCGCTTCCTCGCCGACACGAAAGGTATGATCCAGATCCTCCAAGCCAACGCCCGCCTCGAACCTGGGCTTCTATTCACTCCTGAGGAGGCCGGCTGGTGCGAGGAGCCAGTGGATTGAGATCAGCGAAGAGTCCGCTGATTACTCGGTGGGACCCCAGCTTGCTGCCTAACAACTCGATGGAGCCGACCCGGCCAGCCAAGTGTCGGTTTCGGCGCGATACTGGCTTTGGCTGGCCGGGCGGCTCATCTCGAGGCCGTTAGGCAGCCTCTCGATGAAAGGGGAGACTCCATGGCTTTCGTTCCGTGGAACAGCCAACCGTTGCAGGTTTGGGCCAGAAAGCACGCTCCAGGCCAATCGATCACCTTGGGCGGCCATCAGACACACTACATCGAAAGGGGAGAAGGCCGTCCCGTCATCCTCATACACGGGTTCTTCTACGACACCTACATGTGGCACAACAACATAGAGACATTGGCCACCCAGTTCAAGGTCTACGCTATCGATCTCTGGGGCTTCGGGTACAGCACCCGAGAGCCTTTGGACTACGGCTATTCCCTCTATTCCCAGCAGCTTCTCGAATTCATGGATGCACTTCGCATTCAGAAGGCATCCCTCATCGGCCAATCCATAGGGGGAGGAGCCATCGTCAAGTTCGCCACTTCCCATCGGGATCGGATCGATAGGGCAATCCTCGTCGCCCCTGCGGGGATGCCCAATCCGCTACCTCTGATGGCGAGGATCGCCAACTTCCCGCTCGTCGGCGAGGTAATGTACGGCCTGCAATCGGACTTCATGCGGAAACTAGCTCTCAGGAGAAACTTCATCCACAACCCCGCCCACATCACCGATGCCTACTTCCAGAACGTAACCCGTTTTCACAAGATCAGGGGGACGTCCGAAGCAATGCTCACAATGCTCCGCAAACGCTTCTTTGATACCCTTCTCGGTGACGTCCAGTCTTTGCGGGACACTGACCTGCCCACGCTCATTGTGTGGGGCCAGGAGGATCAATCTGTACCAGTTGAACGCGGCCAGACGATGCACGCAATCCTGAGAGGATCCCGATTACATATCATCCCCGATGCCGGTCACTGTCCTCATGACGAACAATCTGAGTCGTTCAACCAGCTGGCGCTCGCCTACCTCTCTGAGAGACTCGAGGCTGCCTAACAACTCGATGGAGCCGACCCGGCCAGCCCAGCGTTTGACTTTAGCGCGATACTAGTCTTCGGCTGGCCGGGCGGCTCATCTCGAGGCCGTTGTACGCCCTAGAAGGTCCGTCAAAGAACCGAATGACTCTGGCCCCGAACCTGAAGAGCGTCGCCCTCCAAGGAGGCGCGCTCCTTGCTCCCGAACCCTTCCGGCGCACGCTGCCTGCCAGCCGGGGATCTCGCTCCCCATGGCACGGGTCTGGGGCGTCCAACAACTCGATGGAGCCGACCTGGCCTGCCGGGTCCCGTTGCCAGCGGCCGCTGATTGACTCTAGCCAGGCTGCCGGCGTATCCTTTCCTTGAAGCTGGTCCTGAGCCGAGCGCACGGAGCCCGGGAAGCTGGTCTCTCCCGGCGGTCCGTTGCCCTTGGCGGCCAGGCGGCTCATCTCGAGGCCGTTAGGCGGCTGCGTGGTGGCCCGTTGAGATGATCTTGGCGAGGTCCTTCTTTGAAGCCCCGAGGGCCAGGAGCGACCGAAACATGAGATCGAGCGAGACGGTAGAGTCCCCCGCTTCGATCTTCGCTACACGAGATTGGCTCGAGCCAAGGAGCTTCGCCAGCCGAACTTGCGAGATCTTCTTCCGAACCCTCATCTTGCGCACGTTGTCACTGAGCGCTAGGCGAACCTCAACGAAGGCGGCTTCCTCTGGCGTGAGACCAAGGAACTCCTCCGCTCCGCCGACCCTCCAACCTTTGGCCTGGAGATGCTCAAGCTTCCTCTTGTCCATTCCACAACCTCCCCACTCTGAACTACCCGTCGTAGTCCGCCAGTCTCCGTCTGCAGGCATCCACAACCAGCTTAGGAATGGCTCTGCTCTTCTTGGAGAATACTTCCAACACAATGATCGCGTCTTCGTCGATACGGTACACTACTCGCCAGGTTGCGCCCCGATCAGCAATACGAAGCTCGTGGCACTTGGCGCCAATGACAGGCATGGGACGTGAATGCGGCAAACCGAGTCGTTCCCCACGCTGCAGCCTTCTCAAAAGCACACCGGCTTCGACCCGCGCCTCGGTGGAAAGCGGTGGACTTCCTATCCGACCATGGAGCCACACGAGTGGCTTGTCGCCGGCCATCGCCCACCACTATATGTCATTTCTGACATGCTGTCAAGCGCGGGATTTGCAGCTGCCTAACAACTCGATGGAGCCGACCCGGCCAGCCAGGTCTCCGTTTCGGCGCGATACTAGTCTTGGCTGGCCGGGCGGCTCATCTCGAGGCCGTTAGGCAGCAGCCAAGTGCGCGATTCAGACGCCCCGCACGCGACGGCGGCCGCGTCAAGCAGCCACACCAATGGGAAAACTCTGCGATGGGTCACGACGCCTTCTTCCGAATATGGGAAACAACCTGGATGACAATTCCCCAAGTTCCAGATGAGCCCGTTGCGCTGGCTGCTCGACACGGTGCCGGGATGGACTGGCTATAATAGGTCTGCGGTTCCCGAGATTTGTTCCTAGAAGGGATGCGCTCCCAATGTTGAATCTAAACTCGGTCATGATTGGAACGAAACAACCCAAGGCCTTGGCTGCCTTCTATGAAAGGGTCCTGGGAAAGCCAGCCGAATGGGTTGATCAAGATAGCGGCTTTTGGGGATGGCAAGTGGGAAGTACCTCCCTTTCCGTGATGGATCACTCTGAGATGGGCGGTAACGCAAAGGACCCAGGACGTGTCATGTTCAACTTTGAAACCCCGCAGGTCAAATCGGAGTTTGAGAGAATCAAAGCCTACGGCGCGGCGGTCATCAGGGAGCCCTATGAAATGGGAGGGGGATGGATCGCAACGCTGGCGGACTTGGATGGGAACTACTTCCAACTAGTGACCCCGATGCAGACCCCCTCCTAGCGCCCAAGAAAGTGAAATAGTGCCGAAGCGCGATGGACGGACGCCATTCCATTTCGCTGCTGCCTAACAACTCGATGGAGCCGACCCGGCCAGCTGCGTCGAATCGGGTCTAAGATAGGGTCCAAGAGCTGGCCGGGCGGCTCATCTCGAGGCCGTTGGGCGGCTTGCTCGCCAGAACGAATCACCTTATGCCATAAGGAGGTGATCAGGTTGAGAAAGCAATACTTTCCGCCATCTCGCGCAGTCGCTAAACGACAGTAAATTCAGAGACAAGTAAAGGGGATGAGTCATGTCTAAGCAATGGATTCTTGCAGGCACGTATTTCGAGGCGTGCAACTGTGATGTTGTCTGTCCCTGTTTCTTCGGAAGTCCTCCCACCGGGGAAGAATGCACGGTCTTCGTCGCTTGGCACATCGACGATGGGAAATTCGATGATATCAGACTAGACGGTCTTAGCGTCGCTCTGGCTGCGCATCGTCTTCGCATGGCGAGTTGGAAGGATGAAGGAAGCGGTTGCTTATTGTATGTCGACGAAAGAGCCACTCAGGATCAAAAGGTCGCCCTGACCAAGATCTTTTCTGGCCAAGTTGGTGGGGTTCCCGTGTTGCTGACACGTGTAGTCGGTCGATTGTTGGGGGTCGGAAGTGCGCCGATCGCATACAAGGCCGAGGGGAAAAAGCGAAGCCTAAGGATACCAGAGGTGATAGATCTCGAGATCGAAGCTCTCCCCGGTCAAGATGGCACTGAGATCACGCTGAGTAATCTCCCCAACACCTTTCATCGATCTATGGTCCTGGCGAAGTCCCAGCGGCTGAGCTATCATGACCATGGACTTCATTGGGAAGTATCAGAGAAAAACGGCTGCTACTCACCATTCGCCTATCAGGCAGGCTAGCCAGTGTTGTGGAACATCACCCAAGGTGTGCTAAAACGGGATCGCGCCATTGTGGTCGCAGGTTTAGCGACCATCATTGTGCTTGCGTGGGCGTATGTGGTTTACCTCTCTTCCAACATGACAGGTATGGCGCTCAATCGCGGTTCAGGCATGGACATCCATCCCGCGCAGATGTCCATGCCCAACACTCATGTATGGGGGAGTGGAGCCATTCTTTTCACCTTCCTGATGTGGGCGGTGATGATGATGGCAATGATGACCCCTTCGGCAACGCCGATGATTCTCACGTTTGCCAAAGTCAATCGTCAGCGACATGCAGGCCAAACGCCCATCCCTGCGACGATAGTATTCTTACTCGGCTACTTGATGGTGTGGATTTCGTTCAGCGCAGGGGCCACTCTTGTTCAGTGGGGATTGCATTCAGCCGCGTTGCTTTCGCCGGAGATGATAAGCGTCACTCCTCTCTTGGGCGGGATCTTGCTCATCCTGGCTGGCGTGTATCAATTCACGCCACTAAAGTACATCTGCCTATCGCGTTGCCGCACGCCACTCGGCTTTCTCATGACCGAATGGCGAGAAAGAACCAAGGGCGCGCTTATCATGGGCATGCGACATGGCATCTACTGCGTCGGTTGTTGCTGGCTGCTGATGGCCTTGCTCTTTGTAGCCGGAGCGATGAACTTACTGTGGGCCGCACTAATTGCGGGGTGTGTTCTTGTTGAGAAAGTAGTTCCGGCAGGACAATGGGTAAGTCGAACAATCGGTGCGCTTACGGCTGGATGGGGAGCATGGTTACTCATTCGAGCATTAGGAGCGTAAAAGGCCGCCTCGATGTGAGCGGAAGGTTTCCCAAACACACAGCCGCCCAACTACTCGATGGAGCCGACCCGGCCAGCCAGGTCTTGCGTTTGGCGCGATACTAGTCTTGGCTGGCCGGGCGGCTCATCTCGAGGCCGTTGTACACCCTCGAAGGCCATTCAGAGACAGGATCAGTCCGGTTCTTCAATTGAAACGCGTTGCCCGCCAAGGAGGCGCGCTCCTTGCTCCCGAACCCTTCCAGCGCACGGCGCCCGCCAGCATTGGATCTCGCGTTCGAAGAAGCAAGTACTGGGCGTCCAACAACTCGATGGAGCCGACCTGGCCTGCCGGGTCCCGTTGCCAGCTGCCGCTGATTGACACTGGCCTGCCTGTGAGCGTATCCTTGACTTGAGGCTGGCCCTGGGCCGAGGGCGCGAGCCTGTGCAACTGGTTTCTGCCCAAGCTGCCCTGCCCTCGCCGGTCAGGCGGCTCATCTCGAGGCCGTTAGGCGCACCTAGTCTGGTCCCGAGGGGGCTCCATCAGTGGAGATCAGTGAATGGCAGAATTGAGCGAATCAACGTGGGAGAAAGTCCGCGCGCTCTTCCCACCTGCCCAACACCAAGCCGTCGCGGACCTCCTTCTAT
>Ga0326597_10008957_pt1 | contig 13457 bp, 10 predicted proteins | sample RVTome_12_FD_203789 | JGI IMG/M metagenome (GOLD analysis project Ga0326597, IMG submission 203789) | Soil microbial communities from uranium-contaminated site in the Upper Colorado River Basin, Wyoming, United States - RVT100D185 | ecosystem: Environmental > Terrestrial > Soil > Contaminated >... | reverse complement strand
AACGGGGCGTCCGGGGACGGGGTGCTAGAATCGAGTGGTTGCCGGAACCTCAATTGACGCGGAGTTTCATGTCCCTCTCTGGCCGCCTCCCGGCCCTGCTCTTGATCACGGTTTCGCTGCCCGGCTGTTCCGTCAAGAAGATCGCGGTCAACTCGCTGGGAAGCGCCCTCGCCGAGGGAAGCTCCACCTTCGCCTCCGACGACGACACGGAGCTCGTGGGGCAGGCGGTCCCCTTCGGCCTGAAGACGATGGAGAGCCTCCTCGCGGAGTCTCCACGTCACAAAGGGCTTCTGCTCGCCGCGTCCTCCGGGTTCGTCCAGTACGCCTACGGATGGGCCCAGCTCAAGGGCGACTACGTCGAGGAGGAGAGCCTGGCCGAGGCAACTCACCAGCGCGAGCGGGCGCGCAAGCTCTATCTCCGCGCGCGCGACTACGGCCTGCGCGGGCTCGAGGTCGACTTTCCAGGTCTGCGGGCCGGGCTCTCGAAGGACCCCGTCGCCGCCCTCGCGAAGACGAAGAAGAAGCACGTGCCGCTCCTCTACTGGACCTCCCTGGCCTGGGCGGGAGCGATCGCCCTCAAGGTCAACGACTCCTCGGTGTCGGCCGACCAGTCGATCGTCGAGGTCCTCGCCCGTCGCGCCCTCGCCCTCGACCCCGCGTGGGAGCTCGGGTCGATCCACGAGTTCTTCGTGAGCTGGGAGGCGGGCCGCTCCTCGATCGGCGGGTCCATGGAGGCGGCCCGTGACCACTACGCGCGCGCGCTCGAGCTGGCCCGGGGGCGGAGAGCTTCTCCCTACGTGACGTACGCCGAGAGCATCTGCATACCCGAGCAGAACAAGGCCGAGTTCCGCGCGGCGCTCGAGAAGGCTCTCGAGATCGACACCAGCAAGCCCTCCGATCAGCGGCTGGCGAACGTCCTCTACCAGGAGCGGGCCCGATGGCTCCTCGGGCGGGTGGACGAGTACTTCATCGAGTAGCACGACATCCGTTTCATCTGCATCTTGTCGAGGGTCAACATGTCTCGTCTCACGACGAACGCGACGCGGCGACGCCCGTTCCGTTTCCTGATCATCGGCCTCGTGGCGGCGCTGGCGGTCCTCCTCTCCCGGCCCGGGTCCCTGCCGGTCGAGGCTCAGGGGCGCGTCCTCATCCGCATGGCCACGCTCGTGCCCGACGGCTCGACCTGGCACCTCATCCTCAAGGAGACCGCCGAGAAGTGGAAGGAGCTCTCGGGGGGTCGGGTGAGCGTGCGCCTGTTCCCCGGCGGCGTGGCCGGCGACGACCCCGACGTCGTGCGCAAGATGCGGCTGGGCACTCTCGGCGCCTCTGTCCTCACCGCGGTGGGAGTGAGCGAGATCGACAAGTCCGTCTACGCTCTCGGCGTCCCCCTGATGTACGACTCCTACGACGAGGTCTACTGGGTTCTCGACAAGATGCGCCCGAAGCTCGAAGCGGTGCTGCTCGAGAAGGGCTTCGTCGTGCTCAACTGGGCCGACGGGGGCTGGGTGCGCTTCTTCACCAAGAAGCCGGTGGCGGTGCCCGACGACCTGCGCGCGCTCAAGCTGTTCTCCTGGGCCGGCGACGCGGAGGCGGTCGAGGTGTGGCGCTCGGCCGGCTTCAATCCCGTGCCCCTTCCGTCCACCGAGATCGCCACCGCCCTGCAGACCGGGCTCATCGAGGCGCTCGGCTCGCCACCGCAGGTCGCGGTGATCTCGCAGTTCTTCAACCATGCCCCGAACATGACCGACCTGCGCTGGCAGCTCCTGCTCGGGGCCACGGTCATCACGAAGAAGGACTGGGACCGCATTCCCGCCGACGTGCAGCCGGCCCTGCGGCAGGCCACCGAGGAGGCGGGCGAGAGGCTGCGCAAGGAGATCCGCGACGCCGAGCAGCGCGACGTCGACGCCATGAAGCAGCGCGGCCTTTCCGTGGTCGAGGTGTCCGCGGCGCAGAAGGCCGAGTGGCAGAAGCTGACGGAGAAGATGTACCCGAAGATCCGCGGCCCGATCGTCCCCGCCGTGGCCTTCGACGAGGCGACGCGCCTGCGTGACGAGTATCGCCAGCAGCGAGGGAAGGCCACGCCGTGACCGACACCGGCGGGGAGCCGACGCGCGACGCGGGCACTCCACCAGGGGGGGTCGTCCGAGGGGGACTCTGGCACCTCGAGAACGCCCTGCTGATCGTCGCCCTCCTCGGTGCCGCCCTCCTGCCCCTGGCCGACACCCTCGGCCGTCCGTTCGGCTTCGCCGTCCCCGCGGGAGCCGACTACCTCCAGCAGCTCGTCCTCTGGCTCGCTTTCCTGGGCGGACTGGTGGCGACACGACAGCGGCGCCACCTCTCGCTGTCGACCGTCGAGCTCTTCGGGGGCCGGGTGCAGCGGTTCGGGCGGCTGCTCGCCGCCGTCGTCTCCGCGGCCACGGTCGGCATCTTGACCTACGCTTCGGTCGACCTCGTGCTCGCGAACCGTGAGGAGGGGCGCACCCTGATGGGGGGCGCTCCCGTCTGGGTCCTCGAGCTGGTGATGCCGGTGGCGCTCGGCCTCATGGCCCTGCGCTTTGCGTGGGGGGCGTCCGAGCGCTGGCCGGGCCGGGTGATCGCGCTGTCCGCGATTCCCGCCGCCTTCGCGATGGGGCTCGTGCCCAACGCCGTGGCCGGGCTCGCCCTCCCGATGTCGGTCTTCCTCCTCGGCGCCCTGATCCTGGGGACGCCGGTGTTCGTGGCGATGGCGGCCTTTGCCCTGTTCTTCTTCTTCCGGGAAGGCCTGCCCGTGGCCGCGGTCACCGCCGAGGTCTACCGGCTCATCTCCTCGCCGACCCTGCCCGCCATCCCCCTCCTCACCGCGACCGGTTACGTGCTCGCCGACAGCAACTCCTCCCTGCGACTCCTCCGCTTCTTCAAGTCGCTCCTCGGCTGGATGCCCGGCGGCCTCGCCGTCATCGTGATCGCGGTGTGCGCCCTGTTCACGACCTTCACCGGCGGGTCGGGGATCACCGTCATCGCCATCGGCGGGCTCGTCTACCCCATGCTCCGCGAGGACGGCTATCCCGAAGGGTTCTCGCTCGGTCTCGTGACCGGGGCGGGCAGTCTCGGGCTCCTGTTCCCCCCGAGCCTCCCCGTCATCCTCTACAGCGTCGTCGCCGGCACCCGCGACCAGAACGTGCCCGCCGACTCGCTCTACCTCGCCGGGCTCCTCCCGGGCACGCTGATGATCGCGATGGTGGCGGCCTACGCCGTCCGTCGCGGGCTGGTCCTGCGGATCCCTCGCCAGTCGTTCTCGGCCCGGGAGGTCGCGGCCGCCACGTGGGAGGCGAAGTGGGAGCTCGCGATCCCCGTGTTCGTGGTCACCCTGTTCCTCACCGGAAAGGCCTCGCTCGTCGAGACCGCGGCCGCCGCGTTCGTCTTCGCGATGATCGTGGAGTGCTTCATCACCCGGGACCTCCACGTCTTCCGCACGCTCCCGCGCGCGCTCGTTCGGGCCTCGGTGCTCTCGGGCGCCGTCCTCATCCTGCTCAGCGCCGCCATGGGGATCACGAGCTACATCGTCGACGCCCAGATCCCCGACACCCTCGTCACCTGGGTCAAGACCCACATCGAGTCGAAGTGGGTGTTCCTGCTCGCCCTCAACGGTCTGCTCATCCTGGTGGGCTGCCTCGTCGACATCTTCTCCGCGATCGTCGTGCTCGCGCCCCTGCTCGTGCCGATGGCGACGGCGTTCGGCGTGCACCCGATCCATCTGGGTGTCATCTTCCTGTCGAACCTGGAGCTTGGCTACCTCACGCCGCCGGTGGGGCTGAACCTGTTTCTCTCCGCCTCCCGCTTCAACAAGCCCCTGACCGCGCTCTTCCGTTACGTGATCCCGTTCCTGCTGATCATGGCCGTCTCCGTCCTGCTGATCACCTACGTGCCCGACCTCTCCCTGGGGATCCTGAAGCTGCTGGGCCGCGTGTAGCCGGTCTGCCCGTGCGCGCGGAGCACGTGACCCTGTCGACCACCTTCTAGGGTGCGGGGTCGGCTACGGTCACGCCGCTGGGCTCCTCGAAGGGGCCCGCCCGCTCGACGAGGTCCGCCTACTCCACCGGCTTGCGCGGAGAGACGCCCCGCAGCAGGTCGACGAGGCCCCGCGCCGGCTCGGGCACCTCGTGGGCCGGCTCGGTGAGCAGCGTCTTCGGGTCGATACGCTCACCGTAGACGTTCTCGTTGGCGTCCTTGTCCTGCTTGACCACGGCGCCCTCGAGGGCGAGGCCCACGAAGAGCCCTCGAGTCCGCGAGTAGCTGAGGATCTCCGCCTTCATCCTCAGGTCCGTGGCCGCCTCGCCCGTCCGCCCCAGGGGACCCGCCGCCACAGCCGCGTCCACGCCGAGGGTGAACTGTGACCGCAGCAGGTAGCCGATGCCCTTCGGGTTCATGATGAGGAATGCGAAGTCGGCGGCCTGGCCCCCGATCTGGAGCCCGAAGCTCCCTCCCCCGAGCGAGATCATGAGAGGCGGTCCCCACCCGCCCTCGGCCGTCCGGCACAGCACCGCCCCCTTGCCGTATCGACCGCCGAACCCGAGCGCAAACTTCTTCACGCTGGGGACGATGGCCACGCACTCCGCCTTGTCGAGCAGGTCCCGGGGGATGCTCTCTTCCCCGGCGAGGAGCTCTTCGAGCACCTCCTGGCACGAGGCGAGCCGTCGATCCTCCTTGACCTGGCCCCGCGCCGGCACCGCGGCGACCGTGACCAAGCCGAGAAGGACGAGCCCCACCCCGGCGATGTCTCCGAGTCGGGGGCGGCCGGGATCATTGACACTCGAGTTCATGTGCATATGATCCCCCAATCTGACGCTCACGCGGATCGAGCGCTCCGGTGAGGGGCGCGGGAGGTCTCCATGAAGCCTGGTGCTGCCGCCCTCGTCGACCGGCGGTCGTTCTTTCGCAGGGCGAGTTTCGCTGCCGCCGGAGCCGGCGCATTCAGCTTCGCCACCGAGCGGGACGCGGAGGCGACGCTCGCCAACGTCCAGACGAGCTCACGGCCATCCGACCTCAAGATCACCGATCTGCGCATCGCCTACTTGACCGAGGCGCCGATGAGGGTGCCGCTCATCCGCATCGACACCAACCAGGGCATCTCCGGCTACGGCGAAGTGCGAGACGGGGGAAGCCCGACCTACGCCCTCATGCTGAAGAGCCGGTTGGTCGGCCTCAATCCCTGCCACGTCGACCAGGTCTTCCGGCGGATCAAGCAGTTCGGCTTCCACGCTCGCCAGGCCGGCGGCGTGTGCGGGGTCGAGATGGCCTGCTGGGACCTCGCGGGGAAGGCGTGGGGCGTTCCCGTCTATCAGATGCTCGGGGGACAGTTCCGTGACCGCGTGCGCCTGTACGCCGACACCACCCAGTCTCCCGACGGCGCCGAGGCCGGCCGCCGCCTGAAGGAGAGGATGGACCGGGGGATCACGTTCCTGAAGGTCGACTTCGGGATCGAGCTCATCCGCGACATCCCCGGCGCGCTCTCCGTCCCCATCGGGCAGACGGTTCAGGAGCGCTCCATGACGATGCATCCCTTCAGCGGGGTCGAGATCACCGACAAGGGCGTGGAGCTGCTTTCCGACTACGTCGGCAAGATCCGCGAGGTGATCGGCATGGAGATCCCGCTCTCCTCCGACCACTTCGGCCACATCGGCGTCAACTCCTGCATCAAGCTCGCCCGGGCCATGGAGAAGTGGAACCTGGCGTGGATGGAGGACATGGTGCCCTGGCAGTTCGGAGAGCTGATGAAGATGATCAAGGACGAGACCACGACCCCCATCCTGACCGGGGAAGACATCTACCTCAAGGAAGACTTCGTCAAGCTCATCGACATGGGCGCGGTGGACGCCATCCACCCCGACCTCGCCTCCGCCGGGGGCATCCTCGAGACCAAGAAGATCGGCGACTACGCGATGGAGCACGGAATCCCCATGGCGATGCACTTCGCCGGCTCGCCGTTCTCGTTCATGGCCAACGTGCACTGCGCGGCGGCGACCGATAACTTCGTGGCGCTCGAGCACCACTCCCTCGACGTGCCGTGGTGGAACGACCTCGTCACGCCTCACCCGCCGATCGAGCGGGGATTCGCGATCGTTCCCGATCGGCCCGGCCTCGGGGTCGAGCCCAACGAGGCGGTCATCCGTGAGCACATCGAGGGCGGCTACTTCGATCCCACCCCGGAGTGGGACGACGAGCGCTCCTGGGACCGCCTCTGGAGCTGACGCGGCCTGGACTCCGACTACGCGGCGGGAAGGCGTCGCCGGGGGGTCGTGAGTGGGGACGGGACGTCCCGGTACGCAGTCCCTGGAGCCTTGACCCTGGCCGAGAGGACAGGCCACCTGTCCGTGGGGACAGGTGTGTCGGGTGCGAGTGATCGGGTGAGTGGGGTCACAGCAATCGTTTCGTTTGTGCACTAAGTTCCCGAGCGTGACAGCGGAGTTGCCCTCCAACGCCGCCTGGGTGCTCTCTGCGCACCCATTCTTCATCGAAGAGCTCGGCCAGCTGCTGGCAGGAATGCCGGTGGCCCTGGTGCGGCTGGCCTCCGGCATGCTCCCTGGTCGCCCCACGCTGCCGGCGAGGCCCTGCTCCGTGGCCATCCTGGACGCCTGCCTCCCCCTCGAGAGGATGGAGGCGCTCGTCACGGGGATCCTCGAGATCTCACCCCGGGCTCGGTTGCTGGCCGTCGCCGACGAGATGACGCCGGCCGTCGGGCTTCCCCTCCTGCGCCTCGGGTTCAAGGGAATGATGACCTACGTGGATGCCCGCCGGCAGCTCGTGTCCGCCGTGGCCGCGGTGGCTGGCGGCGGGGTCTGGGTGCCGAGGGACATCCTGTCCAACTTCCTCGACAGCCTCCTCGGCCAGGGACCCATCAGCCCGACGAGCCCGACGCCCAACGGCCCGCCCCTGAGCCGGCGCGAGAAGGAGGTGCTGGCCCCCGTTCTCGGATGCCTCTCGAACAAGGAGATCGCGAGTCGCCTGAACATCTCCGAGCGAACGGTCAAGTTCCACGTCTCCAACCTCCTCGCGAAGTTCTCGGTGCAACGCCGCGCCGACCTCATCCTCCTCTCGCTGCAGTCGGCCTCCGTCTTCGCCACCGCTTCCTTCCGATCCCCTTCTCCCCTGCCTCCAGCCCAGTCGCCTTCCTAGACACCCGCCCCAACCCTGGGCAGACCCGGCGCGTCCGAGGAGACGCGTCCACTGCGTGGCGCCATCCTCCCTGGCCTGAGACACGAGAAGTCCTCCACGTTCTTGACGGGGGAAGGAGCGGGTCCGAAGGGTGCCCCTCCACCGCCGGACGGCCCGGCGGTGGAGGGGCGGGTGCTGCTTCGTTGCCCTGAGGGCTCAGCGCCTCTTCATGACGATCTGAGTCGTCACCGGTGCCGACTCGCCGTAGTAGCCGGCGAGGTCGACCTCGGCCGTCCAGACCACCGAAGGTGCGTCGGCCGAGCTCAGCTCCACCTTGAACTTCGCCTTCGCCGACGGTCCCTGCATCGGGCGCGACATGTCGACCACACCGCGGGCGGTCTTGACACGCAGTGTCTTGTTCTTCCGCTCGCGGTCGTCATCGTCGTCGTCGTCGTCGTCCTTGTCATCGTCATCGTCGTCATCACGCTCGCCCCGACCCTTGATGCAGATCGACTCGGTGCCGACCGGGCTGTCGTTCATGTACAGGGTTGCGGTCCCACAGCCGGTCGTGCCCGGGGGGAGGCTGGAGAGGTCGGCCGTGACACGGACCTTCGTCTCCCGCTCGTCGTCTTCCAGCTTGACGACCCTCTTGGCGTGGACCATGACGAGGAGCGAAGATGCCGTCGCCTCGCGCACGGTGGCGTTGGTGGTCTTGCTCGCGCTCGCCCCGGCGTCGTCCGTCACGGTGAGGGTCACCGGATAGGCGGCCGGACTCGCGTAGGCGTGATCCACGCTCATTCCGCTTCCGGTGGACCCGTCGCCGAAGTTCCAGTCCCAGGCGACGATCGTCCCGTCGGGGTCGTACGAGGCCGATCCGTCGAACGTGAGCGCCGTGCCCACGATTCCGGTGTAGGGCCCGCCGGTGTCCGGGACGGGCATCTGGTTCGTCGGGCTCGGGTCGTTGACGTTCGCCGTGGTCGTCTTCGTGTCCGAAGCGCCGGCGTCATCCGTGACGGTGAGGCTCACCGTGTAGGTTCCCGGCGCGGTGTACACGTGGCTCGGCATCGCCCCCATCCCGGTCGAGCCGTCGCCGAAGTTCCAGGCGTAGGAGGCGATCATTCCATCGGAATCGTACGACCCCGAGCCGTCGAACGGGATCGCCGTGCCCATGGTGCCGGAGTAGGGCCCGCCGGCGACAGCGACGGGCGGCAGGTTGGACGGGGGCGCGCTCGCGACCGAGACCACCAGCGCCACGAGCCCGAGGCCGTCGCCGCGGGTCCCGCTGCCGTCCGTCGAGAGCCCCGCTCCGTAGATGGCCACGTCTCCCGCGGTCGAGGGGGCCGTCCAGTTGAAGTCGAACGTCACGTTGCCCCCGACGGCCGCCTTCTCGGCGCTGTGGACGAGCTCTCCGCTCGAGAGCTTCGTGCCCTGTCCCATGATCGCGCTGAGCGCCCCCAGGGTCGCGGAAACGTCGAGGCCGCCCCAGGCGCTTTGACCTCCGGAGATCGTGAGGGTGTATCTGCTGGTGGAGCCGGGAGTGACCGTCATCGGACCGGCGATGTCGACCGTGGGCGCCGTGCCTCCGAAGTGACAGTAGTCGCAGCTCCGGCCGCTGTTGATCCCGGGATTGCCGGAGTATCCGGAGATGCCGTTTTTCTCGGCGAAAGCGAGCCCGCTCGAGGCAAGCATCGCGAACGACAGAAGTAGAGGGAGCCTGGTTCTCATTTGTCAGCCTTCATTTTCGTTGTGTCCTGGCCCGACTCCCCGGTGATCCAGGGTTCGGAAGTGTTCGTGCGGCAGAGCCCCGATCTCGAAGCTGCGTCTGTGGAGGCTCGGCGTGCCATGGGCATTGCGGACACACCGTAGCGTCCGGGGAGGCGTTCCCGCTACTGGGCGAGAGGCCAGTTCTGGTACAGGAGGCACCTGCCCGCCGCGTTTGGCGCAGGGCCAGCCGCCCGAGCAGGCACGGGCACTCGACGGCCCGACGCCCTCCTCCAATAGCAGCCCCAAGGTCACGGCCGGAGCCCCGACGGGGCTAGCGATCGATCGACAACGACTCGATCTGCCAGCGGTCGTCCTGGCGGGCAAGGTGGAAGTTCTGCTGAATTGGCTTCATCCGTCGGCCGTCGACGGTGTCTTCGCGCGAGACCCGCACCGTGGCCGTCGTGCCGTCGATGTCGACGGAGCGGATGGTCATGTCGACCTGCTGCGAACGGATCTGCTCGAAGGACGCCCGCAGCCGCTTTTCCGCATCGGTGCTCAACCTGGGCATGAGCAAGCGGAACAGCTCGACATCGCGGGCTTCGATGGCCAGCTCGTACTTCTCGACCACCTGTTGCACCGTGTCGGGACCGGCGACGGAGCTCTTGACGGCGGTCGGCTTCGACGTGGTCAGGTACTGCGCGCTCGCGATGCCGCTCGAAGAGAGCATCGCGAGCGAGAGAAGAAGGGGGAGCCTGGTCTTCATTTGCCAGCCCTCCGGGTTCCGTTGCTCGTGGCCCGACCCCCTGGGCGTCCAGGGTTCGGATGTCGCCGTCACGCTTTTCCGCCGGGCTCGTCCTCGAGCTCGCGCGCCACGCACGTCCGCACCCACGTTAGCGTCGGGAGGAGCACGACCGCTACTGGTCGCGAGGCCAGTTCTGGTACAGGGCACCCCGACCCCGGGCCCTGCCCGGGGGACGGGCGCGCATCCGGGAGACCTTCGCGAAGATTGGGAAGGTCGGACGCAGCGGCGCGGTCGTCCCGGTGGGCGGCGATTCTGACGAAGGGCGACGATCGTCGAGCGACCCGCGGCGCGGGATCAGGCGAACACGACCCCCAGCACGACGGCGAGCGCCAGCACTGCCACCACGACCGCCGCGTTGGCCACGCCCCCCCGCGGGCGGGCGAAGAGGCCCGTCTGCCAGAAGTAGGCGGCGTCGATGATGCCGAGGAACGCGAGCATGCCGGCGCAGACGAGCGAGAGGGATCGTCCGAGGGGCTGGCCGGCCACGAGCAGAGCCGCCGAGACCACGAGGAGGGCCGCGAGCACCGTGTCGGGGAAGACGAAGGCGCGCTCGTGCTGGACGTAGCCCTCGGGGAGCCATTCCTCGTCGTGGGCCTCGCGGAACCAGGTGATCCAGAAGGCGGCGATGCCGAGGGCGGTGACGACCTCGAGGCCCGCGGCCACCATCGTGCTCGCGTCGCCGGTCATCGCGCGACTCCCTCCTCCCCCGCGGCGGGGGGGCGAGGGGACGTCCGCAGGCGGTCGGGTACCCGGTCCCGAGCGTAGACGTCGCTGGTCGTCTCCGCCGACTTCACGATCTCCGCGGTGGCGCCGCTCACCAGGACCGTCGCCGGACGAGGGAGGGCGTTGAAGTTCGAGGCGGACGACTCCTGGTAGGCACCGGTCTCGAGGAGGGCGATCACGTCTCCTTCCTCCACCTCCGGCAGCCGGGCTCCCAGCACGATCTGGTCCGCGTAGCAGGAGTGGCCGACGAGGTCCGCCCGGAGGGTCGCCGGGGCGTCGGCCCGGTTCGCCACCACGAACGGGTGGCGGTTGTGCTCCAGGACACCCCCGGCGAGAAAGAAGACGGTCGTGTCCGTGAGCACCCACGCGTAGGGGATCGGCTTCGTCTGGCGCTTCACCACCTTGACCCGGGCCAGGTGGACGCCGGTGTCGCCGTAGAGCCAGCGTCCCGGCTCGACCTGGAGGCGCACCCCCGTCGTGTCGATCCCCTGCCGTCGAAGCTCCGCCCGCAGGGTCCCCGCGATGGTGGCGGCGTAGGATTCGACGCTGGGCGGGGCCTTGGGGCTCGGGTGGGACGTGAGAGCGGTGACGATCTTCCCGAGGGCGGCGTGATAGAAGGTGTCGCCGAGCATCCGCAGCCCGACGAGGAAAGGGTAGCCCAGGGCGGCGGTGACGAACTCGCTTCGGGGGAACCCCTTGTTGTGGGGGTCGCGGCGGCTGGCCAGGCCGCCCCCGACGTCGATCTCCAATGGCCGCCACCCGGAATCGCGCCACGCCCGGCACAGCTCGCCGATGAGCTGAGCGTACCGGATCATGAGACCGCGCCAGTACCAGAGGCTCGGGTGGTGCCGTCCGGCGTGCAGATGCAGGCCCACGAGCTCGACGTTGGGCATGTCGAAGACCCGGCGGCCCATCTCGACCAGGTACTCGTGCGGGACGCCCGACTTGTAGACCTGGATCCCGAGGTCGATCGGGACCATCAGCTGGGAGAAGTCGGTTCTCCGCCACAGCTTCGGAAACGCGGGCTTCACGCGGAACCGGACGCGGGCGGTCCGCCCCAGCTCCGCCGCGACCTCCTGGACGAGGTCGATCTCGCCGACGTCCTCCACGGTGATGCGGACTCCGGCGGCCACGCAGCGGCGGAGGTGGTCGCGGCCCTTCCCTCCCCCGTTGACCGAAACGCGCCGGGGATCCACGGACGTGGCGAGGACTCCCTCCAGCTCCTGGGGCGAGTACACGTCGGCGCCGGCGCCCTCGTCGCTCAGGATGTGCCGTGTGGCCAGGGTCGTGTTGGCCTTGAATGCCGGGAGGATGTCGACCGGACCCTCGGGCCAGGCAATCGCGAACGCGTCGCGGCACCGGCGGTAGTTCGCGCGCAGCTGCGCCTCCGAGGTCACGAACAGCGGCGACCCGAAGCGCTCCACGAGCCTGCTCGCGTCGCAGTCCTCGACGAGCAGACGACCGCCCCGCACCGACAGGCAGTCGTCCGGGTCAACGTCGACGACGGTTGATGAAGGTGTCATTCCGAGGAGTCGTCGGCGAGGGACGCGCGACGAGGAATCCCCCGAAAGAGGCCAGGATGGTGGATTCCCCGCGCACGCTCCCTACTTCATCTGAGGGAAGCCGAGGTTCACCCCGCGGTGCTGCGGGTCGGGCCAGCGGCTGGTCACGACCTTGCCCCGCGTGTAGAAGTGCACGCCCTCGCGCCCGTGGACGTGGGTGTCGCCGAAGAGCGAGCTCTTCCACCCCCCGAAGGAGTAGTAGGCCATCGGCACCGGGATCGGCACGTTGACCCCCACCATCCCGACCTGCACCTCGTTCTGGAACCGCCGCGCCGCCCCCCCGTCGTTGGTGAAGATGGCGACACCGTTGGCCCAGGGGTTGGCGTTGACGAGAGCGAGCGCCTCGTCGTAGGTCGTGGCGCGCACCACGCTGAGGACCGGCCCGAAGATCTCGTCCCGGTAGATCGTCATCTCGGGCGTCACCCGGTCGAACAGGCAGGGACCCAGGAAGTAGCCGTCCTCGTGCCCCGCCACGCGCAGGGCGCGACCGTCCTCGAGCAGCGTGGCGCCCTCGCCGAGGCCCTTCTCCACGTACCCCACCACGCGGGCGTGGTGCTCGCGCGTGACGAGCGGCCCCATCTCGGCGCCGGGCTCGTTTCCGGCGGCGACCTTGAGCCGGCGGATCCGCTCTCGGACCTTCGGCAGAAGGCCGTCGGCGCTCGCGCCCACCGCCACCACGACCGAGATCGCCATGCACCGCTCGCCGGCCGAGCCGTACCCGGCGGACACGGCGGCGTCGGCGGCGAGGTCCATGTCGGCGTCGGGCAGCACGACCATGTGGTTCTTGGCCCCGGCGAGGGCCTGGACGCGCTTGCCGACCCGGGTCGCGTTCTCGTAGATGTAGCGAGCGATGGGCGTCGAGCCCACGAAGCTCACCGCGGCGATCCCCGGGTGCTGCAGGATCGCGTCGACCGCCACCTTGTCGCCGTGCACGATGCTGAAGACGCCCTCGGGCAGCCCCGCCTCGGCCAGGAGCTCCGCGCAGAGATTGGTCACCGACGGGTCCTTCTCCGACGGCTTGAGGATGAAGGCGTTGCCGCAGGCGATGGCGAGCGGGTACATCCACATCGGCACCATGGCCGGGAAGTTGAAGGGCGTGATGCCGGCGACGACTCCCAGCGGCTGGCGGATCGAGTAGCTGTCGACGTCGGTCGAGACGTTCTCGGAGAACTCGCCCTTGAGGAGCTGCGGGAGCCCGCAGGCGAACTCGACGACCTCGAGGCCTCGGGTCACCTCCCCGAGCGCGTCGGAGAGCACCTTGCCGTGCTCGCGGGTGATGGCGGCGGCGAGCCGCTCCCGGTTCTTCGCGACGAGCTCGCGGAAGGCGAACAACACCCGGCTGCGGGCGGCGAGGGAGGTCGTCCGCCAGGCCACGGCGGCCTCGCTCGCCTTCCCGACCGCCGCGTCGACCACCGCGGGAGACGCGAAGGCGACCCGGGTGGTGCGGGCTCCGGTGGCCGGGTCGTAGACGTCGCCCCACCGCTCCACCGGGCCGTCCCACGGCCGGCCGCCGATCCAGTGCGTCACCTCGGCCA
>Ga0326597_10008956_pt1 | contig 13458 bp, 12 predicted proteins | sample RVTome_12_FD_203789 | JGI IMG/M metagenome (GOLD analysis project Ga0326597, IMG submission 203789) | Soil microbial communities from uranium-contaminated site in the Upper Colorado River Basin, Wyoming, United States - RVT100D185 | ecosystem: Environmental > Terrestrial > Soil > Contaminated >... | reverse complement strand
ACATCAACCTGCACTTCACCGGCGACATCCACGCCGTCACCTCGGCCCACAACCTGCTCTCCGCGCTGCTGGACAACCACCTCCAGCAGGGCAACGCCCTGGGCATCGACGTGCGGCGCGTCCACTGGCCCCGCGTGCTGGACATGAACGACCGCGCCCTGCGCAACATCGTGGTGGGGCTGGGGGGCACCGGCAACGGCGTGCCGCGCGAGAGCGGCTTCCTCATCTCCGTGGCCTCGGAGGTGATGGCCGTGCTGTGCCTGGCGGAAAGCCTGCACGACCTGCGGGAGCGGCTGGGGGAGATGGTGGTGGCCGAGACCCGCGCCCGCGAGCCGGTGCGGGCCCGCGACCTGAACGCCCACGGCGCCATGGCCGTGCTGCTCAAGGAGGCCCTGGCGCCCAACCTGGTGCAGACCCTGGAGGGCACGCCCGCCTTCGTCCACGGCGGCCCGTTCGCCAACATTGCCCACGGCTGCAACTCGGTGATGGCCACCAAGCTGGCCCTGGGCCTGGGCGACGTGGTGCTCACCGAGGCCGGCTTCGGGGCCGACCTGGGGGCGGAGAAGTTCCTCGACATCAAGTGCCGCAAGGCTGGCCTGCAACCCGACGCCGCGGTGGTGGTGGTCTCCCTGCGCGCCCTCAAGCTGCACGGGGGTGCCGACGCCAAGGCCCTGGGCGAGGAAGACGCCGGAGCCGTGACCCGGGGCGCGGCCAACCTGCGGCGGCACCTGGAGAACCTGGCCGGCTACGGCGTGCCCGTGCTGGTGGCCTACAACCGCTTCGGCAGCGACACCGAGGCCGAGGTGGGCGCCCTGGCCGAGCAGTGCGCCGCGGCGGGCGTGGAGATGGCCGACTGCGACGGCTGGGCCCGCGGCGGCGCCGGCACCGAGGGCGCGGCGGAACGGCTCATGGCCCTGCTGGAGCGCGAGGCGCCGCCCCTCAAGCTGCTCTACCCGGACGAGATGCCGCTCTGGGACAAGCTGGAGACGGTCGCCACCCGCATCTACCGCGCCGCCGGCGTGCAGGCCGACGCGGCTCTGCGGCGGCGCATCGAGACCCTCCAGAAGCAGGGCTACGGCAATCTGCCCATCTGCGTGGCCAAGACCCAGTACTCCTTCAGCGCCGACCCCAAGCTGTTGGGGGCGCCGGAGGGGTTCCACCTGCCCGTGCGCGACATCCGCCTCTCGGCCGGGGCGGGCTTCCTGGTGGTGCTGGCGGGGGACATCATGACCATGCCCGGCCTGCCCCGCAAGCCCGCGGCGGAAAGCATCGACATCGACGACGACGGCCGCGTGGTGGGCCTGTTCTAGCGTCTACCCGTCCGCGCGGCCGCCCGCCCGGGGCGCTTGACAGGGGCGCGGCGGCTGCCTATAACCCCTGGCGATGCGCGCCGGGCGCCGTCGGCGCACCCTGTCGCCCGCTCACGTTTCCTCTTTAACTCCCCGCCGCCGCCCGGCGGCCCCCGGAGCCCCCGATCGTGAAGACCCTGCTCATCATGCGCCATGCCGACCCGCATGTCTCGGCGCCGGACGGCACGGACTTCGCCCGGGCCCTCACCACCCTGGGCGAGGCCCAGGCGGCCGCGCAGGGGCACTTCCTGGCCGAGGTGGGGCTCATGCCGGAGCGCATCCTGGCCTCCGCGGCGGTGCGGGCCAACGACACGGCGCACTTGGTGGCCGCGGCGGCCCGGGCCGCCCCGCCCGTGGAGGCGCGCCAGGAGCTGTACAACGCCCCCGGGGACACGCTGCTGGAGCAGGTGCGGGAGCTGTCCGACGAGGTGGGGCGGCTGCTGCTGGTGGCGCACATGCCCGGCGTGGGGGAGCTTGCGAGCCTGCTCGTCACGGAGCACGTGGACCTCAACGTGAAGCTCTCCCCCGCCACCCTGGTGCAGATCGTCGTTGATACCGAGCGCTGGCGCGACGTGGACTACGGCACCGGTGTGCTGCTCCGGTTGCGCCCACCGCCGGGCGCACCGGTATGATCCCCCGCGGCCCGGCCGGGCCGCCTCACTCCCCGCGAAAGTCCGTGTCGTCGTGTACCCGGGCCATCATCTCCCGGATGGCCACCCGCAGCTCGTGGGGCGTGGGGCGGCCAACGAAGTAGTAGCCGTTGAAGATGTGGTGGATGGTCAGGTCCGGCAGCAGGGTGAAGGTCATGGGCACGGGCAGGGGCCCGTGGCGCGTGTCGGAGGTTTCCCGCAGCCCCAGGGCGTCGGTCAGGGCCAGCCCCGCGTCCGACAGGAAAGGGAAGCGCGCCCCCAGCCCGGCCTTGAACGCGGCCTGCACCTCGGGCGGATCGACCGAGACCACCGCCACGCGGCAGTAGGAGACCTCGGTGGCTTCATGGAACTGGACCAGTTCCCGCAGCTGCAGCCGTCACTTCGGTCACCAGGGACCGCGGTAGAAGGCCAGCACCAGGGGCTGCCCCCCGGCCACCTCGCTGATGGGCCGCGTGTACCCCGCGTCGTCGGGCAGGGCGTGGTCGGGAAACCGGTCTCCGGGCTTGAACCGCAGCGCCATGGGGGACTCCTTGGTGGGTGTCGGGAAACGGCGGCGGGCGGGGAAGCCGGCAGAGCGCCCGCCTTCCCCCCGGTCGGTGGCGTTGCTTTGACCCTGTGCCATCGGCATACTGCCCTTGGCAAGGAAATTCCGGCCCGGCGCGCCTCTCCGGCGGCGCTGCGGGCCGCCTTCTCTCCACCCCCTGCTCCCCCGCGCCCGCCCATGCCCCCGGCCCCGCTTCCGCCGCTGGACTATGCCAGCCTGCCCGCGTTCCTGGGGGGCGTGGCGGGCTGGGTGGAGCGGGAGCTGGCGCGGGTGCTCCCCACCGGCGAGCCGGCCGCGGAACTGTACGACCTGGCGCGGGACTATCCCCTGCGCGGCGGCAAGCGCTTCCGTCCCGCCCTGCTGCTGCTGGCCTGCGCCCTGGGGGGCGGCGACCCCCGGCGGGCGCTGCCCTCGGCGGTGGCGCTGGAGCTGTTCCAGAACTTCGCGTTGGTGCACGACGACATCGAGGACGACTCCCAGGTGCGGCGGGGACGGCCGGCCCTGCACCGGCTGCACGGCATTCCCCTGGCCCTCAACGCGGGCGACCTGCTGTTCGGGCTGGTGTACGAGGTGCTGGCGGAAAACGAGGCCCTGCTGGGGGCCGAGGCGGCGCTGGCGGTGCAGCGGCGCTTCGCCTACGTGTTCCGGCAGACCTTCGAGGGGCAGGCGCTGGACATCGGCTGGATCGTCCACGACCACTTCCCCGTCCGCGCCGAGTTCGAGCGCATGATCCGCAAGAAGACCGCCTGGTACTCCGGCCGCGGCCCCTGCGAGATCGGCATGGCCATCGCCGGCGCGCCGCCGGAGCAGGCGGCGGCCCTGGGCGACTTCGGGGAGCGGCTGGGGATCGGCTTCCAGGTGCGCGACGACCTGCTCAACCTGACCGCCTCCAGCGCCGGGGAAGCCCCGGGCGTGCTCTCCGGCGGCTACGGCAAGGAGCGCGGGGGCGACGTGGCCGAGGGCAAGCGCACGCTGATCGTGATCGAGCTGTTCGAGCGCCTGCCGCCGGCCGAGGCGGCGCGCCTGCGCGAGGTGCTCTCCCGCGCCCCGGCCGCGACGGCCCCGGCCGACATCGCCTGGGTGATCGACCGCGCCGAGGCCAGCGGGGCCATCGCCGCGGTGCGCGACCACTGCCGTGCCCTGGGCCGCGCGGCCCTGGAGGCCCTGACGCCCCTGCCCGCCTCGCCCCAGCGCCGGCTGCTGGAGGAGATGGCCCGCTACCTGGTGGAGAGTCGGGAGGCCTGAAGGGGGCAGGCCGGGACCGGCGCACGGCCGGCGCCGCTTTTGCGCCCGGCGGGAACGGGGTAGGATGGGGGGCCGGCCGGTCGCGGGCGGCGAGGAGGGAACGAACCCGGAAGGGCGAGGCGATGTCCCAGGCGGCGCTGATCCTGCTCGTCAAGGTGCTGTTCGCCGGGCTGGCGGTGGTGGCCGTGGCGGTGTTCCTGGTGCGCCCGGTGCTCCGCATGCTGCGCACCCGCCCTGACCCCGCCCTGTTGAGCCCCACCTTCGAATTGCCGGAGGAGGAGCCGGAAGAGCTGGAGATCCCGGCCGACCAGGCCAAGCCGGACCGGCACGCCATCCTGGAGCACGCCCGCGGCGACGCGCGGCAGACCGCACTGCTGGTGTCCCGCTGGCTCCGCGAACGCAAGTAGGCCCATGCCCGAGCTGCCCGAAGTGGAGACCATCGTGCGCGAGCTGAACGCGCAGGTGCCCGGCCGGGCCATCGAGGAGGTGCGCGTGTTCCGCGCCGATGCGCTGGGGGGCGTGCCCCCGGCGGCCTTCCGGGCGGCTCTGCTGGGTCGCACCCTGGGCCGCGTGCGGCGGCGGGGCAAGTTCCTGGTGTTTCCCCTCGCGCCGGCGGGGTTCCTGATCGGCCACCTGCGCATGACGGGCAAGTTCGTGCTGGCCCCGCGCAGCGCACCGCCCGCCCCTCACCACCGGGTGTGGTTCGACCTGAGCGGAGCCCGGCGGCTGATCTTCCAGGACATGCGCTGCTTCGGCACCCTGGCGCTGGTGGGGCGCCTGGCGGAGTCGCCGGCCCTGGCCGCCCTGGGCTTGGAGCCGCTCTCGCGGCGCTTCACGGCGGCCTGGCTGGCCGTGGCGCTCGCCCGCAGCCGCATGCCGCTCAAGCACTGGCTGATGCACCAGGGCCACGTGGCCGGGCTGGGGAACATCTACGCGGCGGAGATCCTGTTCCGGGCCCGCCTCTCGCCCCTGGCGCGGGCCGACGGGCTGTCGGCCGCGGAGGTGGGCCGGCTGCACCGGGCCACGCGCCAGGTGCTGCGGCAGGCCATCGCCAGCAACGGCACCACCATTTCCGACTACCGCCGGGTGGACGAAAAGTCCGGCGAGTTCCAGAACTTCCTGCGCGTCTACGGCAAGGGCGGCCAACCCTGCCCGGTGTGCCGCACACCCGTGCAGCGCATCCGCCAGCAGCAGCGCAGCACCTTCTTCTGCCCCACCTGCCAGCCATGACCGACCGCGTTCGCCCGTTCCGCCCCTTCCGCCCGCGTGCCGTCCTGCCCGGGGCGCTGCTGCTGCTCGCCCTGGCCTGGGGCGCGCCCGCGGGGGCGGCCGGGCCCGCGCCGGCCGGCGATGCGGCCCTGGCGGCGTCCCTGGAGCGGCTGGTGCAGGGGGGCGGGGTGATCGTGGGGGAGGCGGGCGGCGTCGTGCTGGCCTACGAGCGGGGGCGCTACATCCCCGCGTCCATCGTCAAGCTGGCCACGGCCCTGACGGCCCTGGAGGAGCTGGGGCCGGACTTCCGGTTCCGCACCGAGTTCTACCTGGACGCCGGTCGCACCCTGTACGTGCGCGGCTACGGCGACCCGTTCCTGGTGTCGGAGGAGTGGGCGCTGATCGCCGCGGAGCTGGCGGCAGCCGGGGCGTTCGGGCAGCCCCTGGCCGGGCTGGTGCTCGACACCTCCGCCCTGGCCGACGACCTGGAGGTGGACGGTGCCAGCGAGTCCCTCAATCCCTACGACGCCCGGCTGGGCGCCCTGGTGAGCAACTTCAACACGGTTTTCGTGCGCGTGGCGCCCGGCGGGGAGGTCGTCAGCGCCGAGCCGCAGACCCCCCTCACGCCCCTGGCCCGGGAGCTGGCGGCCGACCTGGAGCCCGGCGAGCACCGCATCAACCTGTCCGTGGAGCCCGGCCACGCCCTGCGCCACACCGGCGAGCTGGCCCTGGCGATCCTGGGGCAGGCGGGCGCCCGCTTCGCGGGCGGCTGGCGGACCGGGCGCGTGCCCGGCGGGCTGGCGCCGCTGCTGACCCACCGCAACAGCCGCCCCCTCACCGAGGTGGTGCGGGGGATGCTGGAGTACTCCAACAACTTCATCGCCAACCAGGTGGTGCTGGCCCTGGGCCTGCGGGCCACGGGCGAGCCGGCCACCCTGGCCGCCGGGGTGGCCCGGGTGGAGCGCTTCCTCACCGGGCGGCTGGGGCTCGCCGACCGCGACGTGCGGCTGGCGGAAGGCTCCGGCCTGTCGCGCCGGAACCGCATCACCCTGGCCGGGATGCTGCGGGTGGTCGATGCCTTCTACCCCTGGCGGGGGCTGATGCGGGTCTACGGCAAGCCGCCGTTCGAGGCCCGCGCCAAGAGCGGCACCCTGAACGGCGTCCACACCATGGCCGGGTTCCTGCCCGGCCCCCAGGGCGCGCGGCGGGGGTTCGTCATCATGCTCAACCAGCCCCGCAACAACCGCCACTGGGTGTTCCGGGCCCTGGTGCGGGCCTTCGGCGAGCCGGCCGAGGGTCCCGGCGCCGACGCCTGGCCCGCGGCCCACGCCCAGCCGCCCGAGGGTCATCCCGCCGCAACGCCGGTGCAGACCTCCGCGCTCACCGGGCGCTGACCGGGGCGCCGGCCGCTCCTGGCGGCCCGCGCGCCGGCTTCCCCGAACGAGAACGGCCCCGCCCCCCGGGGTGCGGGGAACGGGGCCGTCCTGCTCCTGCCAAGATGCTGCGGCCCGGGGGAGCTTTCCCCGCGGGCCGGGGCGGGGACTACATCATGTCCATGCCGCCCATGCCGCCCATGCCGCCGCCCATGCCGCCGGGCATGCCGCCGTCTTCCTTCGGCTTGGGCTTCTCGGACACCGAGGCTTCCGTGGTGAGCACCAGGCCCGCCACCGACGCCGCGTTCTCCAGCGCGATGCGGGTGACCTTGGCCGGGTCGATGATGCCGGCCTTGACCAGGTCGCAGTACTCTTCCTTGGCCGCATCGAAGCCGAAGGCGTCGTTGGGGTCGTTGCGCACCCTGTCCACGATCAGCGAGCCTTCCAGGCCGGCGTTTTCCACGATCTTGCGCAGGGGCGCCTCCACGGCGCGGCGCACGATCTGGGCGCCCACCAGCCGGTCCCGATCGGCGTCCAGCTTCATGTCCTTGATGGCCTTGTCGATGGCCTTCGTGGAGCGCAGCAGGGCCACGCCGCCGCCGGGCACGATACCCTCCTCGATGGCCGCCCGGGTCGCGTTGAGGGCGTCCTCCACGCGGGCCTTGCGCTCCTTCAGCTCCACCTCGGTGGAGGCGCCCACGTTGATCACGGCCACGCCGCCGGCCAGCTTGGCCAGCCGCTCTTGCAGCTTCTCGCGGTCGTAATCGGAGGTGGTTTCCTCGATCTGGGCGCGGATCTGGTTGATGCGGGCCTTGATGTCGTCGGCGTTGCCGGCGCCATCGATGATGGTGGTGTTGTCCTTGTCGATCACCACCCGCTTGGCCTGGCCGAGCTGGTTGAGCTGGAGGTCTTCCAGCTTCATGCCCATCTCCTCGGAGACCACCGCGCCGCCGGTGAGGATGGCGATGTCCTGCAGCATGGCCTTGCGCCGGTCGCCGAAGCCGGGCGCCTTCACCGCCGCGCCGCGCAGGGTGCCGCGGATCTTGTTCACCACCAGGGTGGCCAGGGCCTCGCCGTCCACGTCCTCGGCGATGAGCAGGAAGGGCTTGCCGGACTTGGCGATCTGCTCCAGCACGGGCAGGATGTCGCGCATGTTGCTGACCTTCTTCTCGGTCACGATGATGTAGGCGTCCTCCAGGGCCGCTTCCATCCGGTCCGCGTCGGTCACGAAGTAGGGCGACAGGTAGCCCCGGTCGAACTGCATACCCTCCACCACCTCCAGGGTGGTTTCGGCGCTCTTGGCTTCCTCGACGGAAATCACGCCGTCCTTGCCCACCTTTTCCATCGCGTCGGCGATGATCTTGCCGATGGTCTCGTCGCTGTTGGCCGAGATGGTGCCCACCTGGGCGATCTCCTGCCCTTCCTTGACCGGCTTCGCGATGCTCTTCAGGTAGGCCACCACGGCGGTCACGGCCACGTCGATGCCGCGCTTGAGGTCCATGGGGTTGGCCCCGGCGGCGATGTTCTTGTTGCCCTCCACCACGATGGCGTGGGCCAGCACGGTGGCCGTGGTGGTGCCGTCACCGGCGGTGTCGGAGGTCTTCGAGGCCACTTCGCGCACCATCTGGGCGCCCATGTTCTCGACCTTGTCCTCCAGCTCGATTTCCTTGGCCACCGTCACGCCGTCCTTGGTGACCAGCGGGGCGCCGAAGGTCTTTTCGATGACCACGTTGCGACCCTTCGGCCCCAGCGTCACGGCCACCGCGTTCTCCAGCTTCGTGATGCCGCGGAGCAGGCGCGAGCGGTTGTCCGCGGCGAAGACGATATCTTTTGCTGCCATAGGTCGGTTTCCTTTTGCCTGAAAGATTGGGAGTTAGAGGACACCCAGGATGTCGTCTTCCCGCATGATGACGTATTCCTTGCCGTCGATGGTCACATCGCTGCCGGCATACTTGGAAAACAGCACGCGGTCGCCGGCTTTCACGTCCAGCGGGGTGACGGTTCCGTCTTCCCGGCGTTTGCCATTGCCCACGGCAACAACCTTGCCCTCCTGCGGCTTTTCCTTGGCCGTATCGGGGATGATGATGCCGCCCGCCGACTTTTCCTCGGCCGCGACACGCTCCACGATCACACGATCTTGCAACGGTCTGATGTTCATGGACCCTTTTTTTCTTGACGGTTGAAACTGGAGTCGCGGGACCCGTCCTTCCGCGCGGGGTGGCCAAGGCGACGGGTCGCCCCCGCTTGCCCACCGGCGAGACCGGGGGGAAGGGGGGCGCCGCGCCGGAAGCTTCTCTCCCTGGGGGCGGAACCCTCGTATCCGAACACATCCGGGCAACCCGCCCCGCCGCGTGCCGGTCGCCCTTCCCGAACGTCCCGGAAAGGCTACGGCCGCGGGGCCTGCCGCCCGCGGATTATTAGCACTCTATCTATGCGAGTGCTAAAAGTCAACACCCTTTCGTGGCGCGAATCGGGAAAGAGTTGGGGGGTGTGCTCCCGACCTTCCCGACGGAGGTGGGAGACGAAGGCGGAGGAGCGGGGAAACCTGCGCCAGCGCCCCGAGGCGGCGTCTCGTCCGGGCCGCGGGCAGACATCGCGGGTGGCGGAGCGCGGCCCGGGGTCAAGGCGGGTCCGCGGGGGCGCGGATGGGCACGTGGTCGCGTTCGCGGGCGGCGGCGTGGCACTCGCCGCAGAAGGCCACGCGGCGGCTGCCGCCCTCGCCGATCAAGCGCAGGTCCGCCTCGGCGAAGGCGTAGCGCCAATCGCCGGTGATCGGGTCGTAGCCCGGGGCCTCCTTCTTCATCAGGAACACCGGGCCGCGCGGCCCCACCACGTCGCCGGGCACCTTGCGCCAGGTTTCCATCACCACCACGGCGCCCACGGGAAAGGTGCGAAAGCCCTTGCGAAGGCCGCTGCGCAGCAGGTCGGCGTTGTGGCGGTAGACCTCGGCGGCTTCGGCAGGGGAGACATACACCATGCCCAGCCGGTTGCCGTGGGCGGTGCTGTTGACATAGCCGGTCACCTTCTCGAAGGTGCGGTAGTCCGTGCCGAAGGAGAGCTTCTCCGGCGGCGGTTCGGCCGCCGCAGCGGTGGAGACCGGGCGGGCGGCGGCAGCCCCGGGCCGGGCGGCCCGGGGGCGCTCCTGCATGGGCTCGCCGGGCAGGCGTGGCTCGGGCATGGCCGCCGGCCCCGTGGCCGCCGGGGCGGCGGTCTGACCGTCCCCGGCGGCAGGCTTCGCGGTCGCCGGGGCGGCTGCGTCCTGGGGCGGAGTGGCCTGGGGGGCGGCCGGCTGGGCAGGGCCCTCGGCCTGGGCGCCCGGTTCGGCGGCTTGGACGGTGTTCCCGGGCTCGACGGCCGACGCGGCCGGGCGGTCCGGTGGCGGGGCGGGGGTCTGGGCCCGCAGGGGCAGGGCCGGCCCCAGCGCCAGGGCCAGGAGGAGGCAGCAGGTCGCCGGCACCGGCAGGAAGGACGCTGACCGACGGGGATTCGGCGACATCATGCACGCGCAGGGGCAAGGGTTGGCGGAAACGGGGCGACGGCGCACCCCACCCTACCATTCCCGGGAACGGCGCGAAACCGCGGCGGCGCGGTGCGGGGGGTCAGAAGCGGAAGCCGAAGATGAACACGCTGCGGTCGTCGGGCCGGTCGCCGGCGTTCTCGCCCAGCTCCACCCGGTAGACGCCCGCGCCCAGCTCGAAGATCCACACCCGGCTTAGGAAGCCCATGCTGCGGTGGGTGGCGTTGAGGCCGAACAGCAGCGAGAACAGCGCGGTGCCGTCTTCGTGGGGGAACACGCCCACCTCCAGCCCCAGCTTGGTGCGGCGGGCCCAGTCGGGGCCGGGCAGGGCGCTGCGGGTCACGTCCACCACGTCGAGTGCCAGGGTGTAGCGGATGCCGTGCCACATGGGGGAGACGGCCACGCCGACGGAGTTGAGCTGGCGCAGCTCCCCGGCCACGGGCGGCTCGAAGGGCGAGGGCCGCTCGCCGAACTCCATCCCCAGCAGCCCCTCGTCCGCATCGTAGCCGCCGATGTTGAGCATGGAGACCCCCAGCCGCGGGTGCCAGCCGGGCCAGAAGGGGAAGCGGAACAGCAGGCCCAGGTCCAGCCCGGGCACGGCGTACTGGGTACCGTCGGCGAACTGCTTGAACTCCGGGCGGTCCTCCAGGTCCAGGGTGTCGCCGCCCACGAACAGCTCCCCGAAGCTGAAGAACTTGTCGATGCCCACCCGGTTGACCACCTTGGGCGTGAAGCCCAGGGCCACGTGGTCGCTCAGGTTGAAGGCGAAGGTGGCGAAGAGGATCTCGTCCAGGGCCACCTCCAGCCGCAGGCCGGGCAGCACGGGGTTCTGGAGCACCTCCGCGTAGGCCAGCGCCTCGGCCACCAGCCCGATGGCGAAGTTCTTCTGGGGCACGGCCACCACGGGCATGCGGATGTTGAACTGGGCGTAGACCGTTTCCCCCAGCAGGTCCCGGAACGCCTGCTCGTCCAGGTCCTGGTAGCGGTCCTGGAGCGAGTCGGGGTCCAGGATGGCCAGCCGCACCGTCTCGTCGAGGAAGATCTGGGGGGAGAAGGCCTCCACCGACCCGTCCACCAGGTTGGCCAGGGCCGCGGGGTTGTAGTACAGGCCCGAGGCCTCGTCGGCCACGGCCACGTTGGCATCGCCCATCAGCAGCGGGCGCAGGAACAGCCCGGAGCGGCGCAGCTCCCGCCCGGGGGCGGGGCCGGCCGCGGTCAGCAGCGCCGCGGCCAGCATCAGGCCGCCGAGCAGGCCGCGGCGGAGGTTACGATGCCTCGGCCCGTTGCTGCCAGGCATCGCTGATCTGTTTGAGGTCGATCCGCCCCTGGGCCGCCTGGGCCTGGAAGTGAGCGACGAGCTGCCGCCGCGCTTCGGCCACCGTTTCCGGGTCGAACTTCGCGGCGCGCAGGGATGTGACCAGACCCGTGCGGGCCTGCTCGGGGAAGGCCAGGATGACCTTGCGCTGGATCTCCTGGTCGGCCCCCTGGAGGGCCTGGATGACGGTCTGGCTGGGCATGGTGCGCACCACCTGGGGCAGTTGCTCCTCGGGCACCAGGGGAATGGCGTCGAACAGGAAGAAGCGCTCCTCCACCGCCTCGGCCAGCTTGCGGTCCTTGGTCTTGATGGCCTGCAGCAGGTAGCGGCTGGTGTCGGGCGACGTGCGCCCCATCAGGTCCACCAGCGCCCGCGGGCCCTGGATGTCCACGGTGCGGGCGTCGGGCAGCTTGCGCGACTTGTCCGCCAGGGCCTTGGCCACGTCGGAGAGCATGTCCAGGGGCAGGGCCTGGAAGTTGCCGATCTGCACGGCCACGGCGAGCTGCATGTCCTGGGGCATCTCCTCCAGGATTTCCGCGGTGATGGCGGGGTCCACGCGGCTGAGCACGATGGCCTTGACCTTCACCGGCTCGTCCTTGATGAGGTGGGCCACCTGGCCCCGGCTCAGCTCGGAGAGGAAGGGGAAGGGGTCGGTCTCCAGCTCCTCGGGCTGGGCCAGGTCCTGGGTGATGAGGAACAGGTTGCCCTCGCGCAGCACCGCGATCATCTTGTCCGCGTCGGGCGGGTCCTCCTGCACCACGGCCTCCTCCAGGGCCCGGTAGCCCTCCCGGCCCATGTGGGGCATGAGGGCCTGGCGCGACACCATGGTGCCCAGGCCGTGCACCAGGGTGCTCAGCTTGTCCCCTTGGCCCTGCCAGGCCTGCACCAGTTGCCGGCCCAGGTCCGGCCGGGCGAAGAGGCCCTTGACCACGCTCTGGCGCAGGGTGTCGAGCCGCTCCTGCTTTTCGCGGGCCTGGGCCTCCTCGGCGGCCAGCTTGGCGGCCTCGTCCTCGCGGCGGGGGGCCGGCGGGGGGGCGGCGGGCGCCACGGGCTCCGGGCGGCGCTCCGCTTTGGGCGTGCGGGAGAGCAGGAACACGCGCAGCAGCACGATCAGCAGGATCAGCAGCATCAGCCCCAGGGCCCCCAGCAGGAGCCAGTCGCGCAGGGAGAAGTCGAAGGGGGCGGTTTCCTCCGGGGGAAAGGGCGCGGTCTGGACGGCGGCCGGGGTCTCGGCCGGCGCCGGCTGGCCGGGCGGCACCACCTGGAGGTCCAGCCGGTCGCCCCGGGTGGGGTCCAGGTCGGCCAGGATCGGGATCACGGTGCGGATGTAGCGCAGGTCCTCCTCGGGCAGGTTCTCGTGGAGCACCACGCGCACCACGATCTGGTTCACCTGGAACCGCCCCTCGGTGGTGGTCTGCTCCACCCGTGTGCGGCGGAACCCGGGCAGCTCCACGCCCGCCGCGGTCTCCTCGCCGATGGGCACCTGCACCCGCTCGCCCTGCACGAAGGCGCGCATGACGTAGTTCTGGCTCGGCACCAGGGTCGAAAGGCGCTCGTTGACCAGCCCCTCGATGCGCGTGCGGTACTTTTCCAGGGACTCCACGTACTGCACGGGCGCCTGTTGCGCCTGGAGCGGCGCCGCGGCCGGGCCCGCCAGCCAGGCCCCCGCCAGCAGCGCGGCCCACAGCAGCGCCCGGACGCGGGGCGTGAAGCGGGGAAGGACTCTGTGCAGGTCTGCTCTCATGGGTGTAACCCTGTCAACGCGTCGGCTACGGGTTTTCCCGCAGCTGTTCCAGCAGCGATTCGATTTCCCGGTTCTCCGGGTCCAGCGCCAGGGACTTCTCCCAGTATTTCCGGGCCAGGCTCTTCCAGTTCATCGTGTAGTAGATGGAGCCGAGCATGGCGAAAGCCTGGGGGTTGTCCGGCTTTTCCGAAATGGCTTGCAGAATCTGGTCCAGAGCGCGGTGGTAGTCGCCCTTGAAGTAGGCCTGGCGCGCCTTGACCAGGTAGATGGTGCTCTGCGGCTCGCGCAAGGGGTCGTCGGGAGGCAGCGCCTTGCGGGGCGTGGGGATCGGCTCGGCGGCCTCGGCGGGCTGCTCCGGCTTGCCCTCGCCAGCGCCCTGGCCCTCGCCCGCAGCCGGGGGCTGGGCCTTGGGGGCGGGCACGGTGACCACCTGGAGCCAGTCGCCGTCCTTGGAGGAAAAGCCGCCCTGGGCGATCAGCTCCCGCTCTACCGCGTCGGGGCGGATGCGGGGC
>Ga0326597_10008955_pt1 | contig 13461 bp, 9 predicted proteins | sample RVTome_12_FD_203789 | JGI IMG/M metagenome (GOLD analysis project Ga0326597, IMG submission 203789) | Soil microbial communities from uranium-contaminated site in the Upper Colorado River Basin, Wyoming, United States - RVT100D185 | ecosystem: Environmental > Terrestrial > Soil > Contaminated >... | reverse complement strand
TTCCCAGTTCAGCTGTCTTTCACCATGTACATCACGCCGCGATAGACAACTGAACTGGGAACCGTGGGCAAGCCGCGACGTTGAATCCACTTGACGTGCGTTTGGGTGACGTCGCCCTGTCCGCCGGGCTGCACCGCGATGGCCACGTTCTGGGCAGCTTTGAACACCGCCGCGTGCCGCTCCCACTCGCTCTCACTGAGCTTCTCGTCTTGATCCAGGTCCATTCGGAAGAACCGCGGCACGACCGGGCTGTCCTTGGGCAGTTCCAAGGTGGCGATCATGCCATCCTTGTTCTGGTCGAATTGATCCAGCGCTTCACTGAACGGTTCCATCGAAATCCGCTCGGTCGAATCGCCGCCAGGCGTCCAAGTGGCCACATAGATCAAGCCGTCGATGAGTACGGGAGTGGGGTCGACGATCCGCGAGAGGCTGTTGACCCACCACTTCTTTTGACCAGACTTTAGATCGTATCCGGCCAACTGCAGCGACCCTGCCACCACAATCTGTTTTTGCCCGTCTTGCTCCCACAGGATGGGCGTCGAATAGCTGCGCGCGAACTCATTGCGGTCCGTCTTCCAAATCGTCTCGCCGGTTGCCTGGTCAATGGCGATCAGAAAGTTGCCAATGTCGTGATCCTGGTTCACAATCACCGTGCCGTCAACGAGCACCGGCGAACTCGACGCGCCGAACTCGTCTTGAAACGGTCCCATGCGCCGCTCCCAAAGCAACTTGCCGTCGGTGTCGTAGCAGATCAGTCCGTAGCTGCCGAAGAACACAAAGACCTGTTCGCCGTTACACGCGGGTGTACTCGTTGCCGGGATGCCGACCGGATGGAATTTCTATTTGGCGAGCAGATACGCTAGTAGATCGAGCACTTCCTGTTTGTCGAGCCCGTCGACTAGGCCCTTTGGCATTGGGGAGACGGGGGAGACGCGGCGTTGGACGATCTCCTGTTTGGAAAACGAGACGGTCTTTTCCGGGGTGAGAAGATCGGGAATCAATTCGGCGTCGGGCGACCGATAGTCGGTCACTAGCGTGCGACCGCTCAGCACTCGGCCGTCTGCCAACTCGAACAATGTGTTGGCGTATTTTTCCGCGACAACCGCCGATGGATCTAGAATCGAGGCAAGTAGGTCACGCCCTGCAAAGCGACGTGCCACCCCCGTGAGATCCGGCCCACTCGCGCCCCCTTCTGTCCCCACGCGATGGCAGACCACGCAGCGCGCCGTGGCGAACATCTGCTTGCCACGCGGTAGGTCAGGATCTTTTCCCAGTTCCTGTTGCAGGTCTTGAAAGTCGTTCACCGACCATTGCTTGACGATGGTCGTGCGAGCGGGCGGCAGCTCGGGCAACCGCTCGGCCGCCGTCTCGTCAAACCATCGCTTCCATCGGTCGCGCTCACCCTCCGGGACGTTGGCGAGAGCAGCGTTTCGGATCAGCCGGCGGAAGGCCGGCATCCCTTCGCCCGCTTCGAATGTGTCCATGTCGCGCAAGGCGGCGAAGTAACGCTGATGCAGCTCAGCTGTCCAGCCCTGGCTCTGCGTCGACAGGATAAACATCCAATGCATCTGCTGGCGTTGGTTGCCGATCGTACTGCTCTGTTCGAGCAGTTGCATCGCGAGAGGAACCAGCAAGCCGTTGTCGCGTTTCGCCAACAACTGGCTCGTTTGATAATCGAGCGGATAGTAATACGCCGGAAATACGATCCGCAACTCGTCGAACAATCCGTCCCATTTTGCGTCACTCGGGTCGCTGGTCGCCAGCTGTCGCAGGCAAAGGTCAGCCCATTCAATCTGATTCCAATGGAGAAGGCCATGAGCGTCGAGGGTGGCCAGCCGCCGGCCCAACGCTTCGCGATCCTTCTCGTCGCCAAATCGCTCCAGCGCCAATGCGGCTGACAGAAAACGATCGGTGTTCGTTTCTTCGAGAGCGCGCTCGCGCCACATCGTGACAGGCCACGACTCGACGACGGTTCGCGCCGCATGCCGTATCCAGGGATCGCAGTTGTCGAGATGTCGCCAAGCGGTTTCCAGAGCGGATTGTGACGGCTTGCCACGGAGCGACTCAAATTGGCGGCGCTGTTGCCGCGCAGCGTCCGCATGTCGGGCAACGGCTGTTTGCTGGGGAGTCAGCTCGGGTTCGGGCGTCTTGTCGCCCACATATCGGACACGATACAAACCACTCTGCGTCTTGCGGCCGCCGGTGACGAAGTACATCGCCCCGTCGCGGCCAAACTCGACATCGGTAACGTTCAGCGGCGAGCCGCGCAAGAAGACCTCGGCCGCCCCGACGTAGCTCGATCCACATGGTTGCAAATGCACGGCGAGGATGCGGCCGTACGACCAGTCCAGCGCGAATAGCGTATCTCGATAGGATGCCGGAAAGTTGTCGCCCGCCGCAAACTCGACTGCTGTCGGCGATCCGCGGCCAATGTCGAGAGTTGGCCGAGGTATCGACGCCGAATCGGGATCATAGGGCGGCCAGCGTTGCGTCACGCTCCGCCATCCGTAGTCACCTCCCGGCAACAAATGCAACACCCGCGTCGGTCGATACCACGAACTGCCCATGTCGTACTCGGCGTCAGCATCGTAGGTGAACATGTCGCCATTGCGATTGAAGTCGATGCCGTAGGGATTCCGCAACCCACGTGCGATAACGTGCCAGTGCTCGCCCTGTTCATCGGTGCAGGCGACGAAACCGTTTTGTGTCTTCTGCACGTCGTCGGGACGAGGCACGAGCGGCGGCAGATACTGGGCGTCGGCGGGTTGTTCCACCGAGTCACCAAAGATTGCGTAGATTTTTCCGGCGGGTCCGAGGGTCAGCTGGTTACGTCCATGCCCCACGCCGCCTGCAAACGACTTGATCTGTTCGATCTTGTCGAACGAATCGTCGCCGTTGGTATCGCGCAGTCGAAACAGGGCAAGGCTGTTGTTGCCCATCGCGAACAGACTGTCGTGCGCGAACAGCAGGCCGCGACACTCGCGGGCCGGGAATTCGAGTTTCTCTAACGAGCTGCGTCCGTCTTCCGGTAATGTGATCCGCACGAGTCCCGCGTCTTCATGCCCGATGACCCAGCGGCCTTGCGGGTCCTCGGCCAGACTGATCCAGGAACCTTCGCCTTCGCCGGACGAGTAAAGACGTTCGACTTGAAAGCCGGGTTGTACCTCCAGCTGGTCGGCCGCGGTCGAGCCCGTTTGCTCGAGCGCCCGTTTCCACTGCGTATAGTCGTCCGCGATATTCGTTGCTACGCCATCGCCGTTCCATATCCGCTGATCCAGCATGCCAAACGATGTTGCCGGAACCCAAGTCGCTGCGGCAAGATCCTGCCACGGGATCAGCGGCGCGCTGACCTCCGTGACCTGCCAAGCCGTGTTGGTCACGAGGCGAGTCTTATCCGCTTCCAGACGCGCCGCTAATGCCGATGGACCTTCGACACCGAGGCAGACAAAGCCGAGTTCGTTCTCACCAGCTTGCAGCGGCTCGAGGTCGACGTGCGACGGTGGATGAAAGGCGCGGATGTATTGCAGCAACTCTCCATTAAGAAAGACTTTGCATTCGCAGTAGGCGTTCGCCAGCCAAAGCTCGACGCCGTCGGAATCTTCGGACACTTGAAATGTCGTCCGCAGCGCAACGCTATTGCTACCGCCTCGTTCGCCCTCCGCCCAGATCCAGTGCGGATCGTCCTTCGCGACGGCGCTGGAAGCGGCCAGCAGCAACACGGCACTTGTCCAGATGCATCGTGGGAGCAACATCATCGCAGTGATCCCTACTTCATGTGATACTTCGTTTAACCGCAAGCCGGAGGCCTGCGTTACTCGCGCCGCGAGCAAACGCCTCCGGCTCGCGGTCAATCGATTGGCAATCGCCAATCTTAAACTTTCCGCACTACGATCGCCAGCGTTCATGCGCATTGCTAGAGTTACGATGTCGACGTGGTATGATGGCGCAGCTTGAACGTCCCGCACCGACCACAGAGACTCACGCATGATCCGAAGATCCCTTCTATTCGTCTGCATCTCACTCGCGGCCATCTCGACCGCATCCGCGGCAGTGACGCGGATCGTGATTACTGAACGCGAACCCTACGAGCAGGGCAAACTGATCGAAGGTATCGGACCCTACGAGTGGATCCGTGGGCGAGTGGAATTCGCCGTCGATCCGGCGACCGATGCCAACGCGACGGTTGTCGATCTCCAGTACGCGCCGACCAACGAAACGGGGCAGGTGGAATTCTCGGCCGACCTGGAAATACTGGCGCCCGTGGATCTCTCGAAGTCAAATCGTGCGATCCTGTACGATGTCAACAATCGCGGCAATCGCGTTTGCCTGGGGCAGTTTAACGGCGGAGGAGGGGAAGAGTTCTTGCTGCGGCAGGGATTCATTGTGGTCTGGAGTGGTTGGATCGCCGAGTTGCTTCCGGGAGGCGGACGATTGCTGCTGGATGCCCCGATTGCAACGGAGGACGGGAGACCGATTACCGGGGTGGTGCGAGCCGAGTTTGTTTCAGATCGGCAAGCCGATCGTTATCAAATCTCGCACTTCGGGAATCACGGCAGTTATCCGCCGACCGAAACGGGTCTCGCCGAAGCGGTTTTGACGTGGCGGCTGAACGAGGCCGATCCGCGAGTTGTGATTCCGCGATCTCAATGGAAACTGCACCGTGAGTACGTCGAAGCCGATGGTCGACGATCGCTGCTGCCGAAGACGGAAATCGAAATTGCTGGAGGAATCCAGGCAGGGTTCATCTACGAACTCGTTTACGAAGCGCACGGGCCGATCGTTCACGGGTTGGGGCTGGCCGGGATTCGCGACTTGATCAGCCATTTCAAACATGCCGCGTCGGAGCAAAACCCGCTGCGAGTCGACAGCAGTCCGGTTGCTCGGTTTGCGTACGGGTTTGGCGTGTCGCAGAGCGGTCGTTGTCTCAGACAGCTGTTATACGATGGTTTCAATGCGGACGAGCAGGGGCGAATTGTCTTTGATGGTGTGATTCCGCATGTCGCGGGGGGCGGTATGGGGTTCTTCAATCATCGGTTTGCTTCGCCGACGCGGCACAACACGCAGCACGACAACCATCTTTATCCGGCCGATGTGTTCCCGTTTACGTACGGACGATCGCGCGATCCCTTCACGGATCGCGAGGACGGAATTCTGGCGCGTGCTGAAACGACCGGAACCTGTCCCAAGGTCATGCACATTCAAACGTCGTCCGAGTACTGGCACCGGGCGGGGTCACTCGTGCATACGGATCCGGAAGGGAAACACGACGCCGAGCTGCCGGATTGTGTTCGGATCTATGCGATCGGCGGAGCCCAACACGGCCCCGGTAGCGGACTCTTTCAAGAAGGAGGTAACGGCCAGTTGCCTCGCAATCCGACCGACTATCGCCCGCTCATGCGGGGACTGCTGATGGCGTTGGTGGCTTGGGTTCAAGACGAAACCGCGCCGCCAGCCAGCATCTATCCCAAACTCGCTGACGGCACGCTCGCCAATTGGGCTCCGGAAGACAGCGGCTGGCAAGCGCTTCCGGGCATCCGTTATCCGACCGTCATCCACGCTCCGGAATTCGTCGATCGCGGAACTGACTTTCTCACTAAGCGCCGCGCGAGTATTCAACCACCCTTGCGTCTCGGCACCTATGGCGTACGAGTCCCGGCTTACGGTGACGACAACAATGAGCGCGGGTGCTTGTTGTTACCCACGGTCGCCGTCCCGTTGGCCACATTGACCAGCTGGAATCTGCGTTCGCGCGAGATCGGCGCGGAAACCGAACTATTGAGTCTGGCCGGAGCCTACATTCCGCTGCCCGCGAATCGCGAACTTCGAGAACAATCCGGCGATCCAAGATTGTCGCTGACGGAGCGGTACGCAGACTTCGACGACTACTTCGCCAAAGTCCAGGCGCACGTCAGCCGCTTGATCGAAGATCGGTGCGTACTGGAAGAGGATCGACCGAGGCTAGAGCAACTGGCACGAGAGCATCGAGGGCTGTTTGAGGAATGAGACCCGATTGATCGAGGCATGCGTTTACTCGTCGGCGCCGGTTCTCATGTGGGGCCCGACTTGGTGGCGGGCGTAGGTGGTGTGCCACCGCTGGCCAGCAAGTGGGCATAGCCAGGATCTGCGAGCCCGAACGCATCGGCCACGCGATTGAACAAGGCGAACAGCGACGTGACGTAGACGCATTCCGCGACTTGCTCGTCCGACCAGCCCGCATCGCGCACGAGCTGCACATCTTCTCGCGTCGTGCGGTGCGCGTGGCGAGTCAGCAACTCGACAAAGTCGAGGAGAATTCGTTCCTTGTCCGGCAGCGATGCGGCCGCTAAATCTGCCCGACTCAAAGCTTCGGCCGAAGTGTCGCCTTGTTCCTGCAACTGCAGGAAGTAACTGTGAGCCCCAGTTCAGTAGGGGCATTGATTCAAGGCCGATACCTAGGTAGCGATCAACTCCTTGATGCGCCGCGTTAGGTGGCCGTCTTGAAAGTGCAGCGGGGACGAGAAATCAACTACCGCCTTCAAGAAGTCCGGCCGCGAGCTGAAGCATTTCAGGATCTCCGGAATCCGATCACGATGCGGATTCGCAGCTTTCCAAGCGGGATAGACTTCGGCGACCTGGCCGGTCGCATCGTCGTCGTCAATCCAGTGGATGAATGGCGTCATCGTTGTCCCCCCGACATCGTAAGTTAAATCGTACCTGTTTGTTATGGCAAAGACAGTCGTTTTCCGAAGGAATTGTGGAACTAAGGCTCCGCTAATCGCATCGAACGAGGGGAGGTGCGGTTCCAGATGGCGCGAAGATCAATGCCGCAGATGGTTTGGATCAGCTTGTCAATGCTCGGAGCGCTCTCTGTAACGCTCGCGGTGGGATGGTGGCTAGGCCATCGAGCGCACACTGTCGAGGTGGAGACCCTGAGATCTCAGGTCGAGCATGCCGCGTCCCAGGATTCGGCAGAAGACCTCCGCGCCGAAAACGATGATCTGATCCACTTCATCGATGAGGCCTACACCTTACTCAAGGAGGAGGGAATTCACATTCAGTTAGATCTCGAAGTAGACCAGGACGGCCATTACCGTCTTCGCGCCGACTCTGCGAAACTCACGGACGAACTGAAGGCTAAGCTCCGAGAACTCAATGAGAAGCGAAACGAGGCACCGCCTGACAATTGAAGATTCGCGTTCACTCGTGTAGGGCACGCGGCAGGCGTGCAAATTCGCCCGCTGGCAGCGGGCACAACAAAACGAGAAGACAATGAGACAAAGCGTTCCCTTACGGCTCACGCGGCAGACTCGGCGAGGGCTCGGCGGGCGGACTCGCTGAACTTGAGTTGCGTTCGGCTTCCATTCGCGCTTGGACCTCCTCAAACGTCGGCAAACGCCGTGGTGCGATCGATGGGAGATTTATAGGTGGCATCGCGCGGCCCAGCTCCACTTCGGTCTTCGGTTTGGCGGCGGTGTCGGGAAGTTGGAAGGAATTCATGAAGCGTTCAACGTCGGCGTTGGCGGGCGCAGGCGGCGAGACGATCCAGCCGATTTCAAACATCGTGTTGGCCGTGGCCACCATGCGAATCCGGCCCGAAAAGGACTTCTGGCCGGAGAGCGACTCATAATCGAACTCGACGCCGGAGAACTCACCCACGCTGATGTCGCGTTGCGATGTCACACGCGCCTGGAGCGCCGCCGCGGCTTGCTGCACACTGCCGCGCATGGCTGCCGCTTGTTCCGCGGACAGGCCCATCAATACCTTGACCGGGGTCACGCTGAAAGTCTCGTTGGGCCGCTCGGCCGAAACGACCCAAATCATTCCCGCGCCACCCACGTTCTTGAGTTGTTTCTTCGGAGGATTCGGCAGCTCGATGCTGAATCCATGCCCGATGGTGGAATCGGTGTAGTCGCGCCAGCCCTGCTTCTCACCCAAGTATTTCTCGCGCCAGGCGGGATCATTCATCTTCTTCGCAATCTCCGCGCGCCGCGCGGCCTTCCGCGCCGCCGAGACAGCAAAGATGATCCCGAGTACCAACAACAGCGCCAGGACGCCCCCGCCGATGCCCAGTCCGATCAATAAGTTGCGATTGTTGGTCCGCGGCCGAGCGGCGCTTGGCAATGTGCCGGGGCGCTGCGCTGCTTGTCTGGCTTTTTTCCGCTCCAGCCGCTGCGCATGTCGAATGCCAACCGGCAACCAGACAATCGCCAGCAAGATGGCGATGAGAGTTCCCAAGCCAGTACCCAGTGCCGCGCCGCGTTGTTCCGCCGTGGCTCCCGGCACGGGATGCGTGCTGATATACCAACCTGCCATGCCCAACCCGCCGCCACAGACGAGGACGAAGATCGCAGCCGAGACCGCCAGGGCGATCAGGGCATCGGTTTTCAAGCTCCCGCCACCCTCCGCCTTTCCCACCGCGCCGCGCGACTGTGGCGCGGATCCCGGTGCTTGATAGGGTGCCAGGTTGTCGTAGGGCACCGATCCCAGCGGCATTTCACTCAGGCTCCCCAAGGCGTCATCCAAGTCCAAGCCCATATCGTTCGCGGGGGGCTGCGGTGCCGGCTTCGGAATCTGCAACAACGTCCCACAGCGGCACTTGACCGTCTTCCCCAACAAATGATCCTGCGCCCGAAACCGCTGTCGGCAACCGGGACATTGAATCTCAATCGGCATGGCAGCACCCAACTATTTGTAATTCGGTAGTACGCGAACGCCACGAATACTCAAAAAACAGCAATCAGATCACAACTGATGTAAGGGACGATTGCCCTCGCGTCAACCAGCTGGTTGCACAAGCAATCGCCTCGTCGGTCGTATTGATCGTCGCTTTCGCTACGGCCTGAGCGACCACGTTGTCGTCCGCCTACCAGAACTCCATCCACCACTTGCCGCCGTTTTCGGCCACAGTAAAGAGTGCAACGTCCGTTTCATAGAGTCGTGGTTTTAGCAGTGAGTGAAGGTGGTTAGAATGGCGGAATCGCGGACTGAAATCCACGCCACAAGAAAAGCGACGACATCGAATGAACAAGAACTGTGGTAAGGCCTCACGGTTGTGGGGTGGTCTCAGACCACCCCACCGCGCGGCGTTCGTCAGCGTTTTCGCGATGTTGCTCGCCGGCACTGCGGCGAATGGAGAGTCGCAAGATAACGCACCGGCTGCCGGGCCGGGGTACGCCGAGACCGTGAAGCCGTTCACCGAGCAGCATTGCCTGGCGTGCCACGGGGCAGAGACGGCCAAGGCTGGGTATCGCATCGATCTGCTCGGGACCGATTTCACCGCGGCAAGCGTCGCCGAGCAGTGGAAGGAAGTCATCGACCGGATCAACGCCGGTGAGATGCCGCCGGAGGATCGGCCACGGCCGGACGCCAAGCAGGCAGCGGCGCTGGCGACCTGGGTCAACCAGCGGTTGCGGGAAGTAGACCTCGCCGCCAAGAACGCCGGCGGGCGGATTCCGATGCGGCGGCTGAATCGCGACGAGTATGCCAATACCGTGCGCGATCTGTTGCAGTTGGACGAGTTGGTCGTGCGGCCGCTGATCGAAGAAATGCCCGCCGACGGGCAGGCCGAGGGTTTTGACCGGCTCGGGGTGGCGCTGTTCTTCGACCAGACGCAGATCGAGCGGAGTCTGGCGGTGGCGGCCAAGCTCGCCGCGCGGGCCATCGTTACCGAGCCGCCGAGGATCAATCGACTGGAAAACCGGTTTGACATCCAGCGGCTCAAGCCGGCACCGGAGCAGGTCCCGGTCTTTCCCGGATTCGAACACACCATCCCACGCGGTGCGAAAGATCACATCGTTCATCCAACCCACATCGAGCACATCCAGGGCGGACCCACCTATCGCCGCGAGTACGAAGGTTGGGGCGTGGTCGCACACTACGCCATCAGCCAAGTCGTGACGCAAGATGGTTACTATCGGGTGCGCATCAACGCCAAGGTGGACAACCGCGCGCGGACCGAGCCGAACAAGTTCCGGCTGCAATACGCGCTGAACTCGCCGATCCAGGTGGAAGAGGAAGTGACGCTTGATCCGTCAGGCGTGACTGAGGCGGTGTTGTTCCTCCGCGGCCCGGCGGGCGGCGAGGTGAAAGGCCCGCAGATCTTCGACTTGCTGTGGAATCACACCGAAAAGGCGGTGATCACGGAGCCAAACTACAAGAAGCTCTTCTCAGAGTGGACGCGTCTGCGCGGATTGCTGGAGCGAGCCGCCACAAACCGGGCACCGCAGGCGGAGGTCGACGCGTTGAAGAAGGAACGCGGCGTCGTTGAGAAAAAGTTGAACGCCTGGACCGGCGTGGCCAACATCTACAACCCCGAGATGGACCTCGACAATCTGCCGCGGTTGTTGTTGGAATCGATCGAAATCGAAGGGCCGATCCAGAACGAGTGGCCGCCGGCCAGCCACAAGGCGCTGTTCTTTGCCGGTGACGAGCGCCACGACGACGCGGATGTCCGCGAAATATTTGTCCGGTTTCTGCCGCTGGCCTATCGCCGACCGGTCACCGACGAGGAGATCGACTCGGTCGTGGCGGTCGTCAAGGATGCGCAATCCGCCGGCCAGCTCTCGTTCCACGATGCGATGCGAGTCGGCTTGCAACGCGTACTCTGCGCGCCAGGCTTCTTGTTCCTCGGAGAACCTGAAGCTGTCGCCTTTCGCTCCGCGAAAGGACGCCCTTTCGCGGAGCGAAAGGTGATAATTAGCGACTATGAACTGGCATCGCGTTTGTCGTATTTTTTATGGAGTACGATGCCGGATGATGAGTTGCGGACATTGGCGGCCGCCGAGAAGCTGCGAGACCCGGCCACGGTCACAGCCCAAGTCCGGCGCATGCTCGCCGATCCGAAGTCGGATCAATTGGTGAAGAACTTTGCCGGCCAGTGGCTGTCGGTGCGCGATTACGGCTCGATCAAACCGGCCGCCGAATACAAAGACTACGACGCACCGTTGGAACATGCTTCGCAGCGAGAGCCGCTTGTGTTCTTCGCCGAAGTGCTGAACAAGAATCTGCCGATCACGTCGTTCATTGACAGCGATTTCCTGGTGATCAACGAGCGGCTCGCCCGGCACTACGGCATCGCGGGGGTCGAAGGAACGGAGTTTCGGCGAGTGGCAATCAGTCCGGAACATCATCGTGGCGGTATTTTGGGAATGGCCGGGCTAATGACTTATCTGGCCGACGGCACGCGGACCTTGCCAATGCGCCGCGGGACGTGGGTGCTGCGCGAGCTGATGAACGATCCGCCCAACAATCCACCGCCGAACGCTGGCGAGATTCAGCCCAACACGTCAGGCAAGAACCTGACACTTCGTCAGCGCCTCGAACTGCATCGGCGTGATGATGTTTGTGCATCGTGTCACTTTAAGCTCGACGCGTATGGCCTCGCGCTGGAGAATTACGACGCGATTGGTGCTTGGCGCGAGCATTTCAACGGCGAAGGTTTTCGCGGCTCCAACGGCCCCGTGTTGGATGTCAGCGGTTCGTTCCCCGACGGGCTCGAGTTTGCCACGCTCGAAGAGTACAAGGCCGGCCTGATGACGCAGAAAGACAAGTTCGCCCGGGCGCTGAGCGTAAAAATGTTAACCTATGCTCTGGGCCGCCCGGTAGGATATACGGACCACGGCCTGATCGACTCGCTGGTCGGCACATTGAAGAAGGATGACTACCGAATTCAATCGCTGATCCACGCAATCGTGGCCAGTGATCCGTTTAAGACAAAGTGATCGTCGCCTTTCGCTCCGAGGCTGTGAAGAAATCAACGTGAGCGGTTTTGGCGCTAGCCACCGGTCTTTCAAACGGCCACAAGTCCCAGAGATACCGGCGGCTAGCGCCTTGCCGCTCACAAATACATGACGCCACGTCGATTTTTTCACAACCTCTCCGCGAAAGGACGCGTTCTTTCGCGGAGCGAAAGCCGACTTTGAAAGGAGCATTACCTTGAATATCCACCACCGCCATATCGCCTTGCCCCGGCGGACGTTTTTAACAGGGGCCGGCATCACGCTGGCGCTGCCGTGGCTTGATGCGATGAGCGCCCGCGCCGATTCGGTGACGACGGCCGGGTCGATCGGCTCTGAAGAAACGCCTCGTCGCGCCGTGTTCTGCTTCTTCGGGCTGGGCATCAACGGCCGCGAATTCACGCCAGCGGACACGGGTCTTGAATACACGGTCACGCCAATTCTTCAGCCGCTCGAATCGCTGCGGCGCGACTTCACCGTCGTCTCGGGCCTAAAGCTGACTCATTCCGGCGGCCATGTCGGCGATCGCACGTTTCTGACCGGCACCAACACGCGCAGCGCGGGGGCGAAGCTGCGCGTATCGTGCGACCAGGAATTGGCCGCGGTGATCGGCCGGCAAACTCGCTTCCCGTCGCTCACGCTAGGCATCAAACGGGGCACCGGCTTCGGCGGCTATTATGACCAGACGCTCTCCTGGAGCCCCAGCGGCACGCCGATCCCGTCCGAAAATCGCCCTCACGTATTGTTCGATCAGTTATTCCGGCACGAGACGGCCGATACGCTCGACGCTCGCGAAGCCGAGTTCATCCGCCGCGCCAGCGTGCTCGATTCGCTTCGCGAGGAAGCTCGCCGGCTCAACGGCGCTCTGGGCACCGACGATCGGCGTAAGCTCGACGAGTACCTCACCGGCATTCGCGATCTGGAACGGCGCATGCAGGATGAGAAAGATTGGCTCCGCAAGCCGAAGCCGAACGTCGAGGCGCTGGAGTTCGGCAAGGAACAAGGGCTTGATCCGGACAAGGCCGGCCTGGAGTATCGCCGCTATCAACGATTGATGTTCGACGTGATCGCGTTGGCCCTACAGACGGACAGCACGCGTGTTGTCTCGTACCTGGCACGCATGGATGGCCAGGACGGCACCGGCTCCTGGCGCGACATGGGAAATCCGTACAACTACCATGAGATGACCCATCACGGCGAAGACCCCGACAAGCTCAAGTGGTTTACCCAGGCCGATATCTGGTACATGGAGGACTGGGCGTATTTTCTGGGCAAACTCAAGTCGATCAAGGAAGGGGACGGCACGCTGCTCGACCATACTCTGGTCGCTTATGGAAGCAGCGGCGGCTCGATCAACGCGCACCACAACCATCACCTCCCCACGATGCTCGCCGGCGGTTCGCGTCTGGGGATCAAACACCAAGGGCACATCGTCAAGGAAGACGTGCGACTGGGGAATCTCTGGAGCACAATCTTCGACCGCATGCAAGTGCCGTTGCCCGAAAACTTTCAGGGAGGGGAAGCGGATGGGATCATTAAGGAACTTGTGTAGCGCATTATGCTCCGAGGGTGCTGATGCTATCGCCTGACCGGTGGGCATTCATCTGAAGGACGTCCTATTCGGAACGTTTTCGTTCTGCCTAAGAAAAACTCCTGATGGCCAAGATCGCCGACAAGCCGTGTGAACGAACGAAACTCAAGTTGAAGACGGTGTCCATCGTCCTCACTGAAGCAGGATATCGTTGCG
>Ga0326597_10008954_pt1 | contig 13461 bp, 11 predicted proteins | sample RVTome_12_FD_203789 | JGI IMG/M metagenome (GOLD analysis project Ga0326597, IMG submission 203789) | Soil microbial communities from uranium-contaminated site in the Upper Colorado River Basin, Wyoming, United States - RVT100D185 | ecosystem: Environmental > Terrestrial > Soil > Contaminated >... | reverse complement strand
CGGGCCTGCATGAGGGCGTTGATCTGCTCCCGCTTGGCGAGGACCTCGTCGAGCATCATGTCGCCGACGACGGCGCGCAGGGTAGTGATCGCCATGCCGCGGGCGGCGAGGCGGTAGCTCTGGACCGCGAGGACGCTCATCGCCGGGTCGACGACGCGCATGAAGACGAGCATGTCGACCGTCAGCGGCGCGTTGTCTTTCGTGATCGTCGTCTGGGGCTCGACGTCGAAGACCTCCTCGCGGAGATCGACCGTCGTGGTCTGGTGGAGGAAGGGGATGACCCAGACCAGACCGGGGCCCCGGGGCTCTCCGTCGAACTTGCCAAAGTAGAAGCGGATGACGCGCCGGTACTGGGGCACAATCGTGAAGAAAATGGCCAAGGCGATCTCCTGACGGTGATTCCGAATCGTAGATGGGCAAATTGTGGGCGGGCTTCCGGGGCCTGTCAATGGCGGCGCCGTGAGCGCCGGGCGGTCGAGGGGCGTAACCCAAGCTTAATCAGAGCCGCGGGTGGAGTCGGGCCTCTGTGGTAGAATGCGGTCATTCCCGGAGGTTTTCTTGGCAGACGCCGATCAGTCTCAGTACACGGACGCCGACGATTCCGAATGGCACAACGGCCAGGGAGAGGCGCCCGACCGCCACGCTCTCGCGGCGCTCCAGTTGGCGCATAGGGCGATCGCGAAGTTCCCCGACCTCCGCCGGCGCTACCAAAAATTCATCGGCACGGCGGCGGTCGTCTCCTCCGCCCTGGTCATCCTCTCGAGCATTGCCGTGACGCGGCGGCTGCACAGAGGCGAGTCGCCGGACCACATCCTGGCCGAGATCACGACGGACGAGATCGAGAGCATCGCCAAAGAGAAAAAGCCGGTAAGGCCGAACAAGGCGCAGAACAGCTCGCGCCACTCCCACTAGGCCGCGAACCTCACGCGAGGGCGGACCGGCTCCGGCCGAGGTTCCGTGCTTGACGACCGAGAACATATTTGCTATAAGCGCTGACATGGCGCGGCGCATTCTCCACGTCGACCTGGACGCCTTCTTCGTCGCCGTCGAGCAGGCGCGCGACCCGGCGTTGCGCGGCCGCGCCGTAATCGTCGGCGGCGACCCGGACGGGCGCGGCGTCGTCGCCACTGCCTCGTACGAGGCACGGGTCTTCGGGGTTTACTCTGGCATGGCGCTGCGGACTGCGAAGCGCCTGGCGCCGGCGGCGATCTTCCTGCGCGGCAATTTCGGCGAGTACCAGCGCGTCTCGCGCCTCTTTCACGCGATCCTCGCCGACTTCACGCCGCTGGTCGAAGCGGGCGGCCTCGACGAGGCATATCTCGACATAACGGGCTGCGAGGCGATCTGCGGCGATCCGCAGGCGGCGGCGGCGAGCATCCGCGGCCGTGTCCGGGCGGAGCTCGGCCTCGCCGTCTCGGTCGGCATCGCCGGCGGCCGGACCGTCGCGAAGATCGCCTCGGACCGGGCGAAGCCGGACGGCGTCTGCGAGGTGGCGGCGGGCGAGGAGGCCGCCTTCCTGGCGCCGCTGCCGCTGCGGGCCCTGCCGATGCTCGGCGAGAGCACGGAGAGGCGCCTGCGCGAGATCGGCCTCTCGACCCTCGGCCAGGTGGCGGCGCTGCCGCTCGAGGCCCTGGAGGGGCTGCTCGGCCGCGGCGGCCGCGCCCTGGGCGAACGCTGTCGCGGCCTCGACGAGACGCCGGTTTCCGGCCGCGGCGAGGCGAAATCGATCAGCCGCGAGGGCACCTTCGCGACCGACGTGGCGGAGAGCGCCCACCTGCGGGCGGTGCTGCGCGGCTTCAGCGAGAGCGTCGGCGCTCAGCTCCGGGCCCAGGGCCGGCGGGCGCGCACGGTAACGCTGAAGCTGCGCCTCGGCGACTTCACGACCCTGAGCCGCAGCCTGACATTGAAGCGGCCGCTGGCGGGCGACGACGCGATCTTTGCCGCCGCCGACCAGCTGCTGACGCTGCTGCGAGCCCAGAAGCCCGCCGCCGTGCGCCTGATCGGCGTCGGCGTCTCGAACTTCGTCGCGGACGCGGTCCAGCTCGCGCTCGAGCCGGCGCCGGCGGAGCGCGAGGAGCAGATCAGCACCGCGCTCGACAGCGTGCGCCGCAAGTACGGCCGCCGCAGCCTCCAGACCGGCCGCACGGCCTTCGACCCGCTCACCGGCGGCAACGAGTGGCACCACGAGCGCAACCTCGGCCTCTCCGCGCAGATGGACTGAGCCAGACGGCGCCGCTTGACGGCGGCGCTGGACGGCGGCGCTAGAATTGACGCGGGGGCCCGAGGCGATGGGGAGATGATCGGCGGCATAGAGACGTCCGGGCCGGCCGAGCGCGGCGAGAGCTGGCTGACGCTGGGCAAGGCGAGCGCGCTGCTCGGCGTCGACGAGTCGACGCTGCGGCGCTGGGCCGATGCCGGCCGCCTGCGCATCTACCGGACGCCGGGCGGCCACCGCCGCTTCTCGCTGAGCAACCTGGAGGAGATGCTGGCGGGCGCGGGCCGCGGCCGCGGTGCCGAGGCGGTAGAGCGGCTCGCCGTGGCCAAGGTGCGGCGCCAGCTCCAGCAGGCGCGGCAGCAGCAGGACGGCTGGTATATGCACCTGACGGACGAAGCGCGCCTGGCGCTGCGTGAGCTGGGTCGCCGCCTGGTGGAGATCGTCGGCGAGTACCTGGAGCGACGGACCCGCCGCACGGCGCTGCTCGACGAGGCGCTGGAGATCGGCGGCTCTTACGGCCGCGTCCTGATCGCGTCGGGGCTGCCGCTGCCGAGCGCGATCGGCGCCTACACGGTCTTTCGCAAGGCGATGGACGACACGACGAGCCAGGCGGCGCTGCGCGAGGCGCTGCCGGCGGCGGCGGCGCTGGCGGCCTGCGCTCAAGTGCACGCCCTCGGCGACCAGGTGCTCCTCGGGATCGCCGCCGCCTACGAAGCGGCGCTGCCGGATGCGTAGGGTGGCCAGTCAGCGGCGTGCGAGTCGGCCGTGGACGCGCTAAAATGAGGGCGTCATGAGAAGGCCAATGCGTCCTCTGCACAGGCGGCCGGGAGAGCCGGACCCACGCAGCCGCGCTCCCGGCCCGCGCCTTTTCATTCGGGCGAGCACCTTTGGTGGCCTCCACTACCGGTCGATCGGGCGCGAATATGCGCGGCTGCTCCAGCAGGGGGTGCCGGAGCCGGATGAGGAGCTCGAGGACTCGGAGCTAAGCGACGCCGAGCGCCGCGAAGCGATCGCGCGTGAGCGCTTCCGCAGGGGCCGGCGCGGCTGAAGCTCCGGGCGGCCGCGCCTTTGAACCAGGCGCCGGTCTAGATTATCCTGGCCCTGGGCAACCGGCCTGAGACTTGGCTTCTGGGCTACGAATGCACATCTCCCTGACCGGCATCAGCCACCGTACGGCGTCCGTCGCGCTGCGAGAGCGGTTCGCCCTCGGCCCGGAGGAGCTGGTGCCGGCCCTAGCAGGCCTGGCGCCGCGCTTCGCCGGCGCCGCCATCCTCTCGACCTGTAACCGGACGGAGCTCTATCTCGCCTCCCCGACGCCGGTGAGCCGCGACGACGCGATCGCGGCCCTCGCGGCCGCCAGCGACGCGCCGCCACCGGAAGGCGAGCCCTTTTATCACGAGGTCGAGGGACGAGCGGCGCGTCACCTCTTCGCCGTCGCTGCCGGCATCGATTCGCTGGTGGTGGGCGAGTCGGAGATTCTCGGCCAGGTGCGGGAGGCGTTCTCGGCGGCGACCGCGGCGGGGAGCGGCAACCCCGTGCTCGGCCGCCTCTTTCACGCCGCCTTGCGCACGGGGCGCCGGGCGCGGTCGGAGACGGAGATCGGCGCCAACGGCCTCTCGGTCAGCGCCCTCGCCGTCTCGCTCAGCCGCAACGCTCTCGGTGACCTGCGACGCAAGACGGTCCTCGTCGTCGGCGCCGGCGACGCCGGCCGGCGCTCGGCGGCTGCCCTGATGCAGAGCGGCGTCGGCCGGCTGCTCGTCACGACGCGGCGCTCGGGGCGGGCGGAGGAGATCGCCCAGGAGCTCGGCGGCGCTACCTTCCCCTTCGAGGAGCTGCCGCAGACGATCCGGGAGGCGGACGTCATCATCGCGGCGACGGCGGCGCCGGAGGCCGTAATCACGGCGGAGGCGGTCGGCGCGGCGATGCGCTCGCGGCCGGGGCGCCCCCTCGTCATCGTCGATATCGCCGTGCCGCGCGACGTCGAGGCCGCCGTCCGTGCCGTCGAGGGCGTGCGCCTCTTCGACGTCGACGACCTCCAGGCGCTGGCGGAGCGCAACCGGGAGGCGCGCCAGCAGGAGATCGGCGCCGTCGAGGCGATTATCGAGGAGGAGACGCAGCGCTTCCAGAGCTGGCTGACGGGCAATCAGGCGGCACCGACGATCGCCGCCCTGCGCCGGCGGGCAGAGGCGACGCGCCGGGCCGAGGTGGCGCGGACGCTGGCACGCCTGCCCGGCCTCGACGCGGCGACACAGGCCCGGATCGACGCGATGAGCCGCGCCCTGGTCAAGCGCCTGCTGCACAGCCCGGTGACCCGCCTGCGCGACGAGGGCGGCAGCCGTCATCTGGACGTGGTCCGCGACCTCTTCGAGCTCGACGAGGGCGATGAGAGCTAGGTCGGCGTGAGCAAGGCGCCGATCGAGGCGATCGCCTTCGACTGCTTCGGGACGCTGATCGACTTCGATGACGCCGCCTTCGCGCGCGCTTACGGCCAGATCTGCGGCGAGCAGGGCCTCAGCGTCGATAACCAGGCGTTCTTCGACAAGTGGATGGAGGTCTGGCAGCGGCCGAGCCCGGCGGCGCCGGCCGCCACGCTGACCAACCGGCCGGGCCCGCTGAGCGAGCCGCTCGCGGCGCCGGCGCCGAGCAGCCTGGTCGCGAGCGCGACCCGGCGCCTGGACGGCCCGCCGCCGCCTTTCCAACCCTACCGCGAGGACTGGCCGCCCCACTTCGCGATCTGCTTCAGGGAGCTCGGCCTCGCCGGCGACGCCGCGGTCGCGTCGGAGCGCCTGCGCCAGATCCTCGGCGCGGCGCCGGCCTACCCGGAGGCGCGGCGGGTGGTCGAGACGGTCGGCCGGCGGCTGCCGATCGCGATGATGTCGAACGCGGACAACGACTTCCTCCTGCCCTCTTTGGCGCGAAACGGGCTCGCTTTCCCGGTCGTAATCTCCTCGGAGGACGTGGAGGTCTACAAGCCGCACGTCGCCGTCTTCGAGGCGCTCGTGGCGGCGTTGGGCGTGGCGGCGGCGAACGTCCTCTACGTCGGCGACAGCCGCACGGCGGACGTTGCCGGCGCCAAGAACGCCGGCCTGCGCGCCGCCTGGCTGAACCGCAACGGCCTCGATTACCACGCCGGCGCCGCCGGCGGCCGCCGCCGCTTCGAGCCGGACTACGAGCTCGCCTCGCTCGACGGCCTTCTCGACATCATCGAAGACGGGAACGCCGCCGGCGGCGATAGAGTAACCGCCTGATGGCGGAGCGCAAGGTCGAGCGCTCCCGCGCCGTCTTCGCGGCGGCGCAGCGCTACCTGCCGGGCGGCGTCAACAGCCCGGTGCGCTCCTTCAAGGCGGTTGGCGGCGACCCGGTGGTCGTCGCCGAAGCGAGCGGTGCCCGGCTCACGGACGTCGACGGCAACAGCTACATCGACTACTGCGGCTCCTGGGGGCCGCTGATCCTCGGCCACGCCGATCCGGCGGTCGTCGCGGCGGTGAGCGCGGCGGCGGCGCGGGGCACGACCTACGGCGCGGCGACGGAGGCGGAGGTGGCGCTGGCGCGCCTCGTCTGCGAGAGCGTGCCGTCGATCGAGATGGTGCGCTTCGTGAGCTCGGGCACGGAGGCGACGATGTCCGCCCTGCGCCTGGCGCGGGCATATACGGGCCGCAGCAAGATCGTCAAGTTCGAGGGCTGCTACCACGGCCACGCCGATGGGCTCCTGGTCCAGGCGGGCTCCGGCGTCGCGACGCTGGCCCTGCCGGATAGCGCCGGCGTGCCGGCCGCCTACGCCGCCGAGACGCTCCTTTGCCCTTACAACGACTCGGCGGCGAGTGCCGCCCTCTTCGAGCAGCGCGGCGCCGAGATCGCGGCGGTGATCGTCGAGCCCGTCGCGGCGAACATGGGCGTCGTGCCGCCGGCGGCGGGCTTCCTCGAGCGCCTGCGGGCCTTGTGCAGCGCCGCCGGCGCCCTCCTGATCTTCGACGAGGTGATCACCGGCTTCCGGGTCGGCCTCGGCGGCTACCAGGCGCTCGCCGGCGTTACGCCGGACCTGACCTGCCTCGGCAAGGTGATCGGCGGCGGCCTGCCCGTCGGCGCCTACGGCGGCCGGCGCGAGGTCATGGCGCTGGTGGCGCCGCTCGGACCCGTGTACCAGGCGGGAACGCTCTCCGGCAACCCGCTGGCGATGGCGGCCGGGCTCACGACGCTGGCGCAGGTCGCGCGGCCGGGCTTCTTCGAGGCGCTGGAGGTCAAAGCGGCGCGCCTCGCGGCCGGGCTCAGCGAGGCGGCGGCGCAGCAAGGGCTATCGCTGCAGCTGAACCGGGTCGGCTCGCTAATGACGGCCTTCTTCACGGACGCGCCGGTGACGGACTACGCCAGCGCCCGCCGGGCGGACGGCGGCCGCTACGCGCGCTTCTTCCACGCCTTGCTGGACGCCGGTGTCTACTTCCCGCCCTCCCAGTTCGAGGCGGCGTTCGTCTCCGCCGCCCACGGCCAGGCGGAGATCGACGCGACGCTGGCGGTGGCCGAGGGGGCTTTCGCGGCGGCGTTCTAGGCTCATACTTCGCGGGCTGAGGCGCGGCGGCTAGGCGCCGGTCGCTCGTCGCCGCGGCAGCTCCAGCTCTACTCTGCGTGGTTCAAACCCGACGAATGCCTACTCGAGATGAAGCGATCCGCCACCGCTATCGCGAGTCAGTGATGAGGATGACAATCTCCACCTTTGACTCCGTGCCGAATAGCGCCGGCCGCCGCCGCCAGCACGCGTGGTCCAGTACCCTGCCGAACGGCCCTTTGTCTGCCTCGCCAACTGCAATACGATGGTGCTAACATGACCGCCTGTCCGATGTAGCCTGCGAGAGTTCCCACCTGGTGCAAGAGCGTTCTCGAGGACGCTGAGCGGCAATATCTGCCTCTCGCAGACCCATTCACGATGAAACAAGGAGGTATCCTGGCATGCGCAGAGGTTGGAGTTTAGGAATCTTTACGGTTGTGCTCGCGTCGGGGCTCGTCCTTGCTGCCTGCGGCGGCGATGACGACGACTCGGCTAGCGCCACCCCCACCAGCGTCAGCGATGGCGGCGAACCGGTCGACGTCGGTGACGTCGATGTGCTGGGCATCTGGGGGGCCGACGAGCTGGAGAAGTTCGAGGCGATGGTCAAGCCCTGGGATGACCTGTACACAGGAAACGTCGCGTTTACCGGAACGCGGGACATCACTGCCATCCTTACGACTCGCGTCGAGGGCGGCAACCCGCCCGACATCGCGATTCCGGCCGAGATCGGCCTCTTCCGGCAGTTCGCCAGCGAGGGGAAGCTTACGCCGCTGTCCGCCTGCCCCGGCCTCGAATCGCAGGTGCGAAACGAGTACCCCGATAGCTTCATCGACCTTGCGACCGTGGATGGCGTCCTCTACGGCTTCTTCATGAAGGCTGACACGAAGGGCACCATCTGGTACAACCCCAAGGTCTTCGCGGAGAACAACGTCGAGCCCCTGACGGCGGACAGTAGCTTCGATGACCTCATTGCCCTGAGCCAGACGCTACTGGACGCCGGTATCACTCCCTGGTCGGTTGGTGTCGAGAGCGGCGCCGCTTCCGGCTGGCCGGGCAGCGACTGGATCCAGCAGATTCTTCTGAACGAAGCCGGTGGCGAGGTCTATGACGGCATCATCGACGGCTCCATCCCCTTCACCGACGAAAAGATGAAGGACGCCTGGGAGAAGTTCGGCCAGATCATCCACGCGGAAGGCTTTGTCCTGGGTGGCCCGACCGGGGCCAACGCGACCGGCTTCCAGGAGTCCGCTTTCCCGCCCTTCGAGTCGCCGCCGCAGGCAGCAATGCTCTACCTCGGTGGCTTCGCTTCAGGCTTCATCGCCGACCAGTTCCCGAACGCCGTGGCCGGCGAGGACTATGACTTCTTCACCTTCCCGGGCGGTGGCATCACTGGCGCCGCCAACATCGCTTACGCCTTCAATAGCGACCCGGGGACCTGCAGCTTGATGCTGCACCTGGCGAAGGGCGAGTCCCAGAAGATCTGGGTCGAGCTCGGTGGCTTCACCTCGGTCAACAAGGAGGTGTCGCTCGACTCTTATCCGGACGCCGTGACCCGCAACCAGGCGGACCAGCTGGTGGCGGCCTCCGACTTCCGCTTCGACCTCGACGACGCGATCGGCGGCGCCGTTCAGACAGCCGTCTTCACGGCAGTAACCGAGTACATCTCGGACGCGAGTTCGCTCGACGCGATCCTCGCCGGTATCGAGGCCGCTCGGCAGTAGCGCTCTGAGAGGGACGGGCGCATGCCCGTCCCTCTCACCGCTTCGTTAAGCTATAACGCAGCATGGTCGGCAGACGCTGGTGGGTTCCCTGGCTCTGGCTCGCGCCGGCGCTGATACTCGTCGGCGTCTTCCTCCTTTACCCCAGCATCGATACCTTTCGCCGCAGTCTCCTGGACGCGCGATCGCAGGACTTCGTCGGGCTCGATAACTACCGCTTCATCATCGAAAACCCGCAGCCGCTCGTCAGTGACACCCACGTCGCGCTCTGGAATAACTTCCTTTGGCTGTTCGTCTTCACGGCGCTGACCGTACCGTTCGGCCTGGTGCTCGCCGTCCTGACAGGCCGCGTGCGCTACGAAGCGCTGGCGAAGTCGGCGATCTTCATCCCGATGGCGATCTCGTTCGTAGCTGCCGCCGTTATCTGGCGCTTCATGTACGAGTTCAATGCAGATATCGGCACGGCGAACGCCGTCACCACGCAGCTAGGTGGGGAGCCGACGGCCTGGCTGCAGGACAAGCACTCTCCCTTGAGCTTCGTAACGGACGCGGGGCCGGACAACCTGCCGGGGCCGCTACAGCTCAACAACTTCTCGCTGATCATCGTCGGGACCTGGATGTGGACCGGCTTTGCGATGGTTGTGCTCTCCGCGGGACTGAAGGGCATCTCCAGCGAGATCCTCGAGGCGGCGCGCGTGGACGGCGGCAACGAGTGGCAGATCTTCTGGCGGATCATCATCCCGATCCTGTCGCCGACGATCGTCGTCGTCGCGACCACGCTCGTCATCCAGGCCCTGAAGAAGTTTGACCTGGTCTGGGTGATGACCGGCGGCCGCTTCGATACGGACGTCGTCGCGACCCTCTTTTTCAAGGAGGCGTTCGTCATCCGTGACTTCGGCGTCGGCGCCGCGCTGGCGGTCGTGTTGCTCATGTGGGTGGTGCCGGTCATGGTAATAAGCATCCGGCGCTTTCAGTTCCAGGAGGAGACGCGCTAATGGCGGTGGCGGACGACATCGACAGGCCGACGATGGGGGAGGCGCCCGGCGGCGGCTCTCGACGCAGGCGCCTGCATTTCGCGCGCATACCGCTACACGTGGCTGTAATCGGCCTCGCGCTCCTCTGGAGCATCCCGACGATCGCGCTGGTCGTCAGCTCCTTCCGAACACCGGAGGAGATCGCCGGCTCCGGCTGGTGGAACGCGATCAAGACGCCTTTCGATTGGACCCTCGCTAACTACGACGCCGTCCTCAGCCAGCGAGGCTTGGCCAGGGCCTTCCTAAACAGCATCATCATCACGGCCCCTGCCTCGACGATCACGATCCTGGTGGCGGCGTTTGCAGCGTACGCCTTCGCCTGGATGCGGTTCCCTGGCCGGAACCTCCTCCTGCTGGTGCTCGTTGGCCTGCTTGTGGTGCCGCTGCAGATGACGCTGATCCCGGTGCTGCGCCTCTATGTGGCGCTGAGCGTAGACGTGGAGGTGCCGCTGCTCGGCGGCAAGCTTTTCGGGACGAGCAGCTATCCTGGCATCTGGCTCGCGCATGGGGCCTACGGACTACCTTTTGCTGTTTACCTTCTGCGCAACTTCTTCGGCGGCTTGCCGCGCGACTTAATCGAGGCGGCCCTGCTCGACGGCGCTACCGATATGCAAGTCTTCTTCCGCATCGTCCTGCCGCTCTCCATGCCGGCGCTTGCCGCCCTGGCGATCTTCGATTTCCTCTGGACCTGGAACGACCTGCTCGTCGCCCTGGTGTTCCTCGGCGATCCGAACCTGGCGCCGATGACCCTGCGGATCGCAAACCTCGTCAGCTCGTTCGGCGCCTCCTATCAGGTGCTCACGGCCGCCGCCTTCGTATCTATGGCGGTGCCGCTCGTCGTCTTCTTTGCCCTGCAACGCTACTTTGTCCAGGGAATCCTGGCTGGATCTGTAAAGGGCTAGGCCGCACATGGCAAGGATCAGCTTCGATAAGGTCAGCAAGCTTTACGGGTCCGTCACGGCGCTGAAGGAGCTGAGCCTCGATATCGAGAATGGCGAATTTCTGGTGCTGGTCGGGCCGTCCGGCTGCGGCAAATCGACGGCGCTGCGGCTGCTCGCGGGCCTCGAAGAGGTCAGCGCCGGCCGGATCTCCATCGGCGACCGCACCGTAAATGATGTCAACGCCAAGGACCGTGACCTGGCGATGGTGTTCCAGTCCTACGCGCTCTACCCGCACATGTCCGTCTATGACAACATCGCCTTCGGCTTGAAGATCCGGAAGGTACCGAAGCCGGAGATCGCCGAGCGAGTGGCCGAGGCGGCGCGCATCCTCGGCATCGAGGAGCTCCTCAAGCGGAAGCCGCGCCAGCTATCCGGCGGCCAGCGCCAGCGCGTCGCTCTCGGGCGGGCCATCGTCCGTCAGCCAGCGGCGTTCCTGCTGGATGAGCCGCTCTCTAACCTGGATGCGAAGCTGCGAGTTCAGACACGCGCCGAGCTCGCCAAGCTCCACGAGCGCCTCGGGGCCACGTTCATCTACGTGACGCACGACCAGGTCGAGGCGATGACGATGGCATCGAGAATCGCCGTGCTCAATGATGGCGAGCTGCAACAGCTAGGCACGCCACAGGAGCTCTACGATGCGCCCGCCAACCTCTTCGTCGCAGGCTTCATAGGCAGCCCGGCGATGAACTTCTTCGGCACCACGGTGACGCCGGCCGAGGGCGGCTATCGTATCGACGCGGCCGCCTTCAAGCTCGACCTGACGGCGGCGGTCGGGCTGGACCTCCGCGAGCAGGCCGGTCAGGAAACCGTCCTCGGTATCCGACCGGAGCATATCCACGACCCGGCGTTCTTGCCGCCCGGTGTTGTACCGGCAGTGATCGAGACCACAGTCGACGTGGTGGAAGCGATGGGCAGCGAGACTTTCCTCCATCTGGCCGCGGATGGCATGCCTTTCATCGCCCGCGTTGACGCCCGGTCACAGGCGAAAGCCGGCCAACGCTTCGGCGCCGCGTTCGATCTTTCGCGCATCTATCTGTTTGACTCGGCCAGCAAGCTTGCGGTGAAGCGCCTCGGCAAGCCAGACCAATCAGACGTGGGCGTGGCGACGCCATCATGAATGGCAGACAGATTCGGAGTCTAGCCGCGGTGACTTGAATGCAACCCTTGTCCGAAAACTCAGGGCTCAAGTGCTCCAGAAGCCTCGGCAGTCACTTCATTGATTAGCGCTGTCAGAAAGGCTTGGGCTGGTAGGGGTTGAGGTGACTGGACCAGGCTCCGAGCTGATTCGCCGATTCCCGGCTCAAGCGTCTGAAGCGCGGCGACAACGTCGCTCCAGAAACGAGAAGGATCGTTGTCCCTTTCGTCCAGAGACACCCACGCCATCCGCCTTCCCGCCTGCCGCGCCCAATCGCTGATCAGCGCGGTCTTGCCGAAGCCGGCCGGAGCGGACACGACAGAGCAGGCGCCTTGGCCGAGAACCTGAGTCAGCCTTGGACGCGGAGCTGCGTTCGGCCTCACGCGAGGGATGTGAACCTTTGTTTCGAGGAGTCCAGCGCCTGTGATATCCACTGCGACAGCATTCCAACCTCGCCGGCGAAATTCGCGCTCTCGCCTCGGGGGATCGGCTGGGGAGTGAGCTCTGAGTCCTCCTATCTACGCGGAAAGCATCGCCTTGAGGTGCAGATAGTGCTCGTGACTTTCGCTGCTTCTTCCGCTCTGGCTCGTCGAGTAACGCTCTGTCGGCCACCGAGAGCTACTTAGGCACGGCCCTCGCGAGCTGAGCTGAAGCGCTACGACTTTGCAACAGCAATGTCGTCGAGAACCTGAAGGCAGCTCCAAGCTAGCCCTCACCCGCCTTGGCCTCGCCGAGCTGCCCCTCGAGCACGACCCCTACGAACGGACTGAGGCCATCGAGCGCCTCGCCTTCGCCATCCGTGAGTTTCGCGAAATGAAGATGCAGCCGTCGCTGCGCCACCGGGAGTTGCTGAAGGCTTGGGCGAGCGATCCTGGAGTGGTAGCATTCGAAACGCGCCTGGCACCAAGTTCCAGGCGGCGAGGCAGATAAGGAGATCAATATGATCGCATTTACGAATACTTCCTGGAAACTCCGCCGCCTCGTGGCGCTAACTGCTCTGTTCGTCGGCGCCCTGACCCTTATCGGAGCTGGGCTTGTGACCGCTGACGACGGCAGCCGTGAGCTTGTGACCTTCGAGGAAGATCAGTTCCCGGAGGGCCTCACGGTCGCACCTGACGGGACGATCCATGTCGGGATACTGAGCACGGGAGAGATCCTCCGCGTAACTCCAAATGGGAGTGTGGCCAAATTCGCCCAGATTCCGCTACCAGAGGGCGCCATTCTTGTCGGCCTCGCGGCCGCCGACTCTACCAATGTCTATGCTCTCGTGTTCTCAAACGACGAGAACAATGGCGTGTGGTATGTGAGTGCGCACGGAGCCAGCGTTTCCCAGGTAGCGCAATTGCCGGTGGGTTCGTTGCCGAACGGCCTCGTCCTTGACGGCACCGGCCACATCCTTGTGACCGACACCATAGGTGGACGTGTGTTCCGCGTGCAGCCTACCGGCGAAGTAGAGGTGTGGGCTGCAGATCCCTCACTTCTTGGGAATGTCGACGAGATCGGGCCACTCGGCTTCCCGATTGGCGCTAACGGCATAGTGATGGCGCCGGACGGGGACGCCATCTACGTTGCCGTGTCGGAAAAAGCTCGGCTGGTCCGCATTCCAATCAATGAGGACGGCAGTGCCGGCGATGTGGCGGTCGTGGCGGAGGATCCAGCCCTCGGCGGTGCGGACGGGATTGACGTAGGCCCTGAAGGCGCCGTCTACGTCGCAGTGAATGGGCAGAACCAGATTGCAGCGGTCGATCCGGAAACAGGGAAGGTCGACGTGGTAGCGTCCGGTTCGCTCTTCCGCTTCCCAGCGACGCCACGCTTCAGCCCGGACTTCGAGACGCTCTACGTCACGAACTTCGAGGGCCTTGTGTTCGTTGGTCTCGC
>Ga0326597_10008953_pt1 | contig 13461 bp, 5 predicted proteins | sample RVTome_12_FD_203789 | JGI IMG/M metagenome (GOLD analysis project Ga0326597, IMG submission 203789) | Soil microbial communities from uranium-contaminated site in the Upper Colorado River Basin, Wyoming, United States - RVT100D185 | ecosystem: Environmental > Terrestrial > Soil > Contaminated >... | reverse complement strand
CATCAGCGCCCACACCACCACCCGCGCCGCAAAACCGAGCAGGGTCAGCGCGGTCACGCCTTCGCCGTCAACGCCGCGTCGCTTTTCGACCTGGCGTGCGAGCCAGAAGCCGATGAAGCCGTTGATCCACAACACCACCTGCAGCACCAGCGCAACCACCACCAGGAGTTCGATCAGCTGTTCGAGCTTGGGCGGCAATTCGAGCGCCGACGCGCCGGCATAGAGTGCGAACGGGAACAGCAGCCAGAGCCGGGTACCCGCGATGACTTGCGCCAGGTAGTCATCGAGTTCGGTCGTAGTCCGCTTCGCCAGCGCGCCGACGACCCGCGCCATGACATACCGCAGCACGGCGAGAGCGCACACGACGGCAACCACAAGCAGCCCGGCGACCGCCCAGTCGTAGAGATCGTTGGTGCGCCAGGCCTGATAGAGCCACTTCATGAGCGTTGCTCCGGTAATCTTTTATCCCGCATCGCGCCGCCGCGAGCAGGCGAGGTCGGGGCCCACATTATCCTCCGGATGCCGAAAATGAAAAAACCCTCCTCGTTATGGCATGCAGGCGGTTCGCCTGCTGCATCGCGCGCGGGCGAGATCGGCGCGGCGCGGGCCGAGCGTTGAAACTTTGGCGCCGGAGTGGCCGTTATCGCGCTGTTTTTTGGGACAGTTTTTCGCGGAAAAGTTCCCGCACGAACGCGGGGCGCGTCTAATCGGTCGTCATAAGCGGATTTTCGCCGACGCGCGACAGCAACGCCACCGGAAAGGCACTCAGCACGCTTGACAGCGGTAATGCGCCGGCGCTATCCGAGGCAACGCGCTCCCGTGTATAAATGTTGCAGTAGTTTCCCCCCAGGTGCCGGGGCACCACGATTGCGGTGTTCGCCCATGCTCGCGCGCCGATTGGGGCGCCAAAGGCAGCGGCAAACTGCCCGATGAGCCGGGGCGCCGCCACCACCACCGCCTGCGGGCCATCGACACGGGCAAAAGCACAGACCCGGTCCGCGTGTTCGCCGCGGGCCTCGAGCGGCACGTACTCACCGTGGGCGAACAGCGTGGCGTGCCGCCGCCGCAGGTGCAGTCCCCGCCACGTGACATAAAGCTTGATCGCGCCATCCTCCAGGTGGTCGACGAGCAGCCGGGCCTGCTCGATGTGGCCGGGAGGCGCGCATGTAAACCGTTTCTTCAATGCGTCGAGCCGCTCGCGGCGCTGCACATAGTCGACGGGCCGGCGGTTGTCGGGGTCGACCAGGCTGAAGTCCCACAGTTCGTTGCCCTGGTAGAAGTCCGGCACGCCGGGCGAAGCGATCTTGATCACCGCCTGCGACAGGCTGTTGAACATCCCGACGCGCGCGACGCGTGCGGCAAAAGGCGCGAAGTCGGCGATAAACGCGTTGCGCTCCGGGCTCCCGAGCAGTTCCGAAACGAAATGGCGCATGGCCGCCTCGTACTCCTCGTTCACGTTCGCCCAGCTGGTGTGCACCTTCGCTTCCCGCACCGCCTTCCCCATGTAGCGCTCGATGCGCTCGCGGTATGGCGCGAGCACGGGCTCGCTGGCACCCTCGAGCGGCCAGGTGCCGATGAGCGTCTGGTAGAGCAGGTATTCGTCATTGGCCGAGGGTGCGGCCGCGCCTTCCACCTGGCGCTTGCGCCGGCGGTTGATGCGCCGCCAGCGCTGCAGCCGCACCCACCACTCGGCGGGAAATTCCGACAGCGCGTCGATTCGCGTGCGCACGTCCTCGGAGCGCTTGTTGTCGTGCGTCGAGGTCGCGAGCATCGTGTGCGGCCAGTGCCGCGCGCGATCGAGGCTGGCATGATGAAATGCCGAAAGCGAAATCCCGAAGCAGCGTGGATTGCCCCCCACCTCGTTGAGCGACACCAGCCGGTTGTAGCGATAGAACGCGGTATCCTCCATGCCCTTGGCGGCGACCGGCGCAGTGAACTGCTGGAATCGCATTACGAAGTCATGCAATTCGCGCCCCTGCGGACCGCCGTCGTCCCCGCCGATCTCACGCAGCAATACGCGGCGGAGGAACTCGAAGACGGCGGCATCGACGGTGGTGCCACGCCGCCGCGCCACTGCCACGGCCCATTCGATATAGCGGCGATCTTCGGCGGCCACGCTTTCGGAAATATAGGTGCGGTAAACCGGAAAGCACGACACCACGGCCGCCAGCGCCTCGCGCAGTGAATTGAGCGTGAAGTCACGCGTATGCCGGTCGGCGCGCGCGATGCGGAGCAGGCGGTTCGCCAGCACGCCCAGTTCGGCGGACAGTGCGCTCCCCATGATTTGGAGCTTTGTGCGGTTGAGCAGCGCATCGTAATCCACACGTTCACGAACGAACGCGTGGTAGATGCGGTCGAACCGGGATTCGGCCGCGGTATCGACGAAGAGCGCGTTTACCAGATTCGCGAAGCGGTACCCCGTAGTGCCGTATACCGGCCAGTGATCCGGCAGGCGCTCGAAATCGGCCAGGATCTTTTCGACGACGAGATAGAGCGGCCGCGCGGACGCTTCGCCGGCCGCGGTTTCCGCCATGCCGCTTCCGACCCGTTCCTGCAGGCGCTGCATGTAGCGCAGCGGATCATGAAGCCCGTCGGGGTGATCGATCCGCACACCGTCGATCCTGCCATCCCGCAGCAGCCCGAACAGCAGACGGTGAGTGGCCTCGAATACGGGCTCGTCCTCGATCCGCAACGCAGCGAGGTCATTGATGTCGAAAAAACGCCGATAGTTGATTTCGTCGGAAGCAACGCGCCAGTACGCCAGACGATAGGCCTGATGCTCCAGCAATTCGTCCAGGGCGTCGAAGCTCTCGGGGCGCCCACGGATGCCATTGAGTTCCGCTACCGTTTCCTCGACGCAGAAAGCAATCTCCGGGCTGCGCTCGCATAAGCGCGCGAGATGCCGTTTGTGCACTTCCTTGTCGCGCTGTCGCTCCGACACAACATCAGGTTCACTCGCACCTCGCGCGGGCAGATGCCCGAATGCCGTAGTGAGCGTTTGGAACTCCGCAGCCAGCCCGTTTTGTGCCCCCAGTCTTTGTTCCAGCCGCTGCGGATTGAACGCCAGGATGCGCGGATACTGGGCGGGATCGATGGGAAAGCGGTGCCGATAATAGACCACGCTGAATGCACCGCTCGCGCGGTCGAACGTGAGCCGCAGTTCACCGCGCTCCAGTACGGCGCCGTAATGGTCTCCCAGCACCGGCACCAGCACCTTGCTGCGCAATGCCGGCTGCGGCGATTCCCAGTCGATGTCGAAATATCCCGCGAACGCGGACGCCGGGCCGTTTTCGAGGATGTCGAGCCACCACGCATTGTCGGACCCCATCACGCCCATGTGGTTGGGCACCATGTCGAGGATCTGCCCCATGCCGTGGCTGCGCAACGTCTGCACGAAGCGCTCGAAGTCCCCGGCGCTCCCGATTTCCGGGTTGAGGGCGTTGTGATCGACGATGTCGTAACCGTGCACGCTGCCCGGACGGGCGTTGAAATAAGGCGAGGCGTAACAATGGCTCACGCCCAGCTCGTGCAGGTACGGCACGAGCTCGGCCGCTTGCGCAAAAGTAAACGCCCGGCTGAACTGCACTCGATACGTGGCGTCCGGAATCCTCGCCTCGATTCGTCCCGGTGGCTCGGCCGCCGCCGGCGCAGCGCCGCGCTCGGCGAAAAGCGCCTCCGCCAGCGCCGCAAAACGCGCATCGTCGCGCCAGTGTTCGAGCGTGACCGGCAGCCGATGGCGCCAGTTCGGATACTGCGCACCGCTCGTAGCCGGCACATTGATCTGCTCGAGCTGGCCGAAGACATCCTCCGGCTGCACCATCAGCAGCCGGGTAGGCGCGCGCGCGAGAAAACGGTAGACCGCGAGCATGAGTTCCGCGCTCATGTCGGGTGCGCTGACCGGGTCCGCCGTGAATCCGGGTGGCAGCAGGCCCTCGCGTTCGAGCGCCACCAGCAGCCGCGCCCGGTCCTGCGCGCGCTCGACCAGCTGCCGTTCGCGCAGCACCTCGTCCGGATAGAGCGCGAGGCGCGTGCGCAGATCCAGATCCCGGCCGAGCCAGAACGCGCGCAGCGGGGGCAGATCATGCGTGCTGACCGCGGCGAGCGCGTACTGCGGATAGCGCGCCGGCGCGGTATACGCGCCGTCTGATTCGCGCTGAAAGTAAAGCAGCCGGTACGACAGGATATCCGCAGCGCTCAACCGTTCCGCCAGTCCGTCCGGCAACGTGCCGAGATCCTCGGCGATCACCATGCAACGGTTACGTTCGCTCTCGAGCGCGAGCACGCCGAACAGGTCTTCGGTGGGATACGATACGTAGCCGCCCTCCGTCGGCCGCGCTCCGGCGGGAATCCAGAACTGGCGCATGAGCCCCATGACATGATCGATGCGCAGCGCGCCGGCGTACCGCATGTTCGCGCGCAGCAACGCCACGAAAGGCGCATAGGCTGCTTCCGTCAGGCGCTCCGGGAGCAGAGGGGGAATGCCCCAATCCTGCCCATTCGGGCCGAATTCGTCGGGCGGACAGCCGACGGCGACGTGGTCCGCGTAAAGCGCCCGCTGGCCCCATGTTTCCGCCCCGCCCGCATCCGCGCCCACTGCGAGATCGAAGTAGATTCCGACTCCCAGGTTCAGTTCGAGCGCGCGGTGGCCGGCAGCTTCGAGCTGCTGCTCGGCATTCCACTGCAGATAGGCGTAGTACTCGATGCGCGCCTCATGGCGGCGGGCGAATTCCGCGACGCTCGCAGAAGCGGGGTCGCGGTATTCCGCCGGCCAGCGCCGCCAACCCCACGCTCCCGCGTCGCGGGCGTACAACGTTTCCTGCAGCGCGTAGAACAGCGAGGCGAGGCGCAGCGTCTCCCCGCCCGCGCGCTGAAAGGCGCGAAAGGCCTCCCCCCGGTCCGTCGCGCGATCGAGATGGCGCTCCCGAAAGTGCGCGTAGAGCAGCGCCAGCACCCGGAACTTCGCGTGCGCGACACGCGGATAGTCGACCAGTTCCGAGGCGCGCAGCGCGCGCAGTTCCGCTTGGAAGGACCGGCTTGCGAGCTGCTCGCGTGCCGCAACGCACTCGGACAACTCGGGGATGCGCTCGGGATCGAGATAAAGCACGTTGAGCAGCAGGCGGCTGGCGGGACTGTAGGGGCTCGCGTGCCCGGGATCGTGCGGAAACAGCGCGTGCAGGGGATTCACTCCGACTACGCTGGCGCCAACGGTTGCGGCAAGCTCCACCAGTGATCGAAGGTCTGAAAAATCGCCGATGCCCCAGTTACGCTCCGAGCGCAAACCATAGAGATTGACCACGGGCCCCCACACCGGGCGCTGCCTTACCGCCTCGGGGACATAACAGCGCTGCGGCGCGAGGATGAGCGTCATCGACGCCTGCAGCGCCGCGGCCTGTCCGGGGGCGTGCAGCTCGAGCCGGTGGTACCCCGGCTCCGGCGGTTCGGGCAACGTAAGCCTGAATGCTGCAAAGCCCGCCCCGCCGATGCGCCGCTGCGCCGTCAGCGCAAGGTCGCGCGGCGTGAAGCCTTCGCTGATACGCTTGCCCTGTTCGGTCACGAGCGTCCATTCAAGCCGCAATCCCGCATGCTCTTGGGGCAGCGCGAGGGCCACGTGCAGCGGGCCGCTGCCGACACGTGCCACGCGCACCGCCGGCAGCGGGCGGCGCCACGGGACGGACTCGCGCGCATCGAGTGCACTCTCGATGTCGGCGTCCGACGCGACATTCACGCCCATCGCGGCGAGCAATGCAAGGCGCGTTTCCACCGGCACGCTGCGCGCCGCGCCCCAGGCATCGCGGTATGCGGCGCCAATGCCGCAGCTCGCGCACAGGCGATCGAGCAGGGCGTGATTCATCGCACTGCGCCGGTTTCGATCGACCATGCGACCGACCATGGCGGCAGCCGCCCGCTGCGGATGTCCTGTGCCGCGTGGTCCGGGCAAACGTGGACGGATTTGCCCTCAAGGGAGCATGTCACCTCCAGCGCATGGCGACTGAGATTCGCGACGGCGACCAGGCGGCTGCCGTCGGCGCACGTCCAGTCGAGGCGCAACGCACCGGGGCCGAGGACGGTGAACCCGGCGCCCGCCGGCGTCAAACCCGGCAAGCGGGGAATGATTTCTCGATGGCGCACCGCCAGCAGAGCGCGGACGAATGCGTGCCAAGCCGCGTGTTGCGGTTCCTGCAAGCTGTCCCAGTCCAGGCGCGCCATGGCGAAGGTCGACGCCGCGTTCGGATCCGGAATTGCCTCCACCGCGCCCGCATCCCGGAACGGCCCGAACGCCGCAAATTCGGCGCGCCGTCCCGCCGTGACAGCACGCGCCAGCTCTCCGCTGAAATCGCAGAAAAACGGAAACGGTCGGGTGCAGCCGAACTCTTCGCCCATGAAGAGCATGGGGATCGACGGCGCGAGCAGCAGCAGCGCGAGCGCGGCACGCAATGCCTCGGGCGCCGTCAATGCCGTCAAGCGTTCGCCGAAGGCGCGATTTCCGACCTGATCGTGGTTCTGGAGAAAGGCGATGAAAGCGCAGGGCGGCAAGTCCCGCGATACTTCGCCGCGAGGGCGATCGCGAAATGCCGAATACTCGCCCTGGTAGGCATAGCCTTCGGCGAGCGTGCGGCCGAGATGGCGTTCCGGCGCATCCACGTAATCCGCGTAGTAGCCGTCACGCTCGCCGGTGAGCAGAACGTGCAGTGCATGGTGCACGTCGTCGCTCCACTGCGCATCGTAGCCGTGGGCCGTGCCGTGCTCGTCGCGTGCGAGATAGCGCGCTTCATTGTTGTCGTTCTCCAGCACGAGGTGGACGTGACGCGCGCGGCCCGGTCCCTGGCGCACCGCGGCGGCAATCTCGGTCAGAATGTCAGGTTGGGAACGGTCGAGGATCGCATGCACGGCGTCCAGCCGCAGGCCGTCGAAATGAAACTCCTCCAGCCAGTACAGCACATTGTGAATGAAGAAATCGCGCACGACCCGACTGCCCGGCCCGTCGAGGTTGATCGCGGCGCCCCAGGGGGTCTTATGCCGCGTCGTGAAAAACTTGCCGGCATAGACGTGCAGGTAATTGCCGTCGGGCCCAAAATGGTTGTAGACAACATCGAGCAGGACCATGAGGCCGAGCCGGTGCGCGGCGTCGACCAGCCGCTTGAGGTCGTCCGGCCGTCCGTAGCGGCTGTCGGGGGCGAAGGGCAATACCCCGTCATAGCCCCAGTTGCGCGCGCCCGGAAAGTCGGCGACCGGCATCAGCTCGACGGCGGTCACTCCCAGGTCGCGTAAATACGGCAGACGCTGCGCTGCAGCCTCGAACGTGCCGGCCGGAGTGAACGCGCCCACGTGCAATTCATAGAGCACCGCCTCATGCCACGGGCGGCCCCGCCATGCGGCATCCTGCCAATCGTAGGTCTGCGGATCAACGATTTCGCTCGGCCCGTGCACGTCCTCGGGCTGATAGCGAGAGGCGGGATCAGGAACGTCGATGCTGCCGTCGATGCGATAGCGATAACGGGAACCAGGCCGCGCTTTGTCGGTACGCATCTCGAACCAGCCAGCACCGGTGGCGTTCAAGGGAATCAACTCCGGCGCCCCGTTGCCCTCCAGCCGCAGATCCACCTTGGCGGCGGCGGGCGCCCAGAGCCGAAAGTGAGCGCCGTTCACACAGGGGGTACTGCCAAAGGGCATCACGTGACCACGCTTCATGGTGCGCCTACTGGCTTTGCGGCGACGTGCCGGAACGCGCGCCTGGCCGGGAGACGAGAAGCAGAAGCGAGCGGGCCGGCGTGGGGATTTCGGCCGCGGGATCGTAGCCCTCACCCACGCGCTTTTCGGATTCGTCGCTGGAATCGAGCAGCACCTCCCAGCGCGGCCCCGGGCTTTCCCGCGGCAGATGGAACACCACGTCCTCGTGCGACGCGTTCATGAGAACCACGAAAGTGTCGTCCGGTTCCTGTTCGCCGCGAACCGTAAGATGCGCGAGTCCCGCCTCACCGGACAGTCGCACCGCCAGCGCTTTTCCCTGCGCGTTTCGCCAGTCTTCGTCCGTCATCTCGGAGCCGTCCGGACGCAGCCACATGACATCCTTCACTTCGGTGCCGGGAATGGTCTTGCCGTAGAAAAAACGGCTGCGATGGAACACGAGGTGTTCGCGGCGAAGTTTGATCAGAGAACGGGTAAACGCGAGCAGACCTTTGGCCGCGTCATCGGTGTCCTGCCAGTCGATCCAGCTAATCTCGCTGTCCTGGCAGTAGGCGTTGTTGTTGCCGCTCTGCGAGCGCCCGAATTCGTCCCCCGCGAGCAGCATCGGCACGCCCTGGGAGAGCAGAAGCGTCGCCAGGAAATTGCGCGTCTGACGCAGACGCAGCTTGCGGATCTCCGGGTCGCGGCTTTCTCCTTCGGCACCGCAATTCCAACTGTTGTTGTTGTCGCTGCCGTCGCGATTCTCTTCCTTGTTGGCCTCGTTGTGTTTGCCGTTGTAGGAAACGAGGTCGCGCAACGTGAACCCGTCGTGCGCCGTGACGAAGTTGATGCTGGCCCACGGGCGCCGCCCCCGGCGGCTATAGATGTCCGCTGAACCCGAAAACCGTGACGCAAAACCGGCAAGCTGAGCGTCGTCGCCTTTCCAGAATTTACGCACCGTATCACGGTACTGATCGTTCCACTCGGCCCACCCCGGCGGGAAGTTTCCGACCTGGTAGCCGCCGCTGCCGGTGTCCCACGGCTCGGCGATCAGCTTCGCGGACGACAACGCGGGATCCTGTGCAACGGCATCGAGAAATCCGGCGTGCTCGGTATATTCACCGCTGACCCGGGCGAGCGTCGTTGCGAGGTCGAACCGGAAGCCGTCCACGCGCATCTCCTGGAGCCAATAGCGCAATGAATCGGTCACCATGCGCAGCACGTACGGGTGCCGCAACTCGAGCGCGTTGCCGGTACCGGTAAAATCGTGGTAGTAGCGTTGCTTATCGGCCTGGTGATAATAGGTCTGATTATCGATGCCGCGGAAAGATAGCGTCGGGCCCATGTGGTTGCCTTCCGCGGTATGGTTGTAGACCACGTCCAGGATGACTTCGATGCCGGCATCGTGCATCAGTTGCACGAAAGTCTTGACCTCGGCAACGCCGCCCTTGCCGAGATACTCCGGGTGGGGAGCGAAGAAACCAATCGAGTTGTAGCCCCAGTAATTGCGCAGGCCGCGTTCGACCAGGTGCCGGTCATGCAGGAAGGCATGGACCGGCATGAGTTCGATTGCGGTCACGCCCAGTTCCTGGAGATACTGCACCACCGAGGCAGTGGACAAGCCGGCGAAGGTGCCGCGTGTCTCATCCGGCACGTCGGGGCGGCGCATCGTGAAGCCTTTGACGTGCATCTCGTAGATGATGGATTCGTGCCAGGGCCGCTGTGCAGGACGGTCCCGTCCCCAGGTGAAGGCAGGGTCGATCACCTGGCACTTCGCAATGAACGGCGCGCTGTCACGCTCGTCGAAGGACAAGTCTTCCTCGGCGTCGCCCACCCGGTATCCGAACAACGCGTCATCCCATTTGATCGTGCCGGCGAGCGACTTCGCGTACGGATCGATCAGCAGCTTGTGGTGATTGAAACGATGCCCTGCCTCCGGTTCGTACGGCCCATACACCCGATAGCCGTAGCGTTGGCCGGGCCGCACGTCGGGAAGGTAGCCATGCCAGACCTCGTGCGTGTACTCCGAGAGCGCAACGCGCGCGGTCTCCCTGTCGCCGGCATCGTCGAAAAGGCAGAGTTCGACCTTCTCCGCATGGGCGGAGAACAACGCAAAATTGGTGCCCGAGCCATCCCACGTCGGCCCCAGCGGGTACGGCATGCCCGGCCACAATCGTATGTTTTGCACACTTGTTCTCCCTGAAGTCACACCGGTGTTAAGAACGACCTATGCCACGGGACCCGCGGCGCTGCGCAGGTTGCCTGAACTTGATGGTCTATCTGAGACAGTCCAAAAGGCGAAGTGATCGATAGGCCAGCGGAATTCCGTTGTGCCCTGCGCCGGGCGGCCGTCGATCAAATCGCATGGCGCGTTTCATCCGCCCGTCGCGGCCTCGCTCAGCAACGCGAGCGAGCGGGACATCACCGGATAGGCTTCTCCCGCCTGCCAGCGACGCGTATCCCATTCCTCCTCGCGGGCGGTATCGAACACCGTGCCCCAATGCCCGGCCAGGCGGCAGCGCGGCAGGACGAACGCGATGTCCTCGTGGCCGCCATTGGCGAGCAGCAGAAAGTCGTCATCGGCGACGCGTTTGCCGCGCTCGCCGGGCCACGCAATCGCCGCACCACAGAAATAGACGCCGAGACAGCGCAGGCTCGCATCGTGCCACTGCGCTTCGGTCATCTCCCTGCCGTCGGGGCTGAACCACACGATGTCTTTCACCTCCCAGCCCGGAACCGGCCGCCCGCGGAAAAAGCGGCTGCGCCGGAATACCGGGTGCCGATTGCGAAACGCAATCAGGCGCCGCGTGAAGACCCCCAGCCTTTCGTTGTCGCGCGCGAGATCCCAGTTGACCCAGCTGATTTCGCTGTCCTGGCAGTACGGATTGTTGTTGCCGCCCTGCGTCCGCGCGAATTCGTCCCCGGCCGACAACATCGGCACACCCTGCGACAGAAACAGCGTGGCCAGCATGTTGCGTTTCTGCCGCTCGCGCAGCGCAATGATGGCGGGGTCAGCGGTGGGGCCTTCGACGCCGCAATTCCAGCTCAGGTTGTGATTGTCGCCGTCGCTGTTGTCCGCGAGGTTGGCCTCGTTGTGTTTTTCGTCATAGCTCACGAGATCGTTGAGCGTAAAACCGTCGTGCGAGGTGATGAAGTTGATGCTCGCGCGGGAGCTGCGTCCGCTGTGGCGGTAGAGATCGCTGGACCCGGTGAGCCGCGAGGCAAAATCGCCGATCACGCCTGCGTCGCCTTTCCAGAACTGGCGCATCGTATCGCGGTAGCGCCCGTTCCACTCCGACCAGCCTACCGGAAAGTTGCCGACCTGATAGCCGCCCTCCCCCAGATCCCACGGTTCGGCGATCAGCTTGACCTGGCACAACACCGGATCCTGGTGGATGATGTCGAAAAAGGCGCCGTAGCGGTCCACCGCGTGGGCTTCGCGGCCGAGCGCCGAAGCAAGATCGAAACGGAATCCGTCCACGTGCATGTCGACCACCCAGTAACGCAGGCTGTCCATGATCAACTGCAGCACGCGCGGGTGCATGGTGTTCAGCGTGTTTCCGCATCCGGTGTAATCCATGTAGTGGCGCCGGTCGCCGCCGACGAGCCGGTAATACGACGCATTGTCGATGCCGCGGAAGGAGAGCGTCGGTCCGAGGTGGTTGCCTTCTCCGGTGTGGTTGTAGACCACGTCCAGAATGACTTCGATCCCGGCCGCGTGGAGCGCCTTGACCATGGTCTTGAATTCGCCGAGCTCTCCCGAGCACGAGTAGCGCATCTCTGGGGCGAAATAGCCGATCGAGTTGTAGCCCCAATAGTTTTTCAAGCCCTTGCTCACGAGATCGCGCTCGTCCACGAACCAGTGCACCGGCATCAGCTCGACCGCCGTGACGCCGAGCTGCTGCAGATATTCGATGACGGGCGCGCTGCCGAGCGCCGCGTAAGTTCCGCGCAACTGCGGCGGCACGCCGGGATGGTTCGCAGTGAAACCCTTCACGTGCAGTTCGTAAATCACCGTGTCGGTCCACGGCGTGCGCGGCGGCCGGTCATTACCCCAGGTAAATGCCGTGTCCACCACTTTGCACTTGGGGATGCCGGCGTGGCTGTCGCGACGGTCGAATGACAGATCTTCCCGCGGGCTGTTCAGCCGGTAACCATAAAGCGCATCGCTCCAGCGCACGACGCCGGCGCTCGCCCTGGCATAAGGATCGAGCAGGAGTTTGTGCGGGTTGAAGCGGTGGCCCTGTTCGGGCGCATACGGGCCGTAAACGCGATAACCGTAGAGCAGCCCCGGGCGGGCTTCCGGCAGATAGCCGTGCCACACCTGGTCGGTGCGCTCGGGCAGCACGATACGCTCGGTCTCGCGCCGGCCCTGGGGATCGAAGAGGCACAGTTCGACCTTCTCGCCGTTCTCGGAGAAGAGCGCAAAGTTCACGCCCTGCCCGTCCCACGTCGCACCGAGCGGATAAGGCGTGCCGAGCCAGACTGCGGTCATTCTCCCGCTCCTCGCCGCCGGCCCGCCTACCGGTTATCCTCGTCGTGATCGCTCGGCCACCAGTGCTCGAGCAACCTCGCCACCTTCGCTTGCCCGCCGAGCCCGAACGCGAGCGCGAGCGCGAAGACGGTGCCGCCGAGCAGGATGAGAAAGCTCACGCGCACGATTTCACCGCCGACGTCGACCTGCTCGAGCGCAATCAGCACCACGAAAGTCATGATGGCATACTGGGCGAGCGTGCCCAGCAACTCCCCGTCCTGGATGCCCACGTTCTTGCAGTAGGTCATCACGGTGCCGCCGACGAAACGGGCGAAATAGGCGCCGAAAGCGAGAATCAACAGCGCCACGATGACCTTGGGCACGAACAGCACCACCTGGCGCAGCAGCTCGGTGATGTAGGTGAGCCCCAGGCTGTTGAACGCGATAATCAGCGCGGCAAGGACCACCAGCCAGTAGATCAGCACGCCGAATATTTCGGTGGTGTCACTCTGGACCCCGCCCTGCTTGAGGAAGCCGTCCATCCCCGCGCGCTCGGTGAGCACGTTGAAGTTGATCGCGCGCAGCGCCCGGATCACCGTGAATCGGGCGAGCTTCGCCAGCATCCATCCCGCGATCAATACCACGACCGCCAGCGCCAGCTTGGGAAGGAACTGGCCGACCTGCACGAGGAATACCCGCACGGGTTCCAGCAACATGTCAACCTTATCCATGACAGCCTCCTATTGAATCTCGTGCAAACGGTTGACGACCATTTGCACTACGAACCTCCCCTTGCCCGCGGCGCGGGAGAGGGATCAGCGTCATCAAGCATTTTTGTTGCTCATCAGGCCAGCGCCGTCAAGGCGAGAATGCCCTGCAGCGGGATGGCGACCCAGCCTGGCCGGTTGGTGAGCTCGTAACGCAACTCGTACAAGGCCTTCTCCAGCTCGAAGAGTTCGAGCACGCCGCGCACCTCATCGAGCGAAGCGAGGAGCCCGCCGGCGCGTGCCGCTTCATCATAGGCCGCGAGGAAATCGCGGCGCGCGTGCGCTTCCCATTCGCGTGCAAGCGGTCCGAGCCGTTCGTCGTCCTCGTGTCCGCGCACTGCGCGACGCAGCACCGTCCAGCGCGCATAGTTGAACGAGCGCAGCATGCCAGCAAGATCGCGCAGCGCCGAATGCTTGACGCGCCGCTCCTCGAACGTGCGGACCGGCTCGCCTTCGAAATCGGTGATGAGGAAATCGTTTTTCGTCAGCAGCACCTGACCGAGATGAAAATCGCCGTGATGCCGGGTCTTGAGCGCCCGGCCCGGCGCGAGCGAG
>Ga0326597_10008950_pt1 | contig 13463 bp, 13 predicted proteins | sample RVTome_12_FD_203789 | JGI IMG/M metagenome (GOLD analysis project Ga0326597, IMG submission 203789) | Soil microbial communities from uranium-contaminated site in the Upper Colorado River Basin, Wyoming, United States - RVT100D185 | ecosystem: Environmental > Terrestrial > Soil > Contaminated >... | reverse complement strand
AGGGTCTTCCGGATGACCGCCCGGCCGTCGGCTGCGGGGGGTCCATGGCCGGGATAGAGCGTTCCCCGAGTAACGGTCTCGAGGAAGCGAAGCGACTCGAGGTAGGTGGCGAGGTGTCCGTCCGATGGATCGACGAGGATCGACGATAGCGTCGAGACCAGGTCCCCCACCGCGATGGCGCCGTAGCGCGACTCCTGGAAAGCGAGGTGACCCCGGGCGTGCCCCGGGACGTGATAGACACGAAGCTTCCAGTCGGGGCGTTCGTCGGGAGCGCGGCCGAGGTCGAGCTCGTCCCCGTGCTCGAGCGTTTCTGCGAAGCGCGCCGCCGGGAGCCGCGCCATCTGATCCCGATGGACCCGAGCCGGAACCGGAAACCGCTTCTGCATCGAAAGGAGCGCCCCCACGTGATCGGGGTGGTAGTGGGTGAGGACGATGCCCTCGAGCTTTCGTCCCTCGGCGACGAGATCTTCGAGGAGATCGAAGAACCGCTCCTGCTCCGAGGGGTCGGCGGGCGAGGGGTCGACGACGTAGATTCTCTCTTCGCCGATGACCAGGGTATTGGTGTGGGTCGCGGGCGGCTGTGTCAGGGTCTTCAGCGGAACGAGGAGGATTCCCGGAGAGAAGTAGATACGGTGGAGCTTCCCCCTCTCGTAAGCCCCGGCAATCGCCCGGATCCGCTCGAGGTCGCCCCATTCGCGGAGAAGAACGATCATCGGGGGCGCGACCGCGATCTCCCCGCGCCTCCAGCGGCCCAGAGTCTCCTCGGGAGCCATGAAGTCCCCCGCTACGAGCTCTCCGTCCCAGACTTCGACCTGCGCCTCGTCGGAAACGAGGATACGCAGAAACTGGGTATCGAACCGCACCGGCTGGAAGGCGGGCGTCGTCATGCGGCATAGGGGCTCGAGATCCCGCGCGTCGACGTGCTGGCGATGGCGCGCGAGGATCGCGGAGAACCCGATCTCGCCGGCGAGGAGCCGGCGTCGGTCCTCGCGGAGCCCGCCCTCCTCCGGCGCCTCCTCACCCCGGGCAATCCAGAGGCCCGTCTCCTCGAAGAGCTCCCGGGCGCCCGCGGCAACGATCGGTGCGAGCGATGGATCGGAAAGGCCCTCGACGGGAACGTTTCCGTCCTCATCGTCCACGGCTCCGCCGGGAAAGGCGTGGAACCCGCCGAAGAAGCGGAGCTTTCGGCTCCGCTCGACGAGAAGGATCTCGGAGGGCCGGTTCCGGCGCGAGACCGCGAGACTCACCGCCGTGCGCACCATCGTTCGATTATAGAATGGGCGCATGGTGACACTCGAAAGTTACGCCTGCGGCGAGTGGAGAAGGGGAAGGGGCAACTCCCGCGTCCTCAGACACGCCGTGACCGGTGAGCCTATCGCGGAAATCTCGAGCGAGGGGCTCGATTTCGGCGCCATGCTCCGCTGGGGGCGCGAGCGCGGGGGGCCGGCCCTGCGGAAGATGACGTTCCCGGAACGGGCGGCCGTATTAAAGAAGATGGCCGGAGTCCTGAACGAGCACATCGAGGAGCTCCGGGAGATGGCGACGAGCTACGGCGCGACCGCGAAGGACGCGCGGCTCGACGTCGATGGGGGCATCGGGACCCTGGCGTTCTACGCGAGCCTCGGAGCGAAACAGCTTCCCGAGGCGCGAATCCTCGCCGACGGCGACGTTTCCCCCTTGTCCAAAGAGGGGAACTTCGTCGGCCGCCATGTGTACGTACCTCTCGAAGGTGTTGCGGTCCAGATCAACGCCTACAACTTCCCTTCGTGGGGAATGCTCGAGAAGCTCGCGCCCGCGCTCCTCGCGGGAATGCCGAGCCTGGTGAAGCCGGCAACGCCGTCCGCATGGCTCACGTTCCGCATGGTCCAGATCCTCATCGCCTCGGGTGTCGTCCCCGAGGGCGTCCTTCAGCTCGTCTCGGGCTCCGTCTCTGATCTCTTCTCCCACCTCACCTGCCAGGACGTGGTCTCGTTCACTGGCTCCGCGTCGACGGGGGAGAAGATCCGCACTCACCCCGCAATCGTGCGAAACGCCGTGCGGGTCAACATCGAGGCCGATTCCCTCAACTGCATTCTCCTCGGGCCCGACGTCGCCCCCGGGTCCCCCACGTTCGAGCACTTCAAGAACGAGGTGGTTTCCGAGATGACGGTGAAAGCGGGGCAAAAGTGCACTGCGATCCGTCGAGTTCTGATTCCCGAGGAGCGCGCGCAGGACGTCATCCGCGAGCTTCGTCAGAGCCTGGCTGCGATCCGCGTCGGCGACCCGAGGACGGAGGGCGTCATCATGGGCCCGCTCGTGGACGAAGACGCGCTCGCCTCGGCCCGCCAGGGCATCGAGAAGCTCGAGGCCGAGGCGGCGATCGTCTCCGGCGATCCCGGGCGGAAGGACTTCGAGCCGAAGGGAGGCTTTTTCATGGAGCCGGTCCTTCTCCACTGCCGCGACCCGAAACGCGCGACCGCGATTCACGAGGTCGAGGTCTTCGGTCCGGTCGCGACCCTCGTGAGCTATCGGGGGCCCGAGGAAGCGATCGAGCTCGCGCGAAAGGGGGGCGGTAGCCTGGTGGGATCGATCTACAGCGAGGACGAGGACTTCGTCGCCCGGGCGACGCTCGGCCTCGCTCCCTACCACGGCCGCCTCATGGTGATGAACGCGAAGTCGGCACCCGAATCGACGGGGCACGGAGTGGTGATGCCGCACCTGGTTCACGGCGGACCGGGCCGGGCGGGAGGCGGAGAGGAGCTCGGAGGTGTCCGGAGCCTTCATCACTACATGCAGCGCGTAGCGCTCCAGGGGGACCCCGAAAGACTCGAGAGACTTCTCTCTACCTGAATCGGGGCACGCGAGAGAGGGTTTCCTCTTCACCGAGCTCGCGGCAGAGCGTTTCGAGAGCTTCGCGATCGCCGCCGCGCCACTCGAGAGCGTCGAGATCTTCTTCGAGGGGGACGTCGAGCCGCAGGGTCGCGAGATGGCGATAGAGGAGCGCGTTCTCCCGCTCGTGCTCGAGCTCGGCGGCGAGGTCGTAGGCGCGCCGCGGCTTGTCCTCCCAGGCTCCCGCATTCCCGGGAATGTCCTCGATGTGACCGTAACGGGCGAGCACCGTCGCGGCCGACTTCTTTCCCCATCCGAAGACGCCGGGAAGCCCGTCGGCGGCGTCGCCGACGAGCGCGAGAAAATCCGGAATCGATTCCGGGGAAACGCCGAACTTCGCGCGAACCCCCGCCTCATCGAGGACGATCTGCCGCCTTCGATCCCAGAGGACGACCCGGGCGCCCCTCACGCACTGCGTCAGGTCCTTGTCGGGGGAGGCGATGACCACCTGCTCGACCCGCGGGTCGCTCGCGAACCGAAAGGCCGCGGTCGCGATCGCGTCGTCGGCTTCGAACTCGACCATAGGCCAGGTCACTATGCCGAGGGCACGGGTCACGTCCTCCGCGAGCCCGAACTGCGAGAGGAGGTCTTCGGGCACTCCCTCGCCCGTCTTGTAACCGGCGAAGAGGTCATTCCGGAACGATTCGATCACGTGGTCGAAGGCGCAGGCGACGTGGGTGACGTCCTCATCGCGGAGAAGAAAGAGAAGGCTCCGCAGGATGCCCGCCGACGCCCCGACCTCGCGCCCCGAGAGGCCTGTCTTCTTCGGCGCCCCGAAATAGGCGCGAAAAAGCTCGTAGGTGCCGTCGACGAGATGGACTTTCATTGGAATGCTTTACCACGCGGGAGTGACCGGCACCACAGAAGGAGGGGGCAACTCGGTTTAGAAGCCGATTATGCGAGCCCGCTCGACCGCAGTGTTCGCTCTACTCTTGTGGCTCCGAGCCGAAGGCGCCCGTGCCCAGTCGTGCCCCGCGATCGAGCTCCAGTCGATCGTCGACGCGAGCCTCACGAGCTCGATCTTCCTGACCCACGCCGGCGACGGAACCGAACGTCTCTTCATCGTCGAGCAGCCCGTTTATTCCCATTCGTTAGCGTAATTAAGGCGCGAAGTACTTAGTCGGCCGCTTGGCTCCGGAGGTCGAAAAGACATAGGATCCCGCCGGAGGTCCGGCCGTGAGCTTGTTCCGAAGAGAGTTCCTGAGGTTTCTCGCGGGGAGTCCGCTCCTGCTATGGGAGAACGAGGAGCATCTCATCGCTTCCCCCGCGGAGGCGCTGAGCGTTCTCGAGTTCGAGCTGGTGGCGAAAAAGCTACTTCCCCCGGCTCACTACGGCTACCTCGCCTCGGGCGTCGATGACGACCTGACGCTGCGCGCGAACCGCGAGGCCTTCACGAAAATCCAGATCCGGCCTCGACGCCTGGTCGATGTCTCGAAGGTGGATCTCTCGATCGATCTCTTCGGCACCCGCTGGGAGACTCCGATCGTCCTCGCGCCGGTGGGAAGCCAGATGGCGTTCCACCCTGACGGTGAGGTCGCGGCGGCGAGGGCGGCGAAGGCCAAGGGACATCTTCAGATCCTCTCGACGATGACCACTGCCTCGGTCGAGGAAGTAACGGCCGCGAGAGGCGCTCCGATCTGGTACCAGCTCTACCCCACCGCTAAATGGGCGGTGACCGAAGCCCTGGTCCGAAGAGCCGAGGCCGCGGGTTGTCCCGTCCTGGTGTTGACGGTGGACCTTCCGGTCATCAGCCACCGCGAGACCGCGTCCGAGCTCGCGCGGCTCGACGAGAGAGACTGTGCGGCCTGCCACGAGCAGGGCGCCTCGACTTACTTCCGCGTCGGCCGTAAGCCGATGTTCGACGGCCTCGATACCAGCGGTCTTCGAGATCTCGACGCTCCCGCCCTCACCTGGGATTTCATCTCCCGCCTCCGGAGCGTGACGCGGATGAAGATCCTCCTCAAGGGCATCGTGACCCGCGAGGACGCGAAGCTTGCAGTCGAACGCGGCGCTGACGGAATCATCGTCTCGAACCACGGCGGGCGGGCGGAAGAGAGCGCCCGCGGCACCATCGAATCGCTCCCCGAGGTCGTGGAGGCCGCCTCTGGACGCGTCCCGGTCCTCATCGACAGCGGCTTCCGGCGCGGCACCGACATCTTCAAAGCCCTCGCGCTGGGAGCGGGCGCGGTCGCGATCGGAAGGCCCTACCTCTGGGGCCTCGCCGCCTTCGGGCAGTCCGGCGTCGAAGCGGTCCTCGACATCCTGCGGAGGGAGCTCGCTCTCGCGATGCGGCTCGCGGGAGTGACCTCGATCGGGGGGATCACCCGCGACTACGTGGTCTGAATCGGTGGAGCCGAGAGTACGTGAGGCGTGCCCGGACGATGCCGCAGGAATCGTCCGTATTCTGAACCCCATCATCGAAGCGGGAACGTTCACCGTTCTCGACACACCCTTCAGCGTCGAAGCGGAGCGCCGGTTCATCGAGAGCTTCCCTGCGAGAGGAATCTTTCACGTCGTCGAGGAGCGAGCCGATGGAAGGCTCCTCGGCTTCCAGGACGTATCTCCCTTCGCCGAATATACCCGGGCTTTCGATCACGTCGGCGTCATCGGAACGTTCGTGGATCTTTCACACCGCCGACAGGGCATCGCCGGGCGCCTCTTTCGGGCGACGTTCGAAGCGGCTCGTCTCAAGGGGTACGAGAAGTTCTTCACGTTCATCCGCGCCGACAACCCGGCCGCGCTCGCGACCTACCGGCGCCACGGGTTCGAGGTCATCGGCACCGCCCGGCGCCAGGCGCGAATGAAACACGGCTACGTCGACGAGATCCTGGTGGAGGCGTTTCTGTGAGCTAGAGCTTTCCCTCGAGCTTTCGATCTTCCGCGTCCCAGAACGTCTGGTAGACCCGCTTTCGTTCGTGGAGGGTCTGCGCCAGCAGGCGATCGCACGAGGGAGCGTCCTTCGACTGGACGACGAGATCCGCGAGAAGGGCGAACGCCTGGGTTCCTTCTCCCGTTTGCACGTCGTCTCCCACGAGAACGAGAAAGAGACGGCGGCGGATTTCGAGAGGCATCGTCTGCATCATGCGATAGACGCTGCGGTCCTCGGGAACGCCGTTGCGCGCCGAGACGACGACCGCGTAGTCCCCCTGCTGAAGGCGGAGGATCTTGTCGTCGGCGGAATCGAGCTGCTCGACCGCGAACCCGAGCCGACCGAGGACCCCGGCCATCGCCGCCGCCAGATCCGCCGAGGGGAACGCCACCAGAGCCTTCGCCACCGGACCGGACGGAGGTGACACTCGAGATGGAGGCGGCGGTGGAGCTTGGAGCGTAGGCGCCGCGGCGGGAGCCGGGCTCGCGGCAGGAGTCGGCGCCGGGCTCGGCGGGGCCGAAGGCGGCGCTCCAGGCGAAACCGAGGGCGGAGGCGCCGCGGGCTGGGCGCCCCGGCCCGGGACCTTCACCATGCCCTGACACTTCGGGCACTTGAGCATGAAAGGTGTCGGAGGCACTTTGGCGTCGTCGACCACCAGCCGATTCGAGCAGTTCGGGCAATTCGTCTGCACGTCCTACCTCTCGATCAGGTTGTCCATTTCGGAAGCCCTCCTCGGCACCCGGTCCGAGCCGTTTTTGGACTCCCCAGCTGCATGGGCGTCCTTCTCCATCGACAGCCTGAGCTTCAAGTTGGGACCGTTGGTGGCGTAGGAGAGCGCGGTCTCTTCGTCCACGGCGCCGGTCTCGATGAGCCGCTTGAGCTCGGAGTCGAAGGTCTGCATCCCTTCGAGGGCCCCGTCCTCCATCGCGTCGACGAGACTCTTGCCTTCCTTCTCTCCTTCGCGGATGTAGTCGCGGGTGCGCGCCGTCCCCCGCAGGATCTCGCAGACCGCCATCCGGCCGCCGGTCTTCTTGGGCACCAGGCGCTGGCTGACGATCCACTTGAACGATTGGGAGAATCGCGTACGAATCTGGCGCTCCTCGTTCTTGGGAAAAACACCGACGATACGATCGATGGTCTTGGAGGCATCGATGGTGTGGAGTGTCGAAAGAACCAGGTGCCCCGTCTCCGAGGCCTCGAGAGCGGTCGAGATCGTTTCGACGTCCCGCATCTCGCCCACCAGGATGACCTTGGGCGCCTGCCGCAGAGCGGCGCGGAGCGCGAGAGCGAAAGTCTCGGTGTCGGCGCCGACCTCGCGCTGGTTGATGGTGGCCTTGAGGCTCGGATAGAGATACTCGATTGGGTCCTCGATGGTGATGACGTGGATCGAGTTCTCGCGGTTCATCTTGTTGATGATCGCCGCGAGCGTCGTGGACTTTCCCGACCCGGTGGGGCCGGTCACGAGAACGATCCCGTTTCGCTCCTGGGTGACCTCGTTGAGCTGCTGCGGCAGGCCCAGCTCTTCGACGGTGGGAATCTTGTTGGGGATGACCCGGAGCACCACCGAATAGGAGCCCCGCTGGGCAAAGACGTTCACCCGAAAGCGGGTTTTCTGCGCCAGGGAATAGGAAAGGTCCACTGAGCCCGTGCGGAGGAGCCGCTCGGTGAGATCCCTCTTACCCCGGAGGAGCCGCATGGCAACGAGCTCGACGTGATAGGGTGCGAGCCGCTCGATGCCGGCGAAAGGAACGGGCCGCAACTCGCCCTCGATCTCCACCTGCGGCGGCTTGCCCACGGAAAGATTCAGGTCGGATATCCCCGGCGCTAAGTCCAGCATTTTGGCAAGCAGAGGATTTACGTCGAAATAAGCCATGGCCGAGAAGCCTCCACGGGAATTCCAGGTTCGAACTGTCCTGAAGAAGAATTATTATACCATGCACCCTGGGGATTGCCATCTCGCGGCTTAGGAAATTCCATGCAAGAGCCCATCCCGTTCGCCGGCCTGTTCACGAAGAAGACCGACGCGCGCACCCCGTGGGTTTTTCTCGGGATCGGAGACGATACCCAGTCCTCGTTCCTCCACGGCCCCGCCGATGCCCCCGACTGCATTCGTCGAGGGTACGACGGCCGGTGCTATAACGCCACTACCGAGTCGGGGGTCGATCTCGCTTCGAGCGTCACCGACCTCGGCGATCTCAAGCCCCGCTCCACCTGGGAGGCGAGCGCCCGCGAGTACCGGGCTCGGATCGAGGAGATCGTGAAGGAGGGAGTGACGCCTTTCATCGCCGGGGGCGATCACGCGGTGACCGTCCCCGTCGTGGAGGCGTTCGCGGTGCTGCGTCGTCCCATTCACGTCATCCAGATCGACGCCCATCCCGACCTCTATTCCGAGTTCGAAGGCAACCCCGACTCACACGCCTCGACCGCGGCGCGGCTCCTGGAGATGGACCACGTCCAGAGCCTCACCCAGATAGGGATCCGCACCATGAACGAGGAGCAGCGACGGCAGGCGCAGCGCTGGTCGGGACGCCTGCACATCCTGGAGGCTCGAAGGCTCGAAGGGGCCATCCCCGAACTCACCCACGTGCCGCCGGAAGCCGCCGTCTACCTGACCGTCGACATGGACGGATTCGATCCCGCTTTCGCCCCCGGGGTCTCCCATCCCGTGCCCGGAGGGCTCACCGCGAGGCAGGTCCTCGGTCTCATCCTACGAGGACACTGGACGCTCGTGGGCATGGACGCGGTCGAGGTCAACCCTTCCCGCGACATCCAGTACATGACGGCGATCCTCGCCGGGCGGCTGCTCCACGAGGGGATGGGGTACGCCGCGAAAGGACGGGCGGCCGCGCGTTAGGGCCGGCCGGTCAACGCCGGGGCGTCCACCACGAACAGGTTCTGGACCTCGGCATCTGGTTGAAGGAGCCAGACCTGCTTCCCCCACTCCTGACTCAGCGCGAAGCCATCCTTCGCCGGATCGATGAGCTCGGTGACATCCGTCGAGATAGCACAGAGGTCTTCTGCGCCTGTGGCAAGCCGGCCCGGCTGTTCTATAAGCGCTTCCGGTTCTCCCACAGCAGCTGCTGGCAGTCAACGAGGGGATTTGCAATGCCGCCCCGAGGAGTCCGCTGTTGCGATTCGGAAACGAACGTGTCAAAAACGAGCGGACCCTTTTTTTCTCTTGACAGCTTTCCGGAGTCGATCGAAACGATGTTCGTGTCGACACGCACGACAGGTGCGTAGCGCGCTGAGAAGCGCTACGCGGCAATGAAAACGCTCGGGGAGGCTTTGAAGTCGTCTCGCACCGCGTTCGCCCAACACAAGCTCCGCGATGAAGCGAAAAAACTGTGTGCCATACAGAAAGTATGTCGAGCACACATGAACTTCATTCGAGGTTCTCGCTCGCGCGGCTCACAAGTCGAAACGTGAAATCGAGGAGCTGGTGGCCGAGCTGGCGCCGAGCCGACCCAGGACGTCGTACGGACCCAAGCGCTGCCCGGGGCCAAGGCTCATGAGAGAGGAGAGTAGAAAACTTCCGGCTCGTCCTGCAAGCGAACGCTCGCGCTGAAACGGCTTTAGCGATAGCATGAAGGCATGGAAGCCTTTGGCTCCCGAGAGCCTTTTCCCGAGATCGACGTCACCCTCCTGGAGCGACGCCTCCGGATGACTCCGACCGAGCGATGGGAAGAGCACCGGCGAGCGCTTGCGCTCGTCACGGAGATCCGTCGTGCCCGAGCCCGCCGACTTTCAGAGACTTCTCCACCTACTGACCGAGAAGAAAGTTAAGTTCATCGTCGTCGGGGGGATGGCGATGGTGTCGCATGGGTCCGCCTTCATCACCGCCGATCTCGACATCTGCTACGAACGATCCGATGTGAATCTCGAAGCTCTGGCCCAAGCACTTCGGCCTCTCCAGCCCTATCTTCGCGGCGCGCCGCCTGACTTGCCGTTCCGCCTCGACGCACCCACATTGAAAGCGGGGCTCAACTTCACGCTTACCACCGCTGCCGGAGACCTCGACATTCTGGGCGAGGTCGAGGGAGTGGGTCGGTACGAAGACGCTCTACCAGGCTCGGTCGAACTCAAGATCTACGGGCGTGCCATTCGCATCATGGGCTTGGATGACCTCATCCGCGCCAAAGAAGCAGCGGCCCGCGATAAGGATCGCGTCCACTTGAAAGAGCTCCGCGAGCTGAAGAAGCGGGGCGAGAGCTGACCCGAGAAGTTAAGTCAAGCTAGGGCGGAAGCAGACTGATTAAGATCGGCTAGAGACGACCCGTCCGCATCTCCTCGGCGAGGTAGTCGGTCGCCCGCCAGGAGAGCGCGAGGATGCTGAGCGTCGGGTTCTTCTCCGAGGCGGCGGTGAACGCCGAGCCGTCCACCACGAACAGGTTCTGGACCTCGTGCATCTGGTTGAAGGAGTTGAGGACCGAGGTCTTTGGATCCTTCCCCATCCGGCAGGTCCCGTGCTCGTGGATGGCCGAGCCGGGGACGTCATTCGCCTCTCGATCGATGGGCACGATCTCGGCACCGAGCGTATGCAGAATCTCCTCGCAGGTATCGTACATGTGCCCGCGCATCTTCCGCTCGTTCTCGCCGAAAATGACGTCGACCTTCATCAAGGGAACCCCGTAGCGATCCGTTCGGCTCTCGTCGACGGTGACGCGGTTTTCGGGCCTAGGCAGGACTTCGCCAAAGGGATGGAGCGACACCAGCGCCGGGTAGCGCTTCTTTACCTCCGCTTTGAAGCCGGCGCCGAACCCCGGGAGGCGCTGCGCCACGTCAGCGCCCGTCGTCTGCGCTCCGGTGCTCCAGAACTGGATCCCGAACCCGCGAAGGTAGTCGGGCTTCGGCCGATCGGGACGATGGTTGAATCGCGGCACGTAGACGTGCTCGCCGCTGATGCCGTCATCGTTGACGTAGCCGCGCCCGAAGAGCTGCGGAAGGAAACCGCGAACGTGAACCATGATCTGTTCGCAATAGTTCCTTCCGAGCTGGTCGGATCCGTTTCCGAGACCGTTCGAGGACCGGTCCGATTTCGAGTTGAGCAGAATGCGGGTCGAGTCCATCGCGGAAGCCCCGAGAACGACGACGCGCCCCTGCACCTCTCGCTCTTCTCCCGTCCCCCTGTCGAAGTATTGGACCCCGGAAGCCCGGCCACGGTCGTCCACCAGGATACGCGCAACGACGGCGTTCGAGCGAATCTCGAGATTGCCCGTGGCGAGAGCGAAGGGAATGAGATGATCGGCGGAGTTGAAGAACGATGCGGTGTCGCATCCTTCGCCGCAGGCGCCGCAGTAGTGGCACGCGGGAAAGCCTCGATGGGGGCGGGTGAAGTTCGCCCGGCGGCCGGCGACGATGGGAATGCGGAGCTTGTCGCACGCCTTCTGAAGGAAGACCTCGCCGCAGCGCGGGGCGGGTGCCGGCATCAAGTAGCGGCTCCCGGGAAGCGCGTCGGAGTCGTCGGTCCCGCCGCACACGCCGATGAGCTCTTCCACCCGGTCGTAATAGGGGGCGATGTCAGCGTAACCGATGGGCCATGGGATTCCCCACCCATCTCTCTCGGCGGCGTTGAAGTCGAGATCGGACATGCGAAGGCTCACCCGACCCCAGACGTTGGTCTTCCCTCCCCGTCCCCAGACTCGCGAGAGATCGAAGGTCCGGCCTTCGGGAGTGAGATAGGGCTGTTCCTTCTTGTCGAGGAAGAACTGAGGCGGTGCGTCTCCACGCCGCAGACGCCCGTCCCCCTCGAAGGGCAGCACATGGGTCCAGAATTTGCTGCGGTCGAACACATCGCCGGCGTCGAGCATCAGGACCTTGACGCCTTTTTGCGTGAGGTTGTAGGCGGCCATCCCGCCCGAGGCGCCGCTCCCGATGACGATGACGTCCGCCATGGTTTACTCCCCCGCTTTCCAGGCTTTATGCTCCGGGTGCGTGCAGCCCTCGAACTCCGCGAGAAACGTGTTTCCCTCGAAGCCGAGCTCCTGCTTCATCCCCACTTCCGAGCGGTAGTAGCCGTCGACGGTGAGCCGCTTCACCTCCTGGAAGAAGGGGCTCTCGGAGATCCCCGTGAGGATCTCGTCCCGCCGGCCGGGTTCGAGCTCCGCGAACGGCTTGCCAGATAGATCCGCGCTCCTCCGATCGAGCGAGACGAGTCCTTCGCGAAATCGATCGCGGTCCGCGGTCTCACCCTTCGACAGGACGAAATCGATGTACTGGTGGACGAGCGCGCGCCTGGCTCCCGGGGTGTCGGTCTCGGGGAGGATTCGCTCCGCGACCGCGGCTACCGTTTCCACCTCGGATTCCTGGAAGAACTGGGGTTTCCATTCGCCTTCCTGTTGGGGGACCGCGGGATGGAAGCCATGAAAGAGGGAAGCCACCGCGGGAGCCGAGAGTCTTTGGATCGCCTGACGCCGCCCGATGCGCCCTATGAGTTCGATGCGCTCGCTCATGGGCCGGTAGTATACGCCCGGAAGGAGAAACGGATCGATGCGAGGATGGCCGCGGACACGAGCCAAAACGGCCAGAGGGGTTGGATCAAGATTCCGAGACCGCGGAGACCCGCCGCCAGGGCGAGGACGAGGAGCCTCATCGTCGAATAACTCGCCACGAAGGCGCGGTTCGACGATCGAAGGAAGAAGTCGAGCGGGAAGAACACCAGAAGGAGCTCGTTCCGGCGCAGCTCGGGGAGGACGGAGACGAGCGCGGCGACGAGCACCAGCGACCCGAGGCTTCCGAGGAGGGTACCGCCGAGCTTGCGGAAGAAGCGACGAACCGGAGGCCGAAAAAAGACGGACGCTCCGAACGAGAGCGCCAAGAGGATCGCGGCTACAACAGCGGCGGCTCGGCCCGATTCCACGCGAGACGGAATCGAAGGCCCGGTGCGCTCGTACACGATTCGAGGCGCCGCCCCCAGGGCCGAGGCGACTCCCTCGCGCAGCACGTCGGGGATGAACATCGCGGCGAAGGCGTCGACCGGCCGGTCGACCCATCGACCCATGAGGAAATCGCTCGCGGGCACGAGGAGCGGGCTCGCGCGGGAAAGTCCCTCGGCGGCGTGGTCGCGATAAGTGCCCATGCCCGGGAGCCTCACGCGCCGGAGGCGACCACCCGTCGCTTCGTCGATGTGGTCCCGCGGTCGCGTCGAGCAGTTCTCGAGGAAGTGGTTGTAGACGTAGACGCGGTTCTCGGGGAGCGCATCGCGGGCGAGGGTGCGCGCGAGACTCGACGCCTGCTCCTCGGTCAAGGGAAGAATCTGACGATAGATCGTCCGATCCTCGATCTCGAAAGAAGCGATCATGTCCGGAAGGTCCGAGACCGACACCCAGAAGCGCGACCGCCCGCGAACCACTTCCCACCCGAGACCGATGGGGCGGGAAAAGTCGGATGTCCCGTAGTTGTAGCAGATTCCCTCCGCGGGAGGGTCGCCGCCTGAGACACAAAGCGCGGCGTGACCGAACTTGCTGAAGAGATCGCCCCCGGGACCGACCGTATAGAGATCGACCTGTGTCCCGGCCGGATAGAGGGATTGGGCGCTCGCGAGGAATAGACCCGCGAGCACCGCTCTCCGCATGCCGCGATCATTCTATGCTATCCTCTCGAACCTCATGGACATCGTCGTTCTTTCCCACGACGACGTGACGTCGCTCCTGCCGATGGGCGACTGCATCGAGCTCATGTCCGAGGCGCTCTCGGCGCTCGCGAGAGGCGAGGTCACGAACCCCTTGCG
>Ga0326597_10008949_pt1 | contig 13463 bp, 13 predicted proteins | sample RVTome_12_FD_203789 | JGI IMG/M metagenome (GOLD analysis project Ga0326597, IMG submission 203789) | Soil microbial communities from uranium-contaminated site in the Upper Colorado River Basin, Wyoming, United States - RVT100D185 | ecosystem: Environmental > Terrestrial > Soil > Contaminated >... | reverse complement strand
AGAAACTAAAGAAAAACGTGGATGCTCGGCCGGAGCCCGTCCTCGGGCCGCGCTCAGCGCGGACCCGTGGGCCGAGCATGACGACTTGTGTGAACGAGTCCGAACCGGACAGCCGTGTGCCTGTCACGGCCATCCACGTGTTTTTTCTTTTGCTTCTCCGCAAACGAAAAGAAAAACGTGGATGGCCCGCATGCGCGGGCCATGACGATGGGAGCGAAGCGGTCCGAACCGGACAGCCGTGTGACAGGCACGGCCATGACGACGAGAGCGAACGCGTGCCAGGGTCCCGTCCGATCCTGTCGAAAAAGCCCGCCCCCTCTCCGACCCGGCCCTACCCCGCCGCGCCGGCGCCCGCGCCCGCGCCGGCCGCCGCGTCGAGCCATGGCGGCACCGGCAGGTTCTTCTCGCGCAGGAAGGCGGGGTTGTAGAGCTTCGACTGGTAGCGCTGGCCGCCGTCGGCGAGGATGGTGACGATGGTGTGGCCGGGCCCGAGCTTCGCGGCGAGGCGGACGGCGCCGGCCACGTTGATGGCCGACGAGCCGCCGAGCACCAGCCCCTCCTCGCGCACCAGGTCGAACAGCACCGGCAGCGCCTCGTCGTCGGCGATGCGGAAGGCGTCGTCCACCCTGGCGGCGGCCACGTTGGCGGTGACGCGCCCCTGGCCGATCCCCTCGGTGACGGAGCTGCCCTCCGACTTCAGCTCGCCGCGGGTGAAGTAGCTGTACATGGCCGCCCCGGCGGGATCGGCGACGGCGACGGCGATGTCCGGGTTGCGCTCCTTGAGGAAGCGGCTGACCCCGGCGAGCGTGCCGCCGGTGCCGATGGCGCAAACGAACCCGTCGACGCGCCCGCCGGTCTGGCGCCAGATCTCCGGCCCCGTGGTCTCGAAGTGGCCGCGCATGTTGGCGAGGTTGTCCCACTGGTTGGCCCAGATGGCGCCGGCGGGCTCGCTCGCGGCCAGCGCCTTCGCCACCCGCTCGGACACGTGCACGTAGTTGTCGGGATCGCGATAGGGCTTCGCCGGCACCAGCCGCAACTCGGCCCCGGCGAGGCGCAGCATGTCCTGCTTCTCCCGGCTCTGGGTCTCCGGCATGACGATGACGGTGCGGTAGCCGCGCGCGTTGCCGACCAGCGCCAGCCCGATGCCGGTGTTGCCGGCGGTGCCTTCCACCACCACCCCGCCGGGCCGCAGCGCGCCGCGCTCCTCGGCGTCCCTGATGATGTAGAGCGCGGCGCGGTCCTTGACCGAGCCGCCGGGGTTGAGGAACTCGGCCTTGCCGAGGATGGCGCAGCCGGTGCGCTCCGAGAGGGCGCGCAGGCGGATCAGCGGCGTGTCGCCGATGGTGCCGGCGAAGCCGTCGCGGGCGCCGCCGTCGGGAGCGCCGGTCATGGCCTTACCTCTCTCTCTCCGCGCTTCGCCGGCCGGCCGGCGGCGGCGGGCGGGGCGCGGGTTACGCCCGGCCATCGCAGTCGGTGCGGGCGGCGGTCTCCCCGGCGGCGGGCTCCGGCGCGGCCGGGCCGTCCCCGGCCTTTTCCAGCGCGTCCAGCCGGGCGCGCAGGGTCGCAATCTCGGCGAGCAGCCCCTCTACCGCCTTCGCCAGCGGGTCGGGCAGATCGTGGCTCGGCGTGCCGTAGGCGGCGAAGGCCGGCTCCGCCGTGCGCTCGCGCGGCAGCACCTGGCGCGCCGGGATGCCCACCATGGTGACGCCCGGCGGCACGTCCTTGAGCACCACCGCGTTGGCGCCGACGCGCGCGCCCTCGCCCACCACGATGGGGCCGAGCACCTGGGCGCCGGACCCGATCACCGCGCCGTTGCGCACCGTGGGGTGGCGCTTGCCCTTCTCCAGCGAGGTGCCGCCCAGCGTCACCCCGTGATAGAGGGTCACGTCATCGCCGATCTCGGCGGTCTCGCCGATCACCGCGCCGGCGCCGTGGTCGATGAACACGCGGCGGCCGATCGCCGCGCCGGGATGGATCTCGATGGTGGTGAGCATCCGGCCGACATGCGAGACGAAGCGCCCGGTCACCTGCCAGCCATGACGCCACAGCCAGTGCGACAGCCGGTGGATCAGCAGCGCATGAAAACCGGGGTAGCACAGCACCACCTCCAGCCCGGAGCGCGCCGCCGGGTCGCGCGCCATGATGGCGGCGATGTCTTCGCGCAACTCGGACAGGATCGCCATCGCGGCCGGCTCCCTCGTACAGGTCTTGCCCTCGGGGTCTCACAGGCTCCGGCACCGGCGCCCCTGCCGTCATGTATGCGGCGGGCGGCCCGCGGTCAACGCCGCGTCGCGGCAAAGTGAAATATTTTCCCGCATCGACGCAAGGAACGGAAGCGGAGCGGCAGATTTTTTCCTTGAAACTGATTTTTATGGAAAATTTCCCCTTCCAGCCGATCCGCCGGCCATTTCCTTGCCGGCGCCCCCGCGGCTGCCGCGCTCACCGCGGGCGCAGGAACTCGTCGCGGATGGCGCGCAGCAGCCCGTCGGCGCCGGCCTCGATCAGGTCGAGCACGCGGTCGAACCCGCCCGGCCCGCCGTAATAGGGGTCGGGCACGTCGCTCGCCGCGGCCTGCGGGGCGTAGTCCATCAGCAGCCGGATGCGGTCCTGCCCGCCATCGGGCGCGACGGCGCGCAAGTGGCGCCGGTGCGAGCGGTCGAGCGCCACGATCAGGTGGAAGCGCTCGAAATCCGTCGCCGTCACCTGGCGGGCGCGCTGGCCGGAAAGGTCGATGCCGCGCGCCGCCGCCGCCCGCTGCGCCCGCTCGTCGGGCGGCTCGCCCCGGTGCCAGGCGCCGGTGCCGGCCGAGTCCGCCTCGATCCGGTCGGCCAGCCCGCAGGCGTCCACCATGGCGCGGAACACCCCCTCGGCGGTGGGCGAGCGGCAGATGTTCCCGGTGCAGACGAACAGCACGCGCACGGTCGCCGGCGTTTCGGCCATTCTCGACAATCCTCCCGGTCCCCATGATACTGCGTCGCGGCCATGACAGCGAACCCCCGGAAACCGGCTTCCGCCGGACGCGACCTCGATGCGGTGCTGCGCGCCGCGCGCGCCTGCCGCGAATGCGCCGCGCACCTGCCGCTCGGGCCGCGCCCGGTGCTGCGGGCGGGGGCCGGGGCGCGGCTGCTGATCGTCGGCCAGGCGCCGGGAACGAAAGTCCACGAGACGGGCATCCCGTGGAACGACGCCAGCGGCCGGCGCCTGCGCGCCTGGCTGGATATGGACGACGCAACGTTCTACGACGAATCGCGCATCGCCATCGTGCCCATGGGATTCTGCTATCCGGGGACCGATCCGAAGGGCGGCGACCTGCCGCCGCGGCGGGAATGCGCGCCGCTGTGGCACCCGCCGCTCACCGCGGCGCTGCCGCGCGTCGCCCTGACCCTGCTGGTGGGCGGCCATGCCCAGCGCTGGTATCTGAAGGAGCGCCGGCGCGCCACCATGACGGAAACCGTGCGCGCCTTTGGCGACTATCTGCCGGACTACCTGCCGCTGCCGCATCCGAGCTGGCGCACCACCGCCTGGCAGGCGAAGAACCCGTGGTTCGACGACGCGGTGATCCCCGCGCTGCGCGCCCGCGTCCATGCGCTGGTCGGGGACGCCCGCCGCCGGGCGCGACGCCCGGCCCGCGCATGACCGCGCTGCGCCGCGCCGGCGCGGTCTTCGCGGCGCTGCCGCCGGCCACCCGCGGCATCGTGTGGATGACCGTCGCCGCGCTCGGCTATGTCTGCACCTACGCGGTGGTGCGCCAGCTCTCCGGCCGGTTCCACACCTTCGAGATCGTGTTCTTCCGCTCGGCGCTGGGGGTGCTGTTCATGCTGCCGTGGCTGGCGCGCGCCGGGCCGGCGGCGCTGCGCACCCGGCGCAAGGGCGTCTACGCCGTGCGCGTCGGGCTCAACTATATCGGCATGGTGTTCCTCATGTGGGGCGTCGCCAACCTGCCGCTGCAGGACGTCACCGCGTTGATGTTCACCGTGCCGCTGTTCACCGTGCTGTTCGTCGCCCTAATCCTCGGCGAGACGGTGGGGCTGCCGCGCTGGACGGCGCTGCTGGTCGGCTTCGGCGGGGCGATGGTCATCATCCGGCCCGGCTTCGCCGAGGTCAGCCTGGCGATGCTGGCCGTGCTCGCCACCTGCGCCCTTTACGCGCTCGCCAATACCTGCACCAAGTCCCTGACGCAGACCGATAATTCCAACGCCGTCGTGTTCAACGTGTTCCTGATGATGACGGTGGCCGGGCTGGGGCCGGCCATATGGGCATGGACGACGCCGGGCCTCGCGGACGCGCCGTGGATCGTCGCCATGGGACTCTTCGGCTCGCTCGCCACCATCGGCACCACCCGGGCGCTGGCCGTCGCCGACGCCAGCGTGGTCATGCCGTTCAACTTCCTCAAGCTGCCGTTCTCCATCGTCCTCGGCTTCGCGCTGTGGGCAGAACTGCCCGACCTGTGGACGGCGGCCGGCGCGGCGATCATCTTCACCGCCACCTGGTACATCGGCCGGCGCGAGGCGGCGGGCCGCCCCATGTAATCGCGACGCGTATAATCGCGACGCGGCGTGCGGGTTTTGCTTGCATCCGGCGCGGCCGCATCCCAAAAGAAGGCGGCCTCGACGGCGGCGATGCGGGGCCGAGGAGGGATGGTGGCATCGGCAGACCCGGCGACGGGGACGGCGGCATATCCGCAGGACGACCGGCAGCGCGCGGTGCCGGCGCCCGCGGCCGCGCCGGCGCTGTCGGTGGTGGTGCCGGTGCGCAACGAGGCGGACAACATCCGCCCGCTGATCGACGAGATCGTCGCCGCGCTGAGCGGCCGGATCGCCTTCGAAATCGTCTATGTCGACGACGGCAGCACGGACGGGACCGCCGCTGCCCTGGCCGCGGCGGCCGCCGACGTGCCGGCCCTGCGCCGGCTCGTCCACGCCGCCGGCGCCGGGCAGAGCGCGGCGGTGCTGACCGGGGTGCTGGCGGCCCGCGCGCCGCTGGTGGCGACGCTGGACGGCGACGGGCAGAACGACCCGGCCGACATCCCGCGGCTGCTGCAGGCGCTGGACGGGGCCGGCGGGCCGGCGCGGGTGCAGGCGGTGCAGGGGGTGCGCGTCCGCCGGCAGGACGACGTCGCGCGGCGCGTCGCCTCGCGCGTCGCCAACGCGGTGCGCCGCCGGCTGCTGCGCGACGACGCCACCGACAGCGGCTGCGGCATCCGCCTGTTCGCGCGCGAGGCGTTCCTGCGCCTGCCCTATTTCGACCATATGCACCGCTTCCTGCCGGCGTTGCTGCGCCGCGAGGGGTTCGCCGCGATCGCCGTCCCGGTCAACCACCGCGCGCGCGAACGGGGGCGGTCCAATTACGGCACCTGGGACCGGCTGTGGGTCGGCATCGTCGACCTTCTTGGCGTAATGTGGCTGGTGCGGCGGCGCAACCGGCCGGATGTGACGAGCGAGGAACGATGAGTCAGCTCATACCAACCAGCACCCACGCCATCTGGCTCGGCATCGGCTTTCTCGGCCAGGCGCTGTTCGGCATGCGGTTCGTGGTGCAGTGGGTGTCGAGCGAGCGCCAGCGGCGCTCGGTCGTGCCCGTCGCGTTCTGGTATTTCAGCCTGCTCGGCGGCGTCACGCTGCTCGCCTATGCCATCTGGCGCCGGGATCCGGTGTTCATCGTCGGACAGGGGCTGGGACTGGCGATCTACGCCCGCAACCTGCAGTTCCGCCTGCGCGAGCGGCGCAAGGAGCACGCCCCTGGCTGACAGCGCGTCGCCGGTCGTCGATCCGCCGGCCCGGATCTCGTTCCAGCGGCACGTGCTGCCGCTCGGGCTCGCCGTCATCCTGTGGTCGGCGGCGGCCACCCTGTTCGCCGTGCGTCCCGTCCTGCCGGTGGACGAGACGCGCTATCTCACCGTCGCGTGGGAGATGTGGCTGCGCGGCGACTGGCTGGTGCCCCACCTCAACGGCGCGCCCTATTCGCACAAGCCGCCGCTGCTGTTCTGGCTGATCAACCTGGCCTGGGCCGCGTTCGGGGTCAGCGAGTTCGCCGCGCGCATGACCGCGTTCGCCGGCGGTGCGGCGTCGGCGGTGCTGACCGGACTCCTCGCCCGGCTGTTCTGGCCGCGCTTCACCGGCATCGGCGCCTGGTCGGTCGCCATCCTCGCCGGCACCGGGCTGTTCACCGTGTTCTCCAGCATGGTGATGTTCGACGCGCTGCTCACCTTCTGCGTGCTGCTGTCCACCCTCGGCATGGTGCTGGTGTGGAAGCGGGGCCGGGCCGGCTGGTGGGCGCTGGTGGCGCTCGGCATCGGGCTCGGCGTGCTGGCCAAGGGTCCGGTCGATCTGCTGCATGCGCTCGCCATCGGCGCGCTGGCGCCGCTGGCGGTATCGCGTCCGCCGCCGGGCGGCTGGGCGCGGTGGTACGGCGGGCTGGCCGCGGCGGTGGCCGGCGGCGCGGCGATCGCGCTCGGCTGGGCGATCCCGGCGGCGCTGGCGGGCGGCGCGGCATACGCCGACATGATCCTGTGGGGGCAGACCGCGGGGCGCGTCGCCCACGCCTTCGCCCACGCCCGGCCGTGGTATTTCTATCTTCTCATCCTCCCGGTGCTGGTATGGCCGTGGGGCTGGTGGCCGGCCTTCTGGCGCATGCTGCGCGGCTGGGGCTGGTGGCGCGGGACGGACCCGGAGACGCGCTTCTGCATTGCTTGGTTCTTCGCCCTGATCGCCGCCTTCTCGCTGGTCTCGGGCAAGCAGATCCACTATCTGCTGCCGGCGGTTCCGGCACTGGCGCTGATCGCCGCGCGCCAGACCATCGACAAGAGCGGGCCGGTGGCGCGCCGCGACCTGCTGCTGCCGCTGCTTCCCATGGTGCTGGTCGGGTTCCTCGCCGAGGCGCTGGGGGCGCTCGCCGGGACGCCGCTCGGCGCGCGCCTGCCCGCCACCGTGGCGGGCTGGGTCGCGACCATGCCCATGTGGCCGGGCTGGGCGCTGCTCGGCTTCATCGGGCTGCTGTTCGTCGTCACGCCGGTCCGGGCCAAGGCGCAGGCGGCGACCATCGCCGCGTCGTGGACGGCGACGGTCATCGTCGTCCACCTGCTGGCGGCGCACAGCATCCTGCCCGCCTATGACTGGCGCCGGGTGAGCCCGCTGGTGCGCGCCCATGCCGCGTGCGGCGTGGCGTGGGTCGGCGACTATGCCGGCGAGGTCGGTTTCCTGGCGCGGCTGCGCCGGCCGGTGGCGACGATCGACCCGCACCGGCTGCCGGGCTGGCTTGCCGCCCATCCCGGCGGCGTGGCGCTGCACGTCTACCGCGATCCGCTGGCCGAGGCGGGGCGTCCGGCCGACCGCGAATGGCCCTACCGCAGCCGCAGGGTCGGGGCGTGGATCTCGCCCGGCGCGGTGGCGGCCTGCCGCTGAGAACGCCTCCGCCGGCGCGGAATCGCGCCGCCGCCGTCAGCGCACCAGCAGCACCGGGCAGGCGACGCGCTCGAGCAGCCGGCCGCACCCCTCGCCGCCGAGGCGGGGATCGTCGGCGGCCAGCACCAGGATGTCGGCGTCGGTGCGGGCGATCAGCCGGCACATGCTGTCCAGCGTCGCCGCCGGCGCGTCCTCGAACAGCACGGCGACGCCGCTGCCCGCCAGCCGTTGCGCCGCCGCCTCGCGCAGCGCCCCGGCCTTCTTCGCATCGGGTTCGCCGATCAGCACATGCACGTCGTTGCCGGTGAAGCGGGCCAGCGCCGCGGCGGCGTCGAGCGCCTTGTCCGCCCCGGCCGTGCCGTCATAGCACGCCAGCGGGCGGCCCTCGAAACGCATCCCCCCGCGCAGCAGCAGCACCGAGCGGGGCGACCGCTCGGCCGCGGCCAGCGCCACCCGGCCGGGCCGGAAGCGGAAGCCCACCGCGTGGCTGGCGGTGCCGAGGATCAGCAGGTCGGCGGCCTCGGCGGCGGCAAGCAGCTCGGCGGCCACGCGCCCGCGCGCCACGCGGAACGTGCTGCGGATGCGGCGGCGGCCGGCCGCCGCCTCGAGCGCCCGGCGCGCGCGCGCGACCTCGTGGCGAAGCTGGCCTTCCAGCGCGCGGGTATCGAACGGCCGGCCCCGCCCGGTGGCCAGGCTGAACTCGGTGCCGAAGGGCAGGCCGGCGAGGTTGAGCAGGTCGACGTCCTCGACGAACACGCCCTCGATCTCGGCCTCCAGCCCGGCGGCCAGCGCCGTCGCCGCCTCCAGCGCCGCCAGGGCGTGGGCCGAGGAATCCAGGGCGACGACGATGCGCCGCACCGCGAATCCGCCCGGCCGGCGCGCCGGTGCGGCCGGCTTGTCGCTCATTTGCCGTTCCTCGACCGGTCGGCGAAGGCGCGCGCCTTTTCGGCCAGCGCATCGAGCTGCGCCTGCACCCTGCCGTTGATGCTGTCCGCCGGCCAGACGCCGGCCTCGTCGGGCACGCCGGCCGGCACGCCGGTGAGCAGCTCGATCCCCTGATCGATGGTCGCGACCGGATAGATGCGGAACCGGCCGCGGTCCGCTGCCTCGACCACGTCGGCGCGCAGCATCAGGTGCTTGACGTTGGTGTCGGGGATCAGCACCCCCTGCGCGCCGGTCAGCCCGCGCGCGCGGCACACGTCGAAGAATCCCTCGATCTTCTCGTTGACCCCGCCGATGGGCTGCACCCGGCCCATCTGGTTGACCGAGCCGGTCACCGCGAAGCATTGCCTGACCGGCACGCCGGACAGCGCCGACAGCAGGGCGTACAGCTCGGCGCACGACGCGCTGTCGCCCTCCACCCCGCCATAGGACTGCTCGAAGACCAGGCTGGCGGCCAGCGCCAGCGGCCGCTCGCGCGCGAAGCGCTCGCCGAGAAAGCCGGCAAGGATGAGCACGCCCTTGGAATGCAGCGGGCCGCCCAGCTTCACCTCGCGCTCGATGTCCGTCACCTCGCCTCGGCCCAGCCGTACCCGCGCGGTGATGCGGGTCGGCTGGCCGAAGGCGAACCCGCCCAGCTGCATGACCGACAGCCCGTTCACCTGGCCGACATGCGCGCCGTCGGTGTCGATCAGGATGGTGCCGCGGCCGATCTCCTCGTGCACCCGCTCGCGGATGCGGTCGGCGCGCCGGATCTGGGCGTCGATGGCGCGCTGCACCTCGACGGCGGTGGTGACCTCCCTGCCCTCCGAGCCGGTCCAGAAATGCGACTCGTGCAGCAGGTCGACGACGAGGCGCATGCGCGCCGACAGCCTTTCCGAATCGCCCACCATACGCGCCGCATGCTCGACGATGCGCGCCACCGCGCCGGCATCCAGCGGCTTCAGCCCGTCGCGCTTCGCCATGGTGGCGATCATGCGGGCGTAGTCGCGCGTGGTCTCGTCGGTGCGGTCCACCACGTCGTCGAAATCGACGGCGACCTTGAACAGTTCCGGGAAGTCGGGGTCGGCCTCGCTCAGCAGGTAATAGATCCGGCGGTCGCCCAGCAGCACCACCTTGACGTCGAGCGGGATGGCCTCGGGCTGCAGCGAGACGGTGGCACCGAGGCCGAGCGATTCGGCGACCGGCTCGATGCGCACCTCGTAGGACTTGAGCGCCCGCTTCAGCTCGTCCCACGCGAAGGGCTGGGTCAGCACCTTCAGCGCGTCGAGGATCAGGTAGCCGCCGTTGGCCCTGAGCAGGGCGCCCGGCTTGATCAGGTTGAAGTCGGTCATCAGCGTGCCGAACTGGGCGATGTGCTCGATGCGGCCGATCAGGTTGGGGTGGGTCGGGTGGTCCTCGTAGATCACCGGCGCGCCGGTGGCCTCGGCGCGGTCGACCAGCACGTTGACCTGGTAGCGGCGGAACGAAGCGGGGCCGCCCGTGGCGCGGCGCATGGCGATCTCGGCCGCCTGCTGGGGCGACTGCGGCTCTTCGGCGACGAAGATCTGCGCGTTCTCCACCACGTCCTTGCGCACGTCCTCGATGTGCGCAAGGACGTGCGGCAGATCCTCATAGCGCTTCTTCACGTCCTCGATCAGGTGGCCGACCACGTGCTCGGTCATTTCCTGGTTCAGCTCGCGCACCTGTTCGCGGTGGTCGCGCTCCCACTGCGGCACCTTGCGCATGACTTCCTGAAGCTGGGTCTCCAGCTCGGCGATGTCCTTGCGCGTCCTTTCCTGGTCCGGTTCGGGCAGCTTGCGGAACTCCTCCGGGCTCAGCACCTCGCCGTCGCGCATCGGCGCCAGCGCGAGGCCCATGGGCGTACGGATCAGCGCCACGTGGCGTTCGCGTGCGCGCTCCTGTACCGCGTTGAAGGCGGCCTCGTGCGCCTCCTTGAACTGGGCGTCCAGCATTTCACGCCGGGCGCGGTAGTCCTCGCCCTCGAACGTGGCCGGGATCGCCGCGCGCAGTTCCTCGACCAGCCTCGCCATGTCGTCGCGGTACGGCCGTCCGCGCCCCGGCGGCATCTCCAGCGCCTTCGGCTTGTGCGGCTCGGCGAAATTGTTGACGTAGCACCAGTCGGACGGCACCGGCGCCGCCGCCGCCGCCTCGTCCAGATGGGCGCGGACCATGGTGTGCTTGCCGGTGCCCGGCGGGCCCAGCGCGAACATGTTGTAGCCCTTGCAGCGGATGCCGACGCCGAACCGGATCGAGTCCAGCGCCCGCGCCTGCCCCAGGCTGTTGGACATGGTTTCCAGCTCGTCGGTGGTGCGGAATCCGAGCCGGGCCGGATCGCATCGCCGGTAAAGCGCCGCCGTCGGTAACGGGTCAATGGGGGCCATGGTCCTGTCCTCGCCTCACGCGTTACGGTTCCGCCCGGTCACGGCATCGATTCGATGCGCTCCATATCTTCGTCAGAGAACCCGAAATGGTGGCCGATCTCGTGGATCAGCGTATTGCGCACCAGCCGGAAGATATCCTCGCCCGTCTCGCACCAGTAGTCGAGCAGCGGCCGGCGGTAGAGAAAGATCATGTCCATGTCGTGCGGGACGTCGCCGACGCCCTTTGCGCCAAACGGCACGCCGCGGTAGAGCCCGAGCAGCTCGAACGGGCTTTCCAGCTCCATCTCGGCTTCGGTCTCCCGGTCGGGAAAGTCCTCGACCCGGATGACGACCCCGTCCACCCTTTCGCGCAGCACGCCCGGGATGGTCTCCAGCGCGGCGCGCGCCATGGTCTCCAGGTCGGCGAGGTCGGGGGGCGTGGCGAAGCGGCTGTCCATAGCCTGAAAATATGCCGTCGCGGCCCCGGTTCCAACTACCGGCCCGCCGGCGCGCCCATGTGCCTCAGCCGCCGCCCGCCGGCCGCCGGCCGCGGCGGGCCTCCTCGCGGGCGATATAAAGGGTGGCGAGCACGATGATCGCCGCGCCGGCGAAGGTCCAGCCATCGGGCGCCTCGGCGAACAGGAAATAGCCGAACAGCACGGCATAGATCAGCCGGCCGTATTCGAACGGCCCGATCACGCTGGCCTCGCCGATGGCGAAGGCGCGCACATAGCCCACCATCGCGGCGGTCTGCAGCACGGCCAGCAGCGCCAGCAGCAGCCAGTCGATGCCGACGGGGGTCACCCACAGAAGGGCGGCCGGCACGGCGAACACCAGCACGCCGGCCAGGTGGTAATAGATCAGGATGCGGTTGGGCGGCTCGGTGCGCGCCAGCAGGCGGATCAGAACCACCGACAGGGCGAAGAAGAAGGCGGCGCCGATGGCGGCCAGTGCCGCGGGATCGACGCCGTGCCGGCCGGGCCGCACCATGATCAGCACGCCGAGGAAACCCGCCACCGTCGCCGTCCAGCGGCCCCGTCCCACCACCTCGCGCAGGATCAGCACCGCGGCGACGGTGGTGAACAGCGGGCGCGAGAAGCCGATGGCGGTGGCGTCGGCCAGCAGCATGTGGATCACCGCGTAATAGGCGCCGAGCTGGCCGATGGTGGCCGTCATGGCGCGCAGGGCATGCATGCCGAGCCGCTGCGTCTTCAGCTCCGCGAGCCCCATATGCAGCGCCACCGGCGCCAGCACGACCAGTCCGAAGGCGTAGCGGAAGAACGCCAGCTCCACCGGATGGTAGGTCTTGCCCAGCATCTTGGTGACCACGTCGTTGAGGGCGAAGCACAGGCTGCCCATCAGCAGCCAGAGGATGCCGCGCAGATTGTCCGGCAGCCGTCCCCAGGCGGCGGTCAACGCGTCGAACGAACGGGGCATGGACATGGACATCGGGGGTCGCGGGGCTGCGGCGGGAGGGTGCCGGGCGGCTGCCAACACATACCCCACCGCAGGCCGGGCACAAAGCCGGGCCGCGCCGGCGGCTGCGGCAGGCTGTCGCATCCGGGTCAATACTTATTTAGATAAGCTTTAAAGAAACCGAATAAAGGATCGTCGCAATTATCCCCTTGACTCATGTAAGTCCCGCCCCCATATTCATGGGTAGATGGAGGCTCACATGGCTAAATTCCCCACGGTTCAAGACTTCTTCCGCCGGTTCCCGACCGACGATGCGTGCCTTGACCACCTTATGACGACACGCCACGGCAACCCGCTTACCTGCCCGAACTGCGGAAAGCACGGACGCTATCACCGCGTCCGTAATCGGCCCGTGTACGAGTGCCAGTGGTGCCGCCACCAGATTAGCCCGATGGTCGGGACGCCTTTCGAGAAGTCGCGCACGTCCTTGCAGAAGTGGTTTTACGCCCTGTTCCTGTTCACCACGACGCGCCACGGCGTGCCCGCCAAGGAATTGCAGCGCCAGTTGGGCGTGACGTACAAGGCCGCGTGGCGCATGGGCCACGAAATCCGCAAGTACATGGCCCAGGTTGACGGCGACCCTCCCCTTGGCCGCCACGTCGAGATTGACGAAACGTATATCGGCGGGCGGCAGAAGAAGTCGGACGGTCGCAGCAACAAGGCCCGCACCGGACGCGGCACCACCAACAAGCAAATCGTGTTCGGTATGGTTGAGCGGCGCGGCGATGTTATTTCCCGCCATGTCCCCGACGTTTCGGCGGACACCCTCATCCCCCACGTGCTGGCGAACGTCGAGCCGAAGTCCACCATCAATTCGGACGAATGGCGCTCCTACAGCCGTCTTGGCGAATTCGAGTTCCGGTTCAACATGCGTCACGATCCCGAGTGGATGCTCGCCCGACTGCTCGCCGCTTTTTGACGGCCTTGCCTTTCGCCATTGCGTCAAAGGCCGCGTCGAACCGTTGCCAGTCACCCTTGGCGGGGTGTTCCTTGGCAAACTGATCCAGCTTACCGGCCTTGCGGGCTTCCTCAAGGCTCAGGTGCTTGCCACGTGACACTTTCACCTTCCTTTTCGCCTTCAAATTTGTGCCTAACCCTTACATCGCTCATCTGCGAGAGGGTCAATCGCACGATGTAAAGCCCCCTCGGATCAGGGATGTGAGGTGGTCCCGGAAAATCGGACAGGAGGTTAAGGTGTATTCCGCCGGCTAACGGAGGGATGCGCGATGAGGACGCGACGGCGGTTCACGGCGGAGTTCAAGGCGAAGGTGGCGCTGGAAGCGCT
>Ga0326597_10008948_pt1 | contig 13464 bp, 15 predicted proteins | sample RVTome_12_FD_203789 | JGI IMG/M metagenome (GOLD analysis project Ga0326597, IMG submission 203789) | Soil microbial communities from uranium-contaminated site in the Upper Colorado River Basin, Wyoming, United States - RVT100D185 | ecosystem: Environmental > Terrestrial > Soil > Contaminated >... | reverse complement strand
GTCGACGCCGTACAAGACCTGCTGCGCCGACGAGACCCGAACTACGTGACGCCCCTACTCTTCAACCCCGCCATCAAGTAAAAACCCGAGAATGCGGTAAACGGGTACGATTATCTTCCCACCGAGGGCACGTATCTGGGCAGCACCTCACCGAATAAGGGGGTTAATAAACCGGACACCTGGTACAATCAGCTCCCCTTTTACCTCGACGTACCCTCCTATGCGGAAGTGGAACGGAAGGGGAAGCTGATCGTCAACTTTCCCGAAATGCACGTTTGGATATGCCCTTCTAAGCAGATGACCGATGCCTACAAGAGCGGCAGCGGGCAGAACCAGTTTCATTACGCGATGAACCAGGTACTCGACGGCCTGGGCTCCGAGCCCGACGGCAGCAAGGAGACGCCCGGATTTTTCGACGGCTATTACTACGGCAGCGGCGGCAAGGGCGAACTCCCCATAAGCGCACGACTCTTTACACGGCCCGCCGCCACGGTGTACATGTTTGACATCTATCCCAACTCTCCCGCGGGGACGCAACGCAACGTCGCCACCGAGTTCCAGCGCGACTGGGACGGGCAAGAAGCCGGCCGGTTCCACGGCGATTACGCGAACGTCTTGTATCTCGACGGCCACGTGGCCGCGTGTACGGCCGACCGGCTCGTAACCGACCGCGATCACCGCTACGGGGAGATGATCTGGACGGACCCCAACCTGTACTGGGGCTACAAGCCGCCGGTAAGAATAAGTGAGCCCTGAGTTGGAAAAGGTGTCAGGATGATTTTATCGAGTGCTTGCGGGGTCGGCCGCGGGGTCGCAGGGTGAGCCTCAACCCCAGGTCGGCGGACATACGCGTTCTCCACCGATCGGCCCCAGGGGCGTTCCTCGAGCGGCCGACTGGTTCACGGGCGGCTTGCCTCCGCGCCGACTTGCCGCGAAAAAGCCCGTCATGCTGATCGGGATACTCTCTGACAGCCACGGCCGACACCTGATGGTCCGCCGCGCCGTCGAGCTTTTCGACCGGCTCGGCGCAGAACACGTCATTCACTGCGGCGACATCTGCGGGGAGCGCGTGTTCGAAGAACTCCTCGGCCGCCCCTGCACGTTCGTATGGGGCAACATGGACATGCCCGACGGCGCAACCGTGGCCTACCTGCGCAGCCTGGGCTTCCAAGTGCCCGTCGAAATACCGACCATAGTCAATCTCGGCGGCAAGCGCATTGCGGTCTTTCACGGCCATGAACGCGGCTTCGAGAATGCCCCGGTGTTTCTGGACGCCGATTACATCCTCCACGGCCACACCCACGTCGCCCGCGACGAACGCTTCGACGCCAAACGCATCATCAATCCCGGCGCCTTGCACCGCGCCAGGCGCACGACCGTCGCCACCCTCGACACCGACACCGACGTGCTCACCTTCCACGAAATCAGCCCTGAAAAGGTGTCAGGATGATTTAATCGGCGATTGCGGGGTAGCCACACGTCGCAGTTCTTCAGCCCTCAAAGTTATAAATTCTACGTCCCGGGCGTATAGGAAACAAACGGGGCGGCACCCTTCACCGCAATGACAATGGGCCACCTGCCCAATCCCAAACCCGCAAGCGCGCATAACGAAGCCCGGTGAGCTTCGCGCCCACCGGGCCCTGGTTGACTTCACATTGTCGGGTCGAGTGACCTACGACCTACCCAACTAACCCCGCCCGCGACGACCGTCGGTCTTCTCCTTCAAGTCGCTGAATTGAACAATGTGAAGCAGGGCCACCGTGCGCCAGCTCTCAGCCAGGAGACGCCCCTCCTCATCCCGTCCGAACCGGCTTGGCAAGACGGCTGTGTTCCGCCCGACGATCACCATTGCCCTTTCCGGAACCTCCAACAATGTCCCGTCTGATAAGTGAATGCGGAACGCTCGGAACGGCTCATCGTGCAATCGCGTCAAGAGGTCCTCAGCCCTCATGGTTCGTGATTCTACGGAATGCGCAGATTGTCGTCAATGTGAAGCTTTAGGGCAAAAACTCGCCCCAAATAGAAAAGAGGAGCCCGGTGACCTTCGCGCCCGCCGGGCCCCGTAATTGAACCTGGTTTTCTTACACAAGGGCCGCTACGCGGACCCCTACGTTATTACGCCTGGCTGTCGATGTTGGCGACCGCCAGAGCGTCGTGCGCGCGCTGGGTGGTGATGTTCGTCAGGTCACCCAGCAGGATGATCGTGCCCGCACCGTCGACGCCGGCGTCAGGGTTCAAACCCGCCCGCGGGGCCTCGACTGGTTCTCGCGTGCTTCCTTGGATCGTTGATCCGACCGACCCGTGGTCCGAATGGCCGACCCTGCCCCAACTCTCAGGCACGGGGTCGCCACCAGGCTCCTTCCGCTACCCCATCGGCACGACACGAGTGATGTGCACAAGATCACAGTAAACAGTGTGCTCGGGCACATCCTCTCCGTTAGGCAACGCGATGACGACCTTGCTTCTCGTTACCAGCATCATCTCCGGATGACGCACCTCGTATGCCCCACCATCCGATATAAAAATGCGCAAGGGCCGGAACGGCTTCTCACGCTGCAAGTCCAACAACTCCTTGGCTACCATGAACCCCACCCTCGACCTTTGACGTCCCTCTGTGAAGGGTAGGGCATGTGCTTGCACATGCCTTGCGCATGCCTTGCACATGCCGCCACTATCGGGGAACGGAACGATAATGGTTCTGGCAGATGTAAGCGCCTGCCCTGCGCCCTCGAAAGATTGTATTCCGCAGACTTTCAAAAAGAAAGCCCGGCGGGTCGTTGCCAACCCGCCGGGCTTCGTAATCAGCCTTTGGTTTCTTAAACAGGATCCGCCTAGCGGACCCAGACTAGACGACTACTGGAAGTCCGCGATCGTCAGCGTCGTGCTCGAGGTGCCGCCCAGTTGCAGTACGGCGTCCTCGGTCGCGTTGTACGCCGTGGCGTTCGTGCCGTCCTCGATCACCACGTAAACGGCGTTCGTTCCGCCGACCGACGCACCCGTCAAGGTTATCACGTGGGTGTCGCCGGCCTGGTCCCAGGCGTTGACGGCCGCCGCGGCGTTAATCGTAGTGATGTCGTTGAACAGCGTTGTGGTCGTCGTTCCGGTGGACGCCAACGTCGCGGCAATCAGGTCGGCGTTGGCCGATGCCACCGCGCTCACCGGCACGTTGGCAACGTCGAACTTGTCGGTCCCGGAAAGGAAGTCCGTCACCGTGTCCATGTTACCTGCGGAGACCAGGGAATCCGTCTCCGTAACGATCGTAAAGACGTCGCCACCGGCACCGCCCGTGAGCGTGTCACCCGCGGCTCCGCCCGTGAGCGTGTCGTTGCCGTCACCACCGCTGAGCACGTCGGCCTGGGCCGAGCCCGTCATCGTGTCGCTGCCCGTCCCACCGGTGATGCTGATGGTGGCGCCGGGGCTGCCCGCGACGGATACGGTGTTGCTCGTGCCGTTGCCGAGGATAACGCTTCCACCCGCTGCGACGGTCGGGAACGTACCGCTGAAGTTTCCAACGACACCGGAAAGATCGACGTTGGTCGTCGCGCCGCCGGTTACCGTGCCGAGCGTCAGATTGCTGCTGGCGTTGGCGTCGAACGTCGTCATCGCCGCGGTCGTCATTCCGCCGAACGTTGCCGGGCCGTCCGTCACGTCGATGTTCACGATCCCGAAGTTCGCCGCGGTCAGGGCGCCGATGCCATGAACGTTCGTCGTGCCAGTCGCGTTCAACGCCGTGCCCCGGTTGTTCACGTTGATACGCAACGTGCTGGCGCTGGTCGCACTGTTCGCCGTGAACGTAACCTGATCGTACAGTTGGCCGTTCTGGGTATCGTCACCGCGGTAGTTGAGGTTCGGAGTCCCCGGAACGTTCAACAATGTAAACGCGTTGACCACGCCGTCGCCTTCGATCGTGGCATCGGTCAACCCGGTCACGCCGCCGAGGTTTATGCTGACCCCCGCGGTCGCATTGACGCGCAACTCCTCGATGTTCTTGAGTTGAAGCTGCGTGCCGATCGTCGAACCGATCGTCGCTTGAACGATGTCCGTCCCGGCGCCGGCGTCGAGCTGCTCACCGGACCCGTCGAAATCGTTGCCGTCAAACGTCGTGCCGAATATGAACGTATCGTTACCGCTCCCCCCGATCACGCTGTTCAGGTTCGCGGTGGCCCACGACGCGTAGACTGAAAGGCAGTTACCGGTGTTGGGACAAGTTCCCGTTCCGAGCTGCAAGTTGCCGCTCATAGCGTTCGCGTCGTATGTGCGGAGCGTCGCCGGGAGCGCGTCACACTGCAGGGCGTTGGTGCCGGAGAAGTTGGCCGTCGCCATCGTCGTGCCGGTCGTCTGCGTCAGCGTGGTCAGACGGTTGGGCGTCGATCCGTTGCTGGCGAAGTTGACCGTCTCGAAACCGTTGGCGGCGTTGGTGGTTACCGTCGCGTTCCCGACCACGGCATCCTCGAGCGTGCCGGTGATCGCATCGCTCGTTCCGCTCGTAGAACTTGACTGGGCGAACGTCAGCGCAAGGTCAACGGTCGTATCGTTAATGGTCTTGAAGCCGAAGTCGGTCAACTCCTGAAGACCCGTCACGGACAGGTCTCCGACGCTGCTGACCTGATAGATGTTGTTCACGCCGCTGACGTTCGTGGCGCTCAGCGTCACGGCGCCACCGAAGTTCGTGATGAAAATGTCCTCGATCCCCGCGATAGACTGCGGAACAACCGTGCCGCCGGCGTTGAACGAGGCGCTCAAGGTATCGTTCCCCGCCAGGCCGTTACCGCTGTCGCCCGTCTGAAGCGTTGCGATCTGCGTCCCGCTCGAGGGATTGAATTCCAACGGAGCCTCGAAAACGTCGTCGCCGGTCGTGCCGACCAGGTTGTCCTGGCCGAGCGTGAAGTCGAGAGTGACACTCGGACACGGCGTACAAACCGCCGCGTCGTCGCCTTCCGCACACGTTTCGGTCGCTTCGCCGCCGTCTACGACGCAATCGTCGCCGCCGTTGTCGTCACACGGACGCGCTCCGGCTACGCAGTTACCGGCGTCAACATCGCAGGTCTCGATGCCGTTGCAGAACTCGCCATCGTCACAATCGGCATCCTCCACGCAGGCCGCTTCCTCTACACACTCATCCGCATCCTCGTCACAGACAGGCGTCGGGTCGCTGCAAGGATCACCGGACGATAGGCAATCGCCGGTATCCGGATCGCATGTCTCGGTGCCCGTGCAGAACTCACCGTCGTCGCAATCGACCGGCTCGTTCACGCAGGAGTTGTTGACGCAGGAATCGTCCGTGCAGAGGTCGCCGTCGTCGCAGTCGCCCTCGTCGTCACACTCCGCGGTGCACTCGTTGTTCACGCAGGTCTGGCCCGCGTCGCAATCCGCGTCGCTCTCGCAGCAGCCCGCGATCGCCGAACCCGCGCAGGCGCCGTCGGCGCAGGTGTCGCCATCGGTGCAAATGTCGCCGTCATCGCAAGCGGCAGTGTTGTTGGTCGTCACGCACGTGTTCGTGTCGGTGTTGCACGATGCGTCCGTGCAGACGTTGCCGTCGTCACAGTCCGCGTCCGTGTCACAGCGGGTGACGCAACCCTCAGTCTCCTCTAGACACACCTGCTCGGCCGTGCACGGCGCTTCGCCGGCAACGCACGTGCCTGCGTCGACGTCGCAAGTCTCCGCACCGTTGCAGAATGCGCTGTCATCGCAGTCTGCGTCTTCCGCACATTCCGGCGTCGGCGTGGTCCCCGGACAACCGGTCACCAGCGCTAAGGCCATAAACACACCACAGAGCGTGCCGAACACGGACACGCCGCGCGCCCTTGCGCGAAGCTTGTCAAAGTCCATCTGATTCGTTCCTTGCATTATCCTTGACCTCCAGAAAAGGGACTGTGGCGTGTTCCTTCGTTACACGCTCTTGGTCTTCTTAAACGTTACGCACCTCAAAACAAAGTGCGGCCTTTATCCACGGTCCCGCGAGAGTCCGCGAGACGACGGACAACCACCGCACACATCGTGTATGAACAATACCCGTTCTACCCAAAGCACCGCTTGATTACGGGAGAGCGAAAGCCAATTCTGAATCCACCAACGCTCATGAGTTGGGGGCTCCTACCGAACCGACAGCGCGCCACGATCGGAACGGCCGCCACCACGTGCGTTGCTTGCTCCACGCCCCTTGCGCCAATACTCGGGGCACGAAGTCCGTTGCAATCAGCGGGCGAATTGTAGGTATTGGTCTTGGCAAGTCAACAACCAAAATCCAAAAGATTTCACCCTCGTCACCGCAGAGAGGGACATACCGCTACCACGCCCAGCACAATTCCCGGACTTTATGGACCGTTCCATGCTAATCGGTCCGCCCCCAACAAGTTCTTGAGCATTTGCAGCCACATCCGACAACAAGTTCCACTCCCCGAAATACACGGCAGCGCCGCCGGTCTTATCGACAGCGTTTATTTCGTTGTTAACCTATTGCAAACAAGTACATTATGATAACGCAGGCACCGGCGCCGCTCGATTATCCCAGGTTTGCAATCACGATGGCCCCGTTGCGCGACCGCAATCTCCTTCAAACACGCCACGGACTGCCTTGCAGTTACTCGCGCGACACATTACCCAACTCCGCAATCCGTAAACGCCCCAGTTTCATGGCACTTCGGGCGGCGCTGTTGGGCCCGGTCACGGCGCAGGCTTGCAACGGTCCACGCACGCCCAAAGCCTACCCAACCAAACATCCCGTGACCGGAACGGCTTCACCCACTTTTTCATATTTGTGCAGTCTTTATCAGCGCCGCGTAAGTGGCCTGACAAGCCCGCCTTCCGGCGCGAGGAAATGGAATGGGCTCACGCGAGCGTGCGGCCGGCCGCGCGCGTTTGGGGAACCGTTTTTTTAACCCGGCCGGCAAGCTCCTCGAGCAAGTCCATGACGGCCGAGGCGATCTCGCCTTTTGTTCCGCGAAGCGGTCCGGTCCATTCGCCGCCGCGCCGGAGGAATTCCACCTCGGCCGCGTCTGCGCCGACGTTTCCCAGGCCGTTGAGGACTATTGCGTCGCAACCCTTGCGCATCAACTTGGACTTAGCGCGCCGGCGCGCGTCGCGGTCTTCCATCGCGAAGCCCACCAACACGCGCGACTCCTTGACCGTGCCGAGATGGGCGAGAATGTCCCTGGTGGGAATGAGGCGCAACTGCCGAGGTCTGCCTTGCTTCCTGAGCTTGTGCGCCAGGGGCCGCGCGGGCCGATAGTCGCACACCGCCGCAGTCATGACACATGCTTGACACTCGCCGAACGCGGCCACGCACGCGTGGAACATTTCCGCGGCGCCGATCACGCGGATCACCTTGACGCCCGGCGGCTCCGCCAGATCGACCGGGCCGGAAATCAAAGTGACATCGTGCGCGCGGCGCGCGGCATCAGCGGCGATTGCGTAACCCATCTTTCCGCTGGAAGGATTGGATATGAAGCGCACCGAGTCGAAGAACTCCCGTGTGGGGCCGGCTGTCACCAATATCCGCATCGACGATCCGCGCCTCGCACTTGCAGGGCGGGTGGTTCACCTGCCCAACGCTTCCGCTCCCTCACGGCCGCGGCTCGGTGTTCTTACGAACTCTAACAAAACCGAGCCGCAGGCTTCAGCCTGCGCGAGCGTCCGTGCCTCCCGAGCCGCAGGCTTCAGCCTGCGCGAAGGTCCCGAGGCACCAGTGCCTGGAACAGGCGTTTTGTTAGAGTGCCTTGGTATATTGAAGTATATTAACGAGTACCTCGACCAGTTCGTCGGGCTCGGCCATCCGTCCCGGCCCCACGCCCCGGCAGGCGAGCCATCCCTCGCGCGGGCCCACAACGTGAAAACCCCGCTGCCTGAGCGTCGCCAGATTGGCCTGCACCGCGGCGCTGGCCCACATGCGCTCGTTCATCGCCGGGGCCAGCACAACCGGCGAAGCCGCGCTTATAATCAGAGTAGACACGACGTCGTCCGCGACCCCTCCGGACGCTTTGCCGATTATGTTCGCCGTCGCGGGGGCGACGAGCAGGACCTCGGCGTTCTCGGTTTTCTTGATGTGCTGTACATCGCCGGGATTGTCGAGCGACCACAGGCTCGTCAGCACCGGCCGGCCGCTCAGGGCCTGAAACGTGACGGGCCCCACGAACTTCCGTGCCGCCCGGCTCATGGCTACGGTCACGCCCGCCCCGCGCTGGGCCAGCGTCGATACCACTTGGCAGACCTTGTACGCGGCGATTCCGCCGCAAACCGCCACGAGGACCTCCCGCCCGGTGATATCCACGTCAGCCGCACTTTTGCCTGCCGAACTCATAGCGTTTCCGGATCATCGTCGGGTATGTCGGACGCTGCCGGTCATCAACGAACCGAATGACATACAGTCGCGCCAAGCCCGACCTGTGTTGCGCAACAGCAGCCTCAAGACGGCCGCCCGGCCGTACGACTGCGGACACGCGCCCCTACCGCGCGTCTTCCTCTTCCTCGGGTTCGTCGCTGAGGAGTTCCATCTCGATCTTGCCTTCCATGATCTCCTTAACGATGATCTCCATCTCGGTGAGGCCGCGCGATTCGACCATCGGCCGGGCGCCCTGCATGAGTTGGAGCCAGCGGCGCTGAATCAGGGCCACCAGCTTGAACCTTCCTCCTACCTTGACGACGATGTCATCGTTTCTTAAGGCATCAATCATACTGTCTTACGGCTCCTGTTCTATTATCCGCCTGACCTGTTCCACGGTCGATTCGAGCACGTCGTTGACCACGAAGTGGCCGTAGCGGCCGCTGTCGCGTGCCACGGCGATCTCGCCGTCGGCCTGAGCCAGACGCTTGGTCAATTGTTCCGCCGCCTCCGTTTTCCGCCCTTCCAGGCGGGCACGCAGAGACTCCATGTTCGGCGGCAGAACGAAAATCCGCACCGACTCGGGCATTTTCTCCGCAATCTGCATCCCACCCTGCACGTCTATCTCTAAGACCACGTTCTTCCCAGCCGCCACCATCTCCTCGACCGGGCGGCGCGGCGTGCCGTAGCGATGCCCGACGTACTCTGCCGATTCGAGAAACTCACCGGCCCGCTCCCGTGCTTCGAATTCCTCCTCGCTGATGAACTCATACGTGCTGCCGGGCACGTCGCCCGGGCGCATCGGCCGCGTGGTCGCCGAAACGCTCCACGCCGCGTCGGGCACCGTATCGAGCAGAGCCTTGCACACGGATGTCTTGCCCGCGCCCGAGGGGCCGCTTATCACGATCAACTTGCCGGGCCGCTCGCCCCCGGGCGCCGGCGGGCTACTCGACATTCTGTACCTGTTCCTTGATGCGGTCGATCAGCCCCTTTACCACCACGGTGCCGCGCGTGATGGCCGCGTCGTTGCTCTTGGAGGCGATGGTGTTGGCCTCGCGGAGCAGCTCCTGCGTGAGAAAATCCAGCGTGCGTCCGACCGGTGCGCCCGAATCGCAAAGCTCGCCGATCTGGCCCAGATGCGACCGCAAGCGCGTTATCTCCTCGCTGATGTCGCAGCGCTCCGCGTAAACCGCCACCTCGCGGGCCAGCGCGTCGGCCTCCAACTCCACGCCGCCCTGCTTGAGCAGAATCTCCACTCTGCTTCGCAGCCGCTTGTAATACTCGTCGATCACGCCCGGGGCCCGCACGCCTATCGCCTCCACCTCTGCTCGTATCTGCTCACAGCAATCCCGTACCACGCCCCGCAAAACACGCCCTTCCTCGCGCCGCATGGCCACGAGCGCGTCCATCGCGCGCGTGCACAGGCTTTCGACGATCTCGGCCTGATGCGCGCGAAACTCGTCGTCCGCCTCCGGCAGCGCGCAGACTCCCGGCAGGGCCGTCAACGCCGCGAGGTCTATCGTCGGCTGAACCTTGGCGTCGACGTCTACGCGGACGAGCTGGTTCACGTAGCTCTGTAGGGCCTTCACGTTGATGGGAAACGACGCAGAGTCCGCCGCCCCGCGCACGCGCAGCGTGCAAATCACGCTGCCCCGGGCGACGCGCTGGCGCACGGCTTTGTCTATAAGGATCTCCGCGTGCTGCAACGCATCGGGCAGCTTGATGGTCAGCTTGAGATACCGGTGGTTTACGCTACGGATCTCGAGGGCGTACGACAGCTCACCTTCAACGCGCGCCGCGGCGCCGAATCCGGTCATGGACTCGATCATGGGGTGTCCGTTTCGTGGGGCGTGTCCGTACCGGCTTCTTCGTCATCGATTCCGGGCTCGTCGGATTCGGCCGAGACCGGCGCTTCGCCCGTTTCTGCACCCACGTCATCGAGAGCCGCGTCCCCACCTGCGCCGGTTTCCCCAACGTCCGCTTCGACGTCTCCGGATTGCTCAGCACCGGCGCCCGACGGCTCGGCACCGGTATCATCCGCCGGCGCCACCGGGGGCGAAATCGGTTGAACTGGGCCGCCGCCCACCGGCAGCCCCGGCTGGGTCGGCGACGGCGCCGCGGGGGCCGTTGTACTCACCGCCGCCGGCCGGCTCGGCGCGGAATCATCGAACACAAAATTCGCCGCCACCGAGAGGCCCACGAACACGGTCGCAACGACGACCGTAATCCATGTAAAAAGGTCCCCGGTCTTGGCCCCAAACGCGCTCGTGCCGCCGGCACCGCCGAACGCGCCCGTGAGGCCCCCGCCCCGGCCGCGCTGCAAAAGGACCACGAGAATCAACAGACAGCAAACACCCAGAAGCAGCATGGCCAGGAGCCACTGTCCCCACGTCATTTGAGCCAACACACTTATCAAGGGATTTACCTTCTCTTAATCACCACGGAACAGTTCGCCTGCAAGAGCCCCACCAGTGCACCACGAATGCCCACTCGCTAGTGGGACCGAGTTCCTGCCTGCCGGCCGGCAGGTCCCCAGTCGGTCATTCTGCCGGCAACGGAGCCGATTGACGGACTGGAAAATCCGTCCCCCGGACTTTGCAACAGGTTGCTAGTGCCGCAATTCAACTGAACTTGCGCGTTGCCGCTCGCCTTATTCCGAGCCGTTCGCCTTATTCCGAGCCGCGACCGTAAGGGAGCGTAACACGCGCGACGCGCATGTTCACCTGAAACGGCGCACTAGCCAGGCGCCGCGACGGTCTCGGCCGCGGATATGATAGCCGCAAAATCCGCTCCCACCAAGCACGCCCCGCCGACCAAGGCACCGTCGACGTCCGGCCGGGCGAGCAATTCCGCCGCGTTCGCCGGTTTTACACTCCCGCCGTAGAGGATGCGCAGCCCCTCGGCGGCATCGGCTCCCAGCGTGCCCGCGGCCCATTTGCGGATGAACGCATGTACTTCCTGCGCCTGTTCGGGCGTGGCGGTCTTCCCCGTTCCGATCGCCCAAACCGGTTCGTACGCTATCAGAAGGGCTTTCGGCGGAATCTCAGAGCTTACGGCGTCGGCCAACTGCCGCTCGACGACGTCGAACGTGCGCCCCGCCTCGCGCTCCGCAAGCCTCTCGCCAACGCAGTATATGACCGTGAGGCCGCCGCCGATGACCGCCCGCACTTTCTTGGAGAGCAACTCGCCGCTCTCCCCGTAAATGTGCCTTCGCTCGCTGTGACCGATTATGACGTGGGTAGAGCCCGTGTCCTTGATCATCGGCACCGAGACCTCGCCCGTGTACGCCCCGGATTGCGCTTCGTGAGCGTTCTGCGCGCCCAACATGATGGCCGTGCCCGCGACCGCCTTGGCCATCGGAAACAGAAGCTGGACCGGCGGGCAGATCAGGACATCCACGCCGGTCACGCCCGTGATGCCGTCTTTTATATCCGCGACAAGCGCTCGCGCCTCGCCGAGGGTCTTGTGCATCTTCCAGTTGCCGGCGATGAACGGCCTTCTCATGGTTGTCTCCCACACGTTCCGTCAGTTCCAACGCGTAACTTGACGCCCGACGACCTCGGCGATCCGCCGAATCTGCTCCATCATCGCCGCAAAATTCGACGGCAACACCGCCTGCGGCCCGTCGCAAAGCGCCCGGTCGGGACAACTGTGCACCTCGACGATCGCCCCTGCCGCACCGGCCGCTATTCCCGCGAGCGCCAGCGGCGGAACCAGGTCGCGCTTGCCCGCCGCGTGCGACGGATCGACGAACACGGGAAGGTGCGAACGCTCCTGAATAACCGGCACCGCCGATAGATCCAGCGTGAAGCGCACCTCGTCGGAAAAAGTCCGTATGCCCCGTTCGCAGACCATAACCCGGTGATTCCCCTGGCTTAGAACGTACTCCGCCGACATCAGCAACTCCGTCACCGACGCCGCCAGCCCGCGCTTGATGAAGACGGGCTTGTCCGTCTTGCCGACCTCGAGCAGCAGATTGAAATTGTGCATGTTGCGGGCCCCGATTTGAAGGATGTCGGTGAACGCGCTCACCTCCTCTACGTCGCGCGGATCCATAACCTCCGTGATCGTGGGCATGTTCAACTCGTCGCCGGCTTCCTTCAACAGCTCCAGCCCTTCGCGGCCCATCCCGCTGAATGAGTAAGGCGAAGTCCGCGGCTTGAACGCCCCCCCGCGCAGGATGGACGCCCCCGCCTTCTTTATCGCCGCGCCCACCTCGAACAGCACCTCCCGGCTCTCAATCGCGCACGGACCCGCGATTATGTTCACGTGCGGGCCGCCCACGCGGATGCCCTTTATCTGCAATATCGTATCCGCCTCGTGAAATTCCCGAGAGGCCAGCTTGTAGGGCTGGGTGATCGCCATGACCGTGTCCACCCCGGGCAACTGCTCGAGCTGCTCCTGAGCGTGGGGGGTTTTCCGCCCGATCGCGCCCACTATCGTGCGAAACTCGCCCTTCGAGAGGTGTGCGATCAGGCCCAGTTCGCGCACACGTTCCACCACACGCTCGACGTGCTCGGGCGTGGCGTTGGCCCGCATTATCACGATCATGTCCATGGAAGGCGTGCTATCCCTGCAATTGCGCGGAACGCGGCGTGATGCTCCACCACTCACCGGGCTACCGTGAGCCGCGCACCCTGGCGGAGAAACCAGCTCCCGCTTCGCTGCGGCGAACCGCGCAGGCTACGCCTTAGGTATGTCAATGTCAATGCCGGTGTTCTTGAGTCGCATCTGGGCATCCGGCAACTGGACGATCTCCGGCTCTGGTCAGGACAATTAGCGTTCGCTACCATTTCCTCGGGAATCCGTACGTACGAATAGCCGATAGGGGTTCAGGCAATGAAAAGATACCAACGCGCGTTTACACTCATCGAAATGGTCGTGGTCATAGCGATCATCACCATTCTCGTGGGGCTGGTCCTGCCCGCCCTCAGCGGTGCGCGGGACCGCGGCCGGACGCTGGTCTGCCTCTCGCGCCTGCGCGAGCTCGGTGCGGGCTGGCAGATTTACGCCGACCAGAACGAGAACGTGATACTTCCCGGCCACATGTACGAGAAACCCGGCGGCTTCACCAACCCCGAGAACTGGTACAACGTCGGCAACGGACTCAAGTACCGCCCGCGCTGGGTCGCCACGATGGGGGCGCA
>Ga0326597_10008946_pt1 | contig 13467 bp, 9 predicted proteins | sample RVTome_12_FD_203789 | JGI IMG/M metagenome (GOLD analysis project Ga0326597, IMG submission 203789) | Soil microbial communities from uranium-contaminated site in the Upper Colorado River Basin, Wyoming, United States - RVT100D185 | ecosystem: Environmental > Terrestrial > Soil > Contaminated >... | reverse complement strand
GGCGATTGACGGACAAGGAAGTCCTGCTGTCCCTGCAGGACGATGAGCTCGAACTGCGTTGCGCCGACGCCGCGGCAGGCGTGCAGGTCGTCTCGGCTCCGCTGGAGCAACTGAAGGCGATCTTCCGGCAGGCCGAGGAGAGCGATGAGTGGCCGGTGCTCTGGGAAGGAATGCTGCGGCATCGGGAATGGGTCCAGGAGCAGATCGTGCTTCTGCACCACCAACTGGAGGATCAGCGCCGGCGGCTCGGGCAGGTCGAGAAGAAGGCCGACCCGTTCGAGTCGCAGCTCACCCGGATCCGGAACGCGCGGCAAGCCTGCGAGCAGCAGCTCCAACGCATCGATGCGCTGTACGAGATCGTCGATTCAGGTGAAGTGTCGGAGCAGATCGTAGAGCAGCTGTCCGCCATGGAGCAACTGCTCGATGGGAGCCACGCCCTCCTGCTGGCCCTCGAGAACGAGGATCTGCCGGAATTCCGGCCGACCCGGATGATCCCCCTCGAGCGGCAGGTGGACACCCTCGCCTTCGACTCGATCCTGAACGACTGACCGCCTGCCGGCACCGTCAGTCCGACTCCTCCAGGAACTGCTCGCAAAGTTCGATTCCGCGCTGGTGATAGCCGGTGTCGTTCTTGAAGTCGAACGCGCCGTAGCTGTCTTCCGTCTCCAGGCGCCGCCGGTAGATCTCCACGCAGTTCCGGTGCAGTTCGAGGCGCAGCCTGGCCGCCAGGCGGACGCAGGTTTCTCCCTCGATCTCGACCGCACTTCCGGATTCCATCACCTGCTGAAGCGCCCGCGTGGCCCGGGTGAACTGGGACGCAGCGCTCCGTGGATCGTGTTCGGCGTCGAGCTCGCCGGCCTCGGCCGACGCATAGGCTGAATACAGCAATGCGACGGCCCGATCCTGGTCATCCGCCCGGTGGGCCAGGCGATCGAGCTTGTTCCGGACCTTCTGCAATCGATCCTTGGAACCGCGCGACCGATCGTACTCCGCGAGCAACCGATCGAGCGGTTCGCTGACGCTTGTCGTGCGCCCGGTGGCTCCTGTCGCCTTGCCGGCGAGGTGGATGAGGCGCGCCGCCAGGGAGCGGTCGTACCGCTGTTCGACGCTGAGGCAGAGGGTCAGCAGGGCCGTCGAGTAGACCCGGCCGCCGGCGGCGCCCCAGGGTTCGAGGGCCGGATCCCAGGAACCCTGGGCGTGTCCCTCGCGGATCTGTCCGCCCAGGAGGGTCTCGCGCAGAAGCGGCCACCATTCCTCGTACCGCCGGCCGCCCAGCCAGTGCAGGGCAAGCGTGGCGTGATACCAGTAGTAATAATCGATGCCGCCCGAAGCCGGGTCCTTGTGCGGTGGGCGCGGTGGGTGCGGTGGGCGCGGCGGGTGCGGTGGGCGCGGCGGGAGCGCGGCGATCAGCCGGGCGCCGCCCTCGAGCGCCGGGCAGGCCGACGCCGATTGCCCGCAGTTCAGGCGGCAAAGCAGGGCCGTGGCGGTCATCGCCTCGGTCCGACCCGACGGCCACTGCTCGGCGGTCTCGGCGGTGCGCGCCGAGTAGCCGCCCTGATCGATGTATCCCGTTCGCCAGGTGTCGGTCGCGGTCATTTCATCGAGGAAGGCGAGTGCGTCCCGATAGGCGCCTGGATCGACCTCGAGACCGAAGTCGTCCGCGGCGCGCAGGGCCGCGATCATCCAACCCGTCATCGAGGTGTCGCTGCTTCCGCTGGGCGGATACTCATAGCGCCAGCCGGCGCCCGGATTGCGCGCGCGACCGATCAGGTCGACCGCGCGCTGCGCCGGCTGCTTCAGATCGGGACGGTCCGACAGCCCGTAGCCTTCGACCAGAGCCTGGGCCGCGATGGCATGGTGATAGAGAAACGCCGCGCTCTGCTGTTTTGAACTCAGGCAGCCGCTCTCCGGATTCTGTCCCCGAACGAGAGCCAAGAGTCCCCTTTCGACCACCGACTGGTAGGCGCCCTCATCGGCGCTGTGGCCCGCGGCGAGAAAGGCCAGCAGCGCCAGTCCGGTGACGCCGACGCGGTGCTCCTCCGCTCCGGGCCCGCCGCAGGGATCGTCTCCGCAATGCCGTTGAAACCGGCCGGCGGACCACGAGCCATCCTCGTCTTGATGCCGCGCCAGCCAGTCCAGGCCGGCTTCGCGGGCGTCTCTCAACTCTCCCGAGAGCAAGTCCTGCTTGCAGCGGTTGCGGTACTTCCCGCGAAAGCGGCTGCCTGGGCCGGGCGCGGGGGGGTCGGCAGCCATCGATGGCGGCGCCAGGACCGCCAGCAGCGCCAGCCAGACCCCTGCCTCCTTAACCGCCATCCGTCGTGTTCGATCAACGCCCATGCTCGTCCGTCCAGCCCTCGAGCATAGCCGATCCCGGATCGAGGAGATCGCGGACATCCATGGAAGCGGCGGAAGCGGCGGAATTCCGGTCCGCGACTGGACAGCCCCGTTTCCGTCGCGGAGAATCGCCGTCATGTTCCAGTCTCTGCAAGAAGCCTGAAACCGGAGTGAGCATGTTCTGTCCCATCGCGATCCTGCTGGCCGGCCTTCTGCTGACCGAACCTCCGCCGCCGAAGTTCTACAAGGGGAACACCCACACCCACACGTTGTGGAGCGACGGAGATGCCGCGCCGGAACAGGCGGTGGACTGGTATCGGTCCCACGGCTACCACTTCCTGGTGCTTTCGGACCATAACATCCTCTCCGAAGGAGAGCGTTGGTTTCCGATCGAGGAAGGAGACCGTAGCCGTTTGACCGCAAAGCGGGTGGCCGCGCTGCAGGAGCGCTTCGGCGCGCGCCGGGTCGAACTGCGCGAGCGGGCCGGGACGTCGGAGATGCGCCTGCTGACGCTCACTGAATTGAGGCGGAGGTTCGAACGGAAGGGCGAGTTCGTGTTGATCCAGGGGGAGGAGGTGACCGACCGCTATGACCCAAGGACTCAAGGAGGGCGGGCGGTTCCGGTGCACGTCAACGGCGTCAACACCAGCGAGCTGATCAAGCCTCAGGGCGGCGAATCGGCCGCCGAGGTGATCAACCGCAACGTGGAGGCGATCATTGCCGACGGGCGCAAGTCGGGCAAGCCGGTGCTGGCGCACATCAATCATCCGAATTTCGGTTGGGCGCTGACCTGGGAGGACGTGGCCGCGGTCAGCGCGGACCGTTTCTTCGAGGTCTACAACGGCCACCGCTCGGTGCACAACCAGGGCGATGAGACCCGGGATTCCATGGACCGGCTCTGGGACCGGGCGCTCACCCTGCGGTTGACCGAACTCGACCTGGGCCTGCTGTATGGACTGGCGACCGACGATTCGCACAACTACCACGATCAGCCGAAGACGGCGGTTCCGGGGCGAGCGTTCATCATGGTGCGGGCCGGCGCGCTGGACGGAGATCGGATCGTGCGCGCCATGAAGCAGGGCGACTTCTACGCCTCCACGGGCGTGGTGATCACGGACTTCTCGCACGACGGCGAACGGTATCGGGTCGAGCCGGCCCCGCGGAAAGGCGAGCAGCTCACGGTGCGTTTCGTGGGAACCCGCCGCGGTCCGGAGGGCATCGGGGACGCCGGCGAGGTCTTGATGGAAACCACCGACAACCCGGCCGTCTACGAGTTCAAAGGCGATGAGCTCTACGTTCGCCCGGTGGTGGTCTCGTCGCTCCCGCATCCCGATCCAGCCGAGCCCGGCGACCTGCAGACCGCCTGGCTCCAGCCGGTGATTCCCTGACAGTTCGGACAGTTCGAACCCGGTTCCATCTGTCAGCTTTCGAGCTTTCGAACCAGGCGGCGGCCCAGTTCCGGGAGCGACGGGTCGCGCGCGCCGAGCAGGAGCACGGTGTCGCCGCTTCGCGCCTCTCTGCGCACCGCTTCGATCCAGGCCTCCCGGTCGGGAGCTTCAAAGGCGGGCGCGCCCCGTTCCTTCAGGTCGCGGACCAGGTCGGCGGAGCTGATCTCGCGCTTTACGGTGCCGCCGGCGAAGTAGATCGGGGCGAGCCAGAGCCGGTCCTGGGGCCTGAGCGTGCCCTGGAACATCTCCACCAGTTCGGTCCGCTGAAACCTCGTGGGAGCGAAACCGTGGGGCTGGAACAGGGCCAGCACCCGGGCGGAACGCTGCTGGGCCAGGCGGAGCGCCGCCCGGAGCTTGACCGGGTTGTGAGCGAAATCGTCGACGACCTCGACGCCGCCGGCGGCACCGAGCCGCTCGAACCGGCGCAGGACGCCCTGGAAGCGGGCCAGGGCGGCTGCCGCCACTTCGAGTTCGACGCCCACCGCGAAGCAGAGCGCCGCCGCCGCCAGGCCGTTCCATGCGTTGAAGGAGCCCGGCACCGGCAATCGGAACGGCACGCCCCGAACACTGAAGCGGCTGCCGTCACGCGTGAGGGTCAGTTGCTCGGCGCGCAGGTCCGCTCGCGGGCTTTGACCGAACAGCAGCGCGCCGGGCCAAAGCGGTGCCAGGTTCTCGTCGTCGGAGAGCACCACGTTGCCGCGCGTCTGCTCTCGAAAGCGGAGGAACTGCTCGAGCACCTGGTCGGTTTCCATGTGATCCCGATGCAGGTTCAGGATCAGCGCCGCCTCGGGAGCGTGCCGGACCAGCGACCCGTCGCTCTCGTCCGCCTCCACGACCAGCGGGCCGCGGCCGAAGCGCGCGTTGCCGAGTGAATGTTCCGAGACCAGCGATCGAAGCCGGCCGCCGGTGATCAGGCCGGGATCGCGGCCGGCATGCAGCAGGATTTCGAAGACCATCGCGACCACGGTCGACTTTCCGCTGCTTCCGGCCACGGCCAGCGAGGGACCGTTCAGGAGTTCGGCCAGGAGTTCGGCGCGGTGGCAGCAGGGCACGGCCAGCTCGCGGGCGCGGACCAGGTCGGGGATGTCGGTCTCCACGGCGGTGGAGCGCACCAGGAGGTCGGCGCCGGCGGCGCCGGTTCCGTCCTGGGGGAGGATTTCGATGCCGAGGGATTGGAGGGTTTGGCGGTCGGTCGATTGTTCACCGCGGTCGAACGCGCGGTCGCTGCCGGTGACGCGGCGGCCGGCGAGGGCGAGGTACTGGGCGAGGGCGCTCATGCCGCTGCCGGCGAGGCCGACGAAGTGGAGGGTTTGGGTCGGGGCGAGGAGGAGGTTCATGGATTCTGGGTTCTGGGTTCAAGGTACGGGTGGAGGCCGGGGAATCAATGGGGCGATGGGGTCGGGTGAGTTGTGGCGGACATCCCCAGTCAGCTTTGCAGATATGGGGACGGAGGTGGGGACTCCGATGGATGTTTGGTGGTCCCTCTCATGGATGGTCGGTTGGCGATGGGGCGCGCTTCACCGTGCGGGCGGCGGACCGCGATAAGCCGAAACCCATGCGTCAATTAGCCGGGTGCGCCCGGAAGTGAGACGCTTCGGTGCGAGCATTGCGGAGCATTTCTGGCGGTCGCTGGCGATTCGGTCTTTTTGGTCGCTACAATCGGTACCGCGCGTTGAAACCGCGGTTGGCCTTGAGACATCCCTTGATGTCGCCGATAAGCTGCAGCGGCCCTTTGAACCTGGCCGGCTGCGCGACGCATCGCGAATCGGCAGGCCGGAGATCAGCACGAGAGGGCAAGCAGACGGGCATCGATGAGCAACTTGGACTGGCACGAGTGGGGTGAGCAGGCGTTCGGCGAGGCCGAGCGGCTGGAGCGCCCGATCTTCCTCTTCCTGAGCGCCAGCTGGTGCCGTTTCTGCAAGCGCATGGAGCGCGGCGTGCTCTCCGATCCCGGAGTCAGCGAACTGCTGAACGCGCGCTTCGTTCCGGTGCGCGTGGACAAGGACCGGCGGCCCGAAGTCAACGACCGGTACAACCTGGGCGGCTGGCCCACGCTCGCGGTGCTGACCTCCGACGCCGAGTTGATCACCGGCGGCACCACCTTCACGGTCGAGACGCTGCGCGAGCTGTTGGAGCGCGTGGCGCTCTACTACTCCGAGAAGCGAAGCGTCATCACGACCGCGCTGCAGGACATGCTGAGGCGGGAGGAGCAGAAAGACCAGGAACGGGCCGGCCGGCTGGGAGAGCTCTCGGACGCGATCGTGGAACGTGTCCAGGCCGCGGCCGTGGCCGACTGCGACCAGGAGTACGGTGGCTTCGGAACCGGCCAGAAGTTTCCCCATCCGGAAGTGATCGACTTCGTGCTGCTGTGCTACGTGAAGGGCCGCGACGAGAGCGCCCGGCGGGTGGTCGAGCAGACCCTGATCCGGATGGCCGATTCGCCGCTGCATGATCCGGTCGACGGCGGGTTCTTCCGCTACTCGACCACTCGCGACTGGCGCACGCCGCATACCGAGAAGCTGCTCGAATCGAACGTCGGCCTGTTGCGCAACTACCTCGAGGCCTACCAGGAACTCGGCCGCGGCGAGTTCCGGCGCGTGGCCGAGAGCATCCTGATGCTGCTCACCCGCCGCCTGCGGCTGGAATCGGTGCCGGCGTTTGCCGGTTCGCTCGATTCCGACGACGACTACTATGCGTTGGATGCGACGCAGCGCGGAAAGCGCGCGCCGCCCGAAATGGACCGCACCGTGTACGTCAACTGGAACGCGGCCGCGGTTTCGGCGCTCTACAAGGCGTCGGCCGTGCTCGAGGATCCGGCCTGCGCGAGGATGGCGGAGGAAACCCTGGGGTTCCTGCTGGAGGAGTGCTACGACCAGGGCCGGGGCATGTATCACTACTACGACGGGGCACGCCACATCCTCGGACTGTTGACCGACCAGGCGTATACCGCCCGAGCGCTCCTGCATGCGGCTCAATTCAGCGGCGATCGCCGCTACCTCGACGTGGCGGAGGATCTGCTGCAGATCCTGGTGGCCAAGCAGGTCAGCAGCCAGGGCGGATTCTACGACATCCGGGTGGGAGCCAATGCGCGCGGTGGTTTGCGGCGGCGCAACCAGTCGATTCTCGAGAACGGGCTGATCGCCGAGGTCTTCCTGCGCGCGCACCACCTCACGCTGCGCGACGAGTATCTGGAGACCGCCGAGCGCACGCTGCGCCTGTTCGCCGGCGACTACCACATGTACGGTTTCTTCACCGCCGGCTATGCGCGGGCGGTGGACCTGTTCTTGAACCCGCCGGTGCACGCCGTGATCGTCGGACGGCGGGACGATCCGCTGACGATCGAGATGGCGTTCGAGGCGAATCGCCTCTACCTGCCGAGCAAGCTGGTGCAGGTGATCGACCCGGAGCAGGACGAGGACCTGCTGTCGCGGTTCGACCTTCCGGTCGAGCCCCGCCCGGTGGCGTTCGTCAATGTTCGCACGGCGCATCTGGCCCGGGCGACCGAGACCGCCGAGCTGGTCAAGGCCATGAAGGACGCCGAGGCCGGACGGTATGGCAGCCACCGGTGAAGCCTCGTTCACCGGCCGGGTCAAGCTGGGCCGCGCGGGTCTGATCCGGAGGGTGCGCTGGCGGGATGCCGTGCTCGCGCGGGGTGCCGCGGTGGTGGTGAGAAGCGAGCGGGGCACGGAGCTGGCCACGCTGATCGACGAACCGTCGCCGGCCGGCGACACGGAGCCTGTGGACGAGAGTCGGGTTTCGGAGGAAGTGCGCTACCTGCGCCCGGCCACCCCCCGTGATCATGAGCGGATTTCGTCGGAGATCCCGACCGCCGAGGCCGAGGGGCTGGAGTTCTTCAAGGCCCAGGTCGGGCAGCTCGAGCTACCCATGAATCCGGTCGAAGTGGAGCAGGTCCTGGGCGGCGAGCGGATGATCTTCTTCTTCACTTCCGAAAAGCGCGTCGACTTCCGGGGCCTGGTGCGCATCCTGGCGCAGAGATTCCGGACTCGCGTGGAGCTCCGCCGCGTGAATCCCCGCGAACTGGCGGTCCTGCAGGGCGGGCTGGGGATCTGTGGGCGGGAGATCTGCTGCAAGTGCTGGCTGGCGGAGCTCTTGCCGGTCACGATCAAGATGGCCCGCTTGCAGCAACGCCCGATTTCGGTCGACTCGAATCTGGGCACCTGCGGCCGGTTGCGCTGTTGCCTGCGCTATGAACTGGAGAACTATGGCGGCTGCTGCAAGGGCTCGTAGTTCTCCGCCGCGTCGACTACGTTCTTCATCAGCATGGCCACGGTCACCGGACCAACTCCTCCCGGCACGGGCGTGATCGCCCTGCAGTGGCTGAGCAGCCCGTCGAAATCGGCGTCGCCGGTCAACCGGTAGCCCCGCGGAGAGGAGGAGTCCGGAACCACGTTGGTGCCCACGTCGACGACCACCGCGCCGGGCGACACCATTTCGCGGGTCAGCGAGCCCGGGCTGCCCACGGCGGTGACGATGATGTCCGCCCGAAGCGTGTGTGACCGCGGATCGCGGGTCGCTGAATGGCACAACGTGACCGTGGCATTGGCGCTCCGGTCCTTCTGGCAGAGCAGATTCGCCAGCGGCTTGCCGACCGTGGCGCTGCGCCCCAGCACGACCACGTGCCGGCCGGACAGCGGGTAGCCCGAGCGAGTCAGCAGTTCGATGACTCCAGCCGGAGTGCACGGCACCGGCGCGGTGCTCGGGCCGCCGACCACCAGTGATCCGACGTTCTGGAAATGGTATCCGTCGACGTCCTTCTCCGGGCGGGTCCGCTGGAGAATCCGCTCATCCTGGAGCGCTCCCGGCAGGGGCCGCTTGATGAGGATGCCGTGGATGCCGGGATCCTCGTTCAGTTCGTCGATCACCGCGCAGGCTTGCGGGGCGGAGAGATCTCCGGGAAGTTCCACCAGCCGGAAGGCGATGCCGATGCGCCGGCAGCCCCGGCCGAGCATCTTGCCGTAGACCTTCGACGGCGAATCCTCTCCGAACAGCAGCACCGCCAGTCCGGGGGTGACGCCGGCCCGGGACAGCTGCTCGATGCGCGGAAGCAGTGAGGCGTAGATGGCCTCGCAAATCGGGTGCCCGTAAAGGATCTGGGTGGTCTGCGACTTCCGGGACTTCCGGGACATGGGGGCACTTGTAACAGAACCGAACAGTCGGATGAAGGCTCCTGTTTTTTGCTGTCTGAACTTCGGGCGTCTGGTGAGATGGCGGCCTTCGATCTCTTGCGGCCGGGAGCCTGATGAAATGTCCAAACAAGTCAAGACCGTCGTGCTGGACACATTCCCCAACGAGTTCATCGCCGAGGTGCTGGTCGGTTTCCTGAAGGACGAGGGCATCGCGGCCTACGTTTCGGGCGAGAACCTGCAGGATCCGGCGGCCGCAAGCGAGCGGGCCATCGGCAATCTGACCGCCCAGGTCTACGTGGAGGAGAGCTGCCTCGAGGAAGCCAGGAAGGTCCTGGCCGCCGCGCGGGCAGCGGGTCATCTGGCGTCGAGTGGGTCTGGCGAGCCCGGCGACGACGATCCGGTCGGAGAGGGCGACACGGCCGGAGGGGACGACGCGGCCGGAGGGGACGACGCGGATTGATCCGATCGCCGGAACTGGGAATCGGCTGAGGAGCGGCTTGACTATGATGAGGACTGCCCTACCCGGAGGTTCGACCTCATGACGCATCATCTGGCGGCACCAGCACGACGGCTGGCCGTGATTCCATTGCTGCTCGCGGCCGGCTGCGTGTCGAACGGTCAATTCAAGAACGAGGTGGACTCGCTGCGCCGTGAGCTGCGCGAAACACAGGCTCAACTCGACGCGGCCGGCCGGCGGAACGCGCAGTTGGAGTCGTTTCTGTCCGAGTTGTCCGGATTGCCCGAGGAGGTTCGGGCCAACCAGGCGGCCCAGGCGAATCTGCTGGCGCGCCTGGACGACGTGGAGCAGGCCAGGCTGTCCGAACTGAGCCAGCAGTTGAGCAGCCAGGGCGGGCGCCTGGACAGTCTCGCGGCCGACCTCGACCGGCTTTCGAAGCTGCCGCCGATGGAGCTGCTGACCGAACTGGAGCAGGCGGTCTCGGATCTGGTGGGGCAGGTCGAGGTCAACCAACGGCTCACCAACAGCAATCGCGACAACCTGATGACCGTGACGCACGCGCTCGACCGGCACGAGGTCGAGTTCAACCGGCAGATGAAACAGTTGGCCCAGTACGTCCGCGAGCAGTTCATTCCGCTGGCGCGGGGATTGGTGACGCACCTGTACGAGGAGAGCCGGCGCATGACGGCCGGCGCGCAGGAACTCGAGGACTTCGCGCGCCGGGTCGATCCATACAAGTTCACGCACCTTCAGCCGGGATTCACGGATGAGGCGGAACAGCCCAAAACCTCCAAGCCAGAAGACAAAGGCTCGGACGGGGACGACTGACCGGGCCATGCAGGACGAGCACACTGGGCAAGGCGCTGGGGGTGGCCGACCTCCGGCGCGGGAGGTCCCGGACCCGCTGCTCGGCAAGAAGCTGGGACCGTACCGGATCGAGTCCCTGATCGGGGCGGGCGGCATGGGGTTGGTCTACCTGGGCGTGGACGAGGCGCTGCAGCGGCGCGCCGCGATCAAGGTCCTCTCGCTGTTGTCGCCTCGCTGGGTGGCCCGGTTCATCGCCGAGGCGCGCCATCAGGCACGCCTGGACCATCCAAACATCGTCTCAGTGCATGGCGCCGGCATGGCGCGGGTCGGCGGGCTGGAGGTGCACTACATCGCCCTCAAGTACATCGAGGGAAGTTCGCTCGCGGAGGTGGTCCGCGAACAAGGTCCCCTGGAGCCGCTGCAGGCGACCGAGTTGATCCTCGATGCGGCGCGGGGTCTTTACTACGTCCACTCCGAGGGGTTCGTGCACCGGGACGTGAAGCCCAGCAACATCCTGATCGATCTCGGGGAGCGGGCGCTGATTTCCGATTTCGGCGTGTCGCTCAATGAAACCGGGGAGGCCGGGACGGGCACCGGGAGCGAGTTTCTGGGAACCTGGAGCTACGCCTCTCCAGAACAACTGGCCCGCCGGCCGGTCGATGCGCGCTCGGACATCTACTCGTTGGGCGCCACCTATCAGTTCGCGCTGACCGGCGTGGAGGCGGTGGACGAGCGAGCGGCCGGCGAGCGCTCGGGAGTGCGGCGTCTGCCGATCGATCCGGCGCTGCCGCCGCTGGTGCGATTCACGATCGAACAGATGCTGCGGCCGGATCCGGATCAGCGCTTCGGATCGATGCTGGAGTGTATCGAATCGCTGGAGCGCGCGCAGCGATCGCTGACCGGCGCGCGTTCGCCGATGCATTCGGCGCTGGGAGGATCGTCAGGTGGAGGACCGTCCGGGCGATCGACAGCTCGCCGTTGGCTGATGGCCGTCCTGCTGTTGCTTTTGCTCGGCGCGGTGCCGCTGGCCTATCTGCTCGACGAGCTGGTCCGTGAGGATCAGGCGGACGGCAGCCAGGCGACGGCGCTGGTCTCGCCCGATTCCGGAGCGGAGGTTCCTGGGACGGTCCGCGGCGACAGCCCTTCCGATCCGCCCGATGCAGGCGCAACTTCCGAGCCGGCCGGCGGGCCTTCGGAACTGGCGCAGAGGGTGATCGAACTCGAGCTCGAGTTGTTGCCGGAGATGGAGGGCATCCTCGAGCAATCGGGCAAGGAATTCGATCCGGCCACGCTGTTTCGCCGGATCGGCCGGCTGCTGAAGGGGCGCGTCGACCAGCTGGAGCAACGGGCGTTGGAGGCGAACGATACGGAAGCCCTGGAGCTGTTCGATCAACTGGCGGATCAGATCGCGCCCCGGTTGGCCCCGGTGCTCAACGGGCTGGAGGTCGAGACCCGCGATCCGGCCGGCAATCCGTTCTATTTCGATGTGCATCCGATCACGAACCTCCAGTACTTCGCGTTCCTGCAGCGCGTCTTTCTGGAGGACTCGGGGTCGTTCCTGGCCCCGCTCAGGGTCCAGCGAGAGCTGATGAAGGACGTCTGGATCGACTACCAGGACGGCCGGCCGATCGGGCGGCCCCGATTCGGTCAGATGCTCGCATCGCTCGTGGCGCCCAGCACGCTGGCGGTGGAGCGCTTCGCGCAATCGGTCAGCAAACGGCTGCCGACCCGCGACGAGTGGATGGAAGTCATCGGTCCCGCCCTGCTGGTCGGGAAAGCGCTCTACGACCGCGATTTCTACGACCGCGTGACCTGGATCGACGAATACTGGTTCGCCGGAGTCCCCGACCGCCGGCCCGTCTGCTGGCGGCGCACCACGGTGGACTGGCGGCATCGATGCGCGCGGTTGGTGCGCGGGTTCTAGCAAGGCTTCCTTTTGAAGCTGTCTGCCGAGCGAGCCGGCGTTCCGTCAAAGCAACCCAGCCAACTCGAATCAAGAGGCCTTCAGCGAGTTCCTTCTCGGGAACCGCGCGATGAAGGCGGTGCCGCCGTCTTCGCGGGGTTCGAAGTCGATCTGGCCGCCGTGTTCCTCGATGATCGAATGGCAGATCGCCAGGCCGAGTCCGTAGCCGGCGCGCTTGCCTTGCCGCACGCGCCCGCTGAAGAACGGCTCGAAGATGCGGTTCTGGAGTTCCTCCGGCACACCTGGACCCCGGTCGAGGACGAACAGGGCCACGCACTGCTGGTCACCCTGGATGAGCACTTCCACGGTTGAATCGGACGGGGCCCACACCACCGCGTTGCCGACCAGATTGCGGACCACCCGCAGGCAACCCTCGCGATCGGCGAACAGGCCGGTGTTGCCGGACGAACGCACCTCCACCGTGACGCCCTTGCGCGCCGCCTCGCGCTTCAGGCCCTCGAGCCGAAGGCGCGCCTCCGCGGCCAGATCGAAGTATTCCGTGCGCAGCTCCTGGCGATCGGGATCGGTCGTGCGGCAGTAGGCCACCAGGTTGTCCACCGCATCGGACAGCTCGCGCAAGTCCTCGAGATTGCTGCGCAGTAGTTGCTGGTACTCCACCACCGTGCGCTCGGAGAGCAAGGCGACTTCGGTTTCGCCCAGCAGGTTCTGCAGCGGCGAACGAAGTTCGTGAGCCAACCCGGCCGTGAACGTGTGCATGCTGTCCATGGCCAGTTGGATCCGCTCCAACATCTTGTTGAAAGCGGTCGCGACCTCACGCACTTCGTCCGGAGCGCCCTGCAATTCGATGCCGCTCGACTGGCTCGGGGACTCGACCCCCTGGGCGTGCGCGATCACCTCTCTCAGACCCTTGAGCCCCCGGTGGGCCGTGAACCACCCCGCCAGCCCCGACAGCGCCACCGCCACCAGGAAGGTCAGGAAAGCGGTCCAGAGATACTCGTAGATCGCCGTGACCTCGTCGCCGGTATCGACCAGCACCTCGATCGTGGCCGGCGGATCGTCGATCGCCCGCGCGTCGGCCGCCACCCGGCGCGAGAAGAAGTGATCGTCCCAGGCCAACTCCGACCCGATCGGACCGCCGAGCCGTTCGAGCAGCCGGCCCTCGCCCTCCTCCGCGATCAGGCGGCCGGATCGCGTCCACACGCGCGCCGCGACCAGCTTCTCGCCGCTGACGTCGATGGTGTCCCGGACCGACTGCGAAATGGCGGACTCGGAACGGTTGCCGGTGACGATGTTGAGTTCCAGCTCTTCCAGCTCATGCTCCAGGAACTTGCGCGTCTCCTGGCGCAGGCG
>Ga0326597_10008945_pt1 | contig 13467 bp, 12 predicted proteins | sample RVTome_12_FD_203789 | JGI IMG/M metagenome (GOLD analysis project Ga0326597, IMG submission 203789) | Soil microbial communities from uranium-contaminated site in the Upper Colorado River Basin, Wyoming, United States - RVT100D185 | ecosystem: Environmental > Terrestrial > Soil > Contaminated >... | reverse complement strand
AGCGGCTCAAGGAGGCGGCGGAGAAGGCCAAGTGCGAGCTCTCCACCACGGTGGAGACCGAGATCAATCTTCCCTTCGTCACCGCCGACGCCTCGGGGCCCAAGCACCTCTCGCTCAAGCTGACCCGAGCCAAGCTCGAGCAGCTCGTGGGCGACCTCCTCGAGAAGACCATGGGCCCGGTCCGCCAGTGCCTGAAGGACGCCGGGGTTGAGCCGAAGGACGTCGACGAGGTCGTGATGGTGGGGGGCTCCACGCGCATCCCGCGGGTCCAGCAGCTCGTCAAGGAGCTCTTCGGGAAGGAGCCCCACAAGGGGGTCAACCCCGACGAGGTCGTCGCGGTGGGGGCGGCGATCCAGGCCGGCGTCCTCGCCGGAGACGTGAAGGACCTGCTGCTGCTCGACGTCACCCCGCTCTCGCTCGGGATCGAGACGCTCGGCGGGGTGATGACGACCCTGATCGAGCGCAACACCACGATCCCGACGCGCAAGAGCGAGGTGTTCTCGACGGCGTCGGACAGCCAGACCCAGGTCGAGATCCACGTGCTGCAGGGCGAGCGGCCCATGGCCGCCGACAACCGCACGCTGGGCAAGTTCCACCTCGTCGGCATCCCGTCCGCTCCCCGCGGCGTGCCCCAGATCGAGGTGACGTTCGACCTTGACGCCAACGGGATCGTCAACGTCTCGGCCAAGGACCGGGCGACCGGGAAGAGCCAGGCCATCACCATCACCGCCTCCTCGGGCCTCGCCAAGGAAGAGGTGGAGCGGATGGTCACCGACGCCCAGACGCACTCCGACGAGGACAAGCGCCGTCGCGAGGAGACCGAGGTCAGAAACCACGCGGACTCGCTCGTCTACTCGACGGAGAAGACGCTCCAGGAGAACCGCGAGAAGCTGCCGGCCGAGGAGGCGGAGGCGGTCGACAAGGCGCTCGAGGCCGCGAAGAAGGCGCTGGCCGAGGGCACCGTCGATGACATCCGCCAGTCGCAGGACGAGCTGACGAAGGCCTCCCACCGGCTCGCCGAGGTCCTCTACAAGCAGGCTCCCGGCCCGCAGCCGGACGCCGCGGGCGAAGCCGCTCCCGGGGGCGGTGACGGCCGGGGCGAGGGCGACGTGGTGGATGCCGAGGTCGTCGACAAGGAATAGCGATGGACCTGTACGGGGTGCTCGGAGTGCGCCGGGGAGCCACCGCCGCCGAGATTCGGCGTGCGTGGCAGCGCAAGTCTCGCGCCCTGCACCCGGCCCTCAACCCGGGTGATCCCGTGGCCGAGGACGCGTACCGCGGGGCGGCCCGCGCGTTCGAGGTGCTCTCCGATCCGAAGCGCCGCGCGGCCTACGACCGCGGCGAACTCGACCCCGAGCCGGTGGCGCCCGTCGCCGAGGGCGGGTTTCAGGGATTCGACTTCTCGGTGCGCGTGCGGACGGAGCGGGTCTCGTTCCGCGAGATCTTCGAAACCGGCCCCCCCGGCGGGGGAGGGGCGGGAGCGGCCCGCGGCGAGGATCTCGAGCAGGCCACGCGCGTGAGCTTCGAGGAATCGATGATGGGTGCGACCCGGCGGGTGCACCTTGTGCGCCACGAGACGTGTCGTTCGTGCGGAGGCGGCGGCGAGGTGGAGGTCGATCCCGTGCCCTGTCCGCGTTGCGGGGGCAGCGGTCAGGTCCGCGGCAGCCGCGGGCACATGATCTTCTCCCGGCCCTGCGCGCAGTGTCGGGGAAGCGGGGCCCTGCGGCACCGGACCTGCCCCCAGTGCTCCGGCGAGGGGCGCGCGTTCACGAGCGAGTGGCTCGAGCTTCGCATTCCGCCGGGGGTGGGCGACGGGAGCCAGGTGAAGCTTCCCGGAGCGGGCAACGCCGGTCGGCGCGGCGGCCCTCCCGGCGACTTCGTCCTCACCGTCGAGGTGGAGAAGCACTCCGTGTACCGGCGCGAGGGCGACGACCTGCACTGCGTGGTCGCGGTGGGCATGGTCGAGGCGGCGATGGGCGGCCACGTCGAGGTGCCCACGCCGGACGGACCGGTCACGATCGAGGTCCCAGCCGGGACCCAGAACGCGCAGCGGTTCCGGCTGCGCAAGCGCGGTGCTCCCCGGCTCGGAGGAAAGGAGCGGGGCGACCTCTGGGTGGAGGCGCGGGTGGTGATCCCCGCCGCGACCGACGATCGGGCCCGGGCCCTGCTGCGCGAGCTGCGAGGGCTCCTGCCGGCGGTGGAGTCGTCGGAGACGCAAGAGGCGGAGCCGGAGCGGGCTCCGGGGAGCTGAGCGATGCCACGACGGGCGGCGAGGGCCGAGGACTCACGCGATCGCGCGGCGGCCGGCAGCGCGCGCTACTACATGATCAGCGTGGTCGCGAAGTCCTACGGGATCCATCCCCAGACGCTTCGGTTGTACGAGCGCGAGGGTCTGTTGAAGCCCTCGCGCACCGAGGGGAACACTCGGCTCTACTCGGAGGACGACCTGCGCCAGCTCGAGGTGATCCTCAACCTCACCCGCGAGCTCGGCGTGAACCTCGCCGGCGTCGAGATCGTCCTCAACATGCGGCGCAAGATGGAGCAGATGCAGCAGGAGGTGAGCGAGTTCGTCGACTGGGTGCGGGAGGAGCTCGCCCGGGCCGCCCAGGAGGGATGGCAGGAGCGCCTCCAGGAGGCCCTCGTCCGCCTCCCCCCGTCTCCGCTCGCCCGACCCGCGGAGAAGGAGACCGAGCAGGCCCGCTGAGCGCAGCCGTGATCTCTCAGCTCAGTCGAACAGCGCTCGTCTCCGGGACGGCGAGACGCTGACGCGGCGCCTTGGCGCGCGCTTGCTCACTGGCGGGTCGACGACCCTGGCTGTTCAGAAGAGGGCGTCGTGACGACGCGAAACCCCTCGAGCTCGACGTGGAGGGGACTGCGCGAGGTGTTGACGGCGGCGACGCCCACCTGCATGCGCCGGGGAAACTTGCCGCGGATCTGTCCGGCCCGTTTCCAGTCGGAGCCCCGACGCCTGTAGTAGGCGCGCAGGCCCCACCCGCTGCGCTCGATCTTGAGGTCGATCGGCGGGCCCGCTCCGCGACCCGCGGTCCTCCCGAAATCGGTCAGGCGCCCGCGGGTTCGCAGCTCGAACAGCGTGTAGACCTGGCGCCCCCCGTCCAGGTCCATGAGCGCGGCGGCCTCCAGCCGAACGTAGTTGCCTCCGTCGATCCAGAGCAGCAGTCCTGCTCCGTTGAACGCGGCACGCGTTCCGGGGATGGCCGAGTCCTTTCCCGGTCGCAGCGGGGTGAGCACCGAGACCTCCGCCACGAAATCGCCTTCCACCGACTGCAGCAGCCTCGGCGCCGCCATCTCGGCGATCTCGACGCTGAGGTCGTAGGGTCCTCCGGGCACGTCGATCACGAGGGTTGTGTCCTGCGTCGTCACACGAGAGGCGCCCGAGGGATCGACGAGCTCGCCCCAGCCCTCGACCCGGCTTTCCACCGCTCTGCCCTCGATCGTCGAGACCCGCTCGTAGCTCGCCTCGTACCCGCTCGCGCACGCCTTGCGGTGGAGTTCGAGGGCACGGTCGGGACCGCCGGTGCCCCCCCGGCCCATCTCCACGAGGGCGCCGAGGGCGCCGCACGCTCGGGCGTCGCCGAACTCGCAGGAGCTCGCGAGGAGAGTCGCTGCCCGGGAGTCGGCCTCCGCGGAGCCCGAGGTCACGAGGGCGAGCGCCTCGTGTGTGCAGCCGGCGGCGAGGCCCGCGGTGCAAGCCCGGTGGAAGAGGCCCAGAGCGCGGTCGGTCGACCGCTCGACTCCGAGGCCCGAGTGGTAGCGCGTCCCGAGCTCGACGCAGGCCTTGCCGTCGCCCGCGGCGCACGCCTCGTCCTGCACGCTCGCGGGGACCTCCGCCGCGACGCGCTCGAGGAGCTCACGCGCCTCTCTCCGGTCGGACGGGTTGCGGTGAGAGGAGGAGGGCCCGGTCCGCCTCAGCCCGGGCCTCCTCGAACCGCCCTGCCCTCTCGAGCACTCGCGCCAGTACCGTCCGGTGGTCGGCGTTCGACGGCTCGAGCGTGGTTGTCCGGAGGGCGAGGGCGAGCGCGTCGTCGAGCTCCGCCTCGCGACCCAGCAGGACGCGCGCGAGCTGGGTGTGGGTCGGGGCGTAGTCCGGCCCGAGCTGGACGGCCCGACGCAGGTGGAGGAGCCCGGGTGACCCGGGGGCGGCGGACGATCCCTCCTGGCTCAGCCGGGCCAGCGCCGGCGTGTAGCTCGCGGGAAGGGAGTCGGGCGCGAGGCGCACCGCTTCCTCGGCAGGCTCCACCGCCTGCTCGAGCCGAGGGCCTTCTCGACGTCGACGGGATCGAAGCCGGCCGCGCGGAGCGCCGCCTCGGAGTTCATGCTCGCGGTCAGGTGTCGGAACAGGTTGCCCACGGACTCGGCCCGGTCTCACGCTGGTCGATCATGAAGTAGTGCACGAGCGCCCAGGACTCGGCGTAGAACAGGGTCGCCCGGTGCTCCTCCGAGTACTCGGGAGGGTGGCGGCCGACGGCGAAGAGCTGGGGGAGCGGCATGAGCGTGTTCACGCGCAGGCGCCCGACGTGTCCGGCGAGCGGCCGGCCGATCTCGACGTAGCCGGAGCGCACGGCGCTTCCCCCGAACAGCTCGGCGAGTCCCTCGTTCATCCAGAGCGGCAGGCGCTCGAAGTTGAGGTCGAGGACGAGGTGGGCGTACTCGTGAAACAGGATGTGGAGGGCCTCGTCGTCGCGCCCCTCCACCAGGTCGGCGCGCACCGCGATGTAGTAGCGTGCCAGCCCCGGCGAGAGGAATCCCGCGAGGGACACCCTTCCCCGCCGACCCGAGCCCGGCTGCAGCTCCTGGAGCCCCTTCTCGTCGCGCGGGGCGAGGATGACGAGGGGAGCGCCAGGATCGATTCGCGCCCACGGCCAGACCACCGCGAACGCCGCACGGACCTGCTCGAATCTCTCGCCGACGCGGCGGGCCGCCTTCTCTCCCGCGTCGGAGTACACGACGAAGTGGGGCGCGCGGACCTCGACGGCACGCTCAGCAGGCCAGACGCCCGCGGCGCCGCCCAGGGGCAAGACCGTCACGAAGGCGAAGCGCGCCCCAATTCCCCTGGCTCCGGCCCGAGCATAGAGAGGCCGCCCTCCGGGTTCAAGCCCGATCTCCCGCGGTCGGCGCTCGCTCGAGCGGGCGTGAGGGCAGCAGGTCGAGCAGACCCTCCGGGCGCGGACTATAATCATGGTTTCCGCACGAGGTTCGATTGAGCGCGCGCTCCAAGACCCGCCGCACCCCTCCCCCGGAGAACAAGGCGGAACCAAGGCGAGAGCGCGCCCTGGCCGGCGACAGCCTGAACCACTACATCCGCGAGATCGCCAAGTTCAAGCCGCTCACGGCGGACGACGAGAAGGAGCTCGGGCGCCTCATCCAGCAGGGCGACCAGGAGGCGGTGAAGCGCCTCGTGGAGTCGAACCTGCGCTTCGTGGTGCACTACGCCAAGCGCTATCGCGGCCTCGGACTGGCCTACATGGACCTCATCCACGAAGGGAACCTGGGACTGATGGAGGCGGCCAAGCGGTTCGATCCCGGGCGCAACGTCAAGTTCATCTCGTACGCTGTGTGGTGGGTGCGTCAGGCGATCCTGCACGCCCTCTCCGAGCACGCGCGGGTGTTCCGGCTGCCCCAGAAGCTGTCGGGGCAGGTCTCGAAGATGCAGGCCCTGCGGGAGAGGCTCAAGGGCGAGCTGGAGCGAACTCCGACGGTGGAGGAGCTGGCGGTGCGCGCCGAGCGCACGGCGCGGGACGTCGAGATGCTGCTCCTCGCCGCGGGCGACGACGTCTCGCTCTCGGCGGCGGTGGGGGAGGAAGGCGGCCTCGAGCTCGGCGACACCCTCGAGCAGGAGATCATCCCGTCCGTCGAGGTCGAGATGATCCGCTCGTCGTTCGAGCGGCGGATCCAGGACATGGTCGCCGATCTCGACGAGAAGGAGCAGGACGTCATCCGCCGGCGCTTCGGTCTCGACGGCGAGGAGCCGAAGACGCTGCAGGAGATCGGCGAGGAGCTGGGGCTCAGCCGGGAGCGGATCCGCCAGATCGAGAGCCGGGCCAAGGAGAAGCTGCGGCGGAGCCGGGAGGCCCAGGGGCTTCGGGGGTACCTGAACTGATGTGTTGTCACAGAGGGTGTGCCTGTGGCAGACACGACTCTGCCGACGCTACGGGAGGGGGCGCATGAGCTGCGAGCGGTGCCACGGGACGGGCTTCGAGATCGTCGAGCGGGACGGGCGCGAGTTCGCCCAGCCCTGTCCCTGCCGCAAAGGGGCCTCGAGCAAGGGTGTCGAGGACTCCCTGTCCCGCTGCCGCATCCCCCCGCGCTACGAGCACTGCACGCTCGAGAGCTTCGAGCCAGGAAGCACGTCGCTGCGGGCCGCCCTCGAGAAGGCGGTGGCGTTCTGCGAGAGCTATCCCCACCTCGGCGCCGACGAGGGCCTGGGGCTGCTGTTCACCGGTGACAACGGCGTCGGCAAGACCCACCTCGCGGCGGCGGTGCTGCGGGAGCTCGTGACGCGCAAGGGCGCGAGCGGCCAGTTCTGGGACTTCCACGAGCTCATCCGCGAGATCAAGTCCTCCTACGATCCCGAGACGAAGACGACCGAGCTCATGGTCCTCCAGCCGGTGGTGGAGGCGGACGTGCTCGTGCTCGACGATCTCGGGGCCTGGAAGATGACGGACTGGATGAACGACACCCTGTTCTTCGTGCTCAACGGCCGCTACATGGCCAAGCGCCCGACCGTCATCACCACCAACTACCAGGACGTGACGCGGGAAGAGGTGCTGGCGGCCGACCCCCTGCGGCGCCGCGAGTTCCTGGTGGAGCGGATCGGGCAGCGGCTGCGCTCGCGCCTCATGGAGATGTGCCTGGTCGTGCGCATCCAGGGCAGCGACCATCGTCAGGCCCGGCAGCAGGCGAACCAGGTCGCCCTGCGCCGGCCTTGACCGCGCCCCTCGAGGGCCCGCTCGGCCTCTACGTCCACGTCCCCTTCTGCGAGGCGAAGTGCACGTACTGCCACTTCGCCATCGACCCCCGGCGCCCGGGAGAGGATCGACAGGAGCGCTACCTGCGCGTTGTCCTCCGCGAGATGGAGCAGGCGGAGCCCGGCCCGTCCGACACGCTCTACTTCGGGGGCGGGACCCCCAGCCTCATGTCGGTGGACCGGCTCGGCCACATCGTGAAGGCCGCGCGCTCGCGCTTCTCCCTCGCCCCGGGGGCGGAGGTGACGGTCGAGGCCAACCCCCGCGACCTCGACGAGGCGGGCTACCGGTCGCTCCTCGCCGTCGGCGCCAATCGCCTGAGCCTCGGCGTGCAGTCCTTCGACGACGGCGTGCTCGTGGAGATGGGCCGCCACCACACGAGCGCGGACTCGGCGCGCGCGGTGGAGGCCGCCCGCGCCGCCGGATTCGGAAACGTCTCGCTGGACCTCGTGCTCGGCTGGCCGGGCGAGACCGCCGAGCGCTGGCGGCGGGCTCTCGACGCGCTCGCCTCTCTCGCCCCCGAGCACGTGAGCCTCTATGTCCTCGAGGTCGACGGGAAGACCGTGCTCACCCATCGTCAGAAGCGCGGAGCGCTCGTGCTCCCCGACGACGACCTCGTGGCCGACCTGTACCTCGAGACGGTGGAGCACCTCGGGGCCCAGGGCCTCGCGCGGTACGAGATCTCGAACTTCGCCCGCGCCGGCTTCGCCTCGCGCCACAACCGCAAGTACTGGGACGAGTCGGCGTTCCTCGGCTTCGGGATGGCGGCCCACAGCTTCCGCGGTGGACGTCGTTTCTGGAACCTCGACCGCTTCGCGCCCTACTGCCGCGCGATCGAGGAAGGGGGAACCGCCGTGGCGGGAGAGCGCCTTCTCGGCGACCGCGAGTCGGCCCAGGAGGCTCTGTTCACGGGCCTGCGTCGGGCGGAGGGCGTCGACCTCGCGGAGTACCGCCGTCGCCACCGGCTCGACCCGCTCGTCGCGTGGGAGCAGGGCCTCGGCGAGGCCGAGGCGGCGGGGCTCGTCGAGGTGGACGGACAGAGACTGCGGTTGACGGATCGGGGCGTGCTCGTCTCGAACGAGGTGTTCCAGCTGTTCGTCTAGCGTCGCGTCGGTTTCGCGCTATGCTGGCTCCCGCGCCGCGAGCGGGAGATCGCGGGTCCGCTGCGGAGTGCAATCAATGAAGACACTTGCGCTGAGCGTGCTGATCGCGCTTCTCGCGGGAGCGGCAAGCGCGCCCGGGTCCCCGGTGGAGCACGGGGGGGACTGGCCCTCGTCGACGCCCGAGGAGCAGGGCATGGACGGCCGGGTGATCGAGGCGCTGAGCCGGGAATTCGCGGACGGCCGTCACGGCTACGTCGACGGGATGCTGGTCGTCCGGCACGGTCACGTGGTCTTCGAGGCATCGTATCGTCACGACTACGCGAAGCTGTTCGAGGGCAAGGGTCCAGGCGGGATGTACAACTACTACGACCCCGACTGGCACCCCTACTACAGGGGCAGCGACCTGCACACCCTGCAGTCCGTGAGCAAGAGCGTGACGTCAGCGCTCGTCGGGATCGCCATCGCGCGCGGCGAGCTGCCGGGGGTTGACGCGAAGGTGAGCCGGTATTTCGAGGGCTTCCGGGTGGGAGAGGATCCGCGCCGGGCCCGCACGACGCTTCGGGACCTGCTCACGATGACGTCGGGCATCGAGTGGGACGAGGAGACGGTCAGCTACACGGATCCCCGCAACAGCTGCGCGGCCATGGAGGCCTCCGCGGACTGGGTCCAGTACGTGCTCGACCGACCCATGGCCCGAGAACCCGGGGAGGTGTTCGTCTACAACAGCGGCGTGACGGTGCTCCTCGCCCAGGTCCTGAGGTCGGCCACGGGGATGCAGGCCGACGACTACGCCGCCTTGCACCTGCTCCGGCCCCTGGGCATCGAGCGCTTCTACTGGAAGCGGACGCCGACCAGGGTGCCCGACACCGAGGGGGGGCTCTACCTCGCCCCGCGCGACCTGGCGAAGATTGGCGCTCTCTACCTCAACGACGGGGTCTGGAACGGCCGGCGGCTGCTGCCGGAGGGCTGGGCCCGGGAGTCCACCGCTCCCCGTGTCGAGACCGAGCCGGACGCGCCCCGGCCCGTGAAGTACGGCTATCAGTGGTGGGCGCTGCCCGATCCGAAGGCGGCGAGCGACCCGGCGTTCGCGGCGTGGGGCTACGGAGGGCAGGTCCTGATCGTGGTACCCGACGAGGACGTCGTGGCCGTCTTCACGGGATGGAACATCTACGACAAGCCCTCGCTCTCGCCGCTCTTCGCCCTCGACCGCGTCCTCGCCGCGGTGAGGCCACCGGCGGCCCCGCGAGCCGAGTGATCCGTCGGGGGGACCCGTCGCGAAGCGGACAACCCGCCGCCAGCCGGCGACCGTCGAATCCGTGCGGGCCACCTCGATGCAGGCCCCGACCTCGATGACGCGACGTCAGTGGCGCTCGGCGCCTTAGTGCCGTATCTGCTCGCCGGGGAAGACCTCACCCGCGATGACCACGCGCTCGCAGTGGCTGGTGTACTCGAAGGGATCGCCGTCGTAGAGGGCGAGGTCGCCGTCCTTCCCGACCTCGAGGGACCCAATGCGGTCGTCGATTCCCAGGAGGCGCGCCGCGTCGATGGTGACGGCGGCGAGGGCGCGCACCCGGCCCAGCCCCCGAGCGGCGGCGAGGGCCGCTTCGAAGAGCACCACCCGGGTCTTGGGCACGTAGTCCTCGAAGCCGCTCTGCAGCGCGATCGGGATGCCGGCGTCGGCCAGTCGCGCCGCGGTCCGCATGGACAGGTTCTCGGTCTCGCCCACCGCCCGCCCCATCGTGGGGTGGACGATCACCGGCACCCCGGCCGCCCGGATCTCGTCGATGAGGAGGTGGGCGTCGGCGGCGCCGTCGAGGACGAGGCGGAAGCCGAACTCCCCCTGCAGGCGCAGCGCGGTCATGATGTCCTGGTGGCGCTGGGCGGTGACGAGCAGGGGCAGCTCGCCGGTGAGGACCCGCCCCAGTGCCTCGAGCCGGAGGTCGCGCGGCACGGGCTCACTCTCCTTCGCGCGCTCGCGTTTCGCGGCATACTCGCCCGCCTTCACGAGATCCGCGCGCAGCATCGCGGCCAGCTTGCCGCGGGTGCCGGGCGCCTTGCCCTTCTCCTCCACCACCGCGGACTCGCCCAGGGTCGCGGCGATCATCGCCACCGGAACGACGACCGCCTCCTCCACCGTCTCGCCCCGGGTCTTCGCCACGAGCGTCTGCCCGGACACGAGCGCCCCCGGCCCGTGGCCGGTGTGGATCGTCGTCACCCCGAAGCCGCGGATCCACGCGACGAGCCGCTCCCGCGCGTCGTAGGCGTCGATGGCGCGCAGCTCGGGCTGGACCGGGCTCGACCGCTCGAGCTGGTCCTGGTCGTGGGGCTGGTTGAGGTAGCCGGAGAGACCGACGACCGAGTGGGCGTCGATCAGCCCGGGGGTGACGACGGCGGCCTCGAGGACCTGCGCTCCGGGAGGCACCGAGGTTCCCGCGGCGGGGCCCACCGCGACGATGCGGCCGTCCTCGACGACCACGACCCCGCCCTGGATCGGCTCCCCCGCCATCGTGTAGACCGTACCCGCCTTCACCACCAGCGGCGCCGCCTCGATCCCGCTCGGAGCGGCGCAGACCGCAGCGGCCGCGCCGACCGCCAGGGCCACCGCCGTCCGTCCGTGGGCCGCGGGCCTCACCTCTCACCCCCGCCCTCGAGACACGCGAGGGCCTCCTGGCGAGGCTGGCCGGCGCCGTAGCCGCCGTCCGCGATCCTCTCGTCCTCGGGCCGCTCCAGGTCGAAGACGCGATTGCCCTCGACCCAGGTCTCGAGCACGCGCGTGTAGACGCTGAGGGGGTCGCCCGACAGCACCACGAAGTCGGCGTCCTTGCCCGCCTCGAGGGACCCGATCCGGTCCTGGAGGTCGAGCATGCGGGCCCCCGCCATCGTCATTCCATAGAGCGCGCCCTTCCGGCTCATGCCGGCGCGGACGGCGAGACCGGCCGACCGCAGGAACAGGCGGGAGTCCGTGATCCAGTCGTCGGTGTGGAAGCCGACGAGCGCTCCTCTCTCCTCGAGGGCGCGCCCGTTGCCGAACGCGACGTCCATCGTCTCGAGCTTGCCGCCGGGGGAGTCGACGACGATGATCGACGACGCCACGCCCGCGGCGGCGATCTCGTCGGCGACCTTCCACGCCTCGCTCACGTGCTGCAGCACGAGGCGGAAGCCGAACTCCTTCTGCAGGCGCAGCACGGTGAGGATGTCGTCGTGGCGGTGGGTGTGGTGGTGGACGACGCGCCGGCCGTCGAGCACCTCGAGGAGCGCCTCCAGCCGCAGGTCGCGATCGGGTCGCTTGCTGGAATCGTCGCCGGCCGCCTCGAGCTTGCGCCGGTACTCCTGCGCTTCCACGAACGCCGCGCGCACGAGCGCCGCCGACTTGCCGCGGGTCCCCGGGAACGGGGGGTCGCGCCGCGAGTTCGTGCCGTTGGCCATCTTCATGCCTCCGGCCACCCGGCCGTCCGCGGTGCGGATCAGGAGGTCCTCGATGGTGTCCCCCGCGCGCAGCTTCAGATAGACGGTCCGACCGCTCATCAGGTGGCCCGAGCCGGGCATCACGTTGACCGTGGTGATCCCGCCGGCGCGCGCGCGCTGGAAGCCGGCGTCCCGGGCGTTGATCGCGTCGAGAACGCTCGTGTCGGGCTGGATGGGAGCCGAGCCGTCCGCGGCCCTGCCCCCGCCGATGTGGCTGTGGGTGTCCACCAGCCCCGGCAGGATCACCTTGCCCGCCACGTCGTGCACGGTCGCCCCCGCCGGCACGCTCACCGCCCCGGCGGGGCCGATGGCCCGGATCGTCCCGCCCTCGATCACGAGAACGCCGTCTTGCACCGGCTCGCCGACGATCGGCACGAGGCGGGCGCCGACGAAGGCGTGCGTCGGCTCGGCGGCCCCCGCTCCCGCGGCCATTGTCACGGCCGCGAGCAGGAAGAGCCCGCGTCTCACCCCGGCATGCCTCATGGTGCTCACTCCTCGTCCCGCCGCGAAAGGGAGAGATCGTACCAGACGAGTGCCTCTCCTCCGCGCGGGCGGGGCTGCCCGGCCTGGTCGGTCGCGAATTTGTTTGAACCCCGGAGGGGGTCTCGAGCGTCTTAGCGTGTGAGCGTTGGAGAAAGGATGTCCCCATTCATGCGCAAGGGATTGATCGCCACCGGGGTCATTGTGATCGTCGGGGGCGCTGCCGCGGCCCTGTACAGCAAGGCCAAGTCCAACGGTGACAGCGCCTTCAAGACCGTGAGCGTCGTTCGTGGCTCCGTCACCGAGAAGGCCCTGGCGATCGGCGCGATCCAGCCCGAGCGGGAGATCGCGGTCAAGAGCAAGATCTCGGGCATCGTCAAGACGTCGTTCCGGGAGGTCGGCGACGCGGTCCGGCCCGGAGACCCCCTCTTCGAGATCCTGCCCGACCCGACGCCGATGGAGCTCACCGAGGCCCGCCGCGAAGCCGAGATCGCCCGGAACGTCTTCGACCAGGCCCGCAAGAAGCACGAGCGGTCGCGGGCGCTCCAGGAGGAGGGAATCCTCGCCGCCCAGGACTGGGACCAGGCGGAGAAGGACGTCCAGGACGCGAGGATCCGCCTCGAGCTCGCCGACGAGAGGCTGGCCCTCATCGAAAAGGGTCGCGTGAAGACCACCCGGATGTCGGTGGAGTCCGTCATCCGCGCTCCCATCGCCGGCACCGTGCTCGAGCTGCTCGTCCACGAGGGCGATCCCGTGGTGCCCCTGACCTCGTACCAGGCGGGGACGGCGCTCACCAACCTCGCCGACATGAGCACCCTCATCTTCAAGGGGACGGTCGACGAGATCGACGTCGGCAAGCTCCGGGAGGGGATGCCGGCCCGGATCAAGATCGGGGCCATTCCCGAGGCGAAGGTCGAGGGGAAGATCGACAAGATCGCTCCCAAGTCGAAGACGGCCGAGGGGGCGACGCTCTTCGACATCGAGATCCGGCTGCAGCCCGCCGAGGACGTCGTCCTCCGCGCCGGTTACTCCGCCAACGCCGAGATCGCCGTCCGCGAGAAGGACGACGTGCTGCTCGTCCCGGAGCGCCTGGTGACGTTCGCCGACGGCAAGGCCAGCGTCGAGGTCCCGGGGGCGAAGGTGAAGGACCCCCCGGTGAAGAAGGACATCGAGTTTGGACTCTCCGACGGCATGAACCTCGAGGTCGTCGCCGGCCTCGACGAGAACGCGCTCGTCGTCGAGCGGCCTCCGAAGAAGATCGAGTAGTCGCCTGCGGACCTTGCCTTTGCCAGCAGCGAGGACTCCTTGAGCTCCCTGTCCTTCCTCCGCCAGATGCTGCAGGACATCCGCCACCAGAAGGTGCGGACGCTCCTGACCCTCTTCGGGATCACGTGGGGCACCGTGTCGGTGGCGCTCCTCGTGGCCTTCGGCGAGGG
>Ga0326597_10008944_pt1 | contig 13468 bp, 12 predicted proteins | sample RVTome_12_FD_203789 | JGI IMG/M metagenome (GOLD analysis project Ga0326597, IMG submission 203789) | Soil microbial communities from uranium-contaminated site in the Upper Colorado River Basin, Wyoming, United States - RVT100D185 | ecosystem: Environmental > Terrestrial > Soil > Contaminated >... | reverse complement strand
TCTGGCGGTAGCGGTGACGTTCCAGTCGGCCTTCTCGAGCGCGCGAATAATGAAGTTGCGCTCAAAGGTCGAGACGGCTCGCTCGAGTAGCTTGTCCGACTTGGGTTCGGAGGCGTTGAGCTGGGCCACATGGAGTTCGTACGGGAGGTCTTCGTCGGTAATCCATTTCTTGTCCGACACGGCGACCAGGCGCTCGATCAGGTTCTCGAGCTCTCTGATGTTCCCCGGCCACCAGTAGGCGCCGAGGATGCGGAGCGTCGAGTCGGCGATTCCCTCGATGTGCTTCCTGAACTTCAGGTTGTAGCGGCGTAGAAAGAAGCGGGCCAGGTCCGGCAGATCCTCGATCCGTTCGCGCAGCGCTGGCATCCTCATCGGGATCACGTTCAGGCGGTAGTAGAGGTCCTCGCGGAATGTGCCCGCCTTGATCGCCTTTTCGAGGTCGACGTTGGTGGCGGCGATCAGACGGAAGTTGGTCTTGATCGGATGCGTTCCCCCGATCCGCTCGATCTCTCCCTCCTGCAGCGCCCGGAGCAGTTTGGCCTGTAACTCGTAGCGCAGGTCACCCACCTCATCTAGAAACAGCGTGCCGCCCGCGGCCAGCTCGAACTTGCCCAGTTGCTGCCGGATGGCTCCGGTGAAGGAACCTTTCTCGTGCCCGAACAGGGTGCTCTCGACAAGATCGCGCGGAATAGCGGCGAGGTTCACGGCCACAAAGGGGGCGTCCGGAAGGTTCGCCCCGCGGTGTACGAGCCGCGCCAGGAGCTCCTTTCCCGTGCCGCTCTCTCCGAGGATGAGCACCGTGGCGGAAAGCGTCGCCACTTTCTGCACCAGGTCGACGACCTCTCGTGTCCGCCGACTCGGTCCGACAATGAACTCCCGATCGACCTGCTCGGAGACCTCCGCCCGAAGGCGGACCACGTCGCGGTTGAGGTCCTGATGTTCGCTGGCCTTGGCAACGAGAGCGCGGACCGCTTCGGCGTCGAAGTCCTTGGAGATGTAGTGATAGGCGCCCTGGCGGATGGCCTCGATCGCCGCGTCGAAGTCTCTCACGGCGGAGGTGATGATGGCCTCCACCGTCGGGTAGTTCTCTCTCGCGATCTTGAGGACATCGATTCCGCTGATGCCCGGCAGGCGAACGTCGAGCAACATCAGCTCGACATCCTCCTTCTCCATGACCTGCAAGGCGGCTTCGCCCGTGGCGACCCGAAGGACGCGGAAGTCACGCTTGAGGATGGCAGCGAGATCCTCCCGCATCCCCTCGTCATGATCGACGACCAGGATGGTTTTGGAGCGGTCGGACATGCGCGTTGCGAGTATAGCGCGCTCCTGGACGCTGCCAAATGTCGCCGGATAGGGTAAATTTGGAAGGTCTGACTAGCGCGTGATGATTTTTCTCTGGCTTATCGTGAGCGCGTCACTGTGCGTCGCGTTCTTAGCCTGGAGTCAGGCGAGACGGACGGCCGCGCAGCTCTCCCAACTGTCGGAAATGTACTGGGAGCTGCGATACCAGCACGGCGAGCTTCGTGTCCAGATGCAGCGCGCATCCGGGGAAACACCGCCTGCGCCGCCAGAGGCTCCGACCTCTGCGTCGGTAGGCGAATCATTCGTACCGCTCAGCTCACTCAAGCGCTGACGGCGGTTCAGCAGGAGCCCTCATTGCCAGGTCCATATGATGTCGTCGTCATCGGTGCGGGTACGGGCGGGTACGTCGCTGCCATCCGATCAGCCCAGCTCGGCAAGAAGGTGGCGGTGGTCGAGAAGCAGGAGTCGCTCGGGGGTACCTGCCTCATCTGGGGATGTATTCCAACCAAGGCCTTACTCGAGCATGCCCACGCCTTCAACGTCGTCAAGGCGTCAGACGAGTGGGGCATTGCCATCCCGTACGGGGCCCCTGCCGTGGACATGCGGCAGGTGCACGCCCGCAAGAACAAGGTCGTCAGCGGATTGACCAAAGGTGTGGAGTTCTTGTTCAAGAAGAACCGGATCGACCGGATCAGTGGTACCGCGAGGCTGGCTGGCAATGGGCGAGTGGATGTCTTCGAAGGAGACAAACAGTCACTCGAATCGCGAGAGATCATCGTCGCGACCGGGTCTTCGCCGCGCGGCGTTCCAGGTATCGCGATCGATCACCACCGAATCATCACGAGTGACGACGCCATCCACCTTGCACAGGTGCCGGCGTCGCTCGTGGTTCTTGGCAGCGGTGCAGTCGGCGTGGAGTTCGCGTCGATCTATCGTCGATTCGGCAGCGAGGTCACTCTCATCGAGCTGATGCCACGGCTCGTTCCGATTGAAGACGCAGCCATCTCTGCGGAGCTCGAGAAGTCGTTCAGGCGGCAGGGAATCCGGTCGCTGACCGGGACCAGGGTGACAAAGGCCACTGCGACGTCCACCGGTGTGGAGATCGAGGCGCTGACAGCAGACGGGCAGACCGAGAGGCTCGAAGCAGAGATCCTGCTGGTCGCCACTGGGCGAGGTCCGGTGACGGCCGGGTTGGGTGCTGAGGCGCTTGGCGTGGAGATGGAGGATGGCTTCATCACGGTCGATTCGATGTATCGCACGTCGATTCCGAACATTTCGGCCGTCGGCGACGTCATTGCGCTCGACGGGCTCGCGCACCCACAGCTTGCGCACGTCTCATCGGCCGAGGGCGTTCTCGTGGCCGAGCGCCTTGCCGGCATGGAGGTGCAGCCACTCAACTACGATCACGTGCCAAGCTGCACCTACTGCGATCCCGAAATCGGCAGTGTCGGGCTCACCGAAGACCAGGCCAGGGCCAAAGGCTTCGACGTGCGAGTTGGCTCGTTTCCCTTCGGTGTGCTGGGACGAGCCAGGATAGCCGGCGAGACCGATGGTTTCGTCAAGATCGTGGCAGACACGCGATACGATGAAATTCTTGGTGTGCACATGATCGGTCCCCGCTCCACGGAGCTGGTCGCCGAAGCGGTGCTGGCGATGCGCCTGGAATGCACCGTGGACGAGTGGCTCAAGACTGTGCACGCGCACCCGACGTTTGCCGAGGCCGTGGGCGAGGCCGCTCACGCCGTTCACGGCCGAGCCATACACGTCTAGCCATGCCAACTCCAATCGTCATGCCCCAGATGGGCGAATCGATCGTCGAAGGGACGATCGTGCGCTGGCTCAAGAAGGTGGGCGATCACGTCGATCGGGACGAGCCGCTGTTCGAGATCACCACCGACAAGGTTGAGGCCGAAATCCCGTCGCCGGCCGCGGGAGTCCTCGCCGAGATTTGTGCGCGCGAAGGGCAGACGGTCTCCGTGAACACAGTCGTGGGCATTCTTCAGCAGGCGGGCGAAGCGGCGGCAAGCGTTCAGCCACCGACAACTGATGGCCCGACGGCTGCTCATCCGAGGACTCCGGTCGACAGCCGCGGCCCCGCTGACGTCGTCGCCCCAGGCCGCGTGGGGATCGGAACGTCGGCCCACGCGATGCCGAACGAGGGCGGCCTGCGCCGGCAGAGGTCTTCGCCCCTCGTGCGACGAATCGCCCGAGAACACAGTATCGACATCGAACGTGTCGAGGGTTCTGGCGCCGGCGGGCGCGTCACCAAGCACGATATCCAGCGGCATCTCAGTCGGGACTCGGCATCGGCGTCTGGCGACCCTGGCGAGATCGAGGGCCGTCGAACCGGCGTCCCCGCTGAGTCCAGACACTCCGATACCGAGCCTCCGGTGACTGCGCTTGAGGCATCAATCCAACCCCTGTCGGTGATGCGTAGGAAGATCGCCGAGCACATGGTGCTCAGTCAGCGGACGGCGGCGCATGTACACACGGTCTTCAACGTGGACTTTTCTCGGATTGAGAGTATCCGTCGCGAGAAGAAGAGCGAGTACGAACGTGTCGGAACCAGGCTGACCTATATGGCGTTCATTGCCAAAGTCGTGAGCGACACGCTGCGGCTGCATCCGATTGTCAATGCGACGCTCGAAGGTGACAACGTGGTCTACAAGGCTGAGGTGAATCTTGGAATCGCTGTTGCGCTCGAGAGCGGCCTGATCGTGCCCGTTGTCCACCATGCGGACGAGAAGAACCTGCTCGGCCTCAGCCGGGCGATTCAGGATGTCGCCGAGCGGGCTCGGGCCAGACAGCTGAAGCCGGAAGACGTCCAGGGTGGCACGTTCACCGTCACGAACCCAGGCCAGTTCGGCGCGCAGTTCGGCACGCCGATCATCAACCAGCCTCAGTCGGCCATTCTCGGGATCGGCACGATCGAGAAGCGGCCGATGGTCGTTGGTGAAGGCATTGCGATCAGGACGATGGCGTACCTGACGCTTGGGTACGACCACCGCCTGATTGATGGCGCGGTTGCCGATCACTTCATGGCCGATGTGAAGACGCACCTCGAGTCGTTCGATTCCGATCAGGTGTAACGCCTCCGTGCCGCATGCGAGAACTGGAAGTCCGGCGCCTCGGCGTCATTCCATACGCTGAGGCGCTTGCCCTTCAGCGGCTGTTGGTCGAAGAGCGGCGCGCGAATCGTGTCCCGGATCTTCTCCTGCTGCTGCAGCACCCCCCGGTCATCACGCTGGGCGTCAAGGATGACGGTGGCCGCTCGAACATCGTCGCCGACGCGTCCCGACTCTCGGCGCTCGGAGTTGAGGTATCAGAAACCGGACGCGGCGGTGATGTGACCTATCACGGGCCAGGACAGCTCATCGGGTACCCCATCTTCGACCTGCGTCCCGATCGGTGTGACGTGCATCGCTACGTTCGAGATCTCGAGGAGGTCATGATCCGGGTGTGCGCCGACTACGAAGTGACGGCGGGCCGCATTCAGGGCCTGAGCGGGGTGTGGGTAGCGAACGACAAGATTGGTGCGATCGGGGTTCGCGTGTCGCGCTGGATCACGAGCCACGGCTTCGCTTTCAACGTGAGCACGGATCTGACCTATTTCGATCTGATCGTGCCTTGCGGAATTGCGAACCGCGGCGTGACATCTCTTCAGGTGGCAACGGGCCGCGGGCTCTCGCTCGCCGAGGTCGAGGACGCGCTGGTGCGCCACGCCTGCGATCGCTTCGAACGAGACCCAGTCCAGGGATCCGGTGTCGTCCAGCGGTAGCGAGTTGGGTGTCCGCCGTACGCCGCAGTCTGGCGATGGTTTCCCTGGGAGCTGATTAGGGAGCAGAGTGGTCAGGACGGTCAGTGGTCGAAGCACGCAGAGAATGAAGCAATGCCTCCGAGACGCCTCGACCGGCGGTCGCTGTTACCTCGATCCGGACGTTGTGCCAGGTGACGACATCGCCGACGACGGCGGGTCGCCCGAGGAGTAACAACACAAGCCCACTGACGGTCGTTGTCTTGGGATGTTCGAAGACGCATCCGAGCTCGGCGCCTGCTTCCTCGAGGCGGACCGTTCCCCGCATCCGACATCGGCCGGAGGATTCGCGGACGATGGCTTGGTGTCCTTGTCCCTCTTCGATGTCCCCGACCACTTCTTCGAACAAATCCTCGATCGTGACGAGTCCTGCGGTGCCCCCGTGCTGATCCATGACGACTGCCATCTGCGCACGGTGGCGGCGCATGACGGTAAGCACCTCGTCCAGCGGTGTCGGGCCAGGCACGTACGGCAAAGGGCGAGCATCGTGCGCCGTTACGGGATGGCCCGTCACCAGGTGACGGAGCGCATCCTTGATGTGCAGGCTTCCGATGATGTGGTCGAGATCGTCGACGTAGATCGGGTAGCGGGTATGCGGACTGCGACGGATAATCTCACCCAATTCGTCTGCCGTCGTGCCGACCTCGACTCCGGTCAGCATGACACGCGGCACCATGGCCTCGCCTGCGGTGAGATCGCCGAACTCGAACAACTCCTGGAGAATCCGTCCAGACTCCCCTCGCAACATGCCGCCCACTTGGCTTTCCTTGACGATGTACTGCAACTCCGTCGTCGTGTGATAGCGGTCCGTCTCGACATGCTGGCGTCGAACGCCAACAAGACGCAACAGGATGTTGCCCATCCCATTGAGCCCCACGACCACTGGCAAGAGGGCCGTTTGAAGGGCCAGGATGATCGGCGACACGTAGAGCACGGTGCGGTCGGCCCGTTGCAGTGCGAGCGTTTTCGGGATCATCTCTCCGATCACGATGTGGAGGTAGGTCAGCAGGGCGACCGAGAGGGTGCTTGCCAGCACGTGTGCGGCAATCCAGCGACCGTTGTCGAACGGTTCGAGGAAAGGCAGCAACCACTGTGCGACTACGTGTTCGCCGTACATCCCCAGGCCGAGGCTCGCCACCGAGATGCCAACCTGGGTGGTGGCGATATAGCGGTCTTGTCGCATGGGGTCGTCAAGAATGCTGGCTACACGTCGAGCGAGCCGGCTCCCCTGCGCGGCCTTGTGCTCGATCGTCGCGCGCGGTGCTCCCACGATCGCGAATTCTGCTGCGACGAATAATCCGTTGGCCATGACCAACAGGAGGATGATGCCCACCGAAACCAGCGCTACGGTCACTTGTGCGCCCCGGTCTGCTCTGGCTCGATGCGGCGGGCCAGAGCCGACACGAGCGCACGATCGGCGACGCGCTCCACTTCGAACTCGTAGTCTCCGACAGTTGCGCGGTCGCCAGGCACCGGAAGGTGACCGAGCGCTGCGGTGACGAGTCCTCCCACGGTGGTGGCATCGGTGTCCCATTCGGTGCGAAGTAGTACCGCCGCGTGGTCAGCGGCCATCGACCCCGGCACCCGCAACCTTCCGTCAGGTATGGACTCAGCCACTGGGTTTCCGGCCTTGAACTCGTCGCCGACATCACCGACCAGTTCCGACAGTACGTCTTCGAGCGTCAGGAGCCCTGCGGTGCCGCCGAACTCATCGACGACCAGCGCCTGATGCGACCGGTGCTCGCGAAGTTCACGCAGGACACGGTCAGCCGTGACGCTCTCGTGCACGCTCGCCATAGGTCGCAGCAGCGAAGCGAGGGTGACGCCTTGCGCGCCGCTGACTCGGCACCGAACCAGATCCTTGGTATGAAGCATCCCGACCACGTTGTCGATGGAGCCTCGGTAGACCGGCAGGCGGGAGTAAGGGCTTTGCGCGACCGCAGCGGTGACGTGCTCGAGTGACGTGTCGATGTCGAGTGCTGAAATTCGGCGCCTCGACACCATGAGCTGCTTTGCCTGTCGGAGGTTGAGGCGCAACGCCCGTTGCAAGCGTCGGTGCTCGGCCGGCTCGAGCAGTCCGCCGTCCCTGCTCTCGGCGATCAGTAGCTCGATCTCGTCAGGGGAGTGAATATGTCGGTGGGTCTGGGACGGCGATCCAAGCATCCGGAGCAACAGCATGCCGCTGCCGTTCAACCATGTGATGAAGGGGCGGTAGATCCAGAGCGACGGCAGCATCGGCACCAGCGTATAGAGTGCCGACTGCGTCGGATACTGCAGCGCGAGCGACTTGGGCATGAGCTCGGCAAAGATGACTTGAGCGACGGTCAGGAGCAGGAGCACGATCGCGGCGGACGTGGACTGCGCAGCCACCTGCTGCATGCCACCCCATTCGGACAGAATGGGACTTATCCAGACGGCGATCGTTCGCTGAGCGTACGCACCAAGAATCAGACTCGACAGCGTGATGCCGATCTGGCACGCCGCGATATACCGATCCAGCCGCGCGGGCGTATCGATGAGAGGCAACAGCCACGCGGCAAGCGGATGTCCGTCATCGGCGAGTTGGCGGATGCGGCTGCGACGTACGCTGACCGCGGCGAACTCGGCGGCGACATATACGGCGTTGACCAGGATCAACCCGACGACGATGAGTAGGGCCGAAAGGATCAAGGCAATCGAGAGTGTGAATCAGCGTGTGCCGAAGTGCGGGCGATCCTGGCGTGTTGAGATGTGCGCGGCCAGCTCGAGTGCGAAGGTGGCCACACGCGCGGTTCCGGTCACGTCGACTCGATTCACGTCGTCGCTCGGCCGATGGTAGTCGTCGTGGAAGCCGGTAAAGAGGTGAACCGCAGGCACACGCCTGTCGGCGAATGAGGAGTCGTCGCTGCGCCCAGCTCCTGGGCCGCCACGGGTTACCTCGATGCCTGCCGCCCTCGCCGCGGCTTCAACGTCGGCAACCAGTGCTGGTGCCTCCCCGAGCCCGCCTATCTCGAGCGTGCCATCCAGTCGTCCGATCATGTCGAGGTTGATCATCGCGACGGTGTCGCTCAGGGGGATCGTCGGTTCCATCGCATAGTGGACTGACCCGAGAAGCCCGCGCTCTTCGCCGGCGAACGCGACGAACACGAGTCGGCGCCTGAAACGCGACCGGTCGGCGGCGGCGGCCCGAGCGATCTCGATGAGGGCAGCGACCCCTGACGCATTGTCGTCAGCACCGTTGTGAATTTCGCCGGTGAGCTCTGGCACCATCGAGAAGCGGCCGCCGAAGCCTACATGGTCATAGTGGCCGCCCAACACGACTGCCTCACTGTCGCTGGCGCTGGCTGGGACATCGAGGATCCCGACGACGTTCCTCACCGTCCGACGATTCAGTGAGAGGCGCTCGACATAGTCGATCGAGGCTGCCGCGAGGGCACGCGACCGTGGTGTGAGGTCCCGATCGATGGCCGCTGCGCTGGCATCGACGCCCCAGAAGCGCAGGAACGGAGCGATGGACTCTCGGCGGAGTCGTAAGACCGGGATCTGATGGTCTTCGGCATCCGCTTCGACAGCGAAGACGCCGTAGTTGGCGGGATCGACCTCGTGGCTCGGGTCAGACACCACCAGCAGCGCTCGAGCGCCGTGTCTGCGCGCGGCGAGCGCCTTGCTGTAGAGTGTCGTCTCGCGCATTGGGCGAGCGCCGTTCAAACGGCTGTCTTGCAGGTTCTCCTGAGGCTCGTGCGACAGGATGAGGACGGCTTTGCCCGTGACGTCGAGTCCGGCGTAGTCATCGTAGTTCGCGGCGGGCGCCGACAGACCGTAGCCCGCGAAGACGATCGGGACTCCCCGCAGGTCGATCGAGGTCTCACCGGGTCCGGCGCTTGGCGTTGCAGCCAGCGGGTAGTACGACTCGCCGAGGGATAGCCGGACGGATTGATTGCCGGCACGAACAACCAGGCTGTTGCCCGCGTCGATGTTGAGGCCCGCGGTCAGTCCGAAAGGCTGAAACCACCCGCCGTCCTGACCGCCGGGTCTGAGGCCAGCGGCCTCGAACTGGGACGCGATGTAGGCGGCCGCGCGCTCGAGGCCTGCGCTGCCGTTGCCGCGCCCTTCCAGTTCGTCCGAGGCGAGGAACGTGATGTGACGGAGCAGCGACTCCGGAGAAATCGGCGGCGTCGCTGCTCCAACGGCGCCTGTCGTCAGCAATCCGACAATCAGCGCGGAGCGAAGGTGGCGGTGCACTTCCCTGATCCTAACCTAGACGTCGAGCGCCGTCTGGAGTCGAACCCTTTCACGAGACCCCATCTCGGGAACGCGGGAGTCGGCAATGCCGCTCGCCTCGAGTTGCACGGGAAGGGCTCCCACGACTCGTCTCACACCGAACTCGCCCTCGAGCCACGTGAGCACGCTGAACGAGCGCCTGGACGCCGACAGAATCGCCCTGGTGACCGCCGACGCGGCGGACCCGAGCGAACTCGGTCCCGGCGGCCAGAGATGATCGGCCCGTGCCTCGATCCGCGCCAATTGGGCCTGAGAGAGCGTCCGCTGCAGCGCGTAGCCCCCAATCGACGCCTCGCTCCACGGCACCACGAATCCCGTCGGTGGCCGGCCGATCACGGTGAGCATGACTTCACGGGGCGAGCAGCGAGCCTCGAGCGCGACGATGGCTCTGATGGCGGAGGTGAGCGCCTCGGTAGACGAGCCAATGAGACGACTGCGAGGAAGCGATAGTTCACCAGCAGCCCGGCCAAGAAGCTCCACTTGTGAGACGCCTGCAAACACGATGGGCGCTCCCTCAAGGTATCGAGCGATCCGCTCGAGCATCGCCAGGCCATCGTCGCCCTGCCATTCTCCACGGCTCGAGTCGAGGCGATCAGCGACGATACAGACACTGCACCCGGCTAACCATGTCTCGTCAGAGCCGCCCTGCAGCGCGGTGTGAAAACCGTCGACCGCGCCAGACTGTTGGATGTCGAGCGCCTTGCCAGCCGCAGCGTCACCGAGGTCATCGACGAGCAGGACTCGGCCGATGTCATCGCTGGTTGCGAGCGCCTGGGCGGTGGCTCCACCGATGCTGCCGGCGCCCACGATTGCGACGGTCTTCATGCCGGTGAGGGGTAAGGTGGCATCCGGCCGTGTATTGTATAGGGCGAAAGGATGATTGCCGACAAGGTTGCGATCGTGACCGGTGGCTCTCGGGGCATCGGTCTGGCCACAGCGCGAACACTTCTCCAACACGGCGCGCGTGTGGCGATCACGGCCACGTCGAGCACGACGCTGGCGGCCGCGAGCCAGGAGCTGCGGACGATAGCGGACAGTGCCTGCGTGCTCGCCATTCAGGCGGATGTCCGTCGCTATGAAGAGGTGGAGCAGGGGTTCGCTGCGGTGGCCCGGGAGTTCGGCGGCATCGATATCGTCGTCAACAATGCCGGCGTGGCCGCGCTCAGGCCGGTGGCGGACATGGCGCTCGAGGAGTGGCGTCAGATCATCGATACCAACATCGGGGGCGTGTTCCATGGTTGCCGCGCCGCTGTGCCGCACCTGCGGACCAGAGGCGGCGGCTGGATCATCAACATCAGCAGTCTGGCCGGCACCAATGCGTTCCCGGAAGGCGCGGCGTATTGCGCGTCGAAGGCGGCCGTCAACGCGTTTAGCGAAGCTTTCATGCAGGAGGTTCGGCACGAGGGCATCCGTGTGGCCTACGTGATGCCAGGTTCGGTCCGCACGAATTTCATGGGCAGGCCGTCCTCGAGCTCTGACGACTGGAAGCTCGCACCAGAAGACGTAGCGCAAGTCGTGGCCGATTTGGTCGCCCATCCCTCGCGGAGTCTGCCGAGCCGAGTCGAGATACGTCCGGCTCGTCCGCCGAAGAAACGCTAGCGCCGGCGTGGTCGTCAGGAGTAGAGATCCGAATGCTGCTGAGTAATCTCGAGGTGGTTCGTGGCGACGTGTCGACAAGCACCTGGGCCTCGTGCAAGGAAGCAGTGTACGCGCGAGCATTCGCAGCAACGATTGGAAGGCGGGTGTGCACAACCCGATCCCAGCCGCCGCGAGTGCTTTCATGGCCAGGGAGTCGAAGAAATGACCGTTCTTCATAAGCATCGCAAGGCGCTCGAGGTTCACGAAACCATGATGGGGACGACGGATGGGCGCCTTGCCGTGGCGCTCGACTTGCTGACCGACGCGCTTGCCATGGTCGGGCAGCACGGCGTCTACTGTCAGAGCACCCGGGTGCCCGGCAAGCCGACGCTCGACATCGCGTTTGTGATCGAGCAGATCGGCGATGCGAAAGAGTTGCTCCAGAGCGTCCTGGAACTGAAGCCGTCCGCGTGACCAAGCCCGCGATCGAACCGATCGGCGTGGTAGGGCACTACAACCTGCTCGAGCGCCTCGAACCCGCCGGTCCCGGGGACCTGTTTCGGGCCAGGGACACGCGGCTTGGTCGGACGGTCGCCGTTCGTCTCCTCCCGGCCGCCTTCGTGTCCCATGCGGGCGAGAGGGCGGAGCTTGTCGAGAGAGCCCGAACGCTCATCACGCTATCGCATCACAACGTCACAACCCTCTTCGAGGTCGGCGAGCACGAGGGCCGCATCTTCTTCGTGTTCGAGTACCACCTTGGTCAGTCGCTGCGCGTCGAAATGGCCGGCCGGCACATGAACGTGCGTCGCGCGATCGAGATTGCGATTCAAATCGCCGACGCGGTTGCCGATGCCCATGCCGCCGGGTTTGTGCATGGTGGACTGAGTCCGGATTCCATCATGCTGACGAACAAGGGTCACGCGAAGATCCCGGCGCTCGAACTTGCCTCCCGCGGTGGCTTCGACCAGGAGTCTGAAGGTCTCCGGCTGCACGACTACGACTCGCCCGAGGAGGCGCGCGGAGAAGAGGCCGACGAGCGGTCGGACGTGTATTCGGTTGGGGCGATTCTGTACGAGATGCTTGCCAGCCGGCGCCCGCTACACAGGGGCTCTGCCGCACCCAGTGCATCGAACGAACGTGTACCTCCGGATGTAGATCAGGTTGTCCTGAAGGCCGTCGCCCCGAATCCCAATGCCCGTTTTCAAAGTGCGGCGCTGCTGGCGGCAGAACTCCGAAGCCTGAACGCCGCACTCGATGCCAGGGGCGTCGGTGGCGAGGAGGCCGAGCCTGCTGAGACGACCAAGTCTGGTGCTGCCTGGTCGCTGATCGTCGTCGCAGCTATTCTGCTGGCCCTTGGCGGGTTGGCTTGGTGGTTCGCGGTACGGTGAGAATGTCGCCGAGCTGAGCCGAGAATGCGGATCGGGCCAGCACGTCGTCGATTCCCGCACCCCGAGCCGCCGCGATGAGTTCGGTCTGGACGTGAGAGACGTAGCCCAGCGTTGGGATGTGTTTCAGGGCTGGGTCGGCCTTCAGCTCTTCGATCACGGCGAGCGGGCGAAGGGCCGTGCTGTTGAGATCGAGGATCACCAGCGTCGGCATCTTTTCTCTGATGCGCGGTACCACCTCGTCGGCCGAGCGCACAAAGAACGTGTCAGCGCCGAGCGCCTTCGCGGCGGTCGAGATCTTGATCGAGAACATGAGGTCGTCTACGACGCAGAGAATCATGATGCACTGTAGATTACAGGGTACGGTCGAATGATTCTCGAAGTTCGTCACGTTCCTCCGTTTCACAAGAATGGGTTCGTCGTTGGTTGCGACAAGACCCGTGAGGCCATCGTCGTTGACCCTGGTGACGAGGTTGAAGACCTGCTCGCGGCCGTGCGGGACCACGATCTGAGGGTTGTGCATGTCCTTCTGACGCACGCGCACATCGACCATGTGACGGGCGTGGCGCGGGCCAAGGAAGTGGTGTCTGCGCCGGTCTATCTTCACCGGGACGACCTTCCGCTCTACAGTCGCACCGTCGAGCAAGGGCGGATGTTTGGCCTCAGCGTGGAGCAGCCTCCACCGGTCGACCGGTTCTATGGCGAGGAGCCGATCCCCTTCGGCGACTACGAGGTGCGTGTGCATCACACCCCCGGCCATTGTCCAGGAGGTGTGTGTTTGCAGGTGGGGAAAAAGGGCGCCGCCGGGCGCGATCTATTCGTTGGCGACACGCTCTTTGCCGGCGCCGTCGGGCGCACCGACCTGCCCGGCGGAGACTACCGTGTTCTCATGCACTCGATCACCGAGGTGCTATTCGCGCTTGGCGACGACGCGGTAGTGCATCCCGGTCACGGACCGGATACGACCATAGGCCATGAGCGCCGCACGAATCCGTTTGTACTGGACTACCTCGGCAGCCAGCGGTGAATCGGGAGGTGCTCCTGGCCCGCGCCACTCGACGGTGCTGGTCAGGGCGGACCAGAGTCAACCGAGGATAGCGTCGAGAGGGGAGACTGGCGCGGGGCGATC
>Ga0326597_10008942_pt1 | contig 13468 bp, 9 predicted proteins | sample RVTome_12_FD_203789 | JGI IMG/M metagenome (GOLD analysis project Ga0326597, IMG submission 203789) | Soil microbial communities from uranium-contaminated site in the Upper Colorado River Basin, Wyoming, United States - RVT100D185 | ecosystem: Environmental > Terrestrial > Soil > Contaminated >... | reverse complement strand
AAGACGCGGCGGCGCTGCGCTCGACCCTGGCGCGCATCGCGGCGGACGACCCGGACGCCGATTTCGCCGCGTCCCTGCGTGCGAGCGGCAAGGTGCTGCTGCCCTTCGCGTTTTCGTCATTCGAAGGGGAGGCGGAAGAAGCGCCGCTGCTGGCGGAGCGGGTCTACTTGCGGCTGGAGCCGAGCGCCAACGTGCCGCTGTTCCCGCTGCAGCCGACCAGGGCCTTGCTGCCGGTGGCGGGGCTGGCCGAGGCGGCCGCCGGGCTCGGCCACGTCAACATCGCCTTCGACCGGGACGGCGCGCCGCGCTACGACTACGCGGCTTTGCCGTTCGATGCCGATTTCGCGCCGTCGCTGCCGGTCCGCGCCGCGGCGGCCTATCTCGGCGTGCCGTGGGGCGAGGTCGGCCTGGCGCTCGGCGATGGGGTAAGGCTCGGCGAGTTGGCCGTCCCGACCGACCCGGCGATGCGGCTCGTCGTCAATTATCGCGGTCCGGCGCGGACGATCCCAACCCATTCCTTCGCCGACCTGTTCGAAGGCAAGCTCGACCCCGCGCTGTTCAAGGACCGGATCGTGCTGATCGGCGCCTCGTTTACCGGCATCTCGGATGCCTATCCCGGACCGTTCGGCAACACGCCGATCCCCGGCACCGAGCGTCTCGCCAACATCATCGACACGATCCTCGCGCGCGATTTCATTCGCGACAACCCGCCGCCTTGGCCCTGGATCGTGCTCGGCTCGGTTGCGCTGCTGGCGATCGCGATCGGCATCGCGTCGGCGCTGCTGCCGAGCCGGTACGCGGCTCTCGGCGGAGTTGTGCCGGTTCTCGGCTGGGCCGGCGGCGCGCAGCTCGCCTTCGTCAACGGGTTGTGGCTGCCGGTCGTGACGCCGTTGGCCGCGCTGGCGGCGGCGACCGGCGGCGTTCTGCTGTTCCGCTACGGCTTTACCGACCGCCAGCGCCGCCAGGTGCAGGCGGCCTTCCGGCACTACCTCGCGCCCGATCTGGTCGAGGAGCTGGCGGCCCACCCGGAGCGCCTGCGGCTCGGCGGCGAGACGCGCATTCTGACGATCATGTTCTCCGACATTCGCGGCTTCACCGCGATCTCGGAGACGTTCAAGGCCAACCCGCAGGGCCTCAGCCGGCTGATCAACCGCGGCTTTCTTTCCCCGATGACCAAGCTGATCCTGGCGCGCCGCGGCACGATCGACAAATACATCGGCGACTGCGTGATGGCGTTCTGGAACGCGCCGCTCGACGACCCCGACCATGCCGACCACGCCTGCGACAGCGCGCTCGCCATGCTCGCCGAGCTCGACCGAATCGACCGCCAGCTCGCCGCCGAAGCCGAAGCCGAGAACCGCGCGTTTCACCCGATCGCGATCGGCATCGGCCTCAATACCGGCGAGTGCGTGGTCGGCAACATGGGTTCGGACGAGCGTTTCTCGTATACGGCGATGGGCGACGCCGTGAACCTCGCCGCACGCCTCGAAGGCCAGAGCAAGACCTATGGGGTATCGATCATTCTCGGCGAGGCGACGCGGGCCGCCGCGCCGTCATGGGCGGCGCTTGAACTCGACCTGATCGCGGTCAAGGGCAAGGCGGAGGCGGTGCGCGTCTACACGCTGCTCGGCGACCCCGCCTATGCGCGCACGGCCGAATTCACGGCATTGGCGGAACGGCACGAGGCGATGCTCGCGAGATACCGGGCGCGAGATTGGGCCGGGGCGCGCGAGGCGCTCGCGCAATGCCGCGGCCGCGACCGGCGGCTCGACGAGCTGTACGCGCTATACGAGGAGCGCCTGGCGTATTTCGCCGACAACCCGCCGGAGGCCGACTGGGACGGCGTATTCGTGGCGGAGACGAAGTGACGGCAGCCGCCTGGGGTGTCATTGCGAGGAGCGCAGCGACGAAGCAATCTCGATGAACGGTATGAGATTGCTTCGCGGAGCCTGTCCTCGGGCGGCGCGAAGCGCCGACCCGTGGGCTCGCAATGACGGCTGCTGTTGCGCTTTGTCACCCGTCGTAGCCCGGGGTGGCGAGCAGCGGCGGGTCGGCGACTTCGGCGGTCAGGGTGCCGTCGAAGCCGTTGAAGCGGGTGCGCAGGCACGCGCCATAGGCCCCGAGCTGGCCGAGCTCGACCCAATCGCCCTCGTCGATGTCGGCCGGCAGCAGGAACGGCCCCGTCATGCGGTCGGCGCTGTCGCAGGTCGGCCCGTACAGAGCGAACGCGCGCAGCGGCGCCTGGCTTTCCGCCGCCCCGTCGACCGGGACACGCCGAGCCGGGAAGCGGAAGCCGGGATGGCCGGCGTCGCTGAGGCTGCCGTAGACGCCGTCATTGACGTACAGCGCGTCGCCGCGGCGCAGCTGCACCTGCACGACGACCGACCCGCCGCCCGCGACGAGCGCCCGCCCCGGCTCGGCCCACAGCCGCACGCCTCGACCGAACCGCGCCGCCGCATCGCCGATCGCGGCCATGTAGTCGGCGAGCGGCGGCGGTACGGCGTCGGCGTAGCTGACCGGGAACCCGCCCCCGACATCGACGACATCGATCTCGACGCCGGACGCCGCGGCCGCTTCGGTGGCGAGCGCCACCGCCCGGGCATAGGCGTCGGGGTCAAGGCACTGCGAGCCGACATGGAAGCACAGGCCGAGGCGCGCCGCGTGCGACCGCGCCGCCCGCAGCAGCTCGGCCGCCTCGGCCACCGGCACGCCGAACTTGCCCGACAGGTCGTAGGCGCCGCCCTGCTTGACCGCAAGGCGCACGAACAGGCCCAGGGTCGGCGGCGCGCCGACCAGCCCGACCGGCACCGTCTCCTGCAGGACCTTTTCGAGCTCGTCCTTGCTGTCGAACGCGAAGTCGGTGACGCCGTACCGGCGAAAGGCGGCGTGGATCGCCGGGCGCGACTTGACCGGGTGCATGAAATGCACCGCGGCGCGCGGCAGCAGCCGCCGCACCAGCGCGATCTCGGGCAGCGAGGCGCAGTCGAAATGCCGGACGCCGCCGGCCCATACCGCGCGCAGCACGGCGGGCTCCGGGTTGCACTTGACGGCATAGAGCACGTCGCCCGGGAAGGCCCGTACAAAGCGCCGCGACGCGGCGGCAATCGCCGCCGGCCGCAGGCAGACGAGCGGCTCGGACGGGCGCTCGCGCGCGACGAGGGTGTCGACCCTCGGCAGAGCGGCGGGGCGCGCGGCCGGGCGACCAGCGGGCTTCCCCGCGGACTTCCCCGTGGACTTCCCCGTGGACTTCAGCGAAAAAAGACGGGCTTTCGCCATCGCACGATCCTCCCCGAACAAAGGAGGCGACCCCGGCCCCGCCCTGGAATGCAGGTTGCAGCGCCGGCGACAAGTCAGGGTGAATGGCGCCGCGGAGCGATGCGCTCCGGGGCGTCAGGCACCAGCGAGTCAGATTGGCGTGCGAGGACTTCGCATCGCGTGCCGGACCATATCCGTTTCCCTTAAGGAAATGCCGGCCCACTGTCCCGATGGGGGTGACCGGCTCTGCCAAAAAGGACGCGTTACGTCGTAGCAGCACCCCTGGATACGGTCGGGGTTCTAGGCACGTGCGATTGCGTCGGAGGCGTTAGATAGGTGGCCCGGCCGCCAATACAAGCGATTTTTTGCCAGTGGCTCAAAGACTTGCGGGAGGCGCGAGCACGGCGAGATATTCCCAGGCAAAGGTTGCCGCGGCGAGCGCGGTGATCTCGGAGATGTCGTAGGGCGGCGACACCTCGACAACGTCCATGCCCTGAAACGACAGGCCGGCGAGCCGGCGCAGGATCGCCTGCGCCTGCCAGGTAAAGAGACCGCCGATTTCCGGTGTTCCGGTACCCGGCGCGAACGCCGGGTCGAGCGCATCGATGTCAAAGCTCAAATACACCGGGGCATCGCCGACCACCTCGCGGATCCTGTCGGCGGCGGCCTGCGGGCCGCGCTCGTGCACCGCCTCGGCGAACAGAATCGTTACGCCCTTGCCGACGGTCCAGTCATGCACCGACCGGTGCATCGGCGAGCGGATGCCGACCTGCACGGTGCGCCGCGGGTCGATCAGCCCCTCCTCGATCGCATGGTAGAACGGCGAGCCGTGCCCGAAGCGCTGGCCGAAACTTTCGGGCCAGGTATCGACATGCGCGTCGAAATGCACGAGCGCGAGCTGACCGGTGCGAGCGGCCAGCGCCCGCAGCAAGGCCAGCGTGATCGTGTGGTCGCCGCCGAGCGCGACGAGATGCCGGAGCGGCTCCGCCTGCGCCTCGATCGCCGCCAGCGAGGCCTGGATGTCGCCGTGAGCGATCCGGAAGTCGCCGATGTCGGCGATATCGGACTCGGCCGGTGCGCGGCCGGCGACCGGGTGATCGCCATCGACCAGCATGCGGCTCGCCTGCCGGATCGCGGCCGGTCCGAAACGGGCGCCCGGCCGGTTCGAGGTTCCGAGATCGTACGGGATCCCCGCGACGCAGATCGCCGCCATGAGATCGCTGCGCTCGATGCCGAGAAAGCTCGGGCGAATCGCAAAGGTCGGGACGGACGTCATGCTTTCTTTATAACGCTCCGGGCATCGGGAGCGCTCCAGCGCGCGGCAGGCCGAACGGGTCTAGTAAAGCAAGTTTCGCTCGTGCTGCATCGCTTTCTTTATCGTCATGGCCGGACTCGTCCCACGGCTGTCCGTTCGGCAAATTCGGTTGCGAGCCGATCCTATGCACTCAACCAAAGATCCCCCGTGGCCGGGCTTGGCCCGGCCACCCACGTCTTTTGTTCGCCAGGTTTATCGCGGTTCCAAGGCGTGGATGGCCGGGCCAAGCCCGGCCAAGGGGATTTTTCTTGGATTTTTCTTGGATTTTGCTGCGGCAAGGCCGGTGCAAAACACGCGAAGATCCGTCCCGAAGAGCTCAACCGGACAGCCTTGGGCTCGTCCCGGCCATCCACCCGGATGAACCAACTCGACCGGTATGCGCCTTAGCGCGCGGTTCTCGCCCGCAGCGCGGCGAGCCGCTCGCCGAGGTTCTGCGGCGCCGGCGACTTGCCGGCGGCGGCAGCCATCGCCGCGGCGATATTCGGATCCTCCTGCTCGGGACGGGTCGGGCGCAGCAGCTTCGCCTTCGCCAGCGCCGCGTCGGCCGACGCCAGATCCCGCTGCGCCGCCTCCTGCATCGCCTTCAGCGCGATCGTCACGCTGCTGGTCGCTCGCGTGAGACCGGCGGCCCGCCGCGCCGCTTCGGCTTGTTGCTCGGCCGTCTGGCGCTGCTGTCCGGCGCGCGCCATGTCGCGGCGGGCGCGCTCCAGCTCGGAGCGAGCGTGTTTGAGCTTGCCGCCGGCCTCGGCATAGGTCTTTTCGAGCATCTCGAGGAAGTCCTTGGCGTCGGCGGCGTCCTGCTTCTCGCGTTCGGTTTCCGGCGCCATCTGCTCCAGCATCGCGACCAGCGTCTCGAGGCTCCGCTCCAGCCCCGCCCGGCGCGCCGGGTCGCCTTCCGCCGCGATCTGTCCCTGCAGCTGCTCCGCCGCGGCCATGCGCTGGCGCGACAGCGCCTCGATCGCCTCGGCTTCCCGTCGCTCCCGGTCATAGCTCTGCCGCGCCACCGCGACTTGCCGGCCGAGATCGTCGAGGTGCTGCTCCATCGTGCGCAACTCGGCCTCGCTGGCGCCTTCCGGATCCCAGCGTACCAGCGCCTCGACGCCGGCCTGCACCGTCCTGTCCGCCTTGACACCGGCGAAGTTCCTGAGAAACGCGAGCATCGGGACTCTCCTTGTTAACGGCTGCTATCAAACTGGCGCCATCGCGGCTGCATTCAACAGCCCGGTCGAAAGTTGGGCGGCGAACCGCGCCGGATCGCGGCCGCGACCCTGGCCCGCCCCGGTCATCGAAATGATCCGACAGGCTCGCCGGTCGGGACGCTGGCGCCGGTTCGTCAGTTCGGCGGCAACATCGGCTCGGCGCCCGCCGGCAGCCGCGTCTGGCGCCGCCGATGCCGCCGATGCAGCAGCCACATCCCGACCCCGATCGCGACGAACGCGCCAAGCATGACGATACCGAACGAGCGGGCGACGTCGCCCAGCACGGCGCGGAACATGTGGCCGAGAAAGTACCCGACACTCACAAAGCTGGCCGCCCACAACAGGGCCGCGATGAAGTTCAGGCGCAGGAAGCGCTCCCAGCGCACCGCGCTGAGCCCGAGCGCGAAGGACGAGAAGTTGCGCACGCCGTAAATGAAGCGGAACGACAGAATGAACCAACTATCGTATCGCTCGAGCCAGGACAGCGCGGCGTCGACGCCGGCGCGCCAGCGCGGAAAGCGCCGCAGCAGGCGCACGCCGTATTTGCGGCCGAGCCAGAAATAGGACTGATCGCCGGAAAAGCTGCCGATCCAGGCGACGACCAGCAGCAACCAGGGGTCGAGCAGCCCCTGCGCCGCCGCGAACCCGGCGAACAGCACAACCGTCTCGCCTTCGAGAAACGTCCAGACGAATGCGATGATATAGAAATAGATGCCGTAATCGGCAATGAGCTGGTTGATGTCCATTGTCGATTACTGGCTCGGTTCGCCGTTGCACGCAGCCGGCTGGGAAAGACGCGAGGTTCCCGCGGCCCGCAACTCTGCCATGCTAGATTGTTCACCAATCCCGGTCGAGCGGATTCCTACAGGACTGGCTGCCGCCATTCCGGATATCGGCACTCGGCCGGCCTGACAGGCGCCGGGTTCAGCCGGCGGCGAACTCGGCCAGCAGCCGGTTGAACCGCTCGGCCGCCTCGTACTGGACCCAGTGGCCGGCCGCGGGGACGACCGCGAAGCGGGCGGCGGGCTGAACGCGGCGCAGGATGCGGGCGCGCTCCTCGACATGCGGGACGGCCGTCGCGTCGCGCTCCCCCCAGATGCCGTCGAGCCGCGCCGTCACCCGCGGCAATGCCTCGATCAGCGCGCCCGAGCGCGAGAACCGGCGGCTGCGCATGCGGGCGCGGGCGTGGTTGGTCTTTTGCAGGTAGAGCGCCAGCTCGTCGATCTTGTCCGGATCGGCGATCATCAGCTGGTTCAGGTTGTAGCGGTGGGTGGCGAATTCCTCGGTTTCCTCGGCATCCGCCGGGACCCGGCGCAGCGGCGTCGGCGAGCGTTCGAGGCCGAGCCCGTTCGAGCCGACCACGGTGAAGCCGCGCAGCCCCTCGCCGAGCTGGGCCGCCACGCTGCCGCCGATCACCCCGCCGAACGAGAAGCCGGCGAGGTGCGGCGCCGCCGCGCTCGACTGCCCCCTGCGGGACAGCACGATGTCGAGCCCGGCCACGATGATCGCGGCGAGCCCGCCGGCGGTCCACGGCTCGGGCGGCGTCGCCGATTCGCCGAGGCCGGGCAGGTCGGGCGCGATCACGGTGAATTGCCGCGACAACGGCAGCACGTTGCGAATCCAGTGCATCCACGAGCCATAGCCGCCGTGCAGCAGCACCAGCGGCGGGCCGCTGCCCCAGCAGCGCCAAACCATGCCGCCGTCGCCGCATGGCGTCTCGATCCGCTCGGCCTCCGCCGCGATCCCATCGACCAGGTGCACCGTCGCTTGGCTGATAACCGGCACATCCGCCTCACAATTATCGCCCCCCCACCCCCGCTCGCGAAGGCAGGTAGGGTGGCGGTCATAGCCGGTTTCGCGCCGCGCGCCTATCCCCATGGCCTCGGTCCGCCTCGGTCCGCGGCCAAAGCACGCCCCCCGCGAGCGGCCAGCCCAATCGAGCCGGCAACAAAGCGGCAGTCCCGGTTCTTCCCAAGCGTAGCGCCAAAAACCGGGACTGCGGCAATTCGCCACCGCCTCGACAGGCGCGCGCGGTTGGCGCAATCCTGTGATCGCGGTACGCGAGCGGGCCACGCAGCATCGGCCTGGCCGTAGCCGCGGCAGCTCTATATAGCCGCGGCAGCTCTATGCGGGGTCGGGAACATGGCGGCGGTCCTGGTCGGTAATTGGTGGGCGTTGGCGCTGCGCGGCGCGCTGGCCATCCTGTTCGCCCTGGTCGCTTTCTTCTGGCCGGGTCTTACCGCGACAGTGCTGATCCTGCTGTTCGGCGCCTATGTCTTCGTCGACGGCATCTTCGCGCTGATCGCCGGGCTGCGCGCCGCCCGCCAGCAGGGGCGCTCCGCCGCGCTGCTGACCGAGGGCGTCCTCAACATCGTCATCGCGATGCTCGTCTTCGCGTGGCCGGAGGCGGCGCTCGTCGCGCTCGTGTACCTGATCGCGCTGTGGGCGATCATCACCGGCATCGCGCTGATCGCCGCCGGGATCGCGCTGATCCGGCACAGCGGCGAGTGGCTGCTGGTCCTCGGCGGAATTCCGTCGATACTGCTCGGGATCGTGCTTTTCATAGAGCCGGAGGCCGGGGTCATCGCGCTGTCGTGGTGGCTCGGCATCTACGCCCTGCTGTTCGGAATCTTGTTGCTGAGCGCCGCGTTCCGCATCCGATACCACCCGACGTGACGCCGCGCGGGGCGACAATCCCCTTTCGCCGCGCGTTGCGATCATCATATGAACGGGAGCCGGAGCGCCGGCGGCTGAGCGGCGGAGCCAACCAAATGTCGAAACGCCAGATCGAAGCCTTGATGTGGGCCGATGCCTGTGCCGCGATGGAGCGGGCCGAGCGGCTGCGCCGCCAGTTCTTTCATCACGGCGATTCGCGCTGGGAGGCGCCGATCGACGTATTCGAGACCGATAAGACGCTGACGATCCTGATCGCGCTGCCAGGGGTCGAACTCGACAGCATCAGCGTCACGCTGAACGCCGGCACGCTGATCATCGAAGGCGAGCGGCCGCTGCCGCAGGAACTGAAAAACGCCCGCATCCTGCGCATGGAGATCCCCTACGGCCGTTTTCAGCGCCGGATCGAGTTGCCGCCGGTGCCGTTCCAGATTTCGGGCCGCCATCTCGCCAATGGCTGCCTGATGCTGCGACTGGAGAAAGGATCGTGGCGATGAGTCCGGAAGAACAAGAGACGCGCACCGAGGCAGACGCGCCGCCGGCACCGCTGGCGGTCGCGTTGCCCGGATCGGCCGAGATCGGCGTCACGATCCCGGAAGACGCTCTGATCCTGATCCCGACGCGCAACCTGGTGCTGTTCCCCGGCACCGTGCTGCCGATGACAATGGGCCGGCAGCGCTCGGTCCTGGCGGCGCAGACCGCGATCCGGCTCAGCCGCCCGGTTGGCTTGGTATTGCAGCGCGACCCGGCGATGGACGACCCGCTGCCGGCCGACCTGCACCGCGTCGGCACCGAGGCGAACCTGCTGCGCTATGTGACGAGCCCGGACGGCAGCCACCACGTGATCTGCCAGGGCGAGCGGCGCTTCCGCATCATCGAGTTCCTCGACGGATACCCGTTCTATTGCGCGCGCGTCGAGCGAGTGCCTGAATCCGAGGAGCAGAGTACGCAGATCGAGGCCCGGCTGCTGCATTTGCGCAACCAGGCGCTCGAAGTCCTGCAACTATTGCCGCAGACCCCGGCCGAATTGGTCAACGCCGTGCAGGGCGTCACCGCGGCGCCGGCATTGGCCGACCTGATCGCCAGCGTCATGGACATCACCCCGGCCGAGAAACAGGGGATCCTCGAAACCTTTGCGATCGAGCGCCGCCTCGAACGCATCTCGGAGCTGCTGTCGTACCGGCTCGAAGTGCTGCGCCTGTCGCGCCAGATCCACGACCGCACCAAGGAGACGATCGACGATCGCCAGCGCGAGTTCCTGCTGCGCGAGCAGCTGAAGACGATCCAGCAGGAACTAGGCGAAGGCGACGGCGCGAAGGGCCAGGAGATCGCCGAGCTGCGCCGCAAGATCGAGGAGGCCAAGATGCCTCCCGATATCGAGACGCATGCCAGGAAGGAGCTGGCGCGGCTCGAACGCATGCCGGAAGCGGCCGGCGAGTATTCGATGGCGCGCACCTATCTCGAATGGCTGATCGAGCTGCCCTGGGCGGCCGAGGACGAGCCGCCGATCGACATCGCCGAAGCGCGCCGAATTCTCGACGAGGACCATTACGGGCTGAAAAAGATCAAGCGCCGCATCCTCGAATTTCTCGCGATCCACAAGCTCAACCCGGGCGGCCGCAGCCCGATCCTGTGCTTTGTCGGGCCTCCGGGAGTCGGCAAAACCTCGCTCGGCCAGAGCATCGCGCGCGCGACGGGCCGCAAATTCGCCCGCGTCAGCCTCGGCGGCACGCATGACGAGGCCGAGATCCGCGGCCATCGCCGCACCTATATCGGCGCGTTGCCCGGCAACATCCTGCAAGGCATCCGCCGCGCCGGCAGCCGGCAATGCGTGATGATGCTCGACGAGATCGACAAGCTCGGCCGCGGCATCCACGGCGACCCCGCCTCGGCCTTGCTCGAAGTGCTCGACCCCGAGCAGAACGCGACCTTCCGCGACAACTACCTCGGCGTGCCGTTCGACCTGTCGCGCATCATGTTCATCACGACCGCGAACGTGCTCGACAACATCCCCGGCCCGCTCCGCGACCGCATGGAGGTCATCGACCTGCCGGGCTACACCGAGGACGAGAAGTTCGAGATTGCCCGCCGCTATCTGGTCGGCCGCCAGATCACGGCGAACGGGCTGACCGCCGACCAGGCCGAGATCGCCGACGACGCCCTCCATTCGATCATCCGCGACTACACGCGCGAAGCCGGGGTGCGGCAACTCGAACGCGAGATCGGTACGGCGCTGCGCAGCGCCGCGATGAAGGTCGCCGAGGGCAGCGCAACCAAGGTCCGCATCGCCGCCGCCGACCTGCACGACATCCTCGGGGCCCGCAAGTTCGAGGGCGAGGTCGCGATGCGCACCAGCATCCCGGGGGTTGCGACCGGGCTCGCCTGGACCCCGGTCGGCGGCGACATCCTGTTCATCGAGGCGACCCGCATCCCCGGCAAGGGCGGCCTGATCCTGACCGGGCAGCTCGGCGAGGTGATGCGCGAGAGCGCGCAGGCCGCGCTGTCGCTGATCAAGGGAAGGGCCGAGAGCGTCGGCGTCGATCCGAAGATTTTCGACAACAGCGACATCCACATCCACGTGCCGGCCGGGGCGATCCCGAAGGATGGCCCCAGCGCCGGGGTGGCGATGTTCACCGCGCTCGTCTCATTGCTGACCGGCCGCACCGTCAACAGTGACACGGCGATGACCGGCGAGATCAGCCTGCGCGGTCTGGTGCTGCCGGTCGGCGGCATCAAGGAAAAGGTCATCGCCGCGGCGCGCGCCGAGCTCGCTACCGTCATTCTGCCCGAGCGCAACCGCAAGGATTACGAGGACATCCCCGAGGCGGCGCGCAACACGCTGCGCTTCGTGTGGGCCGAGCGGGTCGAGGACGTCATCGCGGCCGCCCTCGAACCGGCCACCGCGACGCCGCCCGCCCTCGATTCCGCGGCCAACTAGTCCTTTCGGTGCGCGGGCACCCGCCATCGAGCGGCCGGCAGGCACAATATCGAACGTGCGGATCGCGTCCGGTCGGGTATTATCGCACGGGGCCGCGCCGACCGGCGCGCGTCGCCGATATCGGAGAGGGAGAAACAACAACAATGAAGGGCTGGAGAAAAATTGCCTTGGCCGCACTTCTGTCATGCGCCGTCATTCTCGGCGGACAGAATGTCGCGACGGCGCAGACCAAACCCGAAGGCGAGATGAAGTGGGCGGTTTACGTGACGCTGCCGCCGGCCTGGATGGATCCGGGCGAGGCCACCCCCGGGGTGTTGTCGCCGTTCTGGGTCCTGTACGCGCTGCACGACGCGTTGGTGAAGCCGATGCCGGGTAAGCCCATGGCGCCGAGCCTCGCCGAATCCTGGACGGAGAGCCCGGACAAGCGCGTTTACGAATTCACCTTGCGCAAGGGCGTGAAATTCCACAACGGCGATCCGTTCACCGCCGAGGACGTCGTCTTCAGCTTCAAGCGCGCGAAGGGCGCGCTGCTCCAGGAAAAGGTGAAGGAGGTCAAGGCCCTCGATCCGCATCGCGTGCAGTTCGTGATGCATGACCCGTGGCCGGACTTCCTGACTTATTATGGTACAATGGCGAGTGCTGCCGGTTGGATCGTTCCGAAGACCTACGTGGAAAAGGTCGGCAATGGCGGGTTCCTGAAGCACCCGATCGGCCTCGGCCCCTACAAGTTCGTCAGCATGAAACCCGGCCTCGAACTGGTCATGGAGGCGAACGAAGACTATTGGCGCAAGACGCCGTCGGTCAAACGCATCGTGTTCCAGAGCGTCCCGGAGTCGACGACCCGCCTCGCGATGGTGACGCGCGGCGAGGTGGACGTGGCCTATCTGCTCGACGAGTCGCTCGCCCGATCGGTCAAGGCCGATCCGAAGATGAAGCTGGCGTTCTCCGGTGGCATCGGCACCTACTATCTCGATTTTTTCGATATGTGGGACCCGAAATCGCCGTGGGCCGACCAGCGGGTGCGCAAGGCCGCCAGCCTCGCGATCGACCGCAAGGCGCTCAGCGAAGCCGAGACGCTCGGGGCTTCGAAGCCCAACGGCAGCGTCGTGATGAGAAGCATGGAATACGCGCTGCCGATCGAGCCGGACCCGTACGATCCGGCGCAGGCCAAGAAGCTGCTGGCGGAGGCCGGCTATCCGAACGGGTTTGATGCGGGCGAGCTGCATCCCTGGCCGCCCTACTTCAGCACCGGCGAGGCGATCGGCAGCTACCTCGGCGCCATCGGCATCAGGACGCGGATGCGGACCCAGGAACGCGTCGCCTTCTACGCCGCGCTCGGAACGAAGAAGCTGAAGGGCATCTGCATGTGCATCGACGCGGTTCCGGGCAATGCCTCGACGCGCATGTCGCAGGTCGTGCCGAGCAATGGCAGTTTCGCCTATGGCGGATGGCCCGATACAGACGAACTGTACCAGAAGCAGCTCAACGAAACCGATCCCAAGAAGCGGGAGGAAATCCTGCTCAAGCTCCAGAGGATCTTGCTTGAGCGGACGCGGTTCGCGCCGATCTACGACTACTTCTGGGCAAGCGGCGTTGGACCGCGGGTCGAGGAGCCTTCGCTGATGCGGATCGAAGGCTACCCGTGGTCGGCCCCGCTGGAGGACGTGAAGCTGAAGCGGCCGTCATAAGGCCGTCCGTCTCCGTCAAGCCGCGTTTTGGGCCGTGCGGACCCCGGGTCGATCGCCAGCGGTCGGCCCGGGCCGGCAATGGCGAGCGCGGCGGCGATGGAAAGAGATGGAAAGAAGCACGAAAGAGCGACGCCGCGTTGTGCCGGCTGTTCTGTGGCGGAGTTCTCGTGTTTCCGCTGACACCCCGGATGCTGTCGCGGCAACCCAATTACCCGAAAGGCCCCTAGCGAATGGACATTTCCGGCAGGACCGCGATCGTCACCGGCGCTGCTTCCGGCATCGGCCTGGGCATTGCGACCGCCCTCGCCGAGGCCGGCGCCAACGTGGTCATGGCCGATATCCAGAAGGATGCGGTCGAGCAGGCGGCGCATGGCCTCTCCGGCACGAACAAGCGCGTCAT
>Ga0326597_10008941_pt1 | contig 13469 bp, 9 predicted proteins | sample RVTome_12_FD_203789 | JGI IMG/M metagenome (GOLD analysis project Ga0326597, IMG submission 203789) | Soil microbial communities from uranium-contaminated site in the Upper Colorado River Basin, Wyoming, United States - RVT100D185 | ecosystem: Environmental > Terrestrial > Soil > Contaminated >... | reverse complement strand
GCACCTTGGGCTGATAATCTGTAAGAACATCCAGCGTCGGCAGCGCCGGGTACACGATTACTGCTGCGAAAACAATGACTAACGCGCCGGCCAGCGCGGCAGCCGCGAACACGACCAATGGAATTGTCCACCAGCGAAAAGACATTGATTAATTCAGTAATATAAAATTGTTGTAAAAAAACAACGTCTGGAAATAAAATCAGCCTCAGCAGTGACGCCTGCCGAAGTCCGGTATGTGCTGGGCGATTGAGCTAAGTCGCAGATTTTTAGCATTATAAGCTTGAGGCATCTGCAATAGGAATGCCAACGAAAGAGTTTACGTGGTAAGCAGTTGTTGCTACCATTTAATGTAAATTATGTAAACTGGTCATAATAACCCCATGCTTAAGGGAAAATTGAAACTTAACCTGGAACCTCTTGAGCGGCTATTCGAGTCTAGATCACTGCCGCTGATTGGTTGCGACATTACTTCGTCGGCGGTGAAAATGGTCGAAATTGCCGCGGCGGGTAAGGGCCTGTACCGCGTCGAGCGCTACGCAATCGAACCCTTGCCGCGCGATGCGGTGGAGGATGGCAACATCAACAATCTCGATGCCGTCAGCGACTGCCTGAGGCGCGGCTGGAAGCGCATGGGCACCAACATCAGGAACCTCGCGCTGGCAGTGCCTTCCGCCGCGGTGATCACCCGGAAAATCATCGTGCCCGCCGGACAGGCGGAGCAGGAACTCGAACTGCAGGTCGAGACCGAGGCCAACCAATACATTCCGTTCGCGCTCGAGGAGGTCAATCTCGATTTCCAGGTTATCGGCCCGGCCCCCAACAGCCCCGACGATGTCGAGGTCCTGATTGCGGCATCGCGCAAGGATAAAATCGAGGATCGAGTCGCCGCCGCCGCTGCCGCGGACCTGAACACGGTGGTGATGGACATCGATTCGTTTGCGGCGCAGGCCGCATTCGAGCTGATCGAGCGCCAGCTGCCTGAAGCCGGCAAAGACCAGAGCATCGCGATAATCGACATCGGTAGCGCGATCATGACCCTCAATGTGATGCGCAACAGCCAATCCATTTACATGCGCGAGCAGCCGTTCGGCGGCAATCAGCTGACCCAGGAAATTCAGAGTCATTTCGGCATGTCGCCCGAGGAAGCCGAGGGAGCCAAACGCGCCGGCGGGTTGCCTGATAATTACGAAATCGACGTCCTGGCTCCATTCCTCGACCGGCTCGGGCGCGAGGTCGCGCGCGCGCTGCAGTTTTTCTTTGCATCCACGCAATTCAACCGGATCAACCACATCCTGCTCGCAGGCGGTTGCGCCGCGATACCCGGCGTCGATGAGGTGGTCACCAAGCGCGCTGCAGTCGATACCATGGTCGCGAATCCCTTCGTCAACATGGCACTGTCGTCTAAAATCAGGCCCAAACAACTGACCGGCGATGCGCCATCGTTAATGGTGGCGTGCGGGCTCGCCATGCGGAGATTTGACGCATGATCCGTATCAATCTGCTCCCGCATCGCGAGCTAAGGCGCAAACGGCAGCAACAGCAATTCTTGGTGATGCTGGGGATGGTGGCCGCACTCGGCGCAACCCTCTGGTTTGCCGGGCACTACTACATGAGCGGGCAGCTCGAGCAACAACAAGATCGCAACGCCTATCTCGAGTCGGAGATCGCAAAGCTCGACAAACAGATTGAGGAAATCAAGAAACTCAAGGAATTGACCGTTGCGCTGTTGCAGCGCAAGAAGGTCGTCGAGTCGCTGCAGGCCAACCGCGCGGAAACGGTTTATCTGCTCGATCAGTTGGTGCGGCAACTGCCCGATGGTGTTTACCTCAAGAGCATCCAGCAGAAAGGCCTTCAAGTCAATATCACGGGCTATGCGCAATCAAACGCGCGGGTTTCGACCTTCATGCGGAATCTCGAAGCGTCGTCGTATCTTGAAAAACCCCGCCTGATCGAAATCAAAGCAGTAACCCAACGCAACACGCGGCTGAGTGAATTCAGCCTGGCGGTTTCTTTGACCCGTCCCAAGTACGAAGCAGCGGACCGGAAACCCGGCGCGAAAACTACGGCCGCTGCGCCTGGCGCCGCAGGTGCGATCGCGAGCGCTCAAGTCCTGGCCCCCGCAAGAACCGCCGGCGCAATCTCCGCCGCGACCGGGGCCTCTTCGAACGAGTCCCCGCGCGGGCGCGTGAATTAACCTCGGTAAACGCCACGATGACACTTGACGAGCTGCGTAACCTGGACCCCAAGACCATCGGCAGTTGGCCGGTATTGCCCAAGCTCGGCGCGCTGCTAATCGCGCTGCTCCTGCTCATCATCGCCAGTTATTTCCTCGACTGGCAGGGCCAGCTCGAGGCTATCGACGTCGCCCAACAAAAAGAAACGAGCCTGCGCGCGACTTTCCTGGAGAAGAAAAAGCAGGCGATAGACATCGAGGCGTACCGCAAGCAACTGGCCGATATCGAGAAGTCGTTCGGCGCACTCTTGAAGCAGCTGCCCAGCAAATCGGAAATGGAAGCATTGCTTACCGATATCAATCAGGCCGGCCTGGGCCGCGGCCTGCAGTTCGAACTGTTCAAGCCGGCGGCCGCTGAAAACATGTCGGAGTTTTACGCCGAACTTCCGATCACGCTGCGCGTGTCCGGCAGCTACCACGACATGGGCGCCTTCGCGAGCGATATCTCGAAGCTGTCGCGCATCGTTTTGCTCAACGATATGCAGCTGGCGCAAAACAAGGACGGCACCATAACGATGGACGCGGTGGCCAAAACCTACCGCTATCTCGACGAAGAAGAGCTCGTCAGGCAGAAGAGCGCGGCCCGAAAAGCCAAGGCGGCCAAGAAATGAGGTGCCATATTGTTATCGTGACACTCGCCTGCCTCGGGCTTGCCGCCTGCGGTGGCGAGCAGCACTCGGATCTGAGACAATTCGTGAAAGAATCCGACAGCCTGCCACGCAAACCCCCTCCGGCATTGCCTGACGTCAAACCGTACGAACCGTTTGCCTATGACGCTTACGACCTCGTCGATCCGTTCAAGCCGCGCAAAATCGAACCGCCGAAAAGAGCCGGCGGCGGCCTTGAACCGGACTTCGCGCGACGCAAGGAACCGCTCGAGGCCTACCCGCTCGAGAACCTGCGCATGGTTGGCACGCTGCAGCAGAAAAATACCAACTATGCGCTGGTGAAAAGCCCTGACAACAATCTGTTCCGCGTCAAATCGGGCAATTACATCGGCCAGGACTTCGGTCTGATCACGGCGATTTCGGAATCGACGATCACGCTCAAGGAAATCGTGCAAGACAGCACCGGGGACTGGTCCGAGCGTGAAAGTACCATAATGCTGATCGACGAGGGAGCCAAATAATGCAGCTCAGCAAGTGCATTGCAGCGTGCGACCGACGGCTCTCGCTGAGAAATCAAGGGGCAGGGCGATGAATAACACCAGCTTATTTTTGAAACCGATACGCGGCCTCGCGTTGCTGCTGGCCATGAGCGTAGCAGCCGTGGTTACAACCTGGGCTCAATCCGCGCAGCCCGCTGCCAACAGCATCGAGGCGATAAATGTCGCCGGCGAACGCGGCGGCAACATCATCGTTCGCATTACGCTCACGCAGCCGCTTGCCGATCCACCGGCCGGCTTCACGATCAATAATCCGCCGCGCATCGCGTTTGACTTCCCGGGCACCAGCAATGCGCTCGGCAAGAACATGCAGGAGGTCGGCGACGGCGACCTGCGCAACATGAATATCGTGCAGGCAGGCGACCGCACGCGGCTGGTTATGAATCTGACCAGGCTGCTCGGCTACGACACCAAAATCGACGGCAAGAACGTGATTATCACGCTGCAGGCCGTGTCTACCGGCACTGCGGAGGCTCCCGTGACCTCCCGCTTCGCCGAGGCCAAAGTGGTAGATACGCGTCATAGCCTGCGCGACGTGAGCTTCCGGCGCGGCCCGAACGGCGAGGGCCGCATCATCGTCGATCTGTCCGATAACGCGGTCGGCATCGACCTGCGCCAGCAGGGCAGGAGCCTGTTAATCGACTTCCAGAATACCGCGCTGCCCAAGAACCTCGAGCGCCGGCTTGACGTGGTTGATTTCGCCACACCGGTGCAGACCATCGACGCGTTCGTGCAGGGCGACAGCGCCCGCATCGCGATCGAGCCGAAGGGATTGTGGGAGCATTCCGCCTATCAGACCGACAACCGCTTCATCGTCGAGGTCAAGCCGGTCATCGAGGACCCCACCAAGCTGATTCAGGGCACGCGTCAGGGCTATACCGGCGAGAAGCTGTCACTCAACTTTCAGAACGTGGAAGTGCGCGCCGTGCTGCAGGTGATTGCCGACTTCACCGGCTTCAACTTCATCACCAGCGACACGGTGACAGGCAACCTGACGTTGCGTCTGAAAGACGTGCCGTGGGACCAGGCGCTCGACACCATCCTGCAGGCCAAAGGCCTTGACATGCGCAAGAGCGGCAACGTGGTGTGGATTGCGCCGCGTGACGAACTCGCGACCAAGGAGAAACTCGCGCTCGAAGCCCAGGCCCAGATTGCCGACCTTGAGCCGACCCGCACGGAGTCGTTCCAGTTGAATTACCAGAAAGCGCAAGCATTCCAGACCATCCTCGCCAACCCGAGCCAGAGGATACTGTCCAAGCGCGGCAGCATGGTAACCGATCCGCGCACCAACACCCTGTTCGTCCAGGACACTCCGTCGCGGCTCGAGGCCGTACGCGCGCTGGTGCGCAAGATCGATGTACCGGTGCGCCAGGTTATGATCGAGGCGCGCATCGTCGAAGCGTCGGATACTTTCACCCGTAACCTCGGTGTCAGACTCGGCCTGAACCAAACCAACGCGGGCAGCGATACGATCGCCGGCAGGGGCAGCCCGCGCGTTTTTGCCGGCGCCAGCCTTGATTCGACGACGGCCGGCACCGGGCAGATTGCCGCCGTTCCGACGCTCAATAATTTCACCAATGTCAACCTGCCGGCTGGCAACATTTCCGGCGCCCTGCCGGGCGTGTTTTCAGTAATCCTGTTCAATGAATCGTTTACCCGGTTTCTCAACCTCGAGATTTCGGCGCTTCAGGCCGACGGCAAAGGCAAGATTATTTCCACTCCGCGGGTGATCACCGCCGACCAGGTCGAGGCGACCATCGAGCAGGGCACGGAAATCCCGTATCAGCAGGCGACCTCGAGCGGCGCCACCGCCGTGCAATTCAAGAAGGCGACCCTATCGCTCAAGGTGAAGCCGCATATCACGCCGGACGACAACATCATCATGAGCCTCAACATCCACAAGGACAGCCGAGGCCAGGAAACCACCGCCGGCCCGGCGATCGACACCAAGCAGATCACCACTGAAGTGCTGGTGCAAAATGGCGGCACAGTGGTGATCGGCGGGATCTATTCGCAAGCCGAGACGGACGCGACGACCAAAATCCCCGTGCTCGGCGACGTACCGTATGTTGGGTTCCTGTTCCGCCAGAACGCCAAGCGAGACGACAAGAGCGAACTGTTGATCTTCATCAGCCCGCGCATCATCAAGAGCAGCGTGACCTTGCGCTAGGCGGCATATTCCGCTGCCTTGGCCAGCCGCAGCCCGGCGGTGGCCCCCTAGGTATCGTGCCCGCGCAAAGCGCCGCCGGATTCACGCTACAATCCGGACATGCCCGACGACCCTCGCTCAACGCAACCCGCAGCCACTGTCCCGGGAAACCTTTTCCTCGTCGGATTGATGGGCGCCGGCAAGACTTCGGTCGGCCGGCTGCTGGCCAAACGCTTCAACAAGACCTTCTATGATTGCGACCAGGAAATCGAGCGCCGCACCGGGGTTAAAATTCCGGTGATCTTCGACATTGAAGGCGAATCCGGATTCCGCGCGCGCGAGTCGGCAATGCTGCTCGAGATTGCGGCATTGCATGATATCGTGCTGGCCACTGGCGGCGGGGCGGTGGTTCGGGAGGAAAATCGCCGCGTGCTGGTGCAAAATGGCACCGTAGTCTATTTGCGCGCAGCGCTCGACGGCCTGTGGCAGCGCACCCGGCACGACCGCAACCGTCCACTGCTGCAGACCGGGGACCCGCGTGCCAAACTTGAACAACTATTTATTCAGCGTGACCCTTTGTATCGGGAGGTCGCAACACTGATAGTTGATACTGGCAAACAGAGCCTGCGCAGCCTTGCCCAGCAGATCGAGCAGCGCTTGAGTGAGCATTTTCAAGCCGCGGGACATGTCCGGCAGGACTTCGCCTGACCAAGCGCGGCCGGCATGTTGATCCCCGACTCAAGTCACGGTCCGAACCTCATGCATACGGTCGAAGTCGCATTGGCCGACCGCGGCTACCCGATCTACATCGGCGCCGGGCTGCTCACGCGCGGCGGGCTGCTCGCGCAGCACCTGCCGCAAAATCGCGCCGCGCTGATTACCGACACTATTGTAGCTCCGCTTTATCTCGATACGGTTGCCAACGCGCTAGGTGCCGCCGGCGTGAGCGTGACTCCGCTGGTAATTCCCACTGGCGAGCAGCACAAGGACTGGCATAACTTGAACGCGATATTCGACGCACTGCTCGCCAACCATTGCGAACGCAAGACGACGCTGATCGCGCTCGGCGGCGGCGTAATCGGCGATCTTGCCGGCTTTGCCGCCGCGACCTATCTGCGCGGCGTCCCCTTCATCCAGGTGCCGACGACATTGCTGGCGCAGGTCGACTCATCGGTCGGCGGCAAGACAGCGATCAATCATCCGCGCGGCAAGAACATGATCGGAGCGTTTTATCAGCCGCTGGCCGTCATCGCCGATACCGTTACGCTTAACACCTTGCCGGATCGCGAGCTGAGCGCCGGCCTCGCTGAAGTCATCAAGTACGGGCTGATCCGAGACGCAGCGTTTTTTGCCTGGCTGGAGGGCAATATCGAGGCCCTGATCGGGCGCGAACCCGGGGCACTTGCGTACGCGATTTCCCGCTCGTGCGAAAGCAAGGCCGAAGTCGTCGCCGCCGACGAGCGCGAGGAGTCCGGCACGCGCGCGCTTCTTAATCTCGGCCACACGTTCGGCCACGCGATCGAAACCGGTCTGGGCTACGGCACTTGGCTGCATGGCGAGGCAGTGGCCGCGGGCACCGTTATAGCGGCGCGCCTCTCGCAGCATCTGGGCCTGATCGGCGCACCCGAGGTCGCGCGCATCTCGGCATTGCTGGAACGCGCCCGTTTGCCGGTGAACGCGCCCGACCTCGGGGTCGAGCGTTATCTGCAGCTGATGGGAATGGACAAGAAGGTGGAGGGCGGCAGAATGCGCTTCATCCTGATGCGTGGAATCGGCTCCGCGCTGCTGACCGCCGAGGTGTCTCGGGACGCGCTCACCGCGGTGCTCGCAACGTCCGTCGCGCATGCCTGAACTGGTTCGCTACGCGGTCGGCCCCCACAACTCGCGCGGCAGGCGCTGGCGCGAAGCGCCGCCAGTAGGCCGCAGTGAGTTACAGCGCGACCGCGACCGCATCATACATTCGACTGCATTTCGCCGGCTCGAATATAAAACCCAGGTCTTCGTCAATCACGAAGGCGATCTGTTCCGCACGCGGCTCACCCACAGCCTCGAGGTTGCACAGATAGCGCGCTCGGTGGCGCGCAGCCTGCAGCTCAACGAGGACCTGGTCGAGGCGATCTCGCTCGCGCACGACCTCGGTCACACGCCGTTCGGCCACGCCGGCCAGGACGCATTGCACCACTGCATGAAGCAGCACGGTGGATTTGAGCACAACCTGCAGTCGCTGCGTGTCGTCGACGTGCTGGAGCAGCGCTATGCCGCATTCGACGGCCTCAACTTGTGCTTCGAGACTCGCGAGGGCATCCTCAAACATTGCTCGTTGCAGAATGCGCGCAAGCTCGGAGATGTCGGCGAGCGTTTCATCAAGCGGCGGCGGCCATCGCTCGAAGCGCAGCTTGCCAACCTTGCGGACGAAATCGCCTATAACAATCACGACGTCGACGACGGCCTGCGCTCAGGCCTGCTGTCGATCGAGCAGCTCGCCCGCGTCAGCATCTTCGCACGCCACATGAAACAGGTGTTGCGCGAGTATCCCAACATCGATGCGCGGCGCCTGGTGCACGAAACGATACGACGGATGATCAGCACGCTGGTCGTCGATCTCACCCGGCAGAGCACGAAAAACATCACGAAGCTCGCGCCGCGCAGCGTCGACGACGTGCGTGCGGCGCCGCTGCTGATTGCGTTCAGTGCCGCAATCGAGCGCCAGCAGCAGGAACTAAAACAGTTTCTGCGGCTGAACCTCTACCAGCACCATCGAGTCGCGCGCATGACCAACAAGGCGCGGCGCATCGTCGCCGACCTGTTTCATGCATTCATGAACGAGCCTCGGCTGCTGCCGCCGCAATATCGTGATCGGGAGCAACGCGAGGCCGCGCGGACGGTCTCCGATTACATTGCCGGCATGACCGACCGCTATGCCATTCGCGAGCATCGGCGCCTGTTTGCGGTCGACGCGATCTAAGCCTCGCGTTGCCACACCGCAGCATGGCGTTTTCCACCCGCCGCCAAGGCCATGGATTACTACGGTTTTTCAAGACCTTGAAGTCTGCCGCCCAAGGCGGTATATTGGATGAGCTTCGCCACGCTTTTTTGCAGCCCCGTCGGTCGGCGGCGGCGCATCGACCGATTTTGACCTGAGAGGTAGCGTTTGAACCACCCGCCCCTTGCCCAGGGACTCTACGACCCGATCCACGAACGCGATGCGTGCGGGGTGGGTTTTGTCGCCCATATCAGGGGCACGAAGTCCCATTCGATCGTCGAACAGGGGCTTACGATCCTGAGAAACCTTAATCACCGCGGCGCGGTGGGAGCGGATCCCAAAGCCTCCGACGGCGCGGGGCTCCTGATCCAGATTCCTGACCGGTTTTTCCGCGATGAGCTCGCCAAGCAGGGCGTCAGACTCCCGCCGGTGGGCCAGTACGGCGTCGGAATGGTGTTCCTGCCGCGCGAACCGGCGTCGCGTATCGCCTGCGAATACGAGATCGAGCGCGCGATCAAAGACGAAGGCCAGGTGCTGCTCGGCTGGCGCGATGTGCCGGTGGACAACACTGACCTCGGCGAGTCGGTGCGGCTGGTCGAGCCGGTGATCCGGCAGGTCTTCGTCGGCCGCGGCACCGGCGTCACCGTCACCGACGCGCTGGAGCGCAAGCTCTACGTCATCCGCAAGAGCGCAGGTCATGCGATCCAGGCGCTCAGGCTCACGCACGGCAGGACGTTCTACGTGCCGTCGCTGTCGGCTCGCACCATCGTCTACAAGGGGATGCTGCTCGCGCATCAGGTAGGCGTTTACTACCGGGAATTGCAGGACGTGCGTGTGGTCTCGGCGCTCGCGCTGGTTCACCAGCGCTTTTCGACCAACACCTTCCCGTCTTGGGGTCTGGCGCACCCGTTCCGCATGATTTGCCACAACGGCGAGATCAACACCGTGCGCGGCAACGTCAACTGGCTCCGCGCGCGCCAAGGCGCAATTTCAAGCCCTATCCTGGGCCGTGATCTCGACAAGCTGTGGCCGCTGATCTACGACGGCCAGTCCGACTCCGCGTCGTTCGATAACGCCCTCGAACTGCTGGTGATGAGCGGCTACTCGGTGGCGCACGCGATGATGATGATGATCCCCGAGGCGTGGGAAAGCCACACGCTGATGGACGCGAGCCGGCGCGCGTTCTACGAGTATCACGCGGCGATGATGGAGCCGTGGGACGGCCCCGCCGCGATTGCCTTCACTGACGGCCGCCTGATCGGCGCCACACTCGATCGCAACGGGCTGCGGCCGGCGCGTTACATCGTCACCGATGATGATCTCGTGATCATGGGCTCGGAATGCGGCTGCCTGCCGGTGCCCGAAGAGAGCATCGTCAAGAAGTGGCGGCTGCAACCCGGCCGCATGTTCCTCGTCGACCTGGAGAAGGGCCGCATCGTCGATGACAAAGAGCTGAAGGATACGCTCGCCGCGGCAAAGCCCTATGGCGAGTGGATCGAGCGCATCCGCGTCAAACTCGACGACATCGAGAGCGACAAGCCTCAGCCCGAGCGCTCGGCCGTTGCCCTGCTCGACCGCCAGCAGGCTTTCGCCTACACGCAGGAGGACCTCAAGTTCCTGATGATACCGATGGCGGTCAACGGCGAGGAGCCGATCGGCTCGATGGGCAACGATTCGCCGCTGGCGGTGCTGTCGAACAAAGACAAGACCCTGTACCACTACTTCAAGCAGCTGTTCGCTCAGGTCACCAACCCGCCGATCGACCCGATCCGTGAAGAACTGGTAATGTCGCTGGTGTCGTTCATCGGGCCCAAGCCCAACCTGCTCGGCATCGACGAGACCAATCCGCCGATCCGGCTCGAGGTCAGCCAGCCGGTGCTCGACTTCTACGAGATGGAAAAGGTCCGGCACATCGAGCGCTACACGGAAGGAAAATTCCGGTGCTGCGAGCTCGACATTTGCTATCCCGTCGCTTGGGGCAAGGAGGCGATCGAGCCGCGGTTGGCGTCGCTGCGCGCCCAGGCCGAGGATGCGGTGCGCGCCGGCTACTCGATTATCATCGTCTCTGACCGCAAGATCGGCAGCGAGCAGGTTGCGATCCCCGCGCTGCTTGCGCTCTCGGCGATTCACCAGCACCTGGTGGCGAGGGGCCTGCGCACCAGTGCGGGCCTCGTGGTCGAGACCGGCTCGGCGCGCGAAGTGCACCATTTCGCGCTGCTCGCCGCCTATGGCGCGGAAGCGGTACATCCGTACCTCGCGCTCGAGACGTTGCTCGCCATGAACGGGGCTCTGCCGACCGAAATCGATGGCCACAAAGCCGTCAAGAATTACGTCAAGGCGATCGGTAAGGGGCTGAGGAAGGTGATGTCGAAGATGGGTATTTCGACCTACATGTCCTACACCGGCGCGCAGATTTTCGAGGCGGTCGGGCTGTCGCGGGAACTGGTCGACAAGTACTTCGCCGGGACCGCCTCGAACGTCGGTGGCATCGGCTTGTTCGAGGTCTCCGAGGAGGCGATCCGCATTCACCAGGCGGCGTTCGGCAACGACCCGGTGCTCGCTCACGCGCTCGACGCGGGCGGCGAATACGCGTACCGCGTGCGCGGCGAGGAGCACATGTGGACACCGGATGCGATCGCCAAGCTGCAGCATGCGAGCCGCCAGAAGTCATATGACACGTACAAGGATTACGCGCAGATCATCAACGACCAGTCGCAGCGGCACATGACGCTGCGCGGGCTGTTCGAGTTCCGGCTTGATCGGTGCAAACCGATCCCGCTCGAGGAAGTCGAGCCTGCCGCTGAAATCGTCAAGCGCTTCTCGACCGGCGCGATGTCGCACGGCTCGATCTCGGTCGAAGCGCACGCCACGCTCGCGGTGGCGATGAACCGCATCGGCGGCAAGTCGAACACCGGCGAAGGCGGCGAGGACCGCCGCCGTTATGCACCGATCAAGCGTGGCGAATCATTGCAAACGCGGCTCGGCAAGAACCGGGTCGAGCGCGACCTCGAATTCGAGGAAGGCGACTTGCTCAAGTCGAAGATCAAGCAGGTCGCCAGCGGGCGCTTCGGCGTCACTGCGGAGTACCTCGCCTCGGCCGAGCAGATCCAGATCAAGATGGCACAGGGTGCGAAGCCCGGCGAAGGCGGGCAGCTTCCCGGGCGCAAAGTTTCCGATTACATCGCCGAGATACGCTACTCGACGCCCGGGGTCGAGCTGATCAGCCCGCCGCCGCACCACGACATCTACTCGATCGAGGACTTGGCGCAGTTGATTCACGACCTCAAGAACGCCAATCCTGCCGCTTCGATCAGCGTGAAGCTCGTCTCGGAGGTCGGTGTTGGCACCGTCGCGGCTGGCGTGGCGAAGGCGAAGTCGGACCACGTCACCATTTCCGGGCACGACGGCGGCACCGGGGCGAGCCCGTGGTCATCGATCAAGCACGCGGGGACGCCGTGGGAACTGGGACTCGCGGAGACGCAGCAGACGCTGGTGCTGAACCGCCTGCGCGGCAGAATCGCCGTGCAGGTCGACGGCCAGATCAAGACCGGACGCGACGTGGTGGTCGGCGCGATCCTCGGGGCCGACGAGTTCGGCTTCTCGACCGCGCCACTGGTGACCGCGGGCTGCATCATGATGCGCAAGTGCCACCTGAACACCTGCCCGGTCGGCGTCGCAACCCAGGATCCGGTGCTGCGGAAGCGGTTCTCCGGCAAGCCAGAGTATATGATCAATTACTTCTTTTTCGTCGCCGAAGAGGCGCGCGAGCTTATGGCAAGCCTCGGTCTCCGCAGCTTCAATGAACTGATCGGCCGCGCGGATCTGCTCGACACGAAGCGGGGTATCGAGCACTGGAAGGCACGCGGCCTCGATTTCTCCCGGATCTTCCATCTGCCCCAGATGCCGACGGAGGTCGCGCGCTACCACTGCGAGCAGCAGGACCATGGTCTCGAGCGGGCGCTCGACGTCCGCCTGATCGAACTGGCGAAACCCGCGCTCGAGCACGGCGAAAAAATTGCCATCGACATGCCGATCCGCAACATCAACCGCACGGTCGGCACGATGCTTTCTTGCGAGATCGCGCGGCGCTATGGCCATGAAGGCCTGCCGCATGACACGATACACGTGCGCTTTGCGGGGTCCGCGGGCCAAAGCTTCGGCGCTTTCCTCGCGCAGGGCGTGACGCTCGACTTGATTGGCGACACCAACGACTACTGCGGCAAAGGCCTCTCGGGCGGGCATATCCGGGTGCAGCCGTCGCCCAAATTCCGCGGCGATCCGACCGCGAACATCATCACCGGCAACGTAGTGCTCTACGGTGCAATCGCCGGCGAGGCTTACTTCCGCGGCGTCGCGGGCGAGCGCTTCGCGGTGCGCAACTCGGGGGCCCAGACCGTCGTCGAGGGCGTTGGTGACCACGGTTGCGAATACATGACCGGCGGCACGGTAGTGGTGCTCGGCGCGACGGGCCGCAACTTCGCGGCCGGCATGTCGGGCGGCACAGCCTACGTCTTCGACGAAAAAGGCGAATTCACCAATTACTGCAATCCGGCAATGGTCGATCTCGAGCCCGTGCTGTCGGAGTCCGAACAGCGGGGCAAGGTGTCACGTGATATCTGGCACCTCGGGCTCGCCGACGAGGTGATCTTGAAACGTCTGATCGAGAACCACGCGCGCTACACTGGCAGCCGCCGCGCGCATGACATGCTTGAACAGTGGGGCGTCTATCGGCTGCGCTTTGTCAAGGTCTTCCCCAAAGAGTACCGCCGCGCGCTCTCCGAGATCGCCGCCTCCGGCCGCCAGGCCGCGGCCTGACCGCGTCGATCGCACGTCATGGGCAAGATCACCGGGTTTCTCGAGTACCAGCGCCTGCGGGAGGCTGCCGAAGATAAGGCATCGCGCACGCAGCACTACCGCGAGTTCATTCAGCATCTGACGG
>Ga0326597_10008940_pt1 | contig 13470 bp, 12 predicted proteins | sample RVTome_12_FD_203789 | JGI IMG/M metagenome (GOLD analysis project Ga0326597, IMG submission 203789) | Soil microbial communities from uranium-contaminated site in the Upper Colorado River Basin, Wyoming, United States - RVT100D185 | ecosystem: Environmental > Terrestrial > Soil > Contaminated >... | reverse complement strand
GACACTTCCATCATAGCCCAAAGCGCCGAGTGCCGGCCAACTCGCATGCTGCGACAGGCAATTCGCCGCGAAAGTTTACTGTTTTTGTTCGCCTACGCAGAGCTGACCAGCCGACGGGCGGGTGCAGCCGGCGCAGCTGGGGCGCCGGCCTAGTGCGTCGAAGCCGGCCTGCGTGCACGCGTCGCCATGTACGAGTCGATGTACTTCGAGAGCAAGAACTTGGGCTCCTTGTCCTCGTACATATCGACGAGCAGGAAACCCGCCCGCATCTGGCCGCCCAGCTGGGCGTCGAGGGTATGGCCGTGGAGCAGCGGCTCGAGATTCGAGATGAAGGTCTCGCGCTCTTCGTCCGTGAGATCCCGTGCCTCGTCGAAGGGGAGTCTGTGGCGTACGACCAGCCGCCCCTTCTCGTGCTCTACCTCGTCGAACAAGTACCAGTGGGGTTGGACGAATCCGGTGAGGAGTTCGCCGCCAGGCCGGAGCACGCGAAAGGCCTCCCTCCAGACGGGCTCGATGTCGCGGGCGAAACAATTAGAACAGGGGTGAAAGACCAGATCGAAGCTCTCGTCGTCGAAGGCGGACAGATCGGCCATGTCTCCCTGGACCGTGCGGATCGTCAGCCCTTCACGCTTGGCGACCGCGCGATCCTGGCCGAGCTGCGCGGCGGAGGCGTCGTAGATAGTGACGTCGGCGCCCGCCGCCGCGAAGAGCGGGCCCTGCTGTCCGCCGCCGCAGGCGAGTCCGAGGATGCGCACTCCCGAAAGCCCCGACGGAAACCACGCGCGGGGCACAATCTTCAGCGGCGTCAGGATGACATTCAGCTCCCCCCCGCGCGCGCACGCGACTTCCTCGGCGCTCACGGGAATCGTCCACTGATTCTTCCGATCGACCTGGGAGTCCCACGCCCGGGTGTTGTACCTGAAGATGTCCATGCTTCCTCCGGGTCCCGGGGCGTCTGACTACAGCGACGGTGTGCTCCTGCGAATCTCCCGTCCGAGCGTCCACACGCGCGCACACATGAAGCGGCTCAGGGCGAGAAACAGCAGATGGACGTCCGATCGCTCGATGGCGATCCACGCGAACGGCGCGAAACCCAGGATCGCCGACCAGAGCATCGCCTTTCTCAGGATAGCTCCTGCGCTGATCCCCAGGAAGTACCCGTCGAGCGCATAGGCGATCGCACCGATCAGGAGCGTGGGAATCAGCCAGAAGCGGAGCCTACTCGCGAGCCTCAGCACGTCGCCATGATCCGTGAAGAGCGAGAAGAGGGCGTGCGGCGCCACGAGGAAAGCCCCGGCGAACAGGGCGCTCGTCAGCACGGAGGCGAGGATGCTCATGCGGAGCAGCCTTCGAAGTTCTCCTTGCCTGCTGGCGCCGGCGAAGTAGCCGGCCAGGCTCTCCGTCGCGAATGCGAAGCCGTCGACGAAGAAGGCGGAGAAGCTGATGACCTGACGCACGAGGGCGGCGGCGGCCAGGACGACCGTCCCCATCATCGCGGCGAGATTCGTGAACACGCCGAAGACCGAGACCAGCGCCACGGTGCGAATCAGGATGTCCGTGTTGAGCGAAGCCAGCCTCTTGAATGCGTGGAGGTCGCGCAGATCCGAGAATGCCCGGCCCCAATGAACGCCGCGCAACAGGTCACGCGACAGCCAGAGTGCGCAGAGCAGCATCGCCAACCGGCTCCACGCCGTCGCGGCGCCGGCGCCGGCGGCGCCCCAGCCGAAGCGCCCGATGAAGAGCAGATCCAGACCGATGTTGGTGCCGTGACCCACCGCCGACATGAGAAGCGCCGACTTGCTGCGCTCGGATCCCAGAAGCCAGCCCAGGAAGACGAAGTTCAAGAGGGTGACGGGGGCTGCGAGGATGCGCGCGTCGAAATAGCCGCGCCCCGCAGCGCGACGACGAGTGCTTCGTCCTGGCGCTGCCGCCCCATCGCCTGTGCCACCAGGCCAGTCGTGCCCATGCTCAGGAAACCGAAACTCCAGTAGAGGTAGTCGAACACGACAAGCCCGAGTGCGACTCCACCGAGATGATCCAGCTCTTCGAGATGGCCGAGGAGGGCCAGATCGATCAGCCCCGCCAGGGGGACCATCAGGTTGGCGAAGATGTTGGGGACGGAGAGGCGCCAGAAGCGCCGCCTCAGATCCGTTTCCGTCGTCATGCTCGATTCCGTCCGGCCGAAGAGATCCCGGCAAGCTATCGCATCCCCGCGGCGAACGCCCGTCGGCGCCCGCCGGCGGGAAGCGGGTTGCCCCGTCCACAGCCCCCGCGTAGACTCTCGCAAAGCCTGATCCCCCGAGCGTTCGAGGCCACATATGCAGATTGCCCTGGGCTGCGACCACGCTGGATTCGCACTGAAGAAGACCGTCGTCGTCGCCATCGAGGCCGCGGGACACGGGATTCTCGACTGCGGTACCGACTCGGAGGCCCCTGTCGACTACCCCGACTACGCCGCCGCCGTCGCCGACGCCGTGGCGGAGGGGCGAGCCCAACGTGGCATCATCCTCTGCGGCAGCGGTGTGGGGGCCTGCGTCGCGGCCAACAAGATCCGCGGCGTGCGCGCCGGAATCTGCCACGACATCTATTCGGCGCATCAGGGCGTAGAGCACGACGACATGAATGTGCTCTGCCTCGGCGCGCGGATCATCGGCGCGAGCGTGACGCCAGAACTCGTCCACGCCTTTCTCGCCGCGGAATTCAAGGCAGAGGAGCGACATCTGCGCCGGTTGTCCAAGGTCCAGGCCATCGAAGATCGCCCGTTTGCCAAGAAGGAAAAATCATGAGCAATCCGCTGCAGAAACTCCACGGCTTCGGGCAGAGCTTCTGGTGGGATTCCCTGTCGCGCCACGCCATCGAGACCGGTGAATTGGCCCGCATGCGCGATGAGGACGGCATGCGCGGCATCACGAGCAACCCCGCCATCTTTCAGACGGCGATCGCGCGCGGCAACGACTACGACGCGCGCATCCAGAGCCTGCTCGATCGCGCCTCGACCGCCGAGGAGATGTTCTGGGAGTTGGCCATCGCGGACATCCAGGACGCCTGTGATCTGCTGCGCTCCCTGTACGACGAAAGTGACGGCGGCGATGGATTCGTGAGCCTGGAAGTGAACCCGCATCTGGCCAACGATGGCGCTGGAACCCTGGCACAGGCGAAGGAACTCTGGCAGCGCGTCGCACGGCCCAATCTGATGATCAAGATTCCTGGCACCGCCGCCGGCGTCGCGGCGATCCGCCAAGCGCTGCGCGACGGGCTCAATATCAATGTCACGCTGCTCTTTTCGCGGCAGGCACACATGGATGTCATGGAGGCCTATGTCGAGGCTCTCGAAGCGCGTCTCGACGCCGGAGAATCCATCGAGCGCATCGCGAGCGTGGCAAGCTTCTTCATCAGCCGCGTCGACAGCCTCGTCGATGAACGCCTGCAGCAGATCGGCGGGCCAAAGGCGAAGGCTCTGTTGGGGAAGGCGGGCATCGCCAACGCGAAATTGGCCTACGAGAATTTCTTGTCCCGCTTCGAGGACGCGCGCTGGGAGCGACTGGCCGCTCAGGGCGCGCGCGTCCAGAGACCGCTCTGGGCGAGCACGAGCACGAAAAACCCCGACTATTCGCTGACGCTGTATATCGGCACGCTCATCGGGCGGAATACGGTCAACACGATTCCCACCTCGACCATCGATGCCTACCGCAAGCGGGGCGACGGGCGGGCCAATGCGATTCGTGAGGGCGTCGCGGAAGCGCGTCAGCAGATCGAAGCACTGGCCACACTCGGCATCGACATGGACCAGGTGACGGCACAGCTGTTGGACGAGGGCGTGGAGAAGTTCAATGTCGCGTTCGACAGCCTGCTTCAGGATCTCGATGCGAAGTTGAGGGCTCTCTCGGTCCGTTAGGGTCGATGGCGCCAGGCGCTTGACTTTGCGCGCAGATCCGTCGCACCTTTTCCGGTAGATCCTCTCGGTCGATCTCCGCGTCGATTCTCCCACATCAAGCCGGCCAATGAGCAGAACTCTCCCGATCGCGCTCGCCCTGGCCGTCGTGCCGCTGCTGGGGATTTCCCTCCGTGCGGTTGCGCAAGAGGGGCATGTCCTCGAATTCGGACCCTATGTGGGCTACTTCGACTTCGACCGGCTGAACCAGATGGACGATGGGTTCATGGCGGGTATCCGTGTCGGCGTGCACGGCACTCCCTGGCTGAACTTCGAAATGGAATTCGACGAGGTCTACACGAGTCGTCACATCAGCGAGAATCGCGCCCGTCAGATCTCGCTCGCTGGACATGTGCGGTTCGAGCCTTGGCAGATGAACATCGCCCCGACGTTGCTCGCGGGAGCCGCGCTCGTAGCCTACGACGACGAGGACGATCCCGATGCCTACGGCGATGCCTATGACCTGGGCGTGGGCGTTCGTTGGGCAGCGCGTGCCACCTGGTTCGTGCGCGCCGAATGGATGCTGCGTGGGCAATCCTTCCGGCTCTACGAGACCTCGGCAGCTGGTGGCACACTCGTGAGTTCGGACGCCGGGCCGAAGACGCTCTGGAGTCGGACGCTTCGCATTGGAGTCGCCTATGTTTTCTAGGCGGATGCTCACCGGCTTCTTTCTGTTGATCTGGCTCGGCTTCGCGCCACGCGCGCGGGCGCAGGATCCTGTCGGGGGACACACCGTCCGCGTCGGTCTCTGGCTCGGCCACATGAGCTCCAGCGAACGACTCCATTTCGACAGCGATCAGGTCTTCGGCCTGCGCGCCGCCGCGGGCTTCACCGACTGGGCCGAAGTCAGCGTGGCCCTGGGTCAGATGACGATGCGGGATCAGCGACGCGATGTGTGGAATAACTCGGTTCAATTCGATATGCACGGGCGCTTCATGCCTCTGGCAATTCATACCTCACGGGCGGGAATGCTCTTGGGAGTGTCGTTTACCGGCTTCGAAGAGGACGCGCTGAGCGACGCAGTTGCCGAGGGTCTCGATGTCGGGTTTGCCGCGAATTGGAATGCCACGGAGCTGTGGACGATCTCTGCGGACTTGCTGTGGAGAATGCAGACCTTCAATCTGTTGCCGCGTGATTCACAGGGCACCGTGATCGGCGGTCGTGCAGAGACCGGATATGTGTGGAGTCGGCTGTTGAGGCTGGGTGTCGGGCATGCGTTTTGATTTTTCGCTCCCAGGCGTCGCCTGCGTGTTGATGTCTGTACTGCTGGGATCGTGCAAAGACCTGGTCGCTCCCGGTCCGATCGGTGGAGAGCTCGAGCCAGGCTTCAGTAGAGTTGCCATCCGGCAGGTCATTGGCGGCGACGTTTTGTATTACCTCGAGCCCGCCGAGATCGTCATCTACGACGAGGGTCATCCCCTCGAAAGTGGAGGACTCGCCGCCGCGCGTTTCGATTTCCCGAAGTTTGCTGAATTCGAGGGCATTCCCAGCGGAGTCTATTCGATCGCCCTCATCAACACCTTAAACAACACCGCGTCTGGAATTCTGCCGAACTTGCTGTTTCACGGCGTCGAGTTGCCTGGCGAGGTGAGTTTGACCGCCGAGATACAACCGCTGCCGGGACGTGTCATCCTTCCGACGGGTCTCGTCATCGAATCTGACGCGCAGAACGTCGTACGCCTCGCCTGGGAGAGTATCGATCCACGTAGCGGGTCCTCGTATTCACTTGTCTATCAGACGAGCGCGGACGCAGCCGGTGTGTTTTCGGCGCGTCTGCTGCCGGGAAGTTACTATCCTAATTACATTCAATGGACAGCGCGTAGCGCGCTTCGTTTTGTGTTTGAAGAACCTCTCGAAGTTTCAGCTGCGAACTCCATTGACGTCGAGCTTCCTCTCCGTGCAATCGATATCGGGTTTGACCGGCCGCATCCGGGCTTCCCAGCCCAGGCGGAACTCCGCCTCGACGTGAAGATCGCCCTGGCCCACCGGTTCTCGCCGACGGACTGGTTGGAGCTGGGAGCCTACGAAGAGTTTCCGCTCACCGTTTGGCTGGCGGAACGCGTCTATCAACTCGAGCTGCGAAGCACGACAGGCATGTTCTTTCCACGGATTTCTTGGTGGGACGCATCCGCGAACGTCCCGCCCTCCCTCAACCATCCGAGCCATCGTGTCCACATCGAAGTCATCGACGAGGCCTCCAGTCCGCTGGAGGACATGGCCGTCAAGTTTGGGCGAGGAGGCGAGAGTATTTCACCACGGACCGGGAGTGATGGGGCAGCGGCGGTGTTCTTGGACCCTGGAAGCTACAGCCTCGAAATCGATGGATTGTCGCCCGAAGTGGTGGTCGTCAACGGGGAGCTCGAGCTGATTCGAGTCGTACCCGCCGGTAGGCCATGATGGGTTCGCGCGTGCGAGGCGGGATTTCTGTGTGGCTCTGCGCCGTCTTCGCGCTAGTGACATCGACTTCATGCCGACAGTTGGTCGGGCCCGAGCCGGATTTTCCTGCGCTCTTGTCCTGGAATGTGACGGTTGTCGATCTCTCCGGGAGGGTCCTGAAGGGGTGCACGATCTACGTCGAGAATTTCTCGCCGGAGGAGGATGGCATCGACTTCGGCGAGGCCTATCGGGCCGACGAGGCTGGGTGGGTCCGCCTGATCTTCCCCGCGCAGATTGAAATGCAAGTCACGATCGATCCACGAGACGGACGTCCGCAGTATCCACTCCGCCTCCCAGACCCGCAGTCGAGCCCCGCGAAACTCGTCTATGCCGCACGCCCGATGCAACGGCCCGTCGATTTGGGCGGGATCGATCCGTCGGCGCTCTCTGCCGGCTCGATCGGGCTCCAACTCGAGAGGCCAGTGATTCGGGATATCCGTGTGAGCGTTCATCAAAGTACGAGCGTCGACCCTGACGGATTGATCCGTTTCTGGGCGTCGGACGACATGTTGCTCGACTACTATTCGATGCATCTCGAGCTTGGAGCACTGGCGATCGAGTGGCGGCGATCGCAGCCCGACCTGCCTGTGGGTAACCTCACAGTGGTCTTACCGCCCGTCGTCCTGGGCGAAGTCGAAGTCGTAGCGACTGGTACGGACTTTCCGCAGCTGCCGGGAGTTGCGGCGTTCGTCTCTGGCGACTACCGCGTCGAGTCGACGATTCTCGATCTCCGGTCCGAGCGCGTGACGCTGTTGGCACCGGCAGGCCCGGGCCGAATTGAAGTACGAGCGTTTTCGACGCCACCCGGCATCCTCGCGCAACGCGATCTCGACGTCGACTGGAGGGGGGGAACCACATATCTCTACGAATATGCTTCCCACAGAATTACGCTGCGCCTGCAGAATTCCTCTGGCGAAGGATACGGTTATTTGGAATTCTGGATCTGGAGCGCATGGGGAGGCAGGCACTACTTCAGGACAGACAGCCAAGGTGAGTACGTCATCTACGCACAATCCGGCGAGTATCTCCTCACGGTGAATCACCCGTTCGACGACTCGGTCGAGAAACTGCTGCCATTCTCTGTGACCGCAGACATGGATATCGTCGTCCAGTTCGACCCATTCGACTGACGGCGGAGCCAGGCCTAGCCGACAGTTTCCGCCCGCCGCACACTTCCATCCCCCCGCAGCGCCAACATCCTCTCGAGCGCCACGATCGCCCCCTCGGCGACCTTTGCATCGACGCGAATGGGATTCACCACGTTCCCTTCGACCAGATTCTCCAGCGCCCAGAGCAGATGCGGCGGGTCGATGCGATACATCGTCGCACACGCGCACTGGATCCCCGAGAGGCTGACGATCTCCTGCTCGGGATGCGCTTCCGCCAGGCGATGGACCAGATGATACTCGGTGCCGATGGCCCACTTGCTCCCCGGGGCGGCGGCTCGGACCTGGCTGATGATGTATTCGGTCGATCCGACCTTGTCGGCGGCCTGGACGACGTCGAACTCGCACTCGGGATGCACGAGGATCTGGATCCAAGGATCGGCCTCGCGCAGCCGCTGCACGTTCTCCATGGAGAACTTCGCGTGGACGCTGCAGTGGCCCTTCCAGAGGATGACGCGGCTCTCTCGGTACTCCTCGACAGTCGCGCCACCCTGGCGCGCATGGGGATCCCAGAGCGGCATGTTCGCGAGCGGGACGCCCATGGCGAACGCCGTGTTCCGCCCGAGATGCTGGTCGGGCAGGAAGATGACGCGCTCGCCGCGGGCGAAGGCCCAATCCAGAACCTCAGGCGCGTTGCTGCTGGTACAGACGATGCCGCCGTGCCGTCCACAGAAATCCTTGATGGCCGCCGTCGAATTCATGTAGGTGATGGGCACGATGCCGCGCACGCCCATGTCGCCCAGCTGTTCCCACGCATCCTCGACGTCGTCGATGTTGGCCATGTCGGCCATGGAACATCCAGCTCCCATGTCGGGCAGCACGACGGTCTGCGCGTCGCTGGTCAGGATATCGGCACTCTCGGCCATGAAGTGGACACCGCAGAAGACGATGTACTCGGCACTCTTCTGCGCGGCGGCGTGCTGCGCCAGTTTGAAGCTGTCGCCCGTGAAGTGGGCGTGGCGCACGACATCGTCGGCCTGATAGTGGTGGCCCAGGATGACCAGACGCTGTCCGAGCATTTCCCGCGCGTGCAGGATGCGCGCCTGGACTCCGTGCGCGTCGAGCGCGGCGATGGAATCGGGCAGTGGCGTATAGGTCGTGGCCATGGCGGCGTGCTCCCCTCTTCCGCGCCTAGAAAGGCGCGTGGATGCCTTTCTCCCGCAACTGGAAGAAGTCGAGTTCGCGGAATCGGTAGAGCTCGGCCGGCCGGCCCGGCCCTTCGCTCTCGCTCTTGCCGGTGGCTTCGACCAGGCCGGCGAGCTTGAGCTTGCGTCGGAAGTTGCGCTTGTCGAGCTGGCGCCCCAGGACATGCTCGTAGAGCGACTGCAGCTGGCTGAGCGTGAAACTCTCGCCGGCCAGCTGGGAAGCGATCGTGGTGTACTGGAGCTTCGTCCGCACGCGCTCGAGCGCTACCGCGATCATGGCGCCGTGATCGAAGGCCAAAGGTGGCAGTGACTCGACAGGCCACCAGCGCGCCTCGGCTTCGAGCTCGTGCGGCTTGAGCGGGCAGCGATCGGCGTCCAGCAGGGCCACATACGCGACGCTGATGACACGACCGCGCGTGTCGCGCCGCGGTTCGCCGAAGGTGTAGAGCTGCTCCAGATAGACGTCGGCCACACCGGTGGCCTCGTCGAGTTCGCGCTGCGCCGCCTCTTCCAGGGGCTCCTCCGGCCGCACGAAGCCGCCGGGCAGAGACCACAGCCCCACGAAGCGCTCCTCGCCGCGTTTGACCAGGAGGACCTGCAGTGCCTCGGCGAGAACCGTGAAGATGACGGTATCCACCGTGACCGGCAGCTTCGGGAGCGGGGCCATGGCCTGGTTGGCGCTGCTTTCGGGCTGTGCGAGCATGGCTGGAGCGGGGTTGGGGTTGAATTCGTGTTGTGGCGACACGAAATCTAGCCAGACCTGTCCCAGGCCGCAAGTGGCTTTCGGCCGGCCAAAATCGAGCGCAGGACGCAAGCCCGGCCGCAGCCGCGGCCGGGCGTCTCCGGCTCCAACCCGGCGGCGCGACCCTAGTTCCAGCCCTCCGGGAACAGGCTCAGCTGCACGAACTGGTCGTCGCGGATGTAGCGAGCGGCCGCCTCCCGCAGGTCCTCGACGCTGAGCGCGTCGACCAGGGGCAGGTACTCCACGGTCTCCTCCAGCGGCCTCCCGTGGCGCGCGCGGAAGAGGATCTGCGCCAGCCACCAGCCGTTTTCCTGCAGCCCTTCCTCGTAGTCGCGACGGTGGGCTTCCTTCAGCTTGCCCAGGAGTTCCTCGTCGGGACCCTCGTCGCGCATGCGATGCAGCTCTTCCCACATGGCCGCGACGAGTTCGTCGACCCGGTCGGGATCGCTGCCGAACTGGACGCTGAGGCTGTAGCCCAGGTAAGGCTCGCGCTGAGGATTTCCCGAGACGCCGACGCTGTAGGTGCCGCCGAGATCTTCGCGCAGGCGCTCGCGCAGGCGGATCTCCAGCGCCCGCGCCAGGGCGTGGAGCGTGTACAGGTTCTTGCGTTCCCACTGAAAGTCACCGTGGAAGATCACAGCCGTGTTGCTCTTCTTGTCCTGACCCGCATAGACGGCGCGCTTGATGACGCCATCGGGCGGCCGGATGCCGCGGTCGATCCAGGCGTCGTCCCGCTCTCGGGCAGGAAGCGACGCCACATACTTCTCGATCCAGGGCCGAATCTCTTCCGGCGTGAACTTGCCGACGAAGGCGAAGACGAAGTCCGAAGCGTCGGCGAAGCGATCCTCCATGAATGCGAATCCTCGTTCGTAGTCGATGGCGGCCAGCCGCTTCGCATCGATGGGGCGGCGCCGCGGGTGATGCTGCGACAGGATCGCGCTGAGACTGTCGCCGAACGCGCTACCCGGATCGAGTTCGCGATTCTCGAGATACGCGATGAAACGCTGCTGCAGGGCCGCGAAGGCCACGTCGTCGCGTCGCAGCGCGGTGAAGCGCGCATGGAGGATCTGGAAGAAGAGCTGGGAATCCTCCGGCGAGAAGGCCCCCTGCACGGTTTCGCCCAGCTCGCCGACGCTGCCCTGAAAACTGACGCGGCGGCCGGCCAGGAACTTCTGCAGCGCGATGGCGTCGAGTTCACCCATGCCGCCAGCCTCGGCGAAGTAGCTGATGAGCTCGGCGGTCGACTGCAGTTGGTCGTCGGCGCGCGAATAGCCGCCCGGGCTGAAGCCCTGCATGAGGATCTCATCCTGCTTGTAGTCCGTCGGCTTGAGCAGGACGCGAGCGCCGTTGCTCAGGCGCCACTCGGTCACGCCGACGGCGTCGTGATGCTCTGCGCTGACGATGCTCCCGGCCACGGGTTCGGCGGCGAGCAGGCTGCTACCCGTGCTCGCGTCGACATAGGCCTCGGGCACGAAGGCGTCGGCGCGTTCGAGTGTTTCCCGCAGGGATTTCTCGCCGGGAAAGGCGGTATCGTCGGGGCCGCTCGCCAGCAGCACACGATTCGCGGGGCCAAGAACGCGCTCGTGCACGGCGTTGACCTCCTCGAGTTGGATCTCCGCCAAGAGCGTCGTCGCCAGTTCGATCGCCGTCTCGATGCCGATGGTCGGCGATCCCTCGAGGAAGTGACTCTCGGCGCGGGAGGCGAAGACGCTCGAATGGGTATCGTTACGCTCCTCGAACTGCGCCTGCATGCTCCGCAGCGTGCGGGCCTTCGCGCGCTCGAACTCGCCCGCCGTGAAGCCGTGAAGGCCGACGCGGCGTGACTCGCGCACCATCGCCTCGAGACCTTCGAGCACGGCGTCGGCATCGACATTCGCCTGCAGCGTGTATTGCCACTGGCTGCGCATGAGGGGCCCGAGCGAGTTGCCGGCGCCGATGAATGGGGGGTTCGGCTGCTGCACGAGTTCGCCGAAGCGGACGTTGAGCATCTGCTGGTAGAGCTGTTCAGCCAGGACGATTCGGTAGTCGCCCACCGTCTGCGTCTCACGTCCGGGCAATTTCACCTGCAGCTCGACACTCGCCCCCGAGAGTTCCTCGTCGGTGACCGAACTCAGGCGAACATCGTCGAAGATGGGGATTTCGTAGATCAAACGCTCGCGCGGCACGGGGGGGCCTTCGATTCCTTCGAAATGTTCGCGGATGCGTTCGAGCATCCACTCTGGATCGAAATCGCCCACGGCGACCACGGCCATGAGATCCGGGCGGTACCAGTCGTCGTAGAAACGCTGGATTGCCTCAATCGAGGCCGACTCCAGGGTTTCCTTCTGACCGATGGGGAGCCGCTCGGGATAGCGGGAGCCCTCGAAGAGGATGGGCATCTGTGCGTCGCTCACGCGCTGCTGCGCGCCGCGTCCGCGGCGCCACTCCTCGATCACGACGCCACGCTCCTTGTCGACCTCTTCGGGGTCCAGGCGAATTCCGTGGGCCCAGTCTTCCAGGATGAGCAGGGCCTTTTCGAGGATTGTCTCGTCCTCGGTCGGGACCTCCAAGAGATAGACAGTCTCGTCGAAGCTGGTGTAGGCGTTGATGTCGGCGCCGAAGCGCATGCCGATCCCTTCGAGATAGTCGATTAACTCCTGCTTCTCGAAATGTTCGCTGCCGTTGAAGGCCATGTGTTCGAGGAAATGAGCGAGTCCGCGTTGGTCGTCATCCTCCAGGATCGATCCCGCGTTGACCAATAGGCGCAGTTCGGTTCTGTTCTCGGGTTCGCCGTTCACGCGCAGATACACGTCGATGCCGTTGGCGAGTTCGCTGTGGTGGAGCTTCGGGTCCAGCGCGAGTTCGGCGTCGAGATCCAATCCCGGCGTGCCCAGCGCCGGCGCGACGACCACGGTGAGCAGGAATAGCGGCAGGAGAATCGATTTGCGCATCCGGATCCTCATCCTGGAGGGGAGAAATTCGAGGGGGCGAACTGTAGCAGATTGCCCTGAGTGCATGTAGCCTAGGCGTCCCCTCGCACTTCTACGAATCGAGCCTGGATGAAGTTCTCGTCCCTTCCGCTCTGGCTGTTCTTGCTGCCGGTCGGATTCGCCGCCTGCGCCCCCTCGCACGGCCCCAAGACGGACGCCCAAGCGCCGGGCATCGCCGCCCGTGTGACCAATCTCGAGGCGCGCGCCGGTCTCCTCTCGTTCTACGTCGATGCCAAGGCGGGCCAGATCCTCCTGGAGCTGCCGCCGAACGACACGAGGGGCCTGATGCAGGAGCTGATCTATGTCGAGGGCCTGCGCCGCGGCATGGGCTCGAACCCGGTGGGCCTCGACCGTGGGCAGCTGGGCGAGAGCGCGCTCTTGTGGATTCGCCGTGTCGGTCCGAGGGTCCTCTTCGAACTGCCGAATCTGGGCTATCGCGCCCTGAGCGACGACGCCGACGAGCGCCGTGCGGTGGACGAGTCCTTCGCGCGCTCGGTCATCCACGCCGCCGAAATCATGGCCGAAGATCCCGATGGGAGCTGTCTCATCGATCTGACCCCATTCCTGCTGCGCGACGCCCACGATGTCGGCGCGACACTCGCCCGCAGCGGGCAGGGCGACTATGGGCTCGATGCTGCCCGCAGCCTCCCGGTGTTCGAACAGTGTCTCGCTTTCGCTGACAATCTGGAATTCGAGTCGATCCTCACCTTCGCGGGGAACAAGCCGGGTCCGCTCGTGAGGCAGACGACGCCGCAGCCGCAACTCATGAGCCTGGTTGCCCATCACTCCTTCATCCGCCTGCCGGAGGATGGCTACCGCACGCGCGACTTCGACGCGCGCGCCGGCTCCTTCGCGGTGGAATTCAATGACTACGCGACGCCCCTCGACGCGCCTCTGCGCAAGCAGTGGATCGTGCGCCATCGCCTGGAGAAGCTCGATCCCAGCGCCGCGCGATCCAAGGTCAAGGAGCCCCTCGTCTACTATGTCGATCGGGGCGCGCCCGAGGCGGTTCGAGAGGCCCTCATCGAGGGCGCATCCTGGTGGGCGGACGCCTTCGATGCGGCGGGATTCGTCGGCGCGT
>Ga0326597_10008939_pt1 | contig 13471 bp, 10 predicted proteins | sample RVTome_12_FD_203789 | JGI IMG/M metagenome (GOLD analysis project Ga0326597, IMG submission 203789) | Soil microbial communities from uranium-contaminated site in the Upper Colorado River Basin, Wyoming, United States - RVT100D185 | ecosystem: Environmental > Terrestrial > Soil > Contaminated >... | reverse complement strand
CGTCCTGCTTCTCTCCACGACGAGTTGGGGTCGAGGCGTACTTCATGGGACGTAATACACTTGCACCTTGCCAGAGTCGTATATCAACGAGGCTTGAAGGCTCCGTAGCTGAATCTGGATGGCCTCCGAGTCGTACAGAGATCCTGCCCCCGGCACCCCGTATGGCAATAGGTCCACATTTAGGGAAACGAATCCGGTTCCGCCAGAGGCCTGGAAGAACGACAATTCCACTACGGACCGTCCGGTCAACGCATCCCGGGTGCGCAGAGAGTTGTCGAAGTAGCGTAACGAGCCGGCGTCCATGAAAATGATTGACCCGGTCGGAGTCAGCGCCAAGAACTGTCGGTTCGCTAAGGCGGTCTCAGTGACATGAATGGTCCTGAACGGGACATCTGTGTAAAGGGCGTGGAGGCCGTTTTGCGTCAGGTAGCTTGAGGGAGCCAGGAAGCCGCAGACCACAAAGAGCCCGATCACGAGGCTGGCGGCGCGGCCGACCCGCTTTGTTCCGCGAACCAGGCTGACAAGACCGTGCGCACCCAAGAAGGCAAAAGGGATGGCGAAGTATATCAGAAGCCTCGAACTCTGGAGCTTGAAGTTCTCACCTAGGATCTCGAGCCCAGGTATTACGAGGAACGCGGCGCCCAGCGCGACGAAGAAACTGTGATCCGTTCGCGACATCCCGCGCCTTCTGAGAAGGGAGTAGGCCGCAAAGAAGATTGGAAGGATGATCGCGAAGGGGGCCAGCATGCTCTGAATGATGAAGAGCGGCGTTCGTTCGAGCGTGGCGGCTGGAATCGTGGCCAGCGGTGGAGCGTCCCGCACCACAAAGAAAGTTCTAACGAACAAGTCGAACGCGGTGGCGGCAATGAAGGCAAGGTAACTTCCATAAGCAATTGCGTATGAGAGGGCGGGCGTGAACGAGGATCTCCTTAATCTCACTCCGCCTCCCGCGATCCGAGTTCCGAGGACTCTGACAGTTAGGACGAGACCAAGCACAAGCGCGTTGACGGGATGAGAGAGCATCGCTGCGATCGCAGCGACCCAGAACACGGCGAACCAGACGCGACTGCCCTCGTTTCCGATTCGAATTGCTGCATAGAGTGCAAGGAACAGCGAGAAGAGACCATAATGAGTGGGCGATGCGTAGGTGAAGAGGAATCCATAAATCGACAGCAGGACGAACATGGACGCGAACAGTCCCACCGATCGGCTGGCAATCTGGCGGCCGATCAAGTACACGACCGGGAGCATGGAGAGCTGCGCCACGAATCCTGCACCGACGTAGAGTTCGAAAGGCACCGCAGCAATCGACATCGTCGAGAAAGCGAATGTCGCGGAAGCGGGAAAGAAGAAATAATGGCCGAGGCTGAGAGGCAGACTCCCGGTTGATGACAGGTCTAGCAGCCCGAGGTAGAAAAGATATGTGTCCGACGTGTAAACATACGGATTCAGGAAGAGGAAATGGAACTTGAGCAGCGCCCCGAGCAACATGACTTGCAACAGGAGCTGGCCGGGCCGACTTTCTCCGTTCATGTAGATGTTCAGAGCCAACACGCCTGCTGCGAACCCGGCGTAGGCATAGAAATGAATGGACGCAACGTTCAGTGACCTTGAGAGGTCAAGGAACGCCATCGACAAAGCGATGAAGTACAACGAGCTCGTCGCGACAAACATCCTCTTCCCGGATTGCCATGGAATTTCGTCGATGTCAGTCTCTGCGAACCCAGCCCTAGCCGGAACGTTTGGGGGAGCGTTACGGTCTTGTACATTTCGACGTGGGTGTTCGGGCAGTAGCTCGAGGGTAACTCCATTCGTCAAAACGGGGTCCGACTTCGATTGTGGATGCCGCAGGCCCAGGAAGAGACCGCCCACCAGCGCCACTCCAATCTCGAAGGCGAAGAATGTCGTCGTGGAGGGCGATCGAAGAACGGCCCACGCCGTCACAGCCGCAAGTGCAAGGAAGACCTGGAGGAGCACGACCTGCATCACCTTTGAACTCCGGACGATCTTCGAGCGGATGCGCTTGTAGGTGTGAATCATAGGCCGGCCCTTCCCTCCTCGGCTTTCGTCATGTGTAGCCTGAATGTGTGGACTTGCGACACTAGCCCTCCCCCGCGAGCTGCCCACAGAGTCTGCAATGAAGCTTGAACCGATTCAGCCCCTGTTGGCATCTTTCGTAACGCGAAATCGCGCAAGGACCACACCAACGACAGCGCCTGGATTCCAACTTCCCGGCCCAAGCGCAGCTGCGCTTGACCACGTCATCCTGTGCACAATCCCACTGAAGTCATCGCGGTGCTCAAGAAGCCCGTGCGTCCAAGATGTTTCGATACAGCTCGAAGTGCTTCCGCGCCGACTCCTCCCATGTATACAGCCTCGTTGCGCGGGAATATCCTTGGTCCGCCAAGGTTTCCGCGATCTCGGGATTGTCGAGAACAAGCTTGAGCGCCGCGGTCCAATCCTCCGGACTCGTTCCCCCCACGCGGATTCCAGCGCTTCCAACTACCTCCCGGCTCACTGGAGTGTCCGACACAACCACAGGAAGGCGACTCGCCATGGCCTCGACTACGGACAGCCCAAATCCTTCGTCGACACTCGCCGAAGCGTATACATCTGCCATGTTGTACAATTGGTGGAGTCGTGAATCGGAGATGTGGGCGAAGCGGGCAACTCTACTCGCGAGTGATCGGTCGCGAATCATTCCATTGATTCTTGAATCAAGCGAACCTGTGCCCACAAGGATCAGCCGGGCCTCGGGATGGGAACGAATCAACCGTTCGAAGGCTTGGATCAAGAGAGGGACGTTCTTCCGGCGACTCATCGGACCAACGAACAGAATCCGCTTTGGGTGCGAATTCGTTGCCTCCACTTGCATAGGCCCGTCGGGGTGAAATTTCGACTGGTCGATGCCAGGATGGATGCTGTGGAGTCTTCCACGGCCGATGTTGAACTTGTGCCGAAATCGCTCGGCCGACGCTTCGGATGGCACAACCACGGCGGTCGCCAGCCTGAATGTATACGACCCATACGAATTCCCAAATGGAACGCTCGCGAGGTCGCCCAGACTCCGAATGCGTTCGATGTGGTACCCCGCGGCGACGACGGGGCAATGAGGCAACACGGCGTCGATCCCAAGGAGTGGAACATCCGCGTGGACGATGTCGGTTCCTTCGAGAAACCTATGGCTCCTGACGAAGCTCCGCCCGAAATTCAGGATTCGTGCTTGCGCAATGTTAACAGCCGGCCCAAGCCTGTGCATCGGCGTGCCGAGGCGAATGACTTCGACCCCACCCGGCTCCTCATCTTCTCCCTTGGACCCGGGGGTCTCCGGTGTAATGACACGGACCTCAAGCCCCTTCCGCCTGAGTGCCGCAACGAGTTCGGAAGAGTATCGCCTGATGCCGGGGAAGTCTGATTCCTCCGGATGCGCGAAGGCGGGAGTGAGTAGCGTCACATGCATAGTCATGTCCTTTCAGCACGGATTAACGACCTGAACAGAGTAACGTGCCGTTGGCCCACATGTTCCCACGAATTCTCCGCCGCAAGCGCCCTTGCTCTCGAAGTCAGTCGCTCATACAGAGGCTGATCATTGACGATTGCCTGAATTGCTCGTACGACCGCCTCTGGGTTGGGATCGCACAGCAGGGCGTTTTGTCCGTCGGAGAGAAACCGGCCCGTGTCGCCCACGTTCGTGGCGATGACCGCCTTGCCCAGAGCAAGGGCCTCAAGAAGCGCAAGGGAGGGGACGTTTTCCACGGGGGATAGGAAGAGGATCACCGCAACGGTGCGAAGAGCCTCCAAGACCTCCTCTCGACTCCTACTGCCCATCAGAGTGCAGCGGCGTCCCTCCAAGTCGGATAGTCGCTCCCGAAGTGGTCCATCGCCAAAAACCACAAATCGTATCTGCTTGTCGGAGGCCGCCATTTTTCGAATGACGTCGTCCAGGATTAGGACTCCTTTGTCCTCAACGAGACGGCCTACGAACGCCACGAGCAAGGGTTCGCCCAGGTTCGCGATGTCCTCGGCGAGAAGCTCCCGGTCTACACCGTTGGGAATGGGCACGATCGGCGCGCCGCCACCGCCGTGTCGGAGGATCCCATCACGGATGGAATCCGAATTCGCATGGACCGCATCGCTCATCCGGCAGACCAGTCGGCCGAGACCAACGTTCGTGACATAGCGCAAGCGCGCGAAAAGCGCCACTGGCCGGGAGTACATCCAAGGCCAAATGTTCTGCTCGGAGTACACAAAGACCTCGTGTCTGCGCATCTTGGAGGAGACAAGGATCGGGAGAGCGACGAACTTGTTTGTGAGGAGGGTCACATCGAACCGGTGAATGCGGCGCAACTTGGCATACTCGGCGAAGATCACCAAGATGGCGAAGACCATTCGTCCGAGGAGTCCAAGCCCCGTCGAATCGAAAGCCAGTTTCTCCGCAATCGGATATTCTGGCACCTCGCGAACCTTCGCGTAGTGAAAGTGGAGCCTATCTGTACCTGCCACGATGTCGTTGGTGGCGGGCGCTGCGGAGACAATGTGGACCTCGTGTTCTCGAGACAGGATCCGAGCGAGCTCCAGGATTGTTTTCGGGATGCCACCTCGCCTGGGTCCCACGGCCAGCCATGGTGTTCCCACGAAGCAGACTTTTAGAGGCGGCTGACCGACACCACCCGAACCGTTCAAGCCGGACGAGGCGACCACGACGTATCACCTTACTGTCCGATGGCCCCCGGCATCGGACGCCGCCCCTCGATTGCCTCAAGGTAGACCTTTTCGGTCCGAGTACAAATCACATCCCAGTTCAGGTGATAGGCGACAAACTGCTGTCCCCTTTCGACCATTCTCGAGACCTCGGGACCTCCCCGTAGGGAGGTGGAAATTGCATCCGCCAGCCGCGAGATGTTTTCGACCGGGACGACGATGCCTGCTCCGGCCTCCTGGATGAGTTCGCCGCATCCCGAATCGTTGGCGACTATGACGGGCTTGCCGCACGCCAGGGCCTCGAAAGGGACGAGACCGAAGATTTCGTGCTTGGCTGGATACACAATTACGTCTGCGTCAACAAAAGCCGAGAGTCGCTCATTTCCGTCGAGGAAGCCTGTGAACACGACGCGATCATCCAGATGTAGGGTTCGCGCGAGATGTTCCAGGGTCCCCCTGTAGCCGTCATCGGGACCCACGATCGCCAGGGCAGCGTCTCGGTCACTCGTTGCGACGTCCCGGAACGCACGAAGCAGGTAATTGAGGCCCTTGCGGGCGTTAAGCCGTCCGACGTAGGCGACTATCCTTCTGCCGGTGAGGCCAAATCGTTCGGAAAACAACCCTTTCGCGGGAAGGTTTTCGTAGGCCTTCGAATCAATGCCATTGTACACTGTCCGGATCCTATCCTGCGGGACCCCCATCGCCTCGTATTGCATTCGCTCCGCATTGGCCGACGCTACGCACCGCGCGGCGTCTCTCAAGACCCGAGCCCCGATGGCGACATCAAAAATGGCTTTCGCCGCGATCCCGCGGACGATACGCGGGAGGGAACCACGTGCCGAGAAGACATACGGCGTCGCCGACCTCCTTGTGTGCCGGTATACTGCAATGTTCTGCAAATTGCGATACATGTGCATGTGAACCATATCGAATCGCGGAAGGCGGTCAGTAAGGAATCGGCCAGTGCCCCTTGGAAGAAACAACTGGCGTCGCCAAGCGAGCCGATTGCTCAAGTTGGGGAGTCGGTAGACCTCGATCCCGCTTAGGTTCTCCACAGCGGGCGAGGCGCGTCGAAGTCCATTGTGCGCATCGGTCGTCAGGACAGTTATCGCATGACCGCGACGAGAGAGCTGTCGGCACAGTTCGAATACAGAGCGGGGAGGCCCGCCATAGGCCCATGCGGGGGCGAAGTACGGCGTTACATGGAGGATGTTCACGGGTTGTGTCCTCGGGATGCTCGCTACATTCTCACGACTTGGCGGAGGCCTCCGGCGCCGAGTCCGAGGCCCCACGCAAACCCCCGCAGCGTACAGAGGGCAAGCCCCTGGAAGAAGAATCGGTACCGCCCGCTCGCGTGAGCCACCGCCAACGCTTCCGGCAGGATGAACATCATCGCAAAGAGCGTGAGGAATCCAATCAGGAGGAGCGCAAGGCCAAACCATGGCGTCAGTGCCAAGACGCCAGCAACGACCGTCATGACGATGATTGTAAGGAATACTGGAGGTAGCACCTTCATGTCGAGGCCCACGAAGTCGTCCTCAAGCATCGCTAATCGGGTGTACTTCCTGAGCATCCGAGTAAACGCCTTCGCATCCCGATAGCGTTTTCTGAGATAAGTCCGCCAAGCATCCTCCGGGACGTGGTGGACGATGGCCTCGGGGACGTACTGGATTCGATGACCCAGCTTCCAGATCCGGTAGCTCACTTCCGTGTCTTCCGCATGATACCATCGAGGATCGAAGCCGCCGACCTTCAGGAGGATGTCGCGACGGAACGCAGAGTTCGGTCCGTTCGCCAGGCGCGTATACTTCTTCCGGTGGGCGTTCCTCCGCTCGATATCCATGCTCCTCATCCACGAGGCGCACTTCTCGTTCCGGAGGAAGACTGTCTGTCCCGTCGTCGCTGCGATTGCTGGGTCCGGGAAGGGGGCGACGAGGTGTTCAAGCCATTCGGGCGTGACAGCGACATCGCTATCGACGTACGCAACGATTTCACCCGCCGCGGCTCGCAACCCGGCGTCCCGGGCGGCCGAGGCTCCGCGGTTTGACTGGTTGATGAGGCGCACGGGGTACTGCTCGGTGATTTCCCGTGTACGATCTGTCGAGCCGTCGTTCACGATGATGATCTCGTAGTCCGGGTAGTCGAGCTTCATGAGTGAGTCCAGCAGTGGCCCAATTGTGTGTTCCGCGTTGTACGCAGGGACGACGATGGATACGCGAAAGCCAGCCATGAGATGTTCTTCCGTTCACGATCGCGTGATGAGGTAGTTCCCGAGCGCGAGCGCGTCAAGCTGGCTGTTCTCGAATGTCGAAATCGCAACGTCTGGCGACCCGACAATCGGGAAGCCGTGCAAGTTGAACGATGTATTCAGGACGCCGCCAATTCCCGTTTCATCCCGGAAGGCCTCAATCGCCCGGCGATATCCGGAGTTCCAGGAGTTCACCGTCTGAGGCCGGACGGTCCGGTCCTGGGGGTGTAGCGCTGCGGCGAGATCCTCTCCCTTCGCAGTCGTGTCGAAGGCCTCGATCATGTACCTAGCGGGCCGAGCATTCACGATGTACTCGTCCGCGTCCTCCTCCAGAATGGACGGAGCGAATGGCATCCAGAAGTCTCGCTGCTTGATTGCGGCATTGATCCGGCGCACGACGCGCAGATCGCGTGGGTCGGCGATGATGGTCCTGTTTCCAAGGGCTCGCGGACCCCATTCATCTCTGCCGGAGAACCGAGCGATAATTTTCCCTCGCGCGGCAAGTTCGCCAATGGCCCCATCAATTTCGTCGATTCTTTCGGCCTTGCCGGAGTATCCTCGCCGCCTCAGGGCGGCATCGATTTCGTCCTCGCCGTACTCGCTTCCGTAGTAGAGGGCGCCAAGAGGTTCGCGTTCTCCCTTCCTGCCATCCCGTTCGCAAAACCGGTAGTAGGCTTCCAGGGCGGCGCCTGCAGGCGTACCGCCGTCGTCACAGGCGGGGTAAAAGAAAACGTCCTCGACCTCGGGCAGCTCACGGATGCGCTTGTTTGCTTTCACGTTCAGGAAGAGACCGCCTGCGCAGGCGATCCTGTGTAGCCCGGTCGCACGGATTGCGTTCCTCACCCATTCGAGCATGATTTCCTCGAAGTGCCATTGGCAGGCCGCGGCGATGTTGTCGAACCGTTCTCCAGCAAGCTTGTTGCGCAGGATCTTCTGAACGCGGGTTCCGCATTTCCCACTTGTGTTTTGGAACTCCAACGGTCGCGATGGGTGGACCCTGATTAGCGATCGCATGACGTCCAGGTCGCGTTCTGGGCGGCCGTAAGGGGCAAGGCCCATAACTTTATACTCGTGCTCCCAACGTTTCATTCCGAGGAACGCGGTTATCTCACTATAGAACGTATTGCCAACGGAATCGTAGTACGTCGACGACGCTATCCTCTGGATGCCGTTCCCTTCTCCGACCCCGACCGTCGATGACAGTCCGTCCCCCGCTCCGTCGGCGGTGAGGACCAAAGTCCGGTCCTCCCATGGTCTCGGGTAGAAGGCTGTCGCCGCGTGTGCGAGGTGGTGTTCGATAACCATGAGTTCCTTCCGTTCGACACCGAGTTCATGGAGGACTGCTCGGAGTTCTTCCATGCGCCGGCGTCGGCTCAGGATTCGGACATAGAAGCGGGACCACCAGTGGCTCGCAACGTAGGGAGAGATCCATTCGAAGAGGCGGACTTTCCACGGGAGTTCCTTGAGTGGCGCGTAGACTCGGTTTAGACTGACAATTGCAAATACGTCGACATCATCAGGATGGATTCCAGTGATACGGAACACTTCATGGATTGCACGTCGGGGCACACCGCTGTAATTCTTCACGTTGACGAGGCGTTCTTCCTGGATGGCCGCGGCTACATGGCCATTCCGTACGAGGGCCGCGCCTGCAGTGTGTCCATCGTTGATCCCTAAGGTGATAACGTCCTTCGTGAGGACTCCCTCCGTAGGTCCGAATCAGACGATCGGCGGCGGCTTTCGCCTCAACATTCGGACGACGGCACTCGGCAGCACGTTGAGCATGACCCCGGCGAACATCGCGAGCCCTCCGGAAAGGAGGAAGATGACGACCAGGAACGAGTACCCGATAGCGAGCTCAGGCGTTTGTGCATACGTCCCGAGTGCGACGAACCCGAGTGCAATCCCCGTTGCGGCGAGCACAACCCCAAGCCCGCCTAGGAACGCAAGCGGGTGGCGAACGGCGACAATCCGCAGGATGCCGTCCACTACGCCAAGTCCATGAGAGAACGGCCCTTTCGTAGATCCCTCGACGTCGTATCGGGCACGAATGGGGGCTTCCGCAACTCGGAGGCCCTTCTCCTTCGCCTCGAAGAGCATCTCGGACTCGACGCTAAAGCTCGCCTCATTCAAGGTAAGGGACTCCATCGCACGCCGGGACAACGTCCGGAACCCGGACTGCGAGTCCGTCACCGTGTCCCTGGCTCCTGCGGCGGTCAGATAGTCGAGAACCCGCTGCCCGAACCGCCGATACACGGGGATCTTGCTCGTGGCGCGCTCCCTTACGCCAATCACGAGGTCGGCCTCGTCCTGTAGGATGGGCTCGAAGAGTTGCGGGATATCCGCGGGATCGTGCTGGCCGTCCCCATCTAGGAGGACCATGGCGTCGAAGCCGTGCGTCTTCGCGTATTCGAGCGCCCACTGGATTGCCGCCCCCTTGCCCGCGTTGTCGTGGATCGTGTGCACGATCGCTCTCGCGAGACGCGCGACATCCGCCGTCCGATCCTCGGAGCCATCGTCCACGACGAGGACCTCGTCGACATAGGCACGGCATCGGAGGACCACGGTGCCGATTGCGATCTCTTCGTTGTACGCAGGGATAGCTGCGAGCGTCTTGTGCACGTTCTGCCTCGTTTCCTAGGCTTCGAATTCGTCCATGTACCATCGGACCAGGCGCCTGACTCCCTCCTCCGGCGATATCTCAGGCTCCCAGCCGAACGTCTCCTTTGCTTGTAGGATATCGGAGATATAGACTTTCTGGTCCCCCTGCCGCCACTCCGCGAAGTCGATGACCGTCTGCTTGCTCGTCAGGCGCTTCATCAGATGTACGAGTTCGAGCAGGGAGGTCGTGTTCCTCACACCTCCGCCGATGTTGAACAGGTTCCCCCGCATTGCCCGATCCGAACGAAAGGCCGCTCCGAATGCTCGAGCCAGGTCTTGCACGTGGAGCACATCGCGCACTTGCTTCCCGTCTCCGTAAATTGTCAGAGGTCGGCCCTCGAGGATGCTGATGACGAAGTGAGCTACCCATCCTTGGTCTTCGTTTCCGGACTGCCCCTCCCCATAGATGCACGACATCCGAAAGACCGCCGTCTTGAGTCCGTAGGTCCGGGCGTAATCCTGGACGTAGAGATCTGCGGCGAGCTTCGAGACCCCATAGGGGGTGTGCTCGCACGCGTCGATCGAGTACTCGGTCGGGATGCCGTTCCGATACGCCAGGTCATCGTAGGCGTACCGGGAGGCTTCCTCCCGGACCGGGATGCGGTTCACGTTGTCCCCGTAGACCTTGTTCGTCGAGCAGAAGATGAGTCGCGGTTCGCTGCGACTCCGCCTCGCCGCCTCCAGCACGTTGAAGGTCCCCAGGAGGTTCACCTCCAGATCCGTGCGCGGATCGGCGAGGCTGCTCGTCACCGCCACCTGCGCCGCCGTGTGGACGATGGCGTCCGCCCCTTCCACGACCGGTTCAAGGTCCTCCGGACGCCGAACGTCCCCGTGGACAAGCCGGACGCCCTCCATACGAGCCAGCCTCTCCCAGTTGTACGCAGGCGGGATGGGCCCGGGCTTGCCACCGAGCAACTCCGTCCGCGAGAGGTTGTCGAATGCGAGGACCTTCCACCCGTCCTTCGCGAAGTGTTGCGCGGTGTACGAGCCGACGAAGCCCCCGCCTCCCGTCACGATGAGGGTCCCCGTCATCCGCCCACCAGTCCTCGGGACGAAAGCTCCTTGTGCGCCTCCTCGAGGTGGTCTTCCGCAGGGTGAGCCCGGCTCCACTCGATGAACGCCCGAAGACCTTCCTCGAGGGGCACCCGGGGCTTGTATCCCAACAGCTTCTCGGCGCGGGAGATGTCCGCATAGCAGTGCCGCACGTCGCCCGCTCGGTACGTGTTCTCGATCTGCAAGGGCAGGGACTTGCCGTAGAGGCGAAGCAGGAGGTCCGCCACCTCGCGGATGGAGGTCGGCCGTCCGGTTCCGACGTTGATGGCGGAATACGCCGCCTCCCGACGTTCGGACGCGAGCAGGAGGGCCTGGACGATGTCATGGACGGAGACGAAGTCCCTCGTCTGCGACCCATCCTCGAAGAGGATTGGTGGCCGTCCGTTCTGGATCCGACTCTGAAAAATCGCGCACACGCCCGTGTAGGGGTTGCTGAGCTGCTGCCTGGGTCCGTAGACGTTGAAAAAGCGGAGGGCGACCGTCGGGACGCCATACGCCCGGCCGACCGTGAGGCACATCTCCTCCTGGTCCCGCTTCGTGATCGCATAGATGGAGGTCGGCGCGAGGGGCTTGGACTCTGCGGTCGGTATGGAATCGATCTCCTTCCCGCAGGATGGGCATTTCGGTTCCCAGCTGTGACGTTTCAATGCTTCTTCCGTCCGGATGCCTGGATCTACAGGGCCGCAGTGCGGGCATCGATAGCTTCCCTCCCCGTAGATGCTCATCGACGAGGCAACAACGACGCGGCGGAGGTCCCGTTTCGTCTCAAGGAGGGTCTGCAGGAAGGTCGCGGTCGCCATCGTGTTCGCGCCCACGTAGTCCTCCACTTGGTACATGCTCTGTCCCACCCCGACCGCCGCGGCCAAGTGGTACACGATCTCCGTGTTCGCGAGGAGTTCCTTCAGGACGCCTTTGTCCCGAACGTCGGCGAACCGATACGCTGCGTCGGAATTCAGGTATCCCGGTTTCTCCGGATGGACTTGCGGTGTGAGATTGTCTAGGACGGTGACGGCGTGGCCTTTGTCGACAAGGGCATCGACGAGATGGCTCCCGATGAAGCCGGCTCCGCCGGTCACGAGGACGTTAGCCAGAGGCATTCCCCCTGAAGAAGGCGATCGTCCGTCTCAATCCAGTCTCCAAGCCGACCTTCGGTTCCCACGCGAGCACCTTCTTGGCGCGGGAGATGTCGGGACATCGGACCTTGGGGTCGTCCCTGGGCAAGTCCTTAAACACGATGTCGAGGTCAGCGCCGACGAGTTCGCGGACTTTCTCGGCCAGCTCGAGGATCGTGATCTCCTCTGGGTTCCCGAGGTTCACGGGTTCGGGGAATCCGGACCGCAGGAGGCGCCAGAGGCCCTCCGTCATGTCGTCCACGTAGCAGAAGCTCCGGGTCTGTCTGCCGTCGCCGTGGACCGTGAGCGGATGTCCCGAAAGAGCCTGCCGGATGAAGGTCGGGATCGCACGGCCGTCGTCCATCCGTTGGCGGGGACCATACGTGTTGAAGATCCGTGCGATCCGGGTGTCGACCCCGTGGACTCGGTGGTAGGCCATCGTCATCGCCTCCGCGTATCGTTTCGCTTCGTCGTACACCCCTCTCGGTCCAATCGGGTTCACGTTCCCCCAGTACTCCTCCGGTTGCGGATTCACGGCGGGATCCCCGTAGACCTCCGAGGTCGAGGCGAGGAGGTACCGCGCCCCCTTCGCCTTCGCGAGTCCGAGTGTCACATGGGTCCCGAGGGCACCCGCCTTCAGCGTCTGGATGGGATATCGGAGGTAGTCCTCGGGGCTTGCGGGAGAGGCCAGGTGCAAGATCGAATCCACGGGTCCTGGGATGTCCAGGGGCTTCGTGATGTCGTGTTCGAGGAACGTGAACGCGTCGACCTTCTCGAGAGCGCGGAGGTTCGCCTGTGAACCGCTGATCAGATTGTCCACTCCTGTGACAGGGTAGCCTTCCGCCAGCAGGCGCTCGCACAGGTGGCTCCCGAGAAAGCCTGCGGCGCCCGTCACGATGGCGTTATCCATCGTGGATCCACTCTCGGATGAACGCCTCAAGCGGGGCACGGAATTCCTTGCGCATCAAGCTCAGCTCGAGGTGGGCCTTGAGCCAGTCGACTTTCGTCCCGATGTCGTAGCGTCGGCCTTCGAACACGTAGCCGTACACGGGCTCCTCTTTCCGAAGCAATCGCAGCGCGTCCGTGAGCTGGATCTCGTTGTTCCGGCCCGGAGGGGTGCGCCGGAGGCAGTCGAAGATTCGTGGCGTGAGGACGTACGTCCCCGAGATGCCCCAGTCGGATGGGGCCTCCTCCGGCCGCGGCTTCTCCACGAGTTCTTCGATAAGAAGCAGTCGTTGGCTCTTCGGCTGACCTGCGACGATCCCATAGGACGATATCTTCTCGGGCCGCACCTTCTCGATCGCGATCACGCTCGTGCCGAGCGATCGATGCGCGTCCAGGAGCTGCTTCGCCACGGGCACCGGAGCGACGTTGATCGTGTCCCCAAGCATCACGATGAATGGCTCGTTCCCGACATGCTTTTCCGCGTGCAGGATCGCATCCCCGAGGCCCCGCGGCTCCCGCTGGCGGATGTAGTGAATGTCCACCTTGGAGCGGAGGGCATCGAGCTCCTCCATTCCGTTCTCCTCGTTCTGGCGCATGAAGTGCGCGAGCTTGTAGGAGGAGTCGAAGTAGTCCTCGATCGCGCGCTTCTCGCGGCCCGTGATGATGAGGATGTCGGTGACACCGGACTCGACCGCCTCCTCGACGACCCAGTGAATCGCCGGGCGGTCGACGACCGGCAACATCTCCTTCG
>Ga0326597_10008938_pt1 | contig 13471 bp, 14 predicted proteins | sample RVTome_12_FD_203789 | JGI IMG/M metagenome (GOLD analysis project Ga0326597, IMG submission 203789) | Soil microbial communities from uranium-contaminated site in the Upper Colorado River Basin, Wyoming, United States - RVT100D185 | ecosystem: Environmental > Terrestrial > Soil > Contaminated >... | reverse complement strand
GCCGGGTTCGCGGTCGGCCTCCGCCCACGCCTGGACGAGCGTGATCTGGCCGGGCGCACCATCGTAGTCATCGATCGTCTCGATGAACAGGCGGATCGCGATGGCCATCCGTTCGGCGGTCGTCCGCGCCGGTGCGAGGCGCTCGGCGAGCTCGTCGAGCCCCTGGGCCGCGATCTGGTCGCAGGTCAACCGGATCAGCTCGTCCTTGCCGGAGAAGTACGTGTAGATGGCCCCGACCGACATCCCGCTCTCGCGGACGACATCGGCGATGGTCGAGCTGTGATAGCCCTTCTCGCTGAAGACACGAGCCGCGGCGACCAGGATCCGGTCCCGGACCTCCTGCTCGTGGGCGGCACTCACACGCGGCACATCGACTCCTAAAACGAACGTTCCTTCTCCACAATCTAGCGCACGTTCACGGCCCGCGCAACCACCTGGTCTTGACAAAAGGAATGATTATTCTCTATGGTTCGCAAGTCCCGAGCCGTCCCGAAAGGATCCCGATGTTCACTCGCTGGGGAGCGTTCGTCTACCGCTTCCGCCGTCCTGTCGCCGTCATCGCCGTCGTCATCGCCGTGGCCAGCACGCTGCTCGCGAGCCAGGCCTCATCCGCCCTGTCGTCCGGTGGCTGGCTCGACGCCAATTCGGAATCGGCGGCCGTCTCTGCCCGCCTGGATACCGAGTTCGGCGCCGGGAAGAGTTCGGTCATCGCCCTGTTCCGCTCAGACGTCCCTGGCGACGATGCGACCTCGCCCGCGTTCCAGGACGCCATCGCCACGTCGGTGGCCGGGCTCGCCTCGACGCCGCATGTCAGCGGGATCGTGGGCTACGCCGAGACCGGCGACCAGCGGTTCATCAGCACGGCCGGTGACGCCGCGTACATCGTCGTCCAGCTCGACATGACCGATGAGGAGTCGGCCGCGGTCGTCGACGACGTCCGGGCCGCGATCGTGCCTCCGCCCGGCTACGCCTACCAGCTGACCGGCTACGGGCCGATCACCAAGGATTCCGCCGAGCAGTCCGAGAAGGACCTCCAGAAGGCGGAGGTCGTCTCGCTGCCGATCGTGGCGCTGGTCCTCATCCTCGTCTTCGCCTCGCTCGTCGCGGCCGGGATGCCGCTGCTGGTGGCGGGCCTCGCGATCCCGAGCAGCCTGGCTCTCATCTACATCGTCGCCCAGCAGGTCGAGATGAGCATCTTCGTGCTCAACATCGCGACGATGCTCGGGCTCGCGCTCGCGATCGACTATTCGCTGTTCATCGTCAGCCGCTTCCGGGAGGAACTGCGCCGCGGTCGCTCGGTCGCCGACGCTGTCGAGCGCGCCATCGCGACCGCTGGCAAGGCGGTCGCGTTCAGTGGGATCGCCGTCGCCATCGGCCTGTCCGGGCTTCTCCTGTTCGAGGCTCCCGCCATCCGCTCCATCGGCATCGCCGGGGCGATCGTCGTGCTCTGTTCGGTCGTCTTCGCACTGACCTTCCTGCCCGCCGTGCTAGGCATGCTCGGCCATCGCGTCAACGCGTGGTCGCTGCGCAGCCTGCGCCACCGGATCCGCCCCATCGCCGACGGGGTCGAGGTCGCCCGGACCGAACGCTGGGAGCGCCTGGCGCGTGGCGTCATGCGTCGACCGATCGCCGTCCTCATCCCGACGCTCGCGCTCCTGCTCATCCTGGGCGCCCCGTTCCTTCGGCTCGAGCAGGGCGTCCCGGGGGCCGAGATCTACCCCCCCGGCGTCGAGAGCCGCGACGCGTATGTCGCGCTCCAGACCGAGTTCGCCCCGGGTGAGACGACGCCGGTCATCATCCTGGCTGATGTCGCGGGCTCCGCGACAAGCCTCGAGAACATCCGGGCCCTCGATGCGTACGCGGCGCAGGTCGACGCGCTCGAGGGGATCGACCGGGTCGAGAGCCCGTTCATCATCCGCGACCCGGCGACCGGCACCCTCCTGACGCCAGAACAGGTCGCGCAGATCTACGCGCTTCCAGCCGGCCAGCGGCCGGCCGGCCTCGACGCACTCCTCGCCCAGTACGTGCGCGGTTCGACCGTCCGTCTCGATGCGATCAGCCCGATTTCGCCGTCGCGGCCGGAGGCGACGAGCCTCATACCCGAAATCCGCGACATCGAACCGGCGGCCGGGATCACGACCGATGTCGGCGGCAGCGCAGCGATCGGCCACGACTTCCTCGTCTCGCAGGGTGAGCGTGCGCCGTACGCGGTCGGGCTGACGCTGTTCGCCAGCGGCGCGATCCTGTTCCTCCTGTTCGGGTCGGTCATCCTCCCGCTCAAGGCCGTGCTCATGACCCTGCTCTCCATCACCGCGAGCTTCGGTGCGATGGTCTGGATCTTCCAGGAGGGCCACCTGTCGGGGCTGCTGGACTTCACCCCACTCGGGTACACCATCGCCGGCAACCCGATCATCATGTTCAGCGTCATCTTCGGGCTGTCGATGGACTACGAGGTCCTGCTCCTGTCGCGGATCCAGGAGGCATACCGGCGGACCGGCGACAACACCGCCTCGGTCGCGGAGGGGCTGGCCAAGACGGCCGGGGTCATCACGGGCGCCGCCCTCATCATGGTCTCGGTCTTTGCCGCGTTCGCACTCGCCGAGGTCATCACGATCAAGAGCATCGGCGTCGGGATGGCCATCGCCGTCCTCGTCGACGCGACGATCATCCGGGTCCTGCTGGTGCCGGCCACGATGCGCCTGATGGGCAAGTGGAACTGGTGGGCGCCCGGGGTCCTCGGCCGGTTCGTGGATCGGCTCGGGTTCAGCCACGTCGAGGACGACGAGGACGAGACAGGGGCACCGACGCCGGACGCGCCGACGCCGACGGCCGCGCCGGGACTCGTCGGGTCGTAGGGCGGCCCGCGCGCTATCGTTCCAACCATGCGCCTGCTGCTTGACGCCGCGATCCAGCCTGCGACCATCGAGCGCCTCCGGGGGCTCTCGCCCGACCTCGACGTGGTCGATGTCACCGACGACACCTTCGACGTCGAGACGCTGCGCGACCCCGAGGTCGAGGTCCTCATCGGGTCCCGCGCACCATCCGACCTGTCGCGCGTGCCATCGCTGCGCTGGCTGCAGGTCCGGCAGGCCGGGGTCAGCCACCTGGCCGCCGATCCGCCGTGGCGCAAGGGCCTCCTCGTGACGAACGCCCGGGGCGTCTTCGCCGTCCCGATCGCCGAGTACGTCACGGGCATGCTCCTGCGGGTCCACCAGCCGGCGGCCTGGGCGACCGACCAGGCGGCCCACCGCTGGCCCGACCATGACGTCGAGGCGACGGTGCTGCGAGGCCGGACCGCGGTGATCGTGGGCTACGGCTCGATCGGTCGCGAGGTCGCCCGCCAGCTCGCCGCGCTGGGCCTCCGCATCGTGGCCGTCAAGCCGCGGCCGGAGATCCGCCGCGACGTCTCGTTCCGGGTCCCCGGCACGGGCGACCCGGATGGCACGATCCCGGACGCGATCGTCGGGGTCGAGACGCTCGCCGAGGCGGTCCGGGAGGCCGACGTCGTGGTCCTGACCCTGCCGCTGACCGACGCATCGCGGCGGCTCGTCGACGCCCGGGTGCTGGCGGCGTTCCCGCCGACCGCGTGGCTCGTCAACGTCTCGCGCGGCGCGGTCATCGACGAGCCCGCGCTGCTCGAGGCGCTGCGCGGCGACCGGCTGGCCGGGGCGATCCTCGACGTCTTCACCGAGGAGCCGCTGCCGCCGGACAGCCCATGGTGGGACGCGCCGAACGTCATCGTCACGCCGCACGCCTCGGGCGTCACGATGCGCTGGTTCGGCGACCTCGTCGTCGAGAACGTCCGACGCTACCTCGCCGGCGAGCCGCTGCTCAATCCGGTCGATCCCGAGCGCGGATACTAGCCAGCGGAGGGAGACGGAATGGACGATCGAGGGGAACCGGTGACCCGCCTCGGCCCCGACAGCGGTGGCCGCAGGCCGGGCGAGCCGGGCGACCCACGGGTACGCATCTACGGCTGGGAGTGGGGGCCGGACGACGCGCGTCGCCCCGGGCTGCCGTGGATCGGCATCTTCCTGCTCGTATTCGGCGGCCTGCTGCTCATGCAGCAGCTGTTCCCGGGGTTCGAGGCGCTCGGCTCGGTGGTCGTGCTCGCCGTCGGGCTCGCGTTCCTGGTGAAGTGGGCCGTCGATCGCGGCACCGGGTCGCTCTACGCCGGTGCGATCATCACCGCGCTCGCCGTGCCCGGGCTGCTCAACGCGGCCGGGGTCGAGGCCAACGGCCTGTCCACGTTCAGCCTCGGCGTCGCGTTCCTGTTCATCGCCGGCGTGCGCGCGGCGACGGGTGGCGGCATCGGCTGGCAGCTGTGGTTCGGCGGGTTGCTGGCGCTCGTCGGCGGCGTGAACATCGCCAACGCGTCACTCGGTGGGCTGATCCTCCCGATCGTCCTTGTTGCGCTCGGGGCCGCGCTCCTCCTGCGCGGGGCGGGCGGTCGAGCGCGCTGGTAAGCCGTGCCCGGCGGCAGGTAAGCCGTGCCCGGCGGCAGGGCGGGTTCGGGTTCAGGCGCGTCCTCGACCCGGGCGACGAGTGCGACCCAGTCGACGACCGACGACGCCGGCCGCGACGCGCGCGACGACCAGCGGATCGAACAGCGCGATCGGTGGTCTGACGAGGTTGCTGACCTCGGTGAACCGCCGCAGCGTGTGCGGGTCGCGCGCCGCGTCGAGCACCACCTCGTCGATGTAGCGGCGGCCGAGCACCTCGAGCGGGCTCGCCCGGTCGACCCCGGTCACCCCCTCGATCCTGGCGTCCTCCCCCGTGGCAAGGAACCAGGGCAGGCGCGCGGTCCGGGAGAGTGCATCGATGAGCGGACCCGTAGCGGGCGGCGTTGCCGACCTGCGGTCCCGCCCGACCGCCGAGGCGTCGAGCCAGCGGCCGAGGACCCCGCCCTCCATCGCCGCCACGCTCATGCCCTGCCCGTAGACCGGATTGAGGGCACACAGCGAATCGCCGAAGAGCGTGAACCCGGCCGGCCAGGCGCGGATCCGCTCGGCGTGCCGCCAGCGGTTCGCCGTTCGCGCCCAGCCATGGATCGGCGACAGGACCTCCGCGTCGCGGATCGCGTCGAACAACCGCGGGGACACGAGATCCCGGGCGAACGCGACGAACCCGTCGTCGTCGGTGGGCGGCTGGTCCTCGCCGGCGCCGCCGAGGGTGACCACCCATCGACCACCCTCGATCTCCGACACGACGCCCCCGCGAGTGCCCGCCGGAGGCCGGTCGCGGACGAGCAGGACTTTCCAGTCGCGCGGCACCGCGGGGAGCCGATACAACCGCGTCGCGTAGCGGAGCGACGCGTCGATGACCGATTCGGCGGGGACGGGTGCTCCGATGGCGGCGAGGTGCGCCGGCGCCTTCGATGCGCGGCCCGAGGCGTCGACGACGAGCCACGCGTCGATCTGGGATGTCTCGCCGTGCGGTTCGCCAGCCGCCGTCGCATGGTGGTCCGGCGTCGTCCCGGTCGGCGCTGTGCCGGACGTCCGCGACAGTCGCCGACGCAGCGCTACGCCACGAACCGCAGCGGCATCCCCAACGAGAGCCACCGCATCGTGCCCGTCGAGGAGCTTGACGTTGGGCCGCTCCAGAGTGAGGTCCCGGATGACCGACTCGTACAGGCCGCGCGATGCCGAGCGCGTTCGGAGCCTGGAGGGGACGCGCGGAGCCTCCCCTGCCCGCGTGATCCAGACACCATCGCGGAGCAGGTCGAGGGCCGGCGCGCCCGCCACGGCCAGGCGACCATCCAGCCCCGGGAACAGGCAGGTCAGCTCGCAGTAGCCGCGCTGGAGGAGGAGGTGGACGTGCATGGCCTGCGGGACGCCCGGTCGGGTCGTCGTGTCGTCGTCGATCGCATCGCGCTCGACGATGACCACCTCGTCGACCCGCTCGCTGAGGACCCGCGCCGCGACGAGACCGGCGATGCCTGCGCCGATGACGACGGCCCGACCCGGAACGCTCTGGTCCATGCGACCTCCGTCAGTCGAGCGGACGATCGGGACCGGCCGGCCGGGGCCAGATCCGCGTGCCGGGATGGATCGCCAGGTACCAGACCGCGAGCGCCGCGCTCAGGGTGACCACCGCCGTATACACGACGAGGTTGATTCGCAGCTTCTCGTCCACCGTCGGCAGCCGGGTCACGAACGGCACGATCAGGACGATGTCGTAGGCGAGGAAGCCGGCGAGCTGGCCGCCGGCGTTCTCCCAGCGCGGATCGAGCAGCCCGTACGCGAAGTACGCCGCCGCCCCGAGGAACATGCAGCCGAACAGCGTCGACAGCTCCGGGGTGATCGTCCAGGGCATGATGCCCGGCACGCCGACGACGAGCGCCCCGCCGACGAGGATCAGCGCGACGACGAAGATCGCGAACGACCAGAGCACCGGGCGGGGGGTCGGTCGGGGGTCGCGCCACGCGTGACCGAGGCTCCAGCGCAGGAGGCCGACGCCGACGAGGACGCCTGCGACGCAGACGACGCCGAAGGCGACGACGTCCGTGCCGGCTCCATCCGCGACCTGGGCGAACGAGAAGATCGTGAACGGGACGAGGATCGTGATGTAGTCGAGCGCGATCCCGGTCATCGCCCGGTCCGATCGGGCCCACAGGCACCAGCCGGTGGACGCGGCGGCAGCCAGGAAGATGGAGCCGATGAAGATGTTGGACAGGGGCGTGCGACCCGGGAACGGCCACAACCCGATCGCGACCGGCACCTGGAAGACCCACAGGACCGCGAGCACCGCCTGGGTCACGGCGACCACCGCCAGCAGGATCCGGACACGACGATCCACGGGTACCTCCTACCGCGACGCTGGATCCACGACGACCGCCGGGCCGGCGGCGACTCCTTCCGCGATGGACTCGGCCATGACCGCGACGATACGCTCCAGTTCGGCGTCGGTGACGACGAACGGCGGGCCGAGCAGGATCGTGTCGCCATCGACCCCGTTGGCATTGCCGGTGCCGGAGTAGACCAGCACGCCCCGCTCGCGGGCGGCCCGGACGACGGCCTCCGTGACGCGCGCGGCGCGCGGGAACGGTTCGCGGCTGGCGCGATCTGCGACGAGCTCGATCCCGACCAGCAGGCCGCGGCCACGGATCTCGCCGACCGCCGGATGCCCACCGAACGCGGCCTCCGCCAGCGCGCGGAGGCGCTCGCCCTTCAGCGCGCTCGCCTCGACGAGCGATTCGGTCTCGAGGATGCGCAGGACCTCGCGCGCGACCGCGGCCCCGACCGGCGAATGGGAGTAGGTGAAGCCGTGAACGAACCCGGAGGCGCCGGTCACCGTCGCGTGGATCTCGTCGGAGGCCGCCGCGAACCCGAACGGCCAGTAACCCGACGATGCACCCTTCGCCGCGACCAGGATGTCCGGCCGGACGCCCCAGTGATCGAGCGCGAACCATCGGCCGGTGCGCCCGAAACCGGTCATGACCTCGTCGGCGATGAGCAAGACCCCGTGCCGGCGGCAGACCTCCGCGATGGCCGGCCAGTAGCCGTCGGGCGGGACGGCCGCGGCGAGGGTCGCGCCAACGATCGGCTCGGCCACGAACGCGGCGACCGTGCCGGGGCCGGCCGTCTCGAACGCCCGGTCGAGCTCGGCGGCGAGCTCGTCGGCGGTCCCGAGGGCGTTCGCTCCCGGCATGTCCGCGCGGTACGGGTACGCGGCCGACACGTGGCGGAAGCGGCCCAGCCAGCCCTCGTACGGACGACGCAGCGGCTTCCGACCGGACAGGTCGAGCGCGCCCAATGTGTTGCCGTGGTAGCTCCCCCACCGGGCGTAGACGATCCAGCGATCCGGTTCGCCGCGGGCGAGGTGGTAGGCGCGGGCCAATTTGAGGGCCGTCTCGATCGCCTCCGACCCGCCCGACACGGGGTAGATCGCCGGGTCGTCGAGCGGCAGGTGCGGCGCGACCTCGCGGGCGTACGCCTCGAGCGGTTCGGTCGTGAACGCGCTGCCGTGGGCGTAGGCGAGACGGCCGGCCTGGTCGGCCATCGCGACCGCGATCTCCCGTCGACCGTGCCCCACGTTGACGACGATCGCGCCGCCGGCGGCATCGAGGTACTCACGCCCGTCGGCGCTGCGGATGGTGGAGCCGTGGGCCTCGACCGCGATCGGCGGATCGGCGACCGTCGAACGGCGGAAGACGCGGCCGGTGCTCACCCCCGCATCGTAACGGACGAGACCCCCGGCCCGGGGAAGGGGCCGGGCCGGGGGCCCGAGGGATGGGTCGGCGTCAGACGCGACCCTTCGGCACGGTGTGCCAATACGTCTTGTTGAAGACGATCTTGCCTAGGTGCCAGAGCTTGTTCGGCTTCGGCGGCTTGGGCGGGTGGTCGTAGTCGAACTGGAGAAGCGTCCCCTTGCCGTCGCCGATCTCGAAGAAGCACATGACCTTGCCTTCGTAGTCGGCGTGCTTGCCGGCAGGTGCCCGGCCGAGGATCGCGGCCGTGATCCGCTCCGCGACGACGGGCGCCTCGAAGTGCGCCGTGGAGCCGGCCTTCGAGAGTGGCAGGTCCGTCGCGTCGCCGAGGGCGTAGACGTTCGGCCGCTCGCCGACGAGCAGGGTGTGCCGGTCGGTCGGCAGCCAGCCGCCCGGCGCCGGCGCGAGCCCGGAGTCGATGAGGAATCGCTGACCCTTGTGCGGCGGCACCAGGATGAGCAGGTCGTACGGGAGTTCCTCGCCCTCGAGGCTCTGGACGACCTTGCGCTCGGCGTCGATCGTTTCGACGTTGAAGAACGTATGGAGCTCGATCCCCTTCGTCTCGAGGATCGGCGTCGCCATGTCGGACACGCTCTCGATCGTGAAGGCACGCCCGATCGGCGAACAGAAGTCGATCGTCGAGCGGTCGCGCAGGCCCCGATCGCGCAGCTCGGATTCGATGAGGAAGGCGACTTCGAGCGGCGCCGGCGGGCACTTGTAGGGCATCCCGGCGATGCCGATGACGATCCGGCCGCCCTTGAACCGGTCGAGCGCGGTGCGCAGGCGGGCGGCGGCCTCGGCCGTGTAGAAGTGGTGGGCCTCCGTGTCGAAGTGCTCGATCGCCTCCGGCACGATCCGCGAACCGGTCGCCAGCACGAGCTGGTCGTAGCTGAGCGGCAGGCCGTCTTCGAGGGTCACGATCCGGCCTGCGTCATCCACCCGGGCGACCTTGCCGACGACGAGCGTGACCCGCTTGTCGAGGAGCGAGCGCTCCGGACGCTCGAGGTTCGCGGCCCGTTCGCCGCCCATCGCGATGTACATGAAGCCGGGCTGGTAGACATGCTGGCCGGTCGCGTCGACGACCATGATCTCGACCTCGCCGCGGTCGATCCGGGCGCGCAGCTTCTTGACCAGGAGGTTGGCGGTCAGGGTGCCCCCGACACCCCCGCCGAGGATGAGGATCCGCTCCATGACCCGCCTACCGCAGCTTCTCGACGACCATCTCGTCGTACCCGTCGCGGGCCTCGAGCGCGATCAGCCGATGGCCGGCCTTCTCGATCCACTTCGGGATGTCGATCTTCGAGCCCTTGTCCGAGGAGTAGACGGCGATGACGTCGCCGACCTGGCTCTCGCGGATGGCCCGGATGAGTTCCATCAGCGGTCCAGGGCAGAAGCTGCCGCGGGCGTCGACGGTGCGGGTGATGGTGACGGCGGTCTCGGTCATGGCGGGGTCCCTTCCTAGATGAACAGTGGTGTGGTGTTCTCGGTCAGCAGGCCGATGACGGTGGCGGCGCCGGCGGGCTCGCTCATGCCCTCGATCATGTCCTCGGGCCGCAGGCCGAACATGTCCATGGTCATCTGGCACGGGATGAACTCGACGCCCAATGCCTGGGCGGCCTCAAGGAGCTCCTTCGGGCTGGCCACGCCGTTCTGCCTGGCCAGACGGCCCATCATCCACGGTCCCATCCCGAGGAAGTTCATCTTGGACAGCTTCCGATGGCTGATGCCGGGACGCTGCATCGCCGACATCATCTTCTGCATCCAGTTCTGGCCGGTGATCCGCTTCGAATCCTTGACGAAGACCTGGAGGCCCCAGAACGTCACGAACACGCGCGTCCTGACTCCCATCGCACCGCTGGTCGAGGCGAGGATCATCGCCGCCCAGACCTTCTCGAGTTCACCGCTGTAACTGATGATGAGGAAGTCCTTCGTCTTCACCTCGCCCTCCGCCTCGAGCGCGGGGACAGGGGCGGGCGCCTCGGTCGGTTCGGCGACCTCCGGCCAGCCGTCGGCGGCGGCGATCGCCTCGGCCAGTGGATCGAATGGGGCGAGCGTCTCGGTGGTCATCGTGGTCCTCACTTGCGGCGGATGACGAAGCGGTAGACCGCGCCATCCGATGTCTGTTCGACGAGTTCGTTGCCGGTGGCGCGGCACCATGCCGCGACGTCCTTGATCGAGCCGGCGTCGGTCGCGAGGAGCTCCACGGCAGCGCCGGAGGGGAGCGGCTTCACGGCCTGGGCGGTCTTGACGATCGGCATCGGGCATGAAAGCCCGCGGGCATCCACGGTCTGGGTGATCTCGACGACTGGCATGGCGGTCTCCTTCCGGGTTCGTTGACTAGATGAAGACGACCTGGCCCTCGCCGGCGTTGAGGTAGAAGGCGGTCACGCCCTCCACGCCGTCGACGAGCGGGTCGAGATCGGTCGATTCGAGGCGGAGCAGGTCCATCGACAGCGAGCAGGCCTGGATGTCGACCTCCCCGAGGTCCTTGGCCTGGCGCAGGGTCTCCGCCCACGGCGCCTGGCCCGCCAGAGCGAGCGCATCCACGGCGGCGCGACCGGCGGGACCGGCCTCCGGTGCCAGTCCATGGTCCTGCCCGATCCTGTCGGCACGGAACGCATCGAGCGCCCAGTACTGCAGGAAGATGTTGACCGGCTTGCCAAGCGCGGCCGCACCCGCGGTCAGGACCGCAGCGGCCTGGAGCTTGTCATCCGTGCCGGAGAAGAGGACCAGGTTGAGGGGCTCGTCCATCGGGTTCACCTCGTGTGCGATGCGGGGATGGCGACCGGCAGCGGCGTGACCGCCGGACTCGTGGAGGACAGCTGGGCAAGGCGGCGGAGGCGGCGCTCGAGGACGCCGCGCATGACGCCGCAGGCGACCATCACGTCAGGGTCGGTCAACCGGTAGCGGACTTCGCGTCCGTCCCGGTCCGCGTCGACCAGGCCGGATCCCCGCAATACCGCGAGATGCTGGGAGACGTTCGGCTGACTGAGGCCGAGTTCCTCCGCCAGGCGACCGACCTCGCACGGTCCGACGGCGAGCCGGTGCAGGATCTCGAGCCGGCGCGGACTGGCGAGCGTGCGCATGATCTCTGCCTGGAGCATCGTGATCTCGTCCATGGCATGATCATCGACATATGCGCATCCGCGCATCAGTGCCAACGGTCACGCCGTCGGGGGCCGATCCGCCCGGGTGGCCCGGGCCGGGATCCGAGGGCCGCGGGACCCGGGCGAATCCAACCGATGGCCCTAGCCGGGGCCATACCATGGCGTCACCGTAGCGGTATAGGCGCGGGCGCTCGTGCCGCCGTCCAGGGTCGCCGGGCGTCCACGGACAGCATGGGATCGAGGTGGCGAGATGACCGCGCAGACCGTCGTCGAGGATGGCGAAGGCCGGTTCGCCGCCCATGAGCACCGCGACCTGGCGATCGGGCTGGCGCACATCGGCGAGACCATCGAGCGCTCGCGCGACCTGACGTCCGGCGAGCTGTGGGCGCGACTCCACCACGCGCTCGGCTGGCTCGAGCACGAGCTCAAGCCGCACCTGATCTGGGAGGACACCTGGCTCTACCCACAGTTCGACGAGCTCGCGGGCACGCCCTGGGCGACGAAGTCGCCACGCTTCGAGCATCGCCAGATCGAAGCCGTCATCGCGGCCCTCGAGACCGACTCGGCGCGCTGGCTCGGGCGATCGACGCCGCAGACGGACGCCGACGTCGTCTCCCACCTGAGCGCGATCCGGGCCCTCGTCGCCGCCCACATCGAACGCGAGGAACGGTTCCTCCTGCCGCTGCTCGAGGATCGCGCCCCGACCACCGGATGACGACCCGCGGACCGGCGTCGCTCAGCGCACCGATCGACCCGGCGGTCGCGGCCGAGCTGCTCGGCGAGTGGGGTTTCCTCGCGCATCCCGACCTGCCCGATCTGGCCGGCGATGCGTACCTGCTCGTCGCGCTGCGCGAGGTGCCGACGCTGCGCCACTTCGACCCGGAACGCCTCGAGATGTGGGTCAGTCGCGGATCGCGCGGGGCGCGCCTGGAGATCACCCGGTCGACCCATCGGCTCGACTCGGAGTTCTCGTGGGGCACGATCGCGATCGTCGACCGCCTCGGGATCTCCAACGAGTACGTGTCGTTCGGCGGGCACCTCACGGTCAGCGCGATCGACGACATGACCGTGGCGGTCCTCGTCTCGTCGGCGCCCATCCTGCGCCGTGGCGGGCACTCGCAGGGCTGGGACGAGGCCGCCGTCGACCTCGCCGCCTTCTTCGGCCGGGTCATGATCGCGGTCGACTACGTCCCGGGCTTCGAGGCGCGGATCGCCGAGGCGCGGCCGCTGACGCGCTACACGACGTTCATCATCGACTCCGTGGCGCGCTACCGGCCGTCGGCTGCCCTCCGAGGCGCGCATCCGGCGCTCTGGACGCTGCTGCTCGGCGAGGAGGAGCGGCTGCGCCGCGACCACCCGACCGACTGGGCGGCTGGTGTCGCATTGGCAGCGGCTGCCGGGTTCGAGGCGGCTCGCTGAGCGACGGGGGTCAGAGCGTCGCGTTGGCGATCGCCAGTACGCGTGCCGTCCAGGCCACGAGGGCTCCGGCCTGGCGCTCGTCGAGCCGCTCGCACGCCCAGTCTCGGTGTCCACGGTCGCACCAGTCGCACCGACCACCACGACGAGCCCGGGGAGAGCCACCAGTCACCAAGCCACCTGTCACCGGACCCGGGCCGCCCCGCCAGGTCACGGACCGCCGGCACGCATCCGCTTGACCTGCTTGAGCCGGAAGCGGTCCTCGCGTTCGCGCTGTTCAAGACCGAGCTCGATGGCCCTGGTGTCCGCCTCGAGCTCCGGGATGATCCGCGTTCGCAGGGCGTTCACCCGACTGCTGGTCCGGCGGATCTCTCGCGCGAGACGTCGGACGCGGGCCTCCATCGTCGCCAGCCGGATGGCGATCGTCAGCTCTTCCTCGAACCGCTCGGCGGCGAGCTCCAGGCTCGGTCCGGAGGCGAGCGGCGAGCGGTCGCGCGCCTCGGGGCGGCGGACGAGATCGCGTGGCGTGACGGCCGGGACCGCGACACCCATGATCGTCGTCGCCTCGACCTCGACGGAGATCTCCCCGGTCGCACCCATGGCGGCGGCGGCGACCTGCTCGTGACCCAGCCAGACACGGGACGAGTCGAGCGCCAGGCGGGCCGCGCCGGCCGCCGCCTCGAGTTCCTCGTGCTGGGCGACGACCGTCCGGACGTCGCGGTAGAACTCCCGGAGCAGG
>Ga0326597_10008937_pt1 | contig 13474 bp, 13 predicted proteins | sample RVTome_12_FD_203789 | JGI IMG/M metagenome (GOLD analysis project Ga0326597, IMG submission 203789) | Soil microbial communities from uranium-contaminated site in the Upper Colorado River Basin, Wyoming, United States - RVT100D185 | ecosystem: Environmental > Terrestrial > Soil > Contaminated >... | reverse complement strand
GCTCTTTTTCTTTTCCATCCCACCATATCTCAAAGGAACGGATGGTGTTGTTGCCTCCTGCAAGACCAATGGCAGCAACCGTGGCTCCTTTAGCGTCCATGGTAATTGGAACGGTAACCATGCAGCATGTGATAGTATAATTGGAGCCAAGAAATTCTTGTACAGTATCTAGATGTCCTTTTTGTTTTTGTCTGTTTGCAAGACTCCAGAATCTGCCATACAAAATGAATCAAAGACATAGAATAGAATTTGATAAAAGATTGATAAAAAAGAAAACCCATTTAACTGGTTATCTTCAATGAGTATTTTTTATATGGATAATTTATAACAGAAAAAATACTAGATTTATTTAATTCGTAAAGGTTAGAATCTAGAGGGATTAGGTACCTAGTTTGGTTTAATTTTAGACCCGGTTATTCTTCTTTTATTAGATACCGATCGTAGCGTTGTCTCCGACAGTTAATAAAATTAGAAAAAACCTCAAAATTTTTCCTGCCAAGATTTCTTTTCGTACAGTTTCCAGTAATATGGCTACCTACCATTTCGGTATAAGAAAAAAGGAGTAAAGCACATGAGTATTGAGTTCCTTTTGTTAATGTTTTTTCTACTGCAGGATAGAGATTTTTGTAAATATATCTTTCATAGAAACTATCGATTACATAATCTTGCATGTCAGTAAATTATAGATTAAACGAAAAGAACTTAGCGATCAACATACTTCAAAATCACTAAGGGCCAAACCAAATATGGAATCTTATTGATCCTGTTTATCCCTTTTGCAATAATTCTGTTATATTGTTGTCGAGTTCGATAAATTTCTTATAACAATCACTAAAGTATTCATATGGATTATCAGGTCGTACATCATCTGATACTAATAATTTAGCAGGTGTATCCCATTCATTTTCTATGGCAATATACAATATTCCTTTATGACTAATTTGATTACGCATGTTGTTTAGCTCTAATAACCAACTTTTACTTCGGTCGGTATCACCAATTTTGGGACTTAATTTTATGGGTTCTTGCGTACAATTCTCTAACAATTGCAGAACTTTGGCTAATCTATCGTTTCCTTTATTCTCATTTAATTTTCTCTTAATGCTTTCCAAGGTAACTTTGGAATCTGGAATAGGATTAAAGAATTGGGCATAATTTATTTTTTGTAATAGTGCGTCTCTTGCACCTATAATAAAATATAGAAAACCTTCTGAAGTAATTTCAAAATAACGTCGATTTTTTTCTTTAGGTAAAATTACACTAGGGATTTTTTCTAGAAATTTTTTTGCTACAAATAAAGAGGTATCAATTTTTTCTGTAATTCCATCAGAAATATTTTCGTTAGAAATAATTCCAAAATCTATTGTTAAGTCATTATAAAGACTCAATCTTTAACCTCCCCGCTTTTTGACGTAAAATGCTGTCCCAAATCCTCCAGGTATCATGATAAAGGTTCCTATATGATAGTAAGCCAAAATTCTATCCATCATTTCTTGGCACCATTCAGTAATACAAGGTGCTGAATTGTAAAAACTGTAAACAATTAACTCACCAATATCAATTGGACTTGGGATAAAAGTTCCGTAAACACCAAAACACCCAACTAATATCAAAGCTTGAAACTGTGAAAGTCGGATATCTTCAGACATAATTCATGTTAAGTCAAAGTCTGGATTATGTTTTTTGTAAGTTGTGATTAACTTGGTGAAGAACACATCATTACACATATGAGATTATAAAAAAGAAAGCTCGAATACACCAAGACCCAGACCATTTTTGGATTAAAAAGAATTAAGAATTTTTAGATTTCCTAAATAGCGGCAGCTACGTCTTTAGTAATTTCAGAAAGTAATTTTGCTCCAAGATGATCCATTGGGTGTTTTTCATTTTTGTGGGCATGAATAGTATGCTTAGCTGGAAGGCATCCAAAATTATGTTTTCTAAGTACGTTAGAAATTACTGACATGATCTGTGGATCATTATATTTCATAGATACAAACAGGGTGTATCCTGTATCAAAACTATCATTAAAGTCATAATTTCCACCTGAGATTAAAGATGAATAAGCTTTCCCTGCAACTCTAATTACAAAACGAATAAAATTATCATCTTTGAGCTCTGTGTAATTTCTTGAAAAGGTTTTGAAATCATCAGTACTAAAAAATAATTTTACTTTACTCTCTTTTGGAGCTTTATAGTTTAATTCGATTACACTCTCAAGACCATCATTAAAATCAAAAGTTTTGGTTGCAAAGTTCTCATTTATTTCCAGATTCGTGGGTATTTTGGAAGGTAGCCTGTCATAATTTTTTTCTATATGTGAATGATCTTTTATGCAAGAATTACAGTAATTGCCTTCTGAATCATCATCCTCAAGTGGAATTAAACAATCACGACAATATTTCGTATCTTTTGGAATACTGCCAGTAGTTAGAGTATTGGTTTTTTTCATTTTTGCGAGTTTTATCTGTCTGTCTTTGTCTAATCTTTCAAGTTCCTCTGCTTCGGCTTGTTTTCTTTTTTTAATATCCTCTAAAGTTCCTTCACTGTGATGCCCCATTTTTTTATTGTAATCTTCAACCCTTTTGTTGTATTTTTCAATTTCAGTTTCTTTACGGTCTTTCTCAGATAGTTTCTTTTTTCTAGAAAAAAATCCCATTATATTAAAAAGATGATACTAAGAATTAAGAATTTTTAGACTTCTTCACCTTCTAAAAACACCTTATTACCCTGACAACCAGATTCTTGAATGTGATTTTCTCTTTCTCTACCTGCAGTTTCAATAAAAGTAAAGTCTGTATTATAACCACAACTATCACATACTACCTTGAATCTTCCCGTACTGATATTCAGTCCGTATTTTCGTAGCCATGTTTTTCTAACATATTTTGTATGTTTAGATTTTCCACAATCGTGTTTTTCCAGTTGGATATGTTCCATACAAAATTTTAATGAACAAAATTTACAAGACTTACTGTCAATAAATGTAACTGGTTTTTTACAATAATGACACTCAGTTTCTTTATTGTTCTTTGATTCGGTTTGTGTTTGCTGAGGAATTTCTTCAGTGTATTCTTCAGGGTTTTCTTTAGGCCATTCTTTTGGGATATACAAATTACCATGTTCGTCAGGAACTTTAGCAGGATCATCTGAATACTCTGTTTCTCCTAATCTTCGGAAAACATTCACTATTTTACAAAGTAAAACCATGAATTAAGAATTTTTAGATTTTCTTTATTGTTGTAAATTCCTCTTTAGTTTTTCTTTAGACGTCCTTACAATTTCAGATTCTAGTAACTTTTGATCAATCAATGGTAAATCTCGATTGGCCGCAACTCTTGCAGAAGATTCGATGATATCCTCGATGATATCCGCACATGTGAGGCCTTTTGTAAGTTTAGACAAATGGTCAAAATTCATACTTTTATCATAGGGCCGATTAGAAAGTCCTAGTTTAAACAGAGATTTACGAGCATCAAAGTCAGGAACGGGAACATAGATTTTCTTATCAAATCTTCCTGGTCTTAAAACTGCAGGATCGATCCTTTCGATATAATTTGTAGCTCCAACAACTAAGATGTTATTATCCGCAGCATCATTAAGTTGCATAAGGAATTCATCAATTTCTTCTTCTTTATGGGAGGAATCAAGTAGGTTCTTTCTATCTGGAACTAGTCCACTGATTTCATCAAAGAACACAACTGCAGGAGCATTTTGTTTTGCGATTGTAAACCATTTAGCAATATTACTTACAGAGCCATGAATAAAGGGAGTTGCAAGATCAGAATGCTTCACCTCAAAAAAATTGTATCCTAATTCCTCTGCTAACCTCCTAACGATATAGGTCTTACCGCATCCTGGAGGCCCATAAAGAATTATTCCATTTGGTATTGATACTTTGAATTTTTGGAATTTCTCGGGATTTTTTAAGGGATTTATGACATCTGCAGTTAGTAAATTCTTCAATTCCTGCATTCCAGCAACACACTCAAAACCTTTTGCACTAGTTAGATCCTCGCGAATGTCGAAGACACTGGTTTTGGAATGATTGTCAACTATGACCCCGATATAGGAATCGGATTCAGTACTTAATCTTTGAATATCGTATTTCTCACTTCTATCCACAACATCATTTGGGTTGAGATTTAGAAACAGGTAGAGAAATTTTCCATTAGATAATTCATAAACATCTGTGAAAAATATTCGTTCAATACGACTTTTTACAGTTAAATTTTTTCTAACACTAAATCCATTGTAAAGTAATGGTTTTGTAGACATCGTCATTTTTTATTTCAACTCGGATTTCGCATATGGTATTCATTAAAGCACGCATTAATTAATTCAGGTACAACAGGTGCATTTGGATTTTTAAATGGAATAGATGCAAATTGATTCATAAAGCCATTTTTATCCTTGTATAGTATTGCATTTCCCTCAAATAATTTTGCAGGATAAACAGGATCAGTCCATAAAACAGATTCAACCCCCCTTAATATTTTGGATTTATGATAACCTCGTTTATCAAAATCTACCTTTCCGATTGAAACAGTATTATCTTTCTCAAAAATTGATTTTACCAGTTTCTCTACAATAATAGGCTCGATGTACTGTGCTGCATAATTGATTACTTGATTAATCATGTCTCTGCTAGAAAATTTTAGATCGATTTTATCGCTAGAAGAACCTATGTTGAACAAATAATTCCCTTCTTCGCCATAATATGAAATGTTAGTCACATCTCTTACATAGATTCTAGTTTTTTTGTATTCCATAAAATTTGTATTAATTATGATCTTTTGTTTACGAAAAAATTCACTTTTCTCTAGAACCAATGTGCCGTCAGTTTCGTTAGTTTCTTTAAATTCCTTAATGTCTTTTAAGTCGAAATTCATTTTTTCTCTTGCACTACTACTGCTTGAAATTTTTTTAGCTAAATCTAATAATTCAATAGATTTTGGCACCATATGTGCATCATTATGTAGCATTACTGATGCATTTCGTATTGCGTCTGCAACATGATCTCGCACCACTTTTGACTGAGGATCCTCATACAGACCAATTTCGCGTAATTTTTCTAGTTGTGATTCTAATTTTTTAATCGAGATTTGTACTAACCTGAATATCTTAGCGCTTCCCTCTACAGTTTCATTCTCCTTGATTTTCTTTTGCCATTCTTTTCCTATCGTCTTATGGCATTCTTTGCAAAGTATGCTTCCATCCCTATATTTAGCGAATTTTTTGCGTGAATCTGGATTGGCTGAAGATCTTTTTTGACAGTTTTCGCATTGAATCTCTGTCGGACTTGAGTTATTTACGATAGATTCAAGGTTGCTCTCAAAATTAATTTTTTTTAATTCTGAAATAGTTTCATAAATTTCTTGATGTATGGGTTGGAGTAACGTTTTTTCTATCTTGTCTCCTTTAGCCCCAATTATTTCTTGAAATTGTTTTACGTATTTTGGATTCTTGTGCTGTTCGTAAAATTCTGTGTAAATATCTGAAATGTATTTTTCAACATTATTTCTAAATTCATTTATCAACTCTGAATTGCTTGTTTGCTCATTAATGATGGCGTAAGTTTTTTCAAATAAGTTCCAAAATTTATCAGATTTGATGATTTCGTTCCAGTTTTGTAAGGATTCATTCAAATAATCATCATTGTCTTCTGATTGCAGAGTTAGACAATAAAGTAGATTGAGATTTTTTTTATATAGTAATCCTGTTGAGTTGTCAGTTTCTGAAGAATTTTTCCATGTCATGATTGCTCCATCAAAGTTATTATTTCGTAAATCTCCTAGAGCATTCTCATCTACAGTATCTCTGATCTGAAACCAAAAAAACGATTCAACCAAATTATTTTTTGAATTTTGTAATCTCTTTAATGCATCAGTAACGGTTTCTTCAGTTCTGAAATCTTTTGGTAAATTTAAATCAAGATCGTATTCTGGAAAATCAGCGATTTTTAATCTGTTGATAATTTCTTTGTATCTTTTCAATATCTCTTTTTGATTAGCACTAATATCAAGACCAAGAATTCGAAATGCATTTTTTTCTATTAGTCCAGACAATTAATTTCACTTTGTAAGCCCCGCGTACTTGTCAGGATGATCCTCAGATGGTAGAAGATTGTTTAATTCGAAAATGCATTTTTTCAGGTCATCGATATCCTCATCTTGAATTGCCTTGCTTCCCTTTGTGATTTGATACTGTGCCTCTTTCTCACTAACAAATCTTCCATTTTCTCCAAGGCTAATGATATATCTGAAATATTGTGCACAATAATTTAGATTGGAAAACAGTATTCTGCTTTCTAAGCTATCTAGCTGTTCATTTATTCGAATTAAGAGTATTTTATTTTCGGCTTTAATTGCAGCCTCTCCTTCAGTTTTTAGATTTTCCAGTTGTTTTGTAACTGCCACCTTGTCTTCATTACTTGCATAATCTTCTATGATCCCTTGAACACTGTTAATACTGTCATTAAATTCCTTGATTAATTTTGGAGTATCTTTTTCTTCTTCGATTTTATCGAGTAATATTTTTAGATCCTTTAGTTGTTTGTTGGACTTTCGCTTCTCATCTTCATCAGTACTTGCATTAGTTATTCCATGTTCAACAGAAATAATCATGTCATCGATTTTTTTACGTTCATCAGTAGTAACATCCTCACTTGTTGATTTTGCTCTATGTCTTTGAGCGTCTAATTCAGCTAAAATTTCATCTGCATTTAGAGCTTCATCTTTTTCTGTTTTACGTGCATTCAATGTCATGTCTATTAAAGGGACATATGCTGTTACGATGACTTCTCTTGATTCATTGTACTCCACTGTTAGTTCTACTGGAGTACCTTCAGGCAAATCATATGGTAGATCTTTGCCTTTGATTCCTAATTTGCATACGTAGGTATTTCTGTCGGGAATTTCAGATTCTCCTTCCACGATGTCTATATTTAGTGACGAATCCTCTCCCTTTTTGAGCACTCTAGATGTTTTGTAAATATCCAATGTCTTTTTCAGTGGAAGCGTTGAGCCTTTTTCAAAAATCTTATCACAAACATCCATCATTTTGTTAGATTGACTATCTTTTGATGCAACTACTACATTGATAGAATGTGGGATAGGGGCTCCTGAGACTTCAAGTCCATGCGTAATTGTGAATGAATCCGTTGATAATTTTACAGGATTGCCTTTTTGATCAAAGACATAAACCCAGAACAAATTTTGTTTATTTGGCTCGATGTTTACAGTATAGTAGAATTTTCCTTTATTGATTTTTGTTTTAGCACCTGTAAATGTACCGCTATCTGATTGAATCTGAATATAGTGCGGTTCGGATTCATCGAGTCCCTCGATAATGCCAGATACTGGTTCTTCTGTATCTGCAGTCAATGTGGAATGGTTCAAAGTGATATTTTTACCACCTGTGACTTTTTTTGTCTTCATGGACAAATACTTTTTTGGAATTTTTTGACTCATTCCAAATATACATGCACCATGAGCTACAACAGTTAGTGGATCAACTGATGAATCCACATGAATTTTTAAGTCATTTTCTAGTCTTCTTTTTAGATATGGAATCTGAGTAGGTCCACCAACCAGAATAATTCTTTTTACTGAGGATTTTTCCATACCAGCTTCTTTTAATGTCTGATTTGTTAACTCGATAGTCCTATCTACTAATGGCTTGATTATTTTTTCAAGTTCTGGACGTGTGAATTCAATCATTAATGACATTTCTTCTCCAGATTCATCATTTCCGATGTTTTCTATTGCAATTCTCGTTTTCTCATACTGTGATAATTCGATTTTTACCGATTCTGCAAGATATTTCAAATATGAAAAAATGCTATGATAATTCTCATTCTTTCTTGAAAAATCCTTTAATTTGTATTTCTCTAAAATTTTAGGTGTAATTATTTTATCGACAATTTCCCAATCGATATTTTTTCCTCCGAGAAAATTATCACCACTATGACCCAATACCGAAAGAATTCCATCTTTACATGAAATGAGAGCGACATCAAATGTCCCACCACCCAAGTCGTAGATTAACCAATTTTCATTCTGAGTATTCTGAAACCCATATGATGCCCCAGCCGCAATGGGTTCCTGCAATAAAACTACGTGCTTAAATCCAGATAGATTTCCTGCTTTTTTTGTTGCCTCGGATTGCAACACGGAAAATGCTGCAGGTATTGTTATGACTGCAGCTACAGTATCAAAGTTAGGATATTTTCTTAAAACATCTTCCTTTAGGCTTTTTAGAATTTCAGCTGAGATTTCTTCAGGAGTCAATTCAATTTTAGGTCTCTCGAAGAATACTTTTTCAGGAGTACCCATGAGTCGTTTAATCTCTGCTTTGAAATTTTTGTCTTCTTCCTTTGATCCGAATTTATACAAGTATTCGTATGCTTTTTGTCCGACTACTTTGTTCCTATTTTTGTCATAACCAAATACTGATGGGGTATATTCAACACCGCCTGGTTTTTTTATAATCTTGATTTTATCATTTACGTTAATAGCTATAGATGAATTTGTAGTTCCAAGATCAATGCCAATTTTTATTATCGAAGTATTAGAATCACTCATTTGGGTTTATCTCCACTCTTTTCAAGTACTATGACTTTGCCTTTGTGAACTACTTGATTTTTGTAGATGATTGTTGGCTCTTTTGTTTCCTTTACTATGGGTTCTGAAACATTGGCTGCTCTCTCAACTGCAAGAACATCCAAGTTTCTACCGTCATTGAATTTTTGGTTAGTATGATCAATCACGTCTACGTCATTTTTATTCAAATATCGAACAAGTTTCTGCATAGAGTTATTGATGAGGTCTCTTTGATTTTCTGGTAATGTTGGTAAGATTTTTGTCAATCTCTGCTCTAGTCGCCATACTTCGATACCTAATTCAATGAGATCTTTTGTCTGAATTGAAACATTGAAAAATTTTGGTGCTACTACTGACTCTATATCTTTTCGAGTCTCTGAAATTTCTAAATGAATATTAAAGATCTCTTTAATTAATTGGTCACGAAAATCGGCCTGATTTTTGAAGGTAAACCGTTTTTTAACATCCTTGTTTGACGATTTTTGGTCATTATGAGAAAAATTTGATGTCTCTGATTTTTTCTGATCTGTAGGGTTGACTAAGAACTGTTTAAACGCTTTAGAGTTGTTGTTAGGGTTAACCATTGTTGTTAGGATAATCTTTTTACAAGAACCATGCATAAAATGCCCGGCAAAATATACTGTTGATTTATCGTCTTGTTGAATTAGCTCTCTACACAGAGGACATATTTTTTCCAATAATCATTTTTCATTTACTAGGAATTAAGAATTTTCAGCAAAAATTCTGGGTTCCATAAATCTTATTCCCACTTTTTGCAATCCCAATTCCTTCTTTTTCAAAATATGGGGTAAGAATGTTTTTACGATGACCTGGACTATTCATCCAACCATCTACCATCGCATTAGCAATTCTGATTTCTCCGGAATATCCTTCCAAGAAAGAAATATTTTCTGCACCAGTTGCATATGTGGTTGAAGTTGTGGACTCTGATATTTTTATTTCACAGTTAAAATTATTTTCTTTGTATCTGTCTTCAAAGTCTTTTCCCTCTGGGGAATCATGTTCAAAGTAGTCTCTAGTTGCCATGTCTTGGCTATGTTGACGAGCAATGTTTGAAAGGACTGGATTTAATGTTAGAGAGTTTAATCCATTTTTGGTTCTTTCTTCATTAATTAATTCATGGACTTTTTGTTCTACTTCCTCAATGTTTAATGGTTTAGGAGTTATCGATTTAATGAAATCATCCATAAAGTTGTTAAATTGCTCTAGAGGTGGAGAATCTTCTGATCTTTCTAAAACTAGAATTCCAACAGGAACAAAAATTAAACCAAGAACAATCACTACAAGTATTCCTATAAATTTCCCAGCCTTGCTACTACTTCTAGTCGAACTATAATTTCGACCTCGATTTTTAACACCTCTGTATCTGCTATCATACTTCCCCTTTTTCCATCCTCTCCAGTCATCAGAGGAATCATCTGGTCTGTCATCCCATCTACCCACAAATTTTAAGGATGAATGTAGGAATTAAGAATTTTTAAATTTCTAATCACATTTTTCCGGCTTTTTCTAATACTGTTTTTGCGTTGTTAATTAATTTCATTTGTTCTTCTGCAATTTTTTTCCTTGTAGGGTCAATGTGTTTGTCTGGATGCCAAAATAATGAAAGGCGTTTGTAAGAACTACGAATAAAGTCAGGCGTTGAATTTTCATTTGATTCTAAGATTTTATAACATTCCTTTAATGACGAAGTATCTCTTTCAGGAGTTTTTCGGCTTTCTCGTTTATAGCGGTCGTGAGTATGATGGTCATGAGTACGATGACTTTGCGTTCGGTGGCCTTGAGTACGGCGGTCTTTAGTACGGTGGAATTGTCTACTTGGTCGATGTCCAATTACTTGTCTTCGATTAAGGAATATTTTCCTCTGCAAATCAAATTCGTACATAATTTTTCCTTTTCTTATCAAGGTAATACGATAACAAACTTCCTTTGATTTTATTTCATAATTTTTTAGATATTCCCATATAGTATCAAATTTTTTATCTATATCTTTCATTGCAATGGTTGCATGAAATTGAAACTTTTCCTTTGAATCATGATCTACGTTACTTGAATCAGTTATTTTTAGAAGTTTTTTAGCTAAACTATGCCTAAATTCTTTAAGTTCTTCACTTGGAATTATTTTTAAAAAAACTACATTTTTTCTTATAGATGTTGTTACAAACAGAAATTTTTTCTTTAATTCAAAATAATCAAAGCCGTCAACATCATATCCTAATTCTGAATATTCGGAACCAACTTCACCTATGGCATTAAGTACATCTTTAATTGATTTACATCCAAATGGACCAAATAGACTGATGTGAGGTACTGGTCTATGTTTAACTGAACCACGAACACGAAAATTATGATATATATCATAAATTAATTTTTTAGAGAGTTTTTTCATGTCTCCCATCATTCTAATTTCAATGAGAAGTGGTTTTTCCATTAATTATCTCAGCAATTTTTTTAGTTAAACTAGGAATTAAAAATTTTTAGAAAGTAAAGTGATTTAGCGAAATTGATATCAAATCCACCAAGACCCAAACCTTGTTTGGTATTAATTTTGTTCCCATCTGGCATTATTACTAAATGGGCTACAAATCCACAATAAGTAGAACAAGAACCTCTGGAAATAAGAAGAAAACTGCGAGTCCAAACATATAGACAATCAAGGGAGGAGGTTTTTCAACATAAACTCCAAGATTATCTGTCAGACTGTTTTTTCTTAAATCATGTTTTTTCTTCCAGCCGGATAAATCTAATTTCTTGGCATTCTTGTTTGTGGGATTATGATCTTCATTTCTCTTCTCTGCCAAAATCACAAATTTTTCATTTCTTCTCTTTCTATGCACTGTGAAGAATGCTAGAATCTTTTTGTATGTGGGTTCAGCAAAATCAGAAAATGGCCTTTGCTTAAGTTTGAGCCAATCTTGTGAATTGAGTATGGCATTGTATAATATAGTGAAAAGGCCTGCAATCATTACCGCACCTAGTGTAATCATGATTGGCATCATCACTAAATCATCATAGTATACTGGCAGGATGGCTGCCATTGAGGCCATTGCAAAGATGTCTGCCTGACCCATCACCCTATAAAACCATAGCAGTATGGCGATTGCTCCAGTAGTAATCATTGCAAGAATATCATAGGAGGTGGTATTCTGCCAGTCAAACAGGTAAAGAAAGACGCCAAATCCTCCAGAAATAATCCAGATAGGATCAGGAATTTTTCTTGTTTTTATATCAAAAATAGCTGCTATAGCTAGCATACCAAGAAGAAGAACAATTCGTGTAAGCTCGATTCCTATCAAACAAAAACAAGACACTTGAATTTGATTAAACTGAAAAACTATTCACAAATCAAAAGGTGACATTGGTGTTCGTTTTGAAAGCGATCATCTATATCACCTTTTTATCAAGCAATTAACCAATCGTAGAATAAAACCATCTTTGCAGTAGTAATAGATCGTGATCATAATTCTTTTTCAGATGAGCAAAAAAATTGGGATAGATGCCAACTATATTTTTCTGTAATCGTTTTACAATATTTTGTTTGGTCAACTGTTGTAATTTTATCTGCAGACATCTATCTGAATACTTTGTGTGTCTGTTTGTGGTATTATCAATCAATTCCCTTATTCTAACAACTGGATAAAATCCATTTGTATCTGATTCATTCATTGTCTTTTCTAAAATATAGATGTCAGATAACATGCATAATGACAAAAATGAAACATTCAGTCTAGAACAAATGGCAAACCATCTGCCATACTGTGTCAGTGAATAACATCTATTGTAATTTTCTTTTCCTTCACATGTTTTGATGTACCTAGGGTGTGGTTTTATCATCAACATTATTGCTCGTTTAACAGAAGCCTTCTTGCATTGGAGACTCTCACAGATTTGCTGAAATGTCATTTGTCTATCTGGATATAAAACAGTGAGAATTTTAGCTGTTATAGAATCATGTTTAACATGTTGTTGTTTCATATGTATTTCATAACTCATGCTGCTGCACCAGCCCAAAATAATGTGCACCTGCTTTGAGTATTTGGAAATTTCTTGATGAATCTTGTTAATTCTGCTATGGTATCAAAATTTTTGTGGTGCACGAAATCATTACTCCTAGATTGAACTTTAGCTTCATTAGAATTCATTCCAAGATGCTCAGCTACAGAAAACGGAATGGCATAGAGCTTCTTTGATGGTGTACCACATACTTTTATGACAGAATCTAATTTGTTGTTTTGATTATTCTCAATCCTAGCTACCCTGCCTGTTGATTTATCCACTAGTAGTTTTGGGCTACCATCTTTTTCATCCGGTATTATGATCATGTTAGGGATGCTTTTGAGAATGCCTTTGGTTTCCTTGTTGGCCTCCTGAGGCTGGATTTTAGCTTGTTTTATAGCCGATTTTGGGGTTTTGGCAGAAGTGGTGGCATCAGGCTTTGATTCTAAAATCTCTTTGAGGGTGGATTTTGTAGAAAGAACCGATTCTGAATTAGCCCGGGTCTTATTTTCTCTGCTTTTTAGAAATGAGAATAAGGTATCTAGCTGTTCAGCCGAAGGCCATACAAACCTGGATTCTGGCATTGATACTATCAGCTGCTTTAGTTTTTCAACTGCCAGTATCTGCAGGTGTTCGTCAGATAACCTGCTGATTTTAGTTAAAATGAAAATTGGAATCTGCAATCTAGCAGGAAGAATGTTCTTTCTTTCTGAAAGCTCAAGTATAATATTATGTAATGATTCAATAGCTTTGCCTGAGATCGTCAGTGTTGGGACCTTTTCGTATGGAGTTTTTGATATTAGAAGATGTTGCAATATTTCTTGTTTTGACATGTTGGTTTTTTCTTCAAAATA
>Ga0326597_10008936_pt1 | contig 13474 bp, 12 predicted proteins | sample RVTome_12_FD_203789 | JGI IMG/M metagenome (GOLD analysis project Ga0326597, IMG submission 203789) | Soil microbial communities from uranium-contaminated site in the Upper Colorado River Basin, Wyoming, United States - RVT100D185 | ecosystem: Environmental > Terrestrial > Soil > Contaminated >... | reverse complement strand
TCCAGCACCGCCTGCGCCTGCGCATCGCTCAGACCGAAGCGGCCCATCAGGCCGTCGCGGGCGGCGGGACCGTCCGGCGAGCGGCGGATCAGCGCGATGACCTCATCTAGATTGTCGAGCGCGATCAGGTACCCCTCGAGGACGTGGGCGCGCTCGCGCGCCTTGCGCAGCTCGTACTCGGTCCGGAGCTGGATCACTTCGGCCCGGTGCTCGAGGTAGTAACGCATCGTTTCCTTGAGCGGAAGCAGCCGCGGCGAGCGCTTCACGATCAGCACGTTGTTGATCGAGAATGTGGACTGCAGCTGGGTGTACTTGTACAGCTGGTTCAGCACCAGCTCTGGCAGGGTGCCGCGCTTGAGCTCGAACACGATTCGCATGCCCTGGCGGTCCGACTCGTCGCGGATGTTGGCGATGTCCTCGATCTTCTTCGAGCGGACCAGCTGCGCTGCGGTCTGAATCAGGCTGGTCTTGTTGACCTGGTAGGGAATCTCGGTCACGACGATGACCGGTTTCGCTCCACGATCCTCGATCCGTGCGCGGCCGCGCACGCGGATCGAGCCGCGACCGGTTTCGTACGCCTGCCGGATGCCCTCCCGGCCGATGATGCCGCCGGTCGGAAAGTCGGGACCGCGCACGTGCGTCATCAGTTCGTCGAGGGTCAGCTCGGGGTCGTGTATCAGCGCGATCAGGCCGTCTATGATCTCGGCCAGGTTGTGCGGGGCGATGTTCGTCGCCATACCTACTGCGATGCCGGCCGCGCCGTTGACCAGCAGGTTCGGGAACGACGAGGGCAGCACCTCCGGCTCGCTGGTGGTGCCGTCGTAATTCTCGCGGGTAGCGACCGTCTCTTTGTCGATATCGATCAGCAGCGACTCCGCCACCCGCGTCAGGCGCGCCTCGGTGTAGCGGTAGGCGGCGGCCGGGTCGCCGTCGATCGAACCGAAGTTGCCCTGCCCGTCGACCAGCGGATAGCGCACGTTCCACGGTTGCGCCATCCGGACCATCGCATCGTAGACGGCACCGTCGCCGTGCGGGTGGTACTTCTTGATCACCTCGCCGACGACCCCGGCCGACTTCGAGTGCTTGCGGTTGCTGGCCAGGCCCTCCTGCTGCATGGCGTAGAGGATGCGACGCTGAACCGGTTTCAGTCCGTCCCGGACGTCCGGCAAGGCACGGTCCACGATCACGGACATGGCGTAGTTGATGAAGCTCGTCTTGATCTCGTCCGTGATCTGGACGGGGACGACCTGTCCTTCGTTCAACGGGTCCCTCCTTGCGGGTCGGGGGTCGCGCACCTGCGCCCACCGAATCGCTTGCCGTGCACGATCGTGCCCGACGACGCGTCAGGGTGCGGTGCGATACCGCGGCAGTCTACCATTCGGACAGGGGCGCCCGCAGAGTCGGCGACGTCCGTCGGGGACGGTGGAATCTGACGTGATTCGCCGCACCGCTGGGCGGGTTTGCAGGCCGTCTCCGCGCCTCGGCGGGCCGCTGCACCCATGGTAGCGTTCCGCCATGATTCCGCGCTACGCGACGCCCGAGATGCGCGAGCTCTGGAGCGAAGCGCAGCGTTACCGCAGCTGGCTCGAGGTCGAGTTGGCGGCGGTCGACGCCTGGGAGAGGTTGGGCGAGGTTCCCGCCGGAACCGGTGACTCGCTCCGCTCTGCCGCAGCCGACCGGTCCCTCGACGACGCCTTCGCGAGCCGCGTCGCGGAGATCGAAGCCGAGACCCGCCACGACATCGTCGCTTTCACCCGAGCGCTCACCGAACGGTTCGGCCCGCCTTCACGTTTCGTGCACCTCGGGCTCACCTCGACCGATGTGGTCGACACCGCCCAGAACCTGCTGCTACGGCGGGCGTGCGAGCTGATCGAGGCGGACCTGGCCGAGCTTCGCGTCAGCCTGCGCACGGCGGCCTCGAGATACCGCGATCTGCCGTGCATCGGCCGCACCCACGGGGTGCACGCCGAGCCGATGACGTTCGGACTGAAGTTCCTGGTTTTCGACGCGGCCGCCGCCCGCGATCAACGCCGACTCGCCGCTGCGAAGGAGGCGATCAGCGTCGCTATGCTGTCCGGCTCGGTCGGCACCTACGCGCACGTCCCTCCCGAGGTCGAGCAGGCGGTCGCCGCGCAGCTCGGTCTCCAGGCCGACCCGGTCACCAACCAGACGGTCGCCCGAGACCGGCACGCTGAGTTGTTGGCCGCACTGGCGCTGGTCGGCACGACGATCGAGCGGATCGCGCTCGAGATCCGCCACTTGCAACGCAGCGAGGTGCGCGAGGCGCACGAGGGGTTCGCGCACGGCCAGACCGGCTCGTCGTCGATGCCGCACAAGAAGAACCCGATCGGCTCGGAGAACCTGACCGGCGTCGCCAGGCTGTTGCGCTCGTACCTCGCACCGGCGCTCGAGAACATCGCTCTCTGGCACGAGCGCGATATCAGCCACAGCTCGGTCGAGCGGGTGGTGCTGCCCGACGCCACCACCCTTGCCAGTTACGCCCTGCGCCGCATGACGCAACTCTTGCGGGCGCTGGTGGTCGACGAGCGGCGTATGGCCGAGAATCTGGGTGCGCTGCACGGGCTTATCCACTCTCAGCGCGTGCTGCACGCCCTGATCGAGGCGGGCATGATGCGCGAGGAGGCGTACGCCGTGGTGCAACGTCAGGCTCTGCGCGTGTGGGAGGGCGAAGGCGAGTTGCGCGATCTGCTGGAGGCCGATCCGGACGTTCCGCTCACGCCGCAGCAGTTGGACGCCGCGTTCGACCCCGGCTGGTACCTGCGGCATGTCGGCGCTATCTACGCCCGTCACGGGCTGGAAGAGGACCCTTCATGAACGATTCCCGCCCCGTCCGCGGCGAGCTGCGCTACGAAGGCAAGGCGAAGCGCCTCTACGCGACCAGCGACCCGCAGCTGCTGTGGGTCGAGCACAAGGACGACGCGACCGCCTTCAACGCCGTGAAACGCGGCACGATCCAAGGCAAGGGCGAGGTCAACGCTGCCGTCACCGCCGAGTTGATGCTGTTCCTGGAGCGACGCGGCGTCGCTACCCACTTCGTCGCGACCCTCGGCCCGCGCGAGCAGTTGGTTCGCAGCCTGAGCATCGTTCCGGTCGAAGTGATCGTGCGCAACCGCGCTGCAGGCAGCTTCGCGCAGCGTTACGGCGTCGAGGAGGGCCGCCCGCTCGATCCTGTGGTGATCGAGTGGTGCCTGAAGAGCGACGCGTTGGGCGACCCGCCGATGAACGACGCGACCGCGGTCGCTCTCGGATTCGCGACCGAGGAGCAGTTGGAGGGCATGTTCGAGATGGCAGCCGACGTGAACGAGGCGTTGGGCCCGCACCTGGCCGAGCACGGACTCGAGCTCATCGATTTCAAGCTGGAGTTCGGCACCGACGAGGAGGGACGCCTGGTACTGGCTGACGAGATCAGCCCGGACACAGCTAGGCTGTGGGACGTCGCCAGCGGCGAGCGTCTCGACAAGGACCGCTTCCGTCGCGACCTGGGAGGCGTAGAGGAAGCCTACCGCGAGGTGTACCGGCGGCTGGTCGGGGAGGAGCCGGCGTGAGCACCCGCGCCCGCGTCACCGTCAGACTCAAATCGGCCATCCTGGATCCCCAGGGCCGAGCCGTGCAAGCGACGTTGCACCGTCTCGGTCATTCCGACGTGGCCGACCTGCGCATCGGCAAGGTGATCGAGTTTCGTGTGGACGGCCCACCGGCCGAGGCGGACGAGAAGGTGCGCCGCATCGCCGAGGAGGTGTTGGCGAACCCGGTGATGGAGGAGTTCGAGATCTCGCTACGGCCGGCGGACGAGCGGAGCGACACCGACGATGCCGCCTGAGGCGGGCGCGGTCCGGGAGAGCACGGCTGCCCCGCCGGACGAGCTGTACGTGCGGGTAGTGCCGGCGCTGGGTACGCCCCGAGCCGCCCTTGCGCTGATTCACGGCTTCGCAGAGCATGGTGGACGCTACCTGGCGTTGGCGCAAGCCTGCTCCGAGATCGGCTTCGAGGTGCACCTGCTCGACCTGCGCGGGCACGGCCGCAGCCCCGGCGTGCGCGCCCTACTCCATGACGAGGACGCGACCGTCGCCGCGGTGACCGGCCTTCTCGAACGGCTGCAAACCGGTCGGCTCCCGGTCGCCGCCTTCGGCCACAGCTTGGGCGGAGCGCTGGTACTGCGCGCCGCGCAGCTCCGGCCCGATCTTCTCGACGCGGTGGTGGCCAGCGCCCCGTTCGTGCGCAGCGCGCGTTCCGATCCGGCCTGGCTGGTCGCCTTTTTCTCCTTCGCAGCGCGTTTCGCGCCGGAACTTCGCACCGTGCCGATCGATGCTCAGGTCGTCTCGCGCCTACCGCAGGAGGTGCACGCCTACGATAGCGACCCGCTGGTGGATCGCGGCGGGGTGAGGCTGGGTAGCGTGCGGGTGCTGTACGGGCTCGGTCCCCGGGTGCTGGCCGACGCCGGCAAGCTGGTTACCCCCACGCTGATCCTTCACGGCGGCGCAGACCGGTTGGCCGACGTGGCGGCCAGCCGCGAGCTGTACCTGGCTGCAGGGGGCGACGACGTCGAACTGCGCGAGATTCCGGGCGCGGCACACGCGCTGTTGCACGACCGTGACGCGGACCGCCTCGAGACCGGCATTCTTGCCTGGCTGGCCGAACGCCTGACCGCTACGGATCGAGTCGCACGGTAAGGAACTTCAGGTAACGCCCCTCCGGAAAGCTCGACGGGACCGGGTGGTCGGGCGGTTGACCCCCGCGCACCACGATGTTGCCAGAGCGGCCGGCGCTCGCCAGGCCGGCGCGAACCACCTTCTCGAAGGCCGAGGGTGCGATCTGCGCCGTGCACGAGGCGGTGGCCAACAATCCGCCAGCTACCGTCAACCTGGCCGCGCCGGCGTTCAGGTGCCGGTAGGCGGACTCGGCACGGGCGCGCTGCCGCTTGGCGCGCGCCAGCGACGGCGGGTCCAGGATCACCAGGTCGAACCGCTCGCCGGCCTCGAACAGCTGCTCGAGCACGGCGAACACATCCGCCTCGATAGTGCGGTGCCGCCCGCTCGGCAGGTCGTTCAGCGCGACGTTTCGCGTCGCGTCGCGCAGTGCGGGGGCGGCCGCGTCGACGCTCCACACCTCCCGCGCGCCGCCGGCCAGGGCGTTCACGCTGAATCCCCCTGCGTAGCAGAACAGGTCCAGCACGCGAAGTCCTTGCGCCAGGTCGCGCACCGTGGCCCGGTGCTCACGGTGGTCGAGGAACATGCCGGTCTTCTGACCCTCGCGCAGGTTCGCCACGAAGCGAAGCCCGTTCTCGACAACGGTCTCCTCAGGCGGCGGAGCGTCGCCCGCCAACACCTGAAGACTGTCGTCAGTTCGTACCACGACGCCTTTGAGTCGCGCTTCGCGCAGTACCAGTCGCGCTACCGGGGTCAGCAGCTGCCGGACCGACTCGGCGTGCGGTTGCAGCACTGCGAAGCGGCCGTAACGGTCGGCAACGACGGCCGGCAACCCGTCCCCTTCGCCGTGGATCAGTCGGTAGGCGCTGTGGCCAGCGTCGCGCAGCGGATCGCGTGAAGCGACCGCCCGACCCACCGTGTCCGGCAGGAACGACCGGTCGGGTGGCGCGTCCCATGTGAACAGCCGGACGCCGATCGCGCCTGCCGCGTCGTACAGCCCGAAAGCTGCCGCGCGGCCGGCCTCGACCCGCACGAGCTCGCCACCCGTCAGGCGGTGCCATGGTAAGCGATCGCGATAGATCCACGGGTGGCCCGAGCGCAAGGCGGTCTCGAGCCCTGCGTCCAGCCGAATCGTTTCGAGTGGACCTGCCGCGAACCCGCTCACGCGATCCGCGCGTACGTTTTCGCGGCTTCCAGCGTCCGGTCTAGCATCGCGGCGCTCAGGACGCCGGTGTTGGTGTTCTGAAAACTCGGGTGGTAGCTGTCGATCAGCACCAGGGCGCCCGGGTGCGCTTCCCCCAGGCGGTGCACCGCGCCGTGCGCGAAGCGGTGACGATTCTTGACCAAATTGGCGCCGTGGGCTCGCAACAGCTCCAGGTAGGCGTCGTGCGCGAACGCTCCAAGCGCCAGCACCGCCTGCAGGTGCGGAAGTCCAGCCAGGTCGCGCTCCAGCCAGGCGCGGCAACGAAGCGCCTCGTCACGGCGCGGCCGGTTGCCGGGTGGGACGCAGCGGACCGCGGCGGTGATCCACACGCTGCGCAGGTGCAGACCGTCGCCGCGGGTGGTGCTGTCCGGCCGGTCGGCGACACCTGCGCGGTGTAGGGCGGGGAAGAGGAAGTCGCCGGACGCGTCGCCGGTGAACTGGCGCCCCGTCCGGTTCGACCCGTGCGCACCGGGCGCGAGACCGAGCAGCAGCAGCCGTGCAGCCGGATCACCGAAGCCGGGGACGGGCCGGCCCCAATAGGGCTGGTCGCGATAGGCGGCACGTTTCGTCACGGCGACCTGTTCACGATGCGCGACCAGGCGCGGGCAGGCACGGCACCCCTCCAACTCGGCCGGTAGCAGCTCGAAGTCCGACCAGCAAGGCTGCATGTCCTGGCCGGCGGATGGGCTCACGTCGAGTGGAGGACGTCGGCGATCCGATCGAGTGCCAGGTCCACCACGGCGCGGGGGGTGGCGAAGTTCAGGCGGGCGAACCCTGCGCCGGCTGCACCGAAGCTGGGACCGTCGTTCAAGGCGACTCGGGCCCGTTCCAGCAGCGCTCCCGCCGGATCGTGGGCAAGCGGAGTGTCGGAGAAGTCCAACCAGGCGAGGTAGGTCGCTTCGGGCGGGTGGACGCGGACGCCGGGGAGGTCGTCCCGTACCCGGGCGACGACACGGTCGCGGTTCGCTAGGAGGTAGGCGAGCGTGTCATCGAGCCAGTCGTCGGAGTCCCGCAGCGCCGCCAACGCGCCCGCCTGCGAAACGCTCGGCGCCGACGTGGCGAAACCGAACATCGCATCCTTGAACCGTTCCAGCACGCTCGGGTCTTCGGCGATCGCGAAGCCGATCTTCAAGCCCGCCAGGTTGAACGCCTTGGTGGGTCCTACCAGGGTGACGGTGCGGCGGGTCAGCTCCGGCGAAAGCGATGCGAACGGTATGTGCCGGGGGCCGAAGTTCAGGTCGGCGTGCAGTTCGTCCGATACGACGAAGAGGCGATGATCGAGCACCCTGGCGGCCAGCGCCTCGAGCTCGCCCCGGTCGAACACCCGGCCGGTCGGGTTGTGCGGGTGGCACAACGCCAGCAGCCTCGTCGACGGGTCGATCGCGGCGTCGAGGGCCTGCTCGTCCAAGCGAAAGCCGCCCTCGCGCTCGGCCAGGTCGACGGCTTGGAACAGGCGTCCCTGTCGCTCCGTAGCCATACGGAAGGGAGGGTAGAGCGGCGTCGTCGCCAGCACGCCGTCGCCTCGCGCGGCGAACGCCTTGACCGCGCCGAACAGACCGGCCACCGTGCCCGGTATGGTCCACACCGCTTCGACCGGCACCGACCAGCCGAAGCGCCGCTCTAGCCGATCCACCACCGCTTGGTGCAGGCCCGGCAACCCGGTCCACGCTGGGTAGCCGTAGAGGTCGCCGTCCGCGAACGCGCGCAGCGCCGCCCGGATCGGCTCGGCCACCGGGAAGTCCATGTCGGCCACCCACAACGGCAGGACGTCCGGGTGGTACTTCCGCCACTTCATCAGCGGCTTCGCCCTCAACTGATCGAGCGTCACGTCGTCGAATCGGTGCGCCATGCGCGCGAGCATAGCAAGGCGCGCCGGCCGCGCTGGGACGCGCAGCGTGGGTAGGCTGCCCGCCATGGAGCTCGACGTCGAGGTCCCGAGCTGGGCGCGCTGGATCGTTTCGGACGCAACCGACATGGACCGCGCGCCACAGCCGGTCGATCCGGCAGCGCTGCGACGTGTGCGCTTGCCGCTGCCCGCTGACGTGTACTTCGAGTACGCCTTCCTGGACGGCGAGAGGCACATGCATGCCGATCCCGGCAACCCGGACCGTGCCGAAAACACGTGGTACCCAGAGGTGAGCTGCGTACGCGGGCCCGACTACCTGACTCACCCGCTCTCGCGCCCCCCGAGCGACGCGGCGCGGGGTCGTACGCGCCGCCTTCGGCTCGACGACGGCGCCGGTGGACGGCGCCGCGTCACGATCTACGAGCCGGATGGGCTGACCGGACCGGCCCCGTTGCTGCTGACGCACGACGGGACCGCCTACCAGCGGATCGCGCGCGCACCGGCCGTACTCGAGCGGCTCATCGCCGCTGGTCGGGCGCGGCCGGCTCGGCTGGCGTTCCTCGATCCGATTCGTCCCGAAGCCAGGGACCGAGAGTACGGTTTCGGCGGCGCCTACCAGCGCATATTGCGTGATGCGCTCGTGCCACAGTTGCGCCAGGAGGCGGACGCGACCGGTGGGTCGTTCTGGTTGGGCGCGTCGCTGGGTGGGCTGGCGGGACTGCTCGCGGCGCTGCGTGAGCCGGACCAGGTCGCTGGCGTGGCGCTTCAGTCGCCTGCTCTGCTCGGGCGTCCCGACGATCCCGCCTGGTACGGCACGACCGAGTCGTGGGTCGCGGCCGAGCTCGAGCGTGACGACGGTGCGCTGCCGTGGCGCGTCTACCAGGAGGTCGGATCGTTAGACTGGCTCCACCAGGTGAATCGGCGCGCGGCCGAAGCGTTCGCCCGACGGGCGGAACGGCACCGATTCGAGGTCCGCTCGGCTGGCCACAACTGGACTTTCTGGCGTGACGGCCTGGCCGAGGCGCTGGCGTTCCTGTTGGCACCGTAGAGCGCCCGCCGCTCGGTTCCGATCGGTGGGGTGCGCGGTAGCATGCGGACATGAACAACACCCGAACCGAAAAGGACACTCTCGGCGCAGTCCAGGTCCCCAGTGGCCGCTATTGGGGCGCCCAAACGCAACGCTCGATCGTCAACTTCCCGATCGGCGACGAGCGTCACAGGATGCCGATCGAGATCGTGCGCGCCTTCGCCGTGTTGAAGAAGGCGGCAGCGCTCGTAAACGTCGAGCTGACCGACTTTCCCGCCGATCGGGCCGAGCTGATCGCCACCGTCTGCGACGAGATCCTCGCCGGCGAGCACGATGACCACTTTCCGCTGGTGGTCTGGCAGACCGGTTCCGGCACCCAGTCGAACATGAACGTCAACGAGGTGATCAGCAACCGGGCGATCGAGATTCTCGGCGGAAAGCTCGGTTCGAAGGACCCGGTGCACCCGAACGACGACGTGAACCGCTCGCAGTCTTCCAACGACACCTTCCCGACGGCGATGCATATCGCGGCGGTAGAGGCGATCGAGGGCAGGATGCTGCCTCAGGTGCGGCAGCTCGCCGCCACGCTCAGGGCCAAGGAGCAGGCGTTCCGGTCGGTCGTCAAGATCGGCCGTACGCACCTGATGGACGCTACGCCGTTGACGCTTGGCCAGGAGATCTCCGGTTGGGCGACGCAGCTCGAGCACGGCATCGACGCGGTCGAGCGGGCGCTGCCGGCGCTCTACGAACTGGCGCTGGGCGGAACGGCGGTCGGTACCGGGCTGAACGCCCCGAACGGGTTCGCCGAGCGGGTCGCCGAGAAGATCGCCGAGCTGACCGGAAGACCGTTCGTGACGGCCGAGAACAAGTTCGAGGCGCTCAGCGCCCACGATGCGGTGGTCGAAGCTTCGGGTGCGCTGAAGCGCTTGGCGGTGTCGGCCATGCACGTGGGGCAGGCGGTGCGAATGCTGGCGTCTGGACCGCGCTGCGGGATCGGCGAGATCAACATCCCAGCCAACGAGCCCGGCTCGTCGATCATGCCAGGCAAAGTGAATCCCACCCAGGCAGAGGCCCTGACCATGGTGGCGGCGCAGGTGATCGGTAACGACGTCGCGATCAGCGTCGGCGGAACGCACGGACATTTCCAGCTCAACGTGTTCAAGCCGGTGATGATCCGTAACCTGCTCGAGTCGGCTCGGCTGCTGGGCGACGCAACCGCCTCGTTCGACCTGGCTTGCGCCCAGGGGATCGAGCCCAACCTCGAGCGGATCCGCATGCACCTGGACAACTCGCTGATGCTGGTTACCGCCCTCAACTCCAAGGTGGGCTACTACAAGGCTGCCGAGATCGCGCAGAAGGCGCACGCCGAAGGGACGACCTTGAAGGAGGCGGCGCTGGAGTTGGGTTACCTCAGCGCCGAGGAGTTCGACGAAACCGTCGTGCCTGAGCGAATGGTCTAACGTTCGGCTCGCTCGTCGAGGATCTCGGCGTCGTCGGGTAGGTAGCTGACCTCGGCGGCGTCGAGCCCGACGTCGGTCTGCAAATCTTCTAAGTACAGCTCGGCCAGGAGCGCGTCGTCGGCCCCGTGAAACTCGAGTCGGTACGGCAGCAGGGTCGACTCGGGGATGGTGGCGGCGACCCAGGCGATCACTGCACCCTCCTCGACGTTGTCGAGGCGTACCACGCTGGCCGGGCCGTAGGGCGTGTCCGACTCGCCGTCGAGGGTCGCCGCGAAGCCGGCGAACAGTTTCTGCAGGTCGAAGGTGATGTCGAGCCGGCCATCTTCGCCGCTGCCGATAAGGCCCCCGAGAGCGTCGGGATCGTCGGCGTCGAACAGGGTGACCTGGTGCGTCAGAAAGGTATAGCTGGCGACGGTGTCGCCGTCGAGCACGATGATGTTGTCCGCCAGCGCGTCCGGTTGCAGCAGGTAGGCGCTGGCCACGCCTTCGGGCGGGATGGTCCGCAGCTCGATCTCGAGCGCGATCTCGGTACCGTCGGAGTCGATCAGGCGGCCGACCAGCAGGCACGACAGGTCTTGCAGCTTCGCCGCGGTTTCGGCCACCCGGTCCAGCAACGCGCCGGCGTCGCCCTGTGCGACCGTCCCGAAGGGGGCAAGAAGGAGAAGAACGATGGCCAGCAGCACACGTCGCGTCATGGCGACCAGCCTACCCTCGGATGGTGCCGGCGGTATGAACGCATCTTCAGGCGACCGTCATCGCCACGGAGGCCGGGCCGTGCTAGCTTCGCGGCATGAAAGGAGGTCGTCCGTGAACCGAATCCTCTCGATTATCGCGTTCTCGCTGTTTTTCGTGGCCTGGACGTCAGTCTCGGCTCAGGAGGTGCGCTTCGACACGCGCGCCATCGTCGTCAATCCGAACCCCAGATTCGGCGTATCGGTCTCCCTCGACAAGCCGGGGGCCACGCCGGTCTACGCCGTCGGCGAGGAGATTCGCATCAGCGTAAGCGTCGATCGCGACGCGTACGTCTACCTCTATAGCCTGCAGCCTGACGGCTCGATCACCCAGATCCTGCCGAACCGATTCAGCGAGGACAACTTCTTGCGAGCCGGGCAGACGCGCAGCTATCCGCCTCAAGCCGCCGGTTACGTGTTCAATGTCGAAGCGCCGACCGGGCTGTCGAAAGTCCTGGCCGTGGCCGCCACCCGGCAGCTCGACACCCGCGAGCTTGCCCGCTTCGAGGCGGGCGCCTCCTTCGCCACCAGTGACCTGGGGCAGGAGGGCTTCCAGAGCGCCTTCCGCATCGTCGTCCGTCCGATCCCAACCTCGACCTGGGTCACGGCGACCGCGTACTACCAGGTCGAACGTTCGGGCGGATCGCCCAGACAGAGCCAAGCTACGCTTGCGATCGATTCGCAGCCACGTGGCGCCGATGTGTACGTGGACGGCAGTCACCGTGGAGTGACTCCGTTGCGCCTCTCCAGCCAGCCGGGTCAGCGCACCGTCCGGATCGAGCGCTCCGGCTACCGCACCTTCGAGACCTCGGTCCGGCTCGCGCCGGGAGAGTCGAGACGCATCGACGCCGCGCTGGAGCCCGTCCGCGCCGTCGGCACGCTGCGGATCGAGAGCGAGCCAAGCGGCGCGGACGTCTATCTGAACGGCCGTTACCAGGGCGTAACACCCCTCACCGCGCGCGACCTGGCGCCGGGCGAGTACCTGGTCGACTTGGAGCGGGACGGCTATCGCACCGAGAACCGTTCCGCCACAGTGCGGGCGGGCGAGAGCCTGACGGTGCGCGCCTCTCTTTCGCCGCTGCTGGGCACCCTCGTCTTGCGCGCCAACGTGGGCGGCGCCGAAGTGTTTCTGGACGGTCGTCCCGCAGGCACCATCCCTAGCGGGAGCGGGGTACTGGAGATCGGCTCGCTTGCGCCCGCCGAGGTCGAGGTCACCGTCGTCGCGGTCGGTTACACCACCGAGGTGACGCGCGTCCGCATCGTGTCGGGCGAGGTGCGCGAAGTCCGAATTCAACAAACGCGACGCTGAGGCCCAAAGGCGTACCGCGGGCCCCGGACCTGGCGGTTGCCCGCGGTATGCTTCGTGTGACGTGAGCACTACCGCCCCACCCCAAGGTGACCCGGTCGCCCCTTCGGACGCTCCCGCTGTTGTCGTGACCGCCATCGTGCTGGCCGGCGGGGACGCCAGCGACCAGCTTGCGCGAGCGGTCGGGGCGCCCGCCAAGGCGCTGGTTCCGCTCAAAGGTAGGCCGCTCGGCGCGTACGTCCTAGACGCCATGGTGGCCGCTCGCAGCGTCCGACGCGTGATCTGGGTTGGTGCGGCGGACGCCGCCATGCGAAGGCGTATCGACCTTGCCGTGCCGGGGGGGCCACGCCTGACGGACTCGCTGGCGATCGGCCTGGGTGCAGCGCTGGCAACAGGCTCGACGGACGAGCGGTTGTTGATCGCCACCGCCGACCTGCCCTGGCTCCGTGGCGGTGGGGTGGACCGCTTCCTAGCGGCGGCCGATTCCGATCACGACCTGGTCTATCCCGTGGTGCCGCGCGAACTGTGCGAAGCGGCGTTTCCAGACCTCGAGCGCACCTGGATCCGCCTCGCTGAAGGACAGGTGACCGGCGGGAACCTGGTTCTGGTGCGTCCCGATGCGCTCCGTACGCTGTTGCCGTGGATCGACCTGGCGACGCGCGATCGCAAGTCGCCGCTGATGCTGGCGTCCAGGTTGGGACTCGTCACGATAGTTGGGTTGTTGACCGGGCGAGCGACGCTCCCTGGCCTCGAACGGCACATCGCGAAGCGGGTCGGGCTAACGGTGCGTGCCATGGTCAGTGACGACGCGGCGATCGGCAGTGACGTCGACCGCATCGGGCATCTTCCGGCGACGCTGGCGCTGGATGCTGCAACCGCAGAGGCAGCGAGCACGACGGAGGCGAGATCGCCTTGAGGCGACCGTCGCAGTTGCGCTTGGCCGCCCTGATCGGAGCGGGCGCGTCGGTGGTGACGGCGCTGCTGGTCGCCTTCGCGGTTCATCTGTTGCTCGGTTCAGGCGGTCGATTGGGGTTCGGGACCTTCAACCCAGCCGGCCTGCTGGAAGGACTTGCCTTCATACTGGTGTTCGTCACGGCGCTGCGTTACGTGCGCAGCATGGCGAGGCTGCCGAGTCCGCTGCTGCTGTCGTTCGGTCTGGTCGCGCCGCCCAACGCGGCACGAGTCGCGAAGAAGGTCCCGCAGGTGGACGCGGCGCAGGGCCTCGGCGCGCTG
>Ga0326597_10008935_pt1 | contig 13475 bp, 12 predicted proteins | sample RVTome_12_FD_203789 | JGI IMG/M metagenome (GOLD analysis project Ga0326597, IMG submission 203789) | Soil microbial communities from uranium-contaminated site in the Upper Colorado River Basin, Wyoming, United States - RVT100D185 | ecosystem: Environmental > Terrestrial > Soil > Contaminated >... | reverse complement strand
GCATGCCGCTTCGAAACCTCGCGCTCGGCTTTCAGAACGCCGCCAACCCGGAGCTCGCCGACCCGCGCTTCCAGCAGGAGCTTGCCGCCGTTCGAAACGCCGTGACCGCGCACCCCGAGATGGTCGCGGGGAAGAATCGCATCGACACCAACCTGATCCGCGCCGGCGGCGGCCGCTTCTTCTCGAAAATCGGCGCCGAAGGGGTCATGGCCTGCGGCATCCCGGAGCGGCGCATCGGCATCGCGATCAAGATCGATGATGGCGCCGCGCGCGGCTATCAACCGCTGATGCTGGCCGTCCTCGACCGGCTCGAACTGCTGACGCCCGAGGATCGCCAGGCGCTTTCCACCTACATGGATCCCGTGCTCAGAAACCACGCCGGCCGGCCCGTGGGCGAAATCCGGGTCGACCTCTGAACCAATCGGCCGAACGCCGCCGAAGGAACCGCCCGATGACCCAGAAGGCCCGACTCGAACTGCCGAAGCCCCGCCGGCCGGACGGGCACAAAGGCACCTACGGCAAGGTGCTCGTCGTCGCGGGCTCCGTGTCGATGCCCGGCGCCGCCGTGCTGGTCGGAAATGGCGCGCTGCGCGGCGGCGCCGGCCTCGTCACCATCGCGACGCCCCGCTCGGCGCTGCCGATGATCGCCCCCTCGGTCACCTGCGCCACCTTCCTGCCGCTGCCCGAAACCAGCCAGGGCAGCCTGAGCCTCGCCGCGCGAGCGCGGATCCTGGAACAGGCCGAGCGGTCCGACGCCGTCGTGCTCGGGCCCGGCCTCGGCACCGCGCCCGCCACCGTCCGCCTGGTGCGGCGGCTCGCGGCGACGCTGAAACGGCCGCTGGTCCTGGACGCCGACGGCCTGAACGCGATCGCCGACGACCCCGACTGCGTCGCCCGCCGTTCGTCCCCCACGCTGATGACGCCCCATCCCGGAGAACTCAGCCGCCTCGACGGCCTGCCCGTCCCAGAAGGCGCCGCCGACCGGAAGCGCCGGGCCGAGGCCGCCGCCGAGCGGTTCCAGGCGATCATCTGCCTGAAGGGGCACCGCACCGTGGTCACCGACGGCCGGCGAACCTACATCAACCCGACCGGCAATCCGGGCCTCGGCACCGGCGGCTCGGGCGACGTGCTGTCCGGCCTGCTCGGCGCGCTCTTGTCCCAGTTCGAGAGCCCGCTCCAGGCCGCGATCTTCGGCGTCCACGTCCACGGCAAGGCAGGCGACCTGGCCGCCGACTGCAACGGGCAGATCGCCATGATCGCCACCGACCTGTTCGACACCCTCGGCCCCGCCATCACGCTCACGATCGGGCAACGGTGAACCCGTGATCGGTCCCGCGCAGATCGCCGGCCTGCTGCTCCTCATCATGCAGGCGCCGGCCGCCCCCGATGATCCGGCCCGGACTTTTCTCGAGTCGGAGGATCTGCGCGCCCGCGAGCGCGCCCGGCGCATCCTGCTCGGCCGCCGCGAAGACGCGCTGCCCGTCTTCGAGCGCGCGCTCGAAGACGACGATCCCCGCGTGCGCGAAGCCGCGATCTTCGCCCTGGAAGACCTCCCGCACGAAGCGATCGACGGCTGGCTCGAACGGGCGCTCGAGGATCCCGATTCCGCCGTCCAGGTGGCCGCGCTGCGCGTGCTCGCGGCGCGTGGGCCAGACGTTCTGCCGCAGAAGGTGCTGGCCTGCGCCGACGACCGCTCCTGGGCGCTGCGCCGCGCGGCCGCGCTGGTTCTCGCCCGCACGCCGGACGAACGGGCCGTCCCGCTCCTCTCCCGCCTGGCGGACGACCCCGATCCGGACGTCTCCGAGGCCGCGCTCCACGGCCTGTTGATCTCGCCCGAACGCCGGGCGGCCAAGTTCCTGATCGAGTCCTACGAACGCAGCGAACCGAAGCGCCGGGTCCGGATCCTGCGCCGCCTCCTGGCGACCATCGACCCGAACGACCGGGACTTCTTCCGGCGCACGCTCGCTTCGGAGGATGATGATCACGCCCGGATCCTGGCCGCCGCCGGCCTGGCCCGAATGGGAGCGCCGCCCTTGGACGCGCCGCACCTCGCGCTCGTGCTGCGCGCGGCGACCTCCGGCGACCCGGAGCTGCGCGCGCCCGCAATCGCCACCCTGCTGGCCGACCGAAGGCGCGGCGCCGCGGTCCTCCAGGACGCGCTCGAACACTCCGAGGAGTTCCCGGCGGAGTCCCTGGCCGAACTGATCGTCGAACTGCTCGGACCGGAGGCGTACTCGCCGCTGCTCGCGATCGCCCGCGGCGACACCACAGCCGGCGACAACTCCCGGGCGGCGGCGATCCACGCGCTGCGCCGCTTCAAGACCGTCGCGACGAATACCGACCTGCTCTGGATCTACGCGGTGGAGCTGCCCCGGATCGTGCGCGAGGAACTCTGCGCGGCGTTCGAGGATCTACCCCGCAGCAACGCGGCCCGCTCCGGTCTGGTCGATCTGCTGGAGGATCCCGACGAAAAGCTCAGGCTGCGCGCCTTTCGCGTGCTCTTGCAGTACGGCGCCGCCACCGCTCTCGAGATCGACTGGCTCTGGCATCGCGTGCTGACCGAAGACGCCGAGGACGTCCAGCGCCGCATGTGCCGGCTGCTGGCGACCCACGCCAGCGGCGAGGGCGCCCAGCGCTTCGCCGAACAGATGGTGGAACTGCTCGCCCAGCCCGAACCGCTCTACGGCGACGCCGTGGCGGCGCTCTCCAACCTGCAGGATCCCGAACTGTCCCGGCGCGTCGCGCGGCTGATCCTGTCCCGGCTCGAGGAACCGCTCTCCTTCGAGACACTGCGGCTGCTGACGCGGCTGAAGGGCCCGGAAGCGGACGAGCGGGTCGCGGGCGAACTCCGCCCGGCCCTCGCGCGAGCGGACCGCGAACGCGCGCTGCCGCTGCTCATCGCGCTGCGCACCGCCGGCGGGCCGCACTCGCTCGCCGCCGCCCGCGAAGCGCTCACCTCCGGCGACGACTCCCTGCGCCTCGAGGCGCTCCGCACGCTGCTCACGCGCGGCGATCCCGCGGCGCTCGACGGCCTCGAGCACCTCTACGACGAACTGCCCGGCGAACAGCGCATCGAGTTTCTCGAGCGCCTCGAGCCCGGCGACGCCGAGCACCAGGCGCTCGTACTCGGCCGGCTGCTCACGCGCGAAACGGACCACGTGGTCCTCGAGGCGATCGTCGCCAAGGCCGGCGAACTCGGCCTCCCGCTTTCGGAAGAGCTCACCGCCCTCCTGACCGACCAGACCACGCCGGCGTTTCTGATCCGGGTGGCCGAAGCGCTGGCCGGCATCGGCGGCCCATCGGCCGGCGCGACCCTGCGCCGGCTGTTCCAGGAGGCCTGCGCCCAGGGCGGAGGCCCGAAGGAGCCGCTCACCACCGAGCGCCAGCTGCTGATCGAATCGCTGGCCCGGGCCGTGGCCCGCACGGGCCAGGTGGATCTGGCCGGCGAGATCGCGGCGCTCTTCACCTGGCGGGTCGCCGAGCTCGAAGTCCGACTCTACGAATCCGAGGCGGCCTTTCCGTTCGAGGCGACCTTGATGCAGGCGCTGATCGATCTGGCCCAAAGCTCGGCCGAACCGCTCGCCGTGGCGGCCGCGGTGGAGGCCGAACTGGACCGCGCCGCCCGCTCGGGCGAGCTGTACCTGCTCCCCAAGGCGCTCTTCGTCCAGCTCGCCCGGTTGCTCGAAAAGGCGCCGGCGGCCTTCTCGGCGGTGGCGGTCGAGCTGCTCGATCTGGCGCTCCTGCTGCCGCCGCGCGCCGGCGCCCACGAGTTGTGGGTCGCGACCCGGCTGGCCGGCCTGGCGCAGGGCGAGCGCGACCCCGCGCGGGTGGTGAAGCGGCTCGAGCGCGCTCAGCTCCTGATCCGCTTCTACCGCGTCGACGGCGCCAAGGAACTTCGCGAGAGCCTCGGCGACGCCGCGCCGATCGACGGATTCGACCCGCTGCTCCGCCTCGACGCCGAGGTCGAACGGGCGCGCGCCCGGCACTGCCGCCTGATGGCAACGGACGCGGAGACGCTTTCCTTCTACCGGGCGGCGGTCGATGCGGCGCCGTTCGATTCGTGGCTCAGGCTCCGGATCGGCGCCGAGCTGATGGAGCAGCAGCTCGATCTCGCGGGCGCCAGACGCGAGGTGCGCCGGGCGGTCGAACTGAATCCGCACGATCCGGATCTGCAGGTGCGCGCGGCCCGCATCCTGGCCGGCGCGGGCGACGCCGCGGGGTTCGAGGCGGCGCGGGCGGCGCATGCTTCCTTGCGGGACTGCGGCCTCGCGCGCGACACGGTCACCGACCGGCTGGGCCTGGCCGAGGGGGCCGTGCTGTTGGAGCGGACGGAGGAAGCGAGAGAGGAGATCCGCGCGGCGATCCGGGTGGACCCGGAGGCGCGGGAGCGAGTGGCGATCAATCCGCTGCTCAACGGACTCCAGGTGGACTGAGCGTGTTCGACAAGGCAAGGACAAAGGCAAAGGCACATGAAGAAACGAACCGGACGACCCCAGCAACGAGTGAAGAAACCTTCCGGCCGCGGCGGATGGCGGCCGGGGGCGGGGCGCAAGCCGAAGGGGGACAAAGCGGGGGTGTCGCATCGGAACCGGGAGGCGCTTTCCGGTCGGTATCCGGTGCAGATCATCTTGAAGCTGGAGCGGGGGTTGCCGGGCTTGCGGAACCAGGCGGCCCATCGCCTGTTGCGGGCGGCGTTCGAGGGCGCGAACGCGAGGGACGGGTTCCGGCTGTGCGAGTATTCGGTGCGGGACGACGAGATTCAGTTGATCCTCGAGGCCAGCGATCGGACGGCGTTGTCGAGGGGCATGCAGGGGTTGGGCGTACGCGTGTCACGCGGGCTGAATCGGCTCTGGGGACGGGCCGGCACGGTCTTCGCGGATCGGTACGAGGATCGGGTCCTGCGGACCCCGCGAGAGGTCCGCAAAGCCCTGGTCGAGCTGCTGAACGGCGCCCGGCGGCACCCGCCGGGGTCGAAGCGGACGATCGACCCGTACACCTCGGGGCCCTGGTTCGATGGCTGGAAGGAGGCGGAAGTCGGCCGGAACGTGAAGGAACCAGAGGAGCGGCCGACGGCGCAAGCGCGGAGCCGGTTGCTCCAATCCGGCTGGCGGCGGCATGGGTTGATCAGCGTCGCGGAAGTTCCGGGCGGCTGACCGGCGCCGTAAAATCGCGGCGCATACAATCCTTGACCTGGAGGTCGGGAGGAGTAACCTCTGCCCTATCATATGAAGAAGCGCGCGAAACGACCTCAGCAACGAGTGAAGGGATCCCCCGGCCGGGGCGGACGGCGGCCGGGGGCGGGGCGCAAGCCGAAGGGGGACAAGGCGGGCGTGTCGCATCGGAACCGGGCGGCGTTCTCGAGTCGGTATCCGGTGCAGATCATCTTGAAGCTGGACCGGGGGTTGCCGGGCTTGCGGAACCAGGCGGCGTATCGGGTGTTGCGGAAAGCGTTCGCGAGCGCGAACGCGAGGGACGGGTTCCGGCTGTGCGAGTATTCGGTGCGGGACGACCAGATTCAGTTGATCCTCGAGGGAAAGGATCGGACGGCGTTGTCGAGGGGCATGCAGGCGTTGGGAATCCGGATTGCACTGGGGTTGAACCGGCTTTGGGAGCGCACCGGGCGCGTCTTCGCGGATCGGTATGAGGATCGGGTCCTGCGGTCGCCGCGGGAGGTGCGGAACGCACTGGTCGAGGTGTTGAACGGCGCCCGGCGGCACCCGCCGGGGTCGAAGCGGACGATCGACCCGTACACCTCGGGACCCTGGTTCGACGGCTGGAAGGAGGCGGGCGTCGGCCGGAGCGTGAAGGAACCGCAGGAGCGGCTGACGGCGCAAGCGCGAAGTCGGTTGCTCCAATCCGGCTGGCGGCGGCATGGGTTGATCCGTGTCGCGGAAGTTCCGGGCGGCTGACGACGCCGAGAGGATCGGCTTGCCGAGGCCATACAGGGTCGCGCCGCGCTGCCGGTCTGTCCGACGAAGGAAAAGCGTTTTTTGATGCACGCAATCGTTGACTTGGAGACTGGGCGGAGTAACATCTGCCCAATCACATGAAGCAGCGAGCGAAACGGCCTCAGCAACAGGTGATGGGTTTCCTCCGGCGGGGCGGGAGGCGGCCGGGGGCGGGCCGCAAGCCGAAGGGCGAGAAGGCGGGAGTGTCGCACCGGCAACGGGCGAAGCTGGCGAGCCGGCATCCGGCGCATGTCACCTTGAAGATGGAGCGGGGGTTGCCGCGCTTGCGGAACAAGGCGGCCTATCGGGTGTTGCGGAAGGCGTTCGTGGGGGCGAACGCGAAGGACGGGTTCCGGCTGTGCGAGTATTCGGTCCAGGGCAACCACATCCATCTGATCGTCGAGGCGAAGGATCGGACGGTGTTGTCGAGAGCCATGCAGGGATTGGCTATCCGGATTGCGCTGGGGTTGAATCGGCTTTGGGAGCGAACCGGGCGCGTGTTTGCCGACCGGTATCACGATCGGATCCTGCGGACTCCACGGGAGGTCCGGAACGCTCTGGCTTATCTGCTGAACAACGCGAGGAGGCACCGGTCGGGGTTGAAGTGGGCGATCGATCTCTTCGCTTCAGGGCCGTGGTTCGATGGCTGGAAGGAGGCGGGCGTTTCCCGGACGGTCCAGAGGCCAAACGAGCGGCCGACGGCACAAGCGCGAAGCTGGTTGCTTCAAGTGGGCTGGCGGCGGCACGGGTTGATCCGGATCGCGGAAGTTCCGGGTGGCTGACCATCACGGCGGACGCAGGTCGAGGACGCTCCTCAGTCCGGCCTTTCCTCCGCGACCAGTTTCGCGATGCGCTTCGAGAAGTAGAAGATCCTCCGGAACGACTCGACCAGCTCCGATTCGACGCGATAGGCCGCCAGGCGGTTCGGCGCGTCGGCGGCCAGCCGCTGGGTCAGGTGCGCCTCCGCGTCGTCGGTCAGGCGGGTCACCTCCGGCTTGGCCGCGAGGATCTCCTCCGCGATCTCCCGCTGATCGAAGACCAGCGCCTCGACCGCCCGGCGGACGCTTTCGCACACCCTCTCATGCAGCGCTTTCAGCACCGCGGTGGTCTGCGGGCTGATCTCGACCTTCCCGGCGAGCCGCTGGCGGCCGGCGGCGACCAGGTTGGTCTCGATCATGTCGCCGATGTTCTCGAAGTAGTTGGCCGCGTGAATGTAGGTCGACAGCCGCCTCGACTGGGAGGCCGAGAGCGACTGGCGCGAAAGCTGGCCCATGTAGGTCACGACCTCGCCATGCAGCAGGTCGACCTCGTCGTCCTGGGCACGCAGCTCGTTCAAGGCCGCCTCGTCGCCGGAGATGGCCGGCTGGATCGCCGACTCGACCATGCCGAGCACGCGCTTGCCCAAGCGGCCGAGCTGCGTGCGCACGACGTCGAGCGCCAGCGAGGGCGTATGGATCAGGATATCGTCCAGGTATCTCCTGCTCGTGACCCGCTGATCCCCCAGCGCCCGGTCGGGGACCAGCTTCTCGGCCAGCCGGATGAAGAGCGGCGCGAAGCCGATGAACAGCAAGGTGCTCGAGACGTTGCACACGGTGTGCGCGTTTGCGATCTGGCGCGGCGTGTCCGCCTGCAGCCGGGCGAGCCCCTCGAGCCCCTCGGCGGCGGGCGAGATCCAGCGGATGAAATCCGCCAGGTAGGGAATCAACCCGATCCAGACCAGGACGCCCGCGACGTTGAACAGGATGTGCACCAGCGCCGCCCGCACCGCCTCGCGCGGCCGGCCGATCGAGGCCAGCAGGGCGGTCACGCAGGTGCCGATGTTCGCGCCCAGCACCAGCGCGATGCCGGCCTCCAGCGAAAGGAACCCCTGGCTGCCCAGCACGATGATCACGCCGGCGGTCGCCGACGAACTCTGGATGATCCCGGTGAACAGCGCGCTCGCCAGCACCGCGATCACCGGATTGTGGATCCGGGCCAGCATCTGGACGAACGGCCCGTAGTCGCGCAGCGGCGAGGTGGCGTCCTTCATCAACGCCATGCCGAAGAACAACAGCCCCAGGCCCAGGACCATGCGGCCGAGATACTTGCTGTGCGCCGTCCGGCCGATGAACGACAGGCCGAACCCCGCGGCCACCAGGATCTGGGCGTACTGCGTGACCTGGAAGGCGACGATCTGGGCGGTCACCGTCGTGCCGATGCTCGCGCCCATGATGATGCCGGCCGACTGCGCGAGCGACAGCAGCCCGGCCGAGATGAAGCCGACCACCAGCACCGTCGTCACGGACGAGGACTGGATCACGGCGGTGATGAAGGCGCCCGCGAAGACCGCCTTGAAGCGGTTGGTGGTCATGCGGCTCAGCAGGCTGCGCATGCGGCTGCCCGCGATTACCTTGAGCCCGTCGGCGAGCAGCTCCATGCCGAACAGGAAGATGGCCAGACCGCCGACCAGGGCGATGGCGATCGATCCGAACTCCAGTTCCATCCAGCCGCTCCTCCGGTCAGAACCGGCCTGTTCAGGACTTGAAGATCGTCACCGGCACCTTGGCCAGTTGGACGACCCGCTCCGCCTTCGATCCGAGCATCAGGTGGGCCAGGCCGGTGCGCCCGTGGCTGCCCATCACGATCATGCGCGCCTTCAACTGATCGGCGACCTCGAGGATGCGCGAAGCCGGCAGGCCCACGACCAGCATCGTCCGCAGGTCCTCGGGGGCGCCGAGTTCGGGACAGCCGGAGGCGGCCTGCTTCAAGAAGTCGGACATCATCTCCGCGGCCGCGTCCTCGATCCGGCGCAGGTTCGCCTTCGGACCGGACTTCAGGTAGTAGCCGGGAGCATGGCCCGGATCGTTGACGACGTGCAGCACGACGATCGGCGCCTGGTCGCAGCGCGCAAAGCGCGCGGCCAGCACCAGGGCCTGCCTCGAGTGCTCGGAGAAATCGACCGGCACCAGGATCGGCCGCTCGTCCGCCTTTGCGTCTTCAGCCATGTCGCCTAGCTCCGCACCGGGAGTTCGCCGGGTTCCACCGGAAACTCGAGTTCCTTGCGCACGCCGATCCCGAACCGGTTGTCGGTCAGCTTGACCCACTCGACGAGCAACGCATAGAGCTTCTCCTCGGGCGCGGCGGCCAGCATGGCGACCGCCACGGGGTGGCGCTGTACATAGCTCCGGTAGAGGCTCTTCGCGGTCGCGGGCTCGAGGCTTCCGGCCTGGATCACCAGGCCACGCAACTGCGCTCCGCGGATCTTGCCGACCGTTTCGGTTTCGAGCGCGACGGCGGCCGAGACCCGCGTCGGCCCGCGGCCCAGATGGCGGCCGTGCGTGGTGGTCGGCTTGCCGGCAAACACCAGCACCGGCGCGCCCGGGTGGAGCCCGTCCGGCAGCCAATGCAGTGCGTAGAAGAGCGGCGTTGAATACGGCGCGGCCTCCGGATCGTCCGGATCCCGGGTGGCCAGCGACAGCACCCAGTGCTCTTTCAGCAGCTCGCGCAGCCGGTCGTTCGCGTTCATCCGTTCAAGCCTACTGATTGCGGGATCCGAAGATATCCTGCAGCCGCCCGTATCCGTGCCCGGAAGTGACGCGCCTGATGATCGCACCCCATAAATGGATCGCTTCGGTATTCCTGCTGCCGGACTGCAACCTTTCGTGCAGCTTCTGCGCCAGCGAGTTGGGGTTCGAGACGGCGACGTTCGCGCAGGTCGCGGATCTGCTCCATGACCTCCGCGGCACGTCGATCCGGAGCGTGGTCTTCGGCGGCGGGGAGCCGACCCTCTGGCCGCACGGGCTCGCGCGGATCTGTGAGCGAACCGGTCATCCTCCACTCATGGCACCCATGCCACAGTTCGGCGATGGTTGTCAAACCTGGTCGAAGAAGGCCCGCGGACACCGCCTACGGCTTGAACTTCTCGGGAAAGTCCAGGTAGCCGTGCAGCACGCGGGCGATTTCGAGCGGCCCTTCATCACCCGCCCGGTAGACGATCACGTAGTTCTGGAAGCGAGGGACCACCCAGCTTCGGCAGTCACCCGGAGTGTCGGGCCTTTGGTGGCCAAGTCCAGGCTTTGAAGAAAGGTCTTCGAACTCCTCGAAGCAGGCATCGATCACCGCGTCCGCGGCGGTCGGGTTACGCCGGGCGATGTAGAGCCAGATGTCGTCGAGATCAGACTTCGCTTCGTCGGAGACGCGGTAGCCGCGGGTCATCCCGGTCAGGCCGGACCTGGGGGTTGATCGGCCAGGCGTTTGCGGCCGCGCGCCTTCACGTCATCCCTGAAGACGCGGAGCTCCGCGTCATCGGCCAGTTCCGTGAACCGGCCGGCATCCAGGTCAGCCACGCCCTTGGTCACGGCCTTCCGGAACTCCTCTTCACGGATCTCGCTCAACCGATCCTGCTCGGCCATCAACCGAAGCGCGGCGCGCACGACCTCGCTCGGAGACTTGTAGAGGCCGGCGCTGACCTTGGCGCGGACCAGCTCATTGAGTTCGTCTGTGAGATTCACGTCCATGAGACCAGTTTAGCACCGACCGCCCAGCTTTGTTAATCTTGGCCATCGACAGAAGGCCGCCCCGCCTTGAACTCCTCCCCGTGGACAACCGGTTCCCCAGCTCACAAGAGTCTCTCACGACGTCGTTTATGGGATTCACTTGGCGGTCGATGAACCCCAACGACGAAGGAGACCACGGATGGTTGGACATCTCGTTCTGATCGAAGCTGCCGGCACGAGCTCGACGGCCGGCCGGTCCACGCCGGCGCCGCCACGATCCACGCCCCAAGAGTCACGCACCCGATGATCGCACCCCACAAATGGATCGCCTCGGTGTTCCTGCTGCCGGACTGCAATCTCTCCTGCAGCTTCTGCGCCAGCGAGCTGGGGTTCGAGACGGCGACCTTCGCGCAGGTCGCGGAGCTGCTCCATGACCTGCGCGGCACCTCGATCCGGAGCGTGGTCTTCGGGGGCGGGGAGCCGACCCTCTGGCCGCACGGGCTCGAGCGGATCTGCCGCCTGGCCGCGCGGCTCGGCTTCCTGGTCCAGGTCTGCACCAATGGGGTGGCGCTGCCTGAGGGCTTCGAGCGGATGGAGGGCGTCAAGCGGTTCATCCTGCCAATCGAGGCGGCCGACGCAGAGACCCATGACGATCTCCGGGTTTCACGCCGCCAACATCTGCAGGTGGTGCTCGAGCGGGTGCGGGCGCTCACCGCGGCGGGACGCGAGATGACGTTTTCGACCGTGGTGACGTCGCGGAACCTGGATCGGCTGGCCGAGATCGGCCGGCTGCTCGGTTCGTTGCGAACCGGCGGGGCACGGATCCATGCCTGGCACGTGTATCGCTTCGTTCCGCTCGGGCGCGGCGGGGCGGGCGATCCGGCCGGGCTGTCCGTGGACACGACGGCCTTCCTGCGCGCCTGCGAGGGCGCAAAACGGCTCCCGCTCGAGTTCCCGGTCTACCGGCGGGACGACCTGTTCGCCTCGACCAGCGTGGAGTTCTTCTGGTTCGAGCGGATCAACGGGCAGGTGCGTCGCATGCGCTTACCGGAGCGGCCGGCGGGCAACGATCGCACCACCGCCGACTCGGGCTTGCCGCTTTCCAGTACTCTCCATAGACTCCATCTCGCCTTGCCCACCCACACCAGCGACTGACGGTGATATGGATCCGGTTCATGGGTAGACGCTCGCTCGTTCCAGCTCTCGCGCAAGGGATTGCGTGGGCATGTGTCGCGATTGCGATACCTCTCAGTGCATCCGCGCAGGAATCGCAGGCCCCGCCCGAACCAATGCCTCCCGCCAGCATTCGAAACCTGATTCGGCCGCTGGAGGAACCTGGCCAAGTTGTCGCTGACTATCCCGGTTTCAAACAGAGATACTGGTTCGACGCGGTGGGCCACAGCATTGTCTGGACTCGATGGGAGCGCGAGGTTTCCGGAGTCGATCCACTGTACAAGTTGACCGGTGATTACTCCTTGAACGGATTCATCACGGCGTTGGACGCCCGTCAAGGAGGTGACGAGCTGTACGTTGCGGCGAGCTCACCGAACGGGTCGGTGCGTGTGGACCGATGGTATTTTCCACCCCGCATGGGCGGCTGGCACCATCTCGGCCCATCGAATGTTCCTCCTCTCGGCACGCCTGCCGGTCCGTACGTCGGCGTGACTTCCATCGTAGGAGGGACCTTCATTGCTCCGTCGACGCAGCGGCATGTGACCCCGGTGCGCACGACTGTGTACACGGACGAATCGACGAACAGCGGGATTCGGGCTCTGGCAGTCGACCCCGAGGGACGCTTCCTGGTTCTGTTGGACCATGCGACCAGCGACGTCCGTCAAATCGTTCTTGGATCCGGGCCTCCCTACACGCAAAGTACGATTCTGACGGCGGCGGAGGTTCCCGAGCTGGCGAGCATGGATCGAATGTACATTGCTGAGCATACGTCGTTCGGCAGAGTCCTGGGTCTGCATGAGAGGCATGCCAAGATCGGCGACCACTCCATGTATGCGCTTCTGTTCGATGTGAACAATGATGGAGTGTTCGAGAGCCATCAGACGTATACCATTGCTGAGTGGAGAACCAATCGAGAGCTGTCAGAGGGTGGGCGCTGGAAACCCACTTCCAAGTTCTGAGCCTCACGCTTCATCCCTTGGAGGTCGCCATACGTGTTCGACGGATGGATTCGACGCGACCGACCATGTCCGTGATCTCCCCGTTGACGACCTACCTCCGACTCGGATGGTGATACACGGGCCCGCACATCGGCGAGGAAGGCCTGATCGGACTTCGACCTTCTTGCGCGCCCAAGAGAGCGCAAAACAGCTCCCGCGCGACGACCTGTTCGCCTCGACCAGCGTGGAGTTCTTCAGGTTCGAACGCGCCGGCGGCGGCGCTCACAGCTCCAGCTCGGTCGTTTCGCCGGCGGCGATGGCGACCGTCCGGACGAAGGACTCGTCGCCGTTGTTGAACTTCAGCTCGTAGCGGCCCGGGGCCAGGAGCGAGCCGGTGCCATAGAGGTTGCCGGGCAGCAGCTGCACCTCGCGGGGCCCGCTCTGCGACGTTCGGGCGCCGGAAACAGTCCCGGGCTCCGACAGGTTGATCACGGCGGGCGGCCACCACGCCTGGCCCGACCTGTCGACCGGCCGGAATTCGTGGAGCAAGATGAGTCTCGAGACGCTGGTGACGCGGAGCACCAGCGACCCGCCGGGCTCCAACGTGACGGCGTGGCGCACCTGTCCCTGCTTGGGGATCTCGAAGGTCCGCACGAGGCGGGCGAGCTGGCTGGCCGGCGCCGGCTCGAACACGAAGCACCGCCGGCCGGCCGGAACTTCCCGGAACACGCAGAGCCCCGATTCGGCGAAGCTCCGACTGTCAGCGATTTTCAGGTCGCGCAGGAAAGCCGATCCAATTGGGGATTCGGTCACGATTCCAACTCTTAGTCCGGCGATGCTCCGGCCGGACGCATCGCGGACGTCGAATTCAACCGTGTTGTGCGTCGCCAGCTTGGGCACGAGAACGGCGACAACACTCAACTCTCCGGTGGAGGCGGGAA
>Ga0326597_10008934_pt1 | contig 13475 bp, 13 predicted proteins | sample RVTome_12_FD_203789 | JGI IMG/M metagenome (GOLD analysis project Ga0326597, IMG submission 203789) | Soil microbial communities from uranium-contaminated site in the Upper Colorado River Basin, Wyoming, United States - RVT100D185 | ecosystem: Environmental > Terrestrial > Soil > Contaminated >... | reverse complement strand
GCGCCTCAACGCCGACAACGCCGCCATGATCGCCCGCGCCGGCTGGTGGCGCCTCGCCCGCGGCGAGCGCAGCGACTGGACGCTCGACGCGCGCGCCGATCTCCCCATCCCCGGCCTCGAGCAGCCGCTCACCTCGCACCCCGCACCGCGCACCGGATCCCCATGACCGTCTACCCCTTCGTGATCACGATCGGCTCCTTTTCCATCACCGGCTACGGCCTGATGATGATGGTGGCCTTCCTCATGGGCGGCTGGGCGATCCAGCTGGATCTCCGCCGTCGCGGTCTCGATGAGGAGTACTCCGCCGATATCGTGATGGCGGCCGTGATCGGCGGGCTGGTCGGCGGACGGCTCTGGTACGTCGCCATCACCGGCAACTGGGACGCCCTGCTCGGCCGCGGCGGCCTCGTCTGGTACGGCGGGTTCTTCGGGGGCGCCCTGCTGGTCCTGGCGAACGGCTGGCGCAAGCGCGTCCCCGTCCGCGTGACGCTGGAGCTCACCGCCCCCGCGCTCGCCCTGGGGTACGCCCTCGGACGGGTCGGCTGCTTCCTGGTGAACGACGACTACGGGGTCCCCACCGCCATGCCGTGGGGCGTGAAGTTCCCCCAGGGGCTGCCGCCGTCGACCGTGGCCGAGCTGACCAAGGCGGGAGTCGCGTTCCCGACCGGCACCGACCCGTTCCAGGTCGTCGCCGTGCACCCCACGCAAGTGTACGAGACGGTCCTGATGCTCGCCGCGTTCGCGTGGCTCTGGTCCAGGCGGGACCACGCGCACGCCGTCGGATGGTTGTTCGCCGCGTGGCTGGTACTTGCCGGGGTGGAGCGGTTCCTGATCGAGTTCCTGCGGGCGAAGGACGATCGGATCATCGGGGACTTCACGCTGGCGCAGGCGACCAGCCTCGCGCTGGTGGTGACGGGGGTCTTCCTGATGGAGCGCTGGCGGGATCCTGCGAAGACGCCGGCGCCGGATCTGGCCCCGCTGGCGCGGAAGGAAGCGAAGACCGGGTAGCGACGTGGGCGTCAGCGCGTGAGCTGGATCAATGCGATCGACGTCGCGACGCTGGCGGCCCGGAAGGCGAACATCCAGCGCACCGGGATTACCTTGAAAACTGATCGCCTGACGCTCAGATTTCGTCATGCCTCCGTTGGTCGCCCGCCGCCGGCACGTGGCCCGCGTCACCGCGCTACTGCGGCAGTTCCCGGTCGTCGCGGTGCTCGGCGCCCGCCAGGTCGGCAAGACCACCCTGGCGCGCCAGGTGGTCGCCCGCAGCCGTGGCCCGACCACCACGTTCGACCTCGAGAGCGCGGCGGACCTGGCCCGGCTCGCCGACCCGCTGCTCGCCCTCCGGCGCGAGCGTGGGTTGGTCGTGCTCGACGAGGTGCAGCGCCTTCCCGACCTGTTCCGCACGCTGCGGGTCCTGGTCGATGCGCCAGGTCCGCCCCGGCGCTTCCTGTTGCTCGGCAGCGCGGCGCCCGATCTGCTGCGGCAGTCCTCCGAAACCCTCGCCGGGCGCATCGCCTACCACGAGCTCGAAGGCCTGCAGCTCGATGAGGTGGGCGCGGCGCGGCGCGAGCGGCTGTGGCTGCGCGGCGGCTTCCCGCGCGCCTACCTCGCCCGCACGGAGGCGGAGAGCGTGCGCTGGCGCGAGGAGTTCATCCGGACGTTCCTCGAGCGCGACCTCCCGGTGCTGGGCCTGCGGATCCCTGCCCCCGCACTGCGGCGCTTCTGGACCATGATCGCGCACTACCACGCGCAGATCTGGAACGCCTCCGAGCTGGGCCGGGCGTTCGGCGTGGCGCACACGACGGTGCAGCGCTACCTCGACGTGCTGACCGAGACCTACATGGTGCGTCAGCTCCCGCCCTGGCACGAGAACCTGTCGAAGCGCCAGGTCCGCGCACCCAAGGTGTACTTGCGCGACAGCGGGCTGCTGCACGTCCTGCTCGGCCCGCGCGACGCCCGCGCGCTCGAGTCGCACCCCAAGGTCGGTGCATCGTGGGAAGGGTTCGCGCTGCACGCGGTGATCGAACGCCTCGGCGCCCGGCCGGGCGAGATCTACTTCTGGGCGACGCACGGCGGCGCGGAGCTGGACCTGCTGGTGGTTCGCGGCTCAGTCCGGCTGGGCTTCGAGTTCAAGCGCACGGCGGCGCCGCGGGTGACCCCGTCGATGCAGGTAGCCTTTCGGGACCTGCGGCTGCGGCGCCTCGTCGTGATCCACGGGGGAACTGAGGCGTTCGACCTGGCCCGGGGCATCCGCGCCGTCCCGCTCGGGCGCGTGGTCCGGGACCTGACGCCCTTGCGGTAGCGGGTCGGGCCGGGTCGGACCATGCCCCTACGCCCGCTCCCCCGCCGGCAGCGGCCGCAGCGCCCACAGCACGGCCACCACCGCCGCCGCGAGCAGAACGCCCTGCAGCGCGAGGGACTCGACCGTCGGATAGACGCCGAGCGCGGGCACGCGCGGCGCCCACTCGACGGGGCTGATCCCGACCAGGCCCGCCTCCTGCAGCTCCGCGATCCCCTTCCCCGCGAACACGAACGCCATGTAGTAGAGCACGGCGCTCGTCACGGCGAAAAAGGGCCGCATCGGAATGCGCAGCCCGAACCGGTGGATCGCCACGTACAGCATCGCGAGGGCCGCACCGCCCACCACCATGCCGGCGGCGATGGGCACGATGCGGCCGTCCGCCGAGGCGAAGAGCGCCTGGTAGAAGAGAATGGTCTCCAGCCCCTCGCGGTACACGGCGAGGAACGCCACCGAGGCGAGCGCCAACCCCGATCCCCCCGCGAGCGCGCCCTCCATCCGGCCCTTCACGAACGCCGTCCACTGCTCGACATCGATCTTGGAGAGCAGCCAGTAGCTCACCCAGAACAGCACCGCCATCGCGAGGAGCATGGTGGCGCCCTCGAGCGCTTCGCGCTGGGCCGCGCTGACCTCGAACAGCCACTCCACCAGGACCCAGGTCGCGACGCTCGCGGCCACGGCCCACACCGCGCCGCCGGTCACGTCCCGCCGCCGCTCGTCGGCGCCCGCCTTCGTCAGGAACGTGAGCAGGGCCGCGAGAATGAGGATCGCCTCGAACCCCTCGCGCAGCAGCAGCAGGAACGACTGGGCGAACAGGCCCGCCCGCGACGGCCGGTCCGACACCAGGCGCTCGGCGCGCTCGAGACCCACGAGCAGCCGGCCGCGCAGCGAGTCGAGCGCCATCGCGTCCGCCCCGGTCACCCGCACCCGCAGCGTCGCGAACTCGGCTTCGAGCGCGCGGGCCAGGTCGCCGTCGCGCACCCGCAGGTCCGCCTCCACTTGCTCGAACGTGAGGTACGCCTCGAACGCCTCGCGGTCGGACCGGTGGGCAACGGCCGAGTCGACCTGTCGCCGCACGGCGGCAAAGGTGGCGGCGGTCGCCGACCCCTGGAACTGCAGCGTCATCACGAAGTTGGCGACCGCCCAGCGGTCCTCCTCGGACAGCTCGCCTTCGAATGCCGGCATCGCGGTGCCCGGAACGCCGATCGAGACCCGGCGGTAGACGTCGGTGAGGGTGGCATCCCCCATCACCGCCGCATCGCCCAGGTCGGCGGGCCGGGGTCCCACCACGTGTTCCGCCTGCGGACCGTCGCCCTTGCCGCGGTCGCCGTGGCAGGGCTGGCATCGCTCGGCGAACACCGCCCGCCCGCGCGCCACCGACGGGCGCCGGCGCGGCGTGGGATCGACCGCGCCCCCGGCCGCCGCCGCGATGGCGCGCGTCAGCGCGTCCGCCTGGCGCTCGACCTCGGCGGGCGGCCCGAGCGAGGCGATCAGGGCCGCGATCACCGCCAGCTGCGAGTCGGCCACGGCGCGAACGGCGGCGGGGAGCTGGGGAACGTCCTCGCGAGCGTTCCGGATGAAGAGGCTCGCCTCTTCGACTTCCTCGAGGTGGGTGACGCGGCCCCCGCCTTCGGCCACGCCCAGCGCGTATTCCTTGGCGGCGAGCGAGGTGGCGGCCACGACCCGCCGCGCGACCGCGAGCGTGTCGGCGGCCTGCCCGGCGGCCGGCGCCGGGACTGCCGCGGCAGTCATCAGGAGCAGCACGATGAAACGGAGGATGCGCACGAATCCCGGAAAGGTCCGCGGGAATTGTAGACCGCCCGGCCGGTCCGGGCAACCGCCGTCAGTCGCGGGCCAGCACGGCGATCGCGATCGCGGTGCGGTGGGTATGCGACAGCGACAGCAGGATGCGGGTGACCCCAAGCTCACGGGCGCGCTGGGCGGCCCGACCGGAGAGCACGATCTCGGGCCGCCCGTCGGGCTGCCGCTCCACCTCGATGTCGCGCCAGCCGATGCCGCGCGCCGCCGGCGTGCCCTGCAGCGCCTTGTACACGGCTTCCTTCGCCGCCACCCGCGCCGCCACGTGCTCGGCGGGGCGCGCCATTTCCTCGCAGTACGCCCGTTCCGCCGGCGTCAGCAGACGCTCGAACACGTGGGCGCCGCGCTCGGCGATCATCCGCTCGATACGGTCGATCTCCACCAGGTCCACCCCGACCCCCGCGCCGCCGATCATCGGCGCGCCACGAAGAGCCGACCGCGATAGCGGCGGCCGTCCGCATCCACGACCACGAGGTAGCCGCCGTTCGCCACCGGCCGGCCGTTGACGGTCCCGTCCCACACGAATTCCGCGGCGGGCGCAGGGACCACCAGGCCCAGCACCAGCGCTCCGGCGTACGTGTAGATCCGGACCCGCGCGACCTGCGTGGACGCCGGCCACGCGATGGTGACCGGGGTGTCGCGCAGCGGGTTCTCCGACAGCGTGAGCGACGCGGCCTGCGCCGGCGGCTCGAACGCCGTGGTCGAGTCGCTCGCGAATCCGGCGGCGTCCACCCACCACGTGAAGCCCAGCGTCACGAAGCGCACCCGCGCGCCGCGCGCGCCGGCCGCCTGCGGCAGATCGATGCGCTCGGCGTACCAGTCGTTGGCCGCGCCCACGACGGCGCCGACGTCGGCCCACGTCCGGCCGCTGTCGGCCGAGAACTGCACGATGCCGCGACGCTCCGGCGTGAACGTCGAGCCGGCGTGCCGGTGCCAGAACTGGAGCCAGACGCGCGTCCGACCGCCCAGGTCCGCGACGGGCGAGGTGAGCGTATCGTCACCCGACCCGAGCCACGACGCCTGGCCCGCGGCGGCCTCGACCGACACCGACCACCCCTGCCACCCCGTGTCGGCCGGCTCGGCCCCGCCGAGCGTGAGGAGCTCCGCCTGGAGGCCGGTCCCGTCGGCCTGGACGGCGCGGACCGCGTCGGCGCCCACCGCGGCCCGCCACGTGGTGCGGATGACCCCCCGGTCGAGCGAGTCGGCCGTCACGCCGCGGGCGGCGGATCCTCCACCCGCGGTGCGCAGCGTGACCTGTGTCGGCCCCATGGCCGCGGCGCCGACGCTGACCCGCGCCTCCGGCCATACGGTCTCGACCCGCTCGGGCGGCGCTGTGAGCCCCGAGGCGCCGGTGGCGACGCCCGGGTTGGCGGCGGCGGCGATCACGCTGCGCGCGAAGGGCAGGTTGTCGCGGAACACGCGCTCCACGAGCCCTGAGTCGTCGGGGAAGACGAATCCGTAGTAGGCCCCCGTGCCGGGCACGCAGCAGCCGCTCGTCAGCTCGGGCGTGAACGCGATCGCCCCGTGCTCGCGGTACGCCCAGTCGGTGTACTCGCCGTTGGTGGGATACAGGTTCCAGCCCGGTCCCGGGTGGTAGTAGGTCAGCGACGATTGCGGCACGCTGTCGCGGACGGCGGGCTCGAGGTCGGTCCCCGCCAGCGCGCGGAAGACGGGGGCGTCCGGCGCCACGGCGCCCGAGCGGTGCCCGTACGGGTAGAGGAGCAGCGCGGAGTACGTGTGGTACGACACCGCCAGGACCGGCGGGTGCGCGGCGTGGAACGCGACCAGCCCTTGCGTCTCGAGCTCCGACGCGGGGCCCGGGCCGCGGTAGACCTCCGACCCCGGGACGGGGCTCGAGCCGACGTCGTCGCGCCCCCAGAACGCCGGGTAGTTGCGGTTCGGGTCGACGCCGAACGTGCCGTCCCCGTTGGGGCGGCGGTTCTTGCGCCACAGCCGGTCGGTCGTGAAGGTGTACTGGTACCCGTCGGGGTTCTGGACCGGGATCACCCAGATATCGCGCTGGGCGAGCAGCGGGCGCGGCAGCGAGTCGGCGATCCAGCGGATCAGCTTCATCGCCATCTCGGTGGCGACCCACTCGCGCGCGTGATGCGTGGCCACGAAGAGCACGTTGGGCCGCGTGGGCGAATCGGTTCCGCTCCCGATCTTCACCGCGAGGAGCGGCCGGCCCTCGAGCGTGGCGCCGATCGAATCCAGATGCACGATGGTGTCGGCCGCCGCCCACGCCGCCAGCGTGGCCCGGATGCCGACGCCCGGCTTGTCGAACGAGCGGAACGACCGGAAGGTGTCGGCGGCGGCGGGCGCCGGCAGGGCGACGAGGGGCACGTAGCCGTGCGTGAGGAGCGCCCGCTCCGCGGCGACGTCGATCACCACGACGGCGCGCAGCGCCCCGTCCACCACCCGCACTGCCGCGACCTCGAACCCCAGCCGTGACAGCGAGTCGATCCCGGCGCGGCCGCCGATCGGCACCTCCGCGACGCGGAGCTGCGCCGCCGCGGGCGCGGCGGCGAGCGCCAGCGCGGCTAGAAGCCCAGGCGCGCGGCGAGCCATGCGGGCGCGGGAAGGTAGCCGCCGAGCAGCAGCCCCAGCCACACCAGCGCGGCGGCGACGGGCACCCACGGCAGCACGACGGGCCAGAGGGAGGGTCGCCAGGCCGCGATCTCCGCCCACTCGGGGGCCCAGCGCTCGCGCTCCGCGGCGACCGCCGCTTCGAGCGCGAGCCACGCGGCCTCGAGACGGCGCGCCGCGAGCCGCAGCGCGTCCTGCCACGCGAGCGCCGCCTGGTCGCCGCCGTCGACCGCCAGGCGTTCGGCCGACCGGCCGAGGGCCGCGAGCGCGGTCCCGAGCGGCGCCCCGCCCAGCGCGAGCCGCACCGCGACCGCCCGCCGCTCCCCGGGGGTGAGGAGCCATCGCCGCCACTTCCGCCGCGGCATCCGGACCCGCCACGCGGTGTGCTCGATCTCCGCATCGATCGCCGCCGCCACGCGTTCGGCCGCCCGGCGCACGGCGCGCTCCCACGCCTCCTGCCACGTACCCGGCGCGACCAGCCGGGCGGCGCCCGCCGCATCGCCGGTGGCGGCCGCGCGTCGAGCGGCACCGGCCTTCCTCATCACGTCGGTCGCGAGCGTCTCGCGCACGTCGTCCACGGGGACCCACGGGTCCTCCAGGCGCCGCGGCACGATGAGGCGGCCGAGCGACGGCCCCAGCTCCGGGACGGCGAGCGGCGCGGGGGCGGCCGGCACGACGGTCACGCCGTCCCCGTCAGGCGGGCGGGGCGGCCGGTGCGCCGCTCGAACGCGGCAATGAAGTACGGCAGCGACTCCGGCAGGAAGAGCGCGCGGGGGAGCCCGCTCGCCGCTACCGCCCGCTCGATGGCACCCGGCTCCCCCTCCACCTCGAGCAGGGTGTCCATGTCCGGGTAGTGCTCGAGGCGCAGCACTACGCCGTCCAGCAGCCACTGCTCGATCTCCCGGTCGATGCGCAGGGTCGGCGTCAGCCCCAGCCGCGTGAGCAGCGCCGACACCGCGTCCGGCACTTCCACCCGGCTCTCGATCTCCTGGCGGTGGCGGTACGCGCCGCGCGCGCCGACCGGCCCCTTCCAGCTGAGCACGCCCCACGCGGTGCCCTCCGGCGAGCGGTAGACCCGCAGCCGGATCACCTCGTCACGGGCCTCGAGCTCGCGCCCGCGGTCAAACCGGTGGTCGATCATCGCCCCGCGGAAGGTGAGGGTCGCGCCGGCGCGGGCGAGGGCCACGCGCAGACCCGCCGGGTCCTCCACGCGCGCCTTCAGCTCCAGCTCGTCGGCCGCCTCACGGGGGGTCATGGCAGGAAGATCGCGTCGAGCACGGCCGCCGTGTCCCGCAGGTCGGCGAACACGTACGCCGCGCCCGCCGCCGCGAGCGCTGGCGGGTCGTAGAACCCCGTCGCCACGGCCACCGCCCGGGCGCCGATGGGCGCGCCGCAGGTGACGTCGGCGGGGGTGTCGCCGACGATGACCACGTCGCTCCCGGCGAACGTGCGGCCGGTGCGCTCCGCGGCGCGCCGGGCGGCGACCGGCGGCAGGTCCACCCGCTGGTGGGAGTCCGACCCATACGCGCCCACGGCGAAGCGCGCCGGCTCGATCCCCGCCGACCGCAGCTTCAGGGCCGCGCCGCGCGCCAGATTTCCCGTGAGCAGCCCGACCAGGGCCTGCCCGGCCGCCTCGAGCGGCTCGAGGGCCGCGAGGAGCTCCGGGACGCCGGGCATCACCCGGGTCGCCTGCGCCGGCCGCGACAGCTCCGCCTCGAGGAGGGACACGTAACGGTCGCATACCGCGTCCACCCGCGCGGCGTCCTCCGCTCCCGGGTGCCCCGCGAGCGCGAGCAGCTCGCGGACGATCTGCGGATCGGTCTTGCCGTCGAACCGGTAGCCGTCGATGGGGCCCGCCGTCCCCATCGCGTCCACCAGGGCGCGATGGATGGCGCGGCGGCCGGCGCCGTCGGTCCAGAGCAGGGTGCCGTCGATGTCGAACAGGACGAGCTTCACACGGAGGAAGATAAGACGTCAGGGCTCCGGGCGTCGTACCCCCACGAGGCCGTCGCGCAACCGCAGGGACAGCGCGGCTTCGCCGAGCAGGTCGTCGCGGGCCACCCCGCCCCGCGACAGCGCGCTGTGCACGATCCGGCCGGCGCCGGCCCAGATGGCGACGTGACCGACGCGCCCCTGCTCGGCGAAGAACAGCAGGTCCCCCGCTTCGTACCCGCGACCCGTGGCGTCGAGGCGGACCTCGCGGCCCGCGGCCAGCTGCTGGTCGGCGTCGCGCGGCAGCGGGGTGCCCCGCGCGGCGAACACCGCCTGCACCAGCCCGGAGCAGTCGCACCCCCACTCGGTCCGCCCACCCCAGGCGTAGGGCGCGCCGCCGAACCACCGCAGCGCCCATTCCGTCGGCGCGACGAGCCGCGCTTCGGCGCGCGCCTCGACGTCCGGGCGGACCGCCCCGCTCACCAGCTGGCCGCGGCGTCCGTCGGCCGTTTCGAGCCTGCCATCGCGCCGCTCCACGAGCCGGGCGCCGAGCGGCAGGCGCATGCGCGTGTCGTCGCAGCGCAGCTCGCAGCCGAGCGACCGGGCCGCCGCGCGTCCCTCCCAGTCGGACGCCCACTCGTTCGTGCCGACCGCCACGTAGCCTTCGTGGATCCAGCCGTGGTAACCGTCGCGCGCGCGCACCCGCAGCCAGGCGTCGCGGCGCTCCAGCACGGCGAGCGATTCCCCGTGCAGCACCTCGCTCGCCCGCGATGTCGCGATCCGCGGCTCGGCGTGGAGCGGCGCCACGGCGGCCGTCGCGATCGCCGCGACGTGGTCGCCCAGCACCGGGTCCGGCAGAAGCAGGACATCGGCCGCGAGTCCCGCCTCGGCGGCGAGCCGGCGCACGGCGTCGCGCGCCGGCGTGCTCGTCGTGAGCCCGCGCACCGCGCGCACGCCCCCCGCTGCGGTCTCGACACCCACCTCGAACACGCCGAGCCGGTCGTCGGGCACAAAGCGGCGCCGCGCGTCGTCCAGGGCGCGGGCCAGCGGGTCGATCACGACTCGTCCGCCAGGCCCGGCACGGCGGCCGTGCCGCGAGCCAGCCGCACCGCCCGCTCCACCGCCTCCGGCACGACCTCCGCGGCCAGCGCCTCGACCTGGAGCGGGGACGCCGGCGGCACTCGCGCCGTGGTGACGGCGAACGTCACGTCCCCGTCGAACGCGGTGCCGTACGGCGTGATGCGCCGCGCCAGCGCGTCGCTCGCCGCGTGGGCCAGCGCCGCGAGCGCGATCCGGTCCAGATCGGCGTTGGTCGCGACGACCGCGAGCGTCGTGTTCTGCCCCGGCCCCGTCCCGAACGGGGGAGTTCCCCGGGCGAGGCCGCGGACGGCGTCGGCGAACCCGCCCCCCGGGGCCCGCGCGCCCGCCAGCACCGCGCCCCTCTCGTCCCGGACGTCGCCCACCGGGTTGGTCACCACGAGCGCGCCGACCACGACGGCGCCCTCCTGCGCGGCCCACGTGCCCACCCCGCCCTTCATCGCCCGCTCGAGACCGAGGATCTTGCCGACCGTGGCGCCCGTGCCCGCGCCGACCGACCCTTCGCCGACCTCGTGGCCGGCGGCGTCGCAGGCGAGGTAGCCCTCGTCCGGGCCGGGCCAGGCGGGCGGGTGTCCGGTGTTGCCGAGATCGAACAGGACGGCCGCGGGAACGATCGGGACGGCGAGGCCGGGGCGCACGCGGAAGCCGCGGTCGCGCTCGCGCAACCACCGCACCACGCCGTCCGCGGCGCCCAGACCGAACGCGGTGCCGCCGGTGAGGAGCAGGGCGTCGACGCGGCCCACCAGGTGGCGGGGGTCGAGGGCGTCCAGCTCGCGCGTCCCGGTGGCGCGGCCGCGCACCGCCGCCGCGCCCCGCATCCCCTCGGGCGGCCCGAGCACCACGGTGCACCCGGTGGCGCCCGCCGGATCGGTCCAGTGCCCGACGGTCAGTCCGGCGACGGCGGTCAGGGCGGGGGGCATCGCGGCGAAGATAGCGCCGCTTGCTCCGGTTGAGGAGGGCGCGGTACGTTTGCCCCGTGAGCACCGCACCCCTGCCGACGACGATCCTCGTGGTGGACGACGAGGCGGGCATCCGCTCGACGCTGGCGCGTTTCCTCACCCGTCTCGGGTACCGCGCGATCGAGGCGGAACACGGCGCGCGCGCACTCGAGCTGCAGGCGGTCGACCGGCCGGCGGCGATGCTGTGCGACATCCTCATGCCGGAGGTCACGGGCGTCGAGCTCGTCCCCAGGGCGCTGGCGCACGATCCGGACGTCGCCATCATCATGCTGACGGCGGTGGACCGGCCCCGCACGGCCGTCGAGTGCCTCCGGCTCGGCGCGCGCGACTACCTCATCAAGCCGGTCGACCTGGACGAGCTGCGGATCGCGCTCGAGGCGGCCCTGCGCCTGCGCCAGCTCGAGATCGAGCGGCGGGACCTGGAGCGATGGCTCGCGGCGGAGGTGGCGAGCCGCACGCACGACCTCGAGGAACGGCTCACGGCCGTGGAAGGGGTGGCGCTGGACCTGCTGGCGGCGTCCCCCGGGTCACGCCTGGCGGAGACCGCGGTGGAGCGGCTGGCCCAGGCGCTTGGCACGACGGCGGACGCGATCCGCGGCGAGATCGCCCGCCGGCGCTAGCCGCTCGACGCCTTCGCCTGCTCCTCGCAGGACCGGCAGCGCTCCACGCCGCGGAACACGCAGATCAGGCAGATGAACGTGCCGCAGTCCCGGCACGGGTACCCCTCCGACGCCCGCTCCTCGTTGCCGCAGGCACGGCACACCATCGCGTCCCGCTCCTTCAGGTCCTGCTTGCTCATGGCGCCTCAGTGCAGTCCGTAGGATCTAATCTTGTTGATCAGGGTCGCGCGCGAAATCCCGAGCGCGCGGGCGGTCCGGGTGCGGTTGCCGCGGAAGTGCCGCAGCGCCCGTTCGATGTGGTGGCGCTCGAGCTCGGCGAGCGGGACCGGCTGAAACGCGCGCCGCTCCCCCGCCGCGCCCCGTGCCCGCAGCTCGCCCGGAAGGTGCTCCAGTGCGACCTCGGTCGCACCCCGCGCGGAGAGCAAGGCCCGCTCCAGCGCGTTGCGCATTTCCCGTACGTTCCCCGGCCACGGCGCGCCGGTCAGCCGATCCAGCGCCTCGGCCGACCACGCCCCCGGGCTGCCGGACACGCGCGGGCGGAGCTCGGCGGCGACCCGCAGGACGAGCGCCAACCGGTCCTCCGGCGCCCGCTCCCGCAGCGGTGGGACGGCGATGGTGGACACACTGAGCCGGTAGAGGAGATCCTCCCGCAGGCGCCCGCCCTGCAGGGCCGCCACGAGGTCGCGATCCGTCGCCGCGACGATCCGGACGTCCACCGCCAGGTCCCGCGTACCGCCCACCCGCCGGAACCGGCCCGCATCGATCACCTGCAGCAGCGCCGCCTGCGCGTCGGGCGGGACCTCGCAGATCTCGTCCACGTAGAGCGTGCCACGGTCGGCGAGCTCCACCAGGCCCAGCCGGCGCTCGCGCGCTTCGGCGAACGCCCCGCGCTCGTACCCGAACAGCCCGGCGCGCGCCATGGCCGGAAGGTGCGCCGCGCTGCGGAAGGCGACGAATGGCGCGGCCGCCCGGGGCCCGAGCGCGTGGATCAGGCCCGCCATCCGTCCCTTCCCCGTCCCGCTCTCGCCGGTGAGCAGCACCGGCGCCCGCCCGGCCGCGACGCGCGTGATACGCGCCGCGAGCTGCCGCATCACGGGTGACGGCCCCAGCGCGTCGAGGCCGCCGGACGCGCTCCCCGCGCGCAGGTGCGTCACCATTCGCCCGAGCCGCGCTTTCTCGGCGGCCCGGGCCGCCGCGGCCACGATGTGCGAGGGCTCGGCGTCCCGGGCGACGACGCTTTCCGCGCCCAGCTCGACCGCGCGGAAGGCGGCCTCGATGTCGCGCGGGGCGGCCAGCGCCACGATCGCGGCACCCCGGGCCCGCAGGTCGGCGATCAGCCCCGGGGCCGCCACGTCGGGCAATCCGGCGTCCACCAGCACCACGTCCGGACCGAGGCGCGCGGCGGCGTCCACGCCGCCGGCGAGCGCCGCCTCGCGGTGCACCTCGAACCCCGCGCGCTCGAGCGCGTCGCCCAAGGCGCGGCGCACCGCTTCCTCACGGTCGATCAGGAGCACGGTGTCAGTCACGCCGCGGCCTCATCGCACCGACCGCGGGGCCGCCATCACCTGCAGCGCGTGGGAGAGCAGCCGCGCCGTCACCGGCGTTTCCCCCGCGGCGTCCCCGTCCAGCTGCACGCGGCGCGCGGGCGGCTCCAGGGTCGCGATCTCCACGACACGACCGCGCGCCACCCAGATCCGCGTCGCGCCCGACTCGATCCCCCGCAGCAGGTCGAGGAACGCCGCGATGCTGCCCACCACGCCGTCGGCCCGCGGCGCGATGACGTCGAACCACCCGTCGTCGGGCACCACCGAACGGCCGAGCCGCAGGAACGGGGGCATCAGCTCGCCGCAGTTCGCCACCAACACCATCGCCGCCGGGACCTCGTGGACCTGACCGTCCACCACCACGCGATGGGGTACGGAATGGACGGCGGGCAGCACGCTGAGCGCGCGCCCGATGTACGCCGCCATCTTCCAGCGCTGTTTGGCGGCCGCCGCCGTGCCCGCCATCAGCTCCGCGTCGAAGCCGGCGCCGCACGCCACGGCGAAGTAGTGGATCCCGTCCGCCCGCTCCACCGACCCCAGGTCCACCGGGCGCGCGCGGCCCCGCACGATCGCGCGGGCGGCGGCGTCCGGGCGGCGCGGCAGCCGCAGATTCCCC